>ENA-UOUL01000003-UOUL01000003.1-bioreactor-metagenome-genome-assembly--contig:-NODE-3-length-335293-cov-8.776517_pt1 | contig 335293 bp, 285 predicted proteins | sample MGYA00249838_ERZ747220 | MGnify/ENA primary metagenome ERZ747220 (study PRJEB28778, sample SAMN05720191) | bioreactor metagenome | isolation source: Anaerobic biogas reactor | place: USA:Washington... | reverse complement strand
GGGCGCGCTGAAGCGCAGCGTAAACGTCGCCTTCTGGAGACCGATCGGACTAGCGGGACTCAGGGTTAGGTCGTGAAGGAAGGGCGGTGCATCTCGGGACGGTTCGGTGAGGAAGGGTGTGAAGGTGAACGTGGGCGCGTCGAAGTTGTGATACGAATCGTAGATCCTGTCCTGGATCGCTGCTGTGTCGGTAGTGCCCCAGTAGTTTCCCGGGGCCGCCAAGCTCGTGGCCCCAGAGCAGGTGTCCATCGCCACATCGTAGTCAGCTAGGTTGGCGGCGAAGTTGTTGCGGTGCGCGGTGGGCGTGGGTATCTGGTGGTACGCCGCCATCGTAGTCAGCTAGGTTGGCGGCGAAGTTGTTGCCCTCCAGCGCCGGCGGTTCACCGCCAAGACCGGGCGCGGTCTGTCCGGTGACGCAGACGATAGCTCGGCGGGAACAGCAGTCGCCTCCTTGGTTGCCATAGATCGTGTTGTCAGTCAGGACGTGCTGGCCAGCAAAGATTGCCAGTCGAACGCCTCCATCGTTGCCGGAGATCAGGTTCCCCTCTAGAACCGCACCATTCGCATCACCACGCAGGTCGACCACCCAGCCGCCTCCGTGGTTCGCCACTATGCGGTTGTTCCGCAGATGCGCCCCTGACGCCGTCACCGCAGTGCCGGTGTTCTCCCAGATCAAGCTGTTGGCCACGTACGCTTGGCCCGCAGAGATACCACCGCGAGAGTACTGCACCACAGCATGGCGCACTACAGTCCCACCGGCGTACTCCCCGGCGCCGTCGTAGGTCGTGTTGCCCCGGAGGATGACTCCAGCTTCGGACCCTCCGTACCATCCACCCCAGTCACCAGGTTGTGGACTCTCAGCTGCTGACGTGAAGACGATGGGGGCGTCAGAAGTCCCGTCCGCGATTAGGGTAGCCTCATAGTCCGCAACCAGATACGTCCCCGCAGCGAACTTGATGGTAGTCCCGGGCTGGATGGTCAAGGTCACGCCTGCGTTCACCTTCACGCTGTTGGCCGCCAGCCACACTCGATCGCTGGTGAGCGTGGTGTCGGTCGAGATGGTGGCGGGCAGGGTAGCGACTACGCTCTCGGTGTTGACGGTGAAGCTAACGTTGCTGGTCTTGCCGTCCGCCACTAGTCTGAGCCCGAAGGTGATGGCGCGGCCGTAAGCTCCGGCGGCGATGGTGACCTGGAAAGGATCGCCCGCGTTGGCCACCGAGTCCCCGTAGGGGATGGCGCCGAAGCCGGCCGAGGGCTTGGTGATCGTGACGCCGGCGTCGGCGGTGGACAGCGTGGCGCTCACGGACGCGGCGTCCAGCCAGTCATTCCGCAGTCCCACGACCAAGCTGTTGGCGGCCCCAACGGCCAGTGGCGCACCGTCCTGGCCCTCGATCTCGTGACCGGTGACGGTGAATTTGGGCACTGCCGCGATGGTGAGCGCGGCCCCGGCGTTGACGCGCCCGCGCCCCAGCTTGCCCGCCAGACCGGGATTGGCGGCGTCGATGACCGTCGCCGTCTGCAGCAGCTGGGCTCGCGCCACCGGACCGGACCAGTCGGGATGGTGACTGCGCAAGAGTGCAGCCGTGCCAGAGACGAAGGCCGCCGCCAGGGAGGTACCCGAGGCGGGGCCGTACCCTCCACCGCTCAGAGTGGTGAGAACATCGATGCCCGGCGCGGCCAGGCTCACCCAGGGTCCGTAGTTGGAACTGGGCACCTTGGCGTCAGCCGCGTCGACACCCGACACGCCCAGTGCGGTCTCATACGCGGCCGGGTAGAAGGGCGACTCCGAACCGTCGTTGCCCGCGCCTGCTACCACCACCGAAGTGTCCGCGGCGGCCTCGATGGCGTTACGGAGGGTGGTGGAATCACTGCCGCCGCCGAGGCTGATGTTGATGACGTCGGCCCGCTTTTCCGCGGCGTAGGCCACGGCCTCGACGATGTCGGAGTAGTTGGCGGTGGCGCTGTCAGCCAGGAAGTCCCAGCCACTGACGTCATCCACCTTGCCGTTGCTGTCATCGTCCAGGCCATTGCCGGCGATCTCACCGGGATTGACCCAGAGGCGCCCCGCGAGATCGGGGTGAGAGGCGTCCAGGCCGGAGTCGATGATGGCGATAACGGTCTCCTGGCTGCCGGTGGAGACGTCCCATGCTGCCGGTGCCCCGATCCTGGCGGTTCCCCACTGGTCTCCATAGCGTGGGTCGTTGGGCGTGCGCAGTGTCTGAGCGATGTAGTCGGGCTCAGCGTAGGCTACCCCTTCCGTCGCGGATAGGGAGATGACAGCGCCCATCACGTCCGCGCCGTCGGCGAGCCGGAGTCGGTAGACGCCGGAGGTACCGGCGGACTGGAGGCCCTTCCCGGCCCGCCCGCCGAAGAGCGGCTCGGCAGACACGGCTCCGACCCTTCTCATGACGTCGCCCAGGCTGCCGGACATGGACTGCAGCGCGAGGCCCGCTTCGGGGAGTGAGGCGCCGGGGTCGAATCCGACTAGGACGACCCCAGGGGCGTATGCGGAGGTGCCAATGTCAGCTGACTGCGCGCCCGCCAGCACCCCTGAGGTGCCAGCTAGCGTGAGCGCGAGCACCAGACTGACGCGGGCGAGTAGGTGCAGGAGTCTCGTCATTGAAGCCTCCGTTCAGGCATGACTGGCTTGTTCCCCAGGCTGGTTGCGGTGCGGGCAAGCGTTCGGAGCACGAGCCAAGCGCATGATCTGGGCTACTGCGTTTGCGTCCCGCCCGTGCCCAGTGACCGGGCGCTGGCATATTGTCTCGTCCAAGCTTCCTACATCCACCCCGCCTCAAGCCCCTCCTCGTAGAGCGCCACCACGTTCTCCGGCGGGCTGACAGCCTGGATGTTGTGGCAGGGAGCGATGACATAGCCGCCGCCCGCGCCGAGGATGCGAATGTTGTCGCGCACCTCCTGGCGCACTTCCTCGACGCTCCCGAAGGCGAGGGTATACTGGTTGTCCACCGCTCCATGGAACACCAGCCGGTCGCCGAAGTCCCGCTTCAGCCCCTCTCGCTCCATGCCCGGGCAACGCCACTGGATGGGGTTCAGGATGTCGATTCCGGTCTCGATGAGGTCGGGGATGATGTCGCGGGCGGCGCCATCGGTGTGATGGAATACGTAGACGCCGGCCTCGTGGGCCAGGTCCATCATCCGCTTCATCCGCGGGAGAAGGAACTCACGAATGTGCGCCGGAGCAAAGAGCAGCCCCGTCTGGCCGCCCAAGTCCTCCGCCACGTAACTCAACATAACCTTACCAGACAGCTGCTCGTAGATGCGCTGGGTGCGCACGTAGGCCAGGTCGAACAGCTTGTCGAGGCAGTAGTGGACCATCTCCGGGTTGAGGACTAGGTCCATGTAGGCCTGCTCCATCCCGCGCAGGCTCTTGTAGGTGAGGAACGGCTCCGATCCTCCCCCCTGGATGGGGTAGTCCTCCCAGCCACGGACCTGGTCGGCGAGGCCGGAGTAGTCCCACCAGTCGTGCTCCGGCCAGTGGTAATCGGCCTCGATCTCATCCACCGAGTCGTACTGGGCCAGGGGGTGGTAGATGGTCTCGTTGTAGACGCCGGTGCCGTAGTCTACCGGACGGGAGCGACAGCCGAACACGTCCGTGTGCGGATCGACCTCAGGGCCCACGTAGCGAGGGCCGGCTGTGCTGCCGATGAGGAGCGGACCCACCGTGATCACCTTGTCGATGTGAAGGCGCTCATAGAGATCGCGCATCGTGGCGATTCCCAGGTGCCGCAGTAGCTTGTCCGTTGCCTCCGGGGTGGACCAGTAGTCCATGGGGAGACGGTCCGGCTTCTCGCGCTGTAGCACTGCCTGCCAGCGCTCCTTGGGGGTCATGGATTCCTTGGGCATTGCGCCTCCAGATGCCTCGGCGATGACGTTGCCGAGGTGGTTACTGCAGCCAGCGCTCGAGCCACTCCCAGGCCACCGTACCGTGCCAACGGTGTTCTCCGTCGAAGACGTCGATGGCGAGGCGATCCTCCGCCTCGAGCAGCGCGTAGGCGCTCCGGGTGATGTCGTACTGCTCCAGGACGTTGGCGATGCCGCGCGGCCCGTTGAGCGGGTCGCGGGTGCCGGCCTCGATGAGCAGCGGGGTCGGGGCGATAAGGGCGCCGATGTCGCCCATGTCAGCGAACTCCCAGAGGTGGGGGACGTAGTTGCAGTCGCAGTTGCCGGAGAGGTGAAGGAGCGAGTCGCTGACACCATAGAAGTAGCCGCTGATGACGGAGCATTCCACCCGGGAGTCCAGAGCGGAGAGGTACAGTGTCTGCAGCCCGCCGCCGCTCAGGCCGATGCAGCCAACCCGCGGGCCCCGGACCTCAGGGCGGGTGAGGGCGTAGTCGATGACTCGGCTCAGTTCCCACGCCCAGACGCCGGCCACGGTGAGGCCGAGTGGAAGCAGCATGTGGGCTAGTTGGTGGCAGGAGGACTGGAGCAGTTGGTCGTCGGCGGAGCTGAGTGATTCGCGCCGCTCACCGAAGCCGCGGGCGTCGGGGCAGAAGACGACGTAACCGCGCTTCGCCGCTTCCACACCGTAGGCGTAGTTGTAGAGCTTGATTGCCTCGGCGACGGCGGGCGTCAGGGCCACCCCGGCGGGTGACAGCTTCCCGCCGCTTCCATGCCCGTGGGGGGCGATGACTGCCCTTGCCGATCCCTCCAGGTTGTCCGGGATGAGCACATAGAGGGGCATGGTCACGCCGGGCTCGGTGTCTATCTCCACCCGCTGGCGGGTGTAGCCCTCCAGTTGCACCTCTTCGGTGACGCGCGGGCGAGGGTCGGCGGGGACGAGGCGTCCCACGCCCAGCAGCTCCCGAATCTTCCCCTGCAGCTGGGCCCGCCAGATCTCCCACTCGGCGTGTGAGCGGCAGTCGAACGCAAGACCTCGTCCGACGGCGGCGAGCCGGCGAACGAGGAAAGGCTCGGATGTGAACCGCTGGTCGGCCAAGATGGCACCCCCCTCTGCGCGGAGTTGTCGGGCCTGTGGCGGGATTATAGCGGCGAGGCACGGCCGTACAAGGCCAGCGCTAGATCGCCGGTCCGCCTATCTCGGGCGCACGGTGTCGAGGAGCTCGGAGAGGTTGCCGCCCAGAACTCGGTCCAGCGCCGGAGACTCCCGCACGTAGGCCTTCACCTTGGCCAACTCGATCATCGGGGGGTAGTAGTCGCCCCCGCCGTCGGAGCCGAAGATCAGCTTGTTCGGTCCGAGCGAGCGCAGGGCGTCGCCTATCTTCCAGGGGCAATTGCTGTAGCTCGTGTCGAGCCAGACGTTGTCGTGCCGCAGAGCCATCTCGATGAACCGGTCCACCATAAACTGGTCGTGGGACGAGCCCAGGTGGGCCATGACGAAGCTGGCGCCCGGCACAGCGGTCACGCAGTCCTCGGCCAGGTCGGGCCGGTTGACGCAGTCGAAAAGGACGGGCAGCCGGTAGTCGGCGCACTGCTCCAGGACTGGGCGGAAGAGCGCCAACGACGCTTCCCCGCGCAGTTCGCCAGCGTGCAGCTTCAGCCCGCGGAAGCCATGCTGCTCCACCGCTCTCTCCAGCTCGCGCTGGGCGATGAGCCCTTCTTCCGGGACAACGTGGGCATAGGGGATGAGGCGATCGCGGCCGGCAACGGCGCGGCGGGTGAGCTCGTTGGAGTCGTACGAGGGCAAGCAGACCGAGAAGACACAGGATCGGTCTACGCCGGCCTCATCCATCCGGGCCAAGGTCCGGTCCGGGTCGAGTTCCCGGCGAAAGACGTCTCCTCCCTTCACGTGCACGTGTCCGTCAATGACCATGGCCGCTACCAAAGGATGAGCTCCGGCCGCTCCCGCAGCACCTGTCGCGAGAGCGTCACGTTGTCGGATGCTGCCAGGAGCCGCCAGCGCGACAGGCCCACCCACGCCTCGCGGAGTACACCCTCGGCCTGGAAGACGCCTTCCATCCGTTCTAGGTGGCGGCGGATGCCGGTCTGGTAGCAGTTGTAGCGGAAGGCAGTCACCCGTTGCGAGCGCCCCCCGTCGTCCACGACCACAGCGTCGGGGAAGACGGCGTAGCGCAGGTAGGGCGGATGCTCGAGTTCCTCGGCGACGTGGAAGATGGTGTTGCAGCCCAGTCCGGTGCCCAGGAAGAGGGAGTAGCCGGCGCGCAGGTAGACCTGGCCATAGGGGGACGTCAGCGAGCAGGGCAGGCCGTCGTGGTGGGCGGTCAGCTCGCGCGCTCCCCAGCCCCAAGCGGCGGCGGCACTGAACGGGTGGTGACTGCGGTGGACGCCGGGCTGCCGGCGGAAGACCTCGGTGAGGGCGCCGGAGGTGGACGGCGAGCGCCGCACGTCGAAGACAACGTGGTCCTCGGCGGCGCCCAGGGTGAGCGTAGGCATGACGAGGGTGCCGTGCGGGCCGAGGACCGCCTGCAGGGCGGCGATGACCGTCTCGGCGCCGCCCTCGACGCGGCCGAACGACCGCAGCGACGAGTGCACCAACACGGTGTCGCCGGAGACGAGGCCGATCCCTCTCAGGCCGGCTTCGAGGTCGGGCCGGGTCACCGCCGGCGGAGGGGAGGCGGTCATGTTGGCTGAGCTCCTGTTGGTGCGCCCTCGCTCCCGGAAGTGGCGAGCTGATCGGGGCTCATCGGCCCGCCGGAAGGCCGAGGAGACGGCAGGCGTTCAAGCCCAACACCTTCGCCTGTTCATCGGCGCCGAGGCTGGACTCCAGCACCGCCTCGGGCGGCACACCCTCGCAGCCGTAGAGAACCTTCTCAGCTCCGGCGACGTGGACGGCATGCTCGATGAGGGCCGTCGGCGTGGTGGGCGGGAAGAACTGAGGCGCGAAGTGGCCGAGGAAGGCGGTGTCCACGTAGACGTGGCGGTGCTTCTCGCACAGAACCAGGGCGGTGTACAGGTGTTCGCCGCCGAGATGGGCGAGGCAGAGTCTGAGATCGGGGAAGTCGAAGGCCACCTCGTCCAGATATATCGGGTCGCAGTACTTGGCCAGCATGGGCACACCCATCTCTTGCATGTAGGGCCCCAGGTAGACCGTGCCCATGTGGAAGGTCACCACCAGGCCGAGCTCCTCGCAGACCTCGAATATGGGGTACAGACGGCGATCGTTGGGGAAGAGGTGCTGGTCCATGGGCTGGAACTTCACCCCTCTGATCCCCGCCCGCGCCGCCACCCGGCGTAGCCGGCGGGCCTCCTCATCGGGGTCGGCGCCGGTGTCTACCCAATGAAAGGCGACGTACCGGTGCGGCTCGGCCTCTGCCATGTCCCGTGCCAGAGCGGCCGCGTCCGGTCCCACCGGCAGCAGCACGGCCATGTCAACGCCAAGGTCGTGGCACCGCTGTGGCACGGCGGCGGAGGGGTGCTCGTGGAAGTTCACCACGTAGGGCCTGGACATGCGGATCCTCCCGGGCGGAAGCGAACAGATTCGATCCAGTATAGCCGCCTGCTCTAGGTGGCTCCACCGGCCGGCCGACCTCTGGGCCGTGGCCGGCCTACTCGCTGGGATGGCCGGCGGCCCTAAGAACGTCCCCGGCTACCCGGAGGACGTTGCCGCCCAGTACCTTCTCGATGTCCTCGTCGGAGAAGCCGCGCTGCACCATGCCGACGGTGAAGAGGGGCCAGTTGGTCCAGGCCATGCTCTGCACTTGCTCCTCCGTGCCCCAGCCGCTGCCGGCGCCGCGGGTGCCCGGCCGCCAGTAGTTCTCCCAGCGGGCGCGCCGTGACGGGCGCGTCGGCACCTTCGCCGGCTCGGCGGGATCGGCCTGCGGAACGTAGGCGACATCGGTGCCGATGGCGACGTGGTCGGAACCGACCAGCCGGCAGGCGTACTCGATATGGTCGAGCATGGCGTTGATGTCGCCGGAGCGGCCGAGGAAATGGGGTATGCAGCAGATGCCGATGTATCCGCCGGTATCGGCGATGGCCTTGATGACCTCGTCCGGCTTGCAGCGGGGGTGCGGGTTGATCGCCGCGCAGCCGGAGTGGCTGGCTACCATGGGGACGGTGGAGACCCGCGCCGCCTCCAGCGACGTCTGCCAGCCGGAGTGAGCCGTGTCCACGATGACGCCGACGCGGTTCATCTCCTCGACCACGGCCCGGCCGAAGTCGCTAAGCCCGGCGTTGGCCGTCTCCATGCAACCGTCGCCGATCATGTTCCGCCGGTTGTAGGTTAGGTGCATCATGCGGCACCCGAGGTCGAAGAACACGCTGATGTAGCGCAGCTCTTCCTCGATGGAGACCCAGTCTTCCGGGAGCGGCACGCCGTTGCCGGTGAACATGAGGCAGCGCTTGCCCCGCGCCTTGGCCTGGTGAATGTCTCCGGGAGTGGTAGCCTTGGCTATGACATCAGGCAGACGGTCAGTAACCCGGGTGAGCCAGGCCAGGCGCTTGAGGAGACGCTCGACGGACTGGCCCTCTTCGCCGGCGTTCTGGCCGACACAGGTGACGCCGGCGGCCTCCCAAGCCTCGAGCACCTCTGCCTTGACGGCCTCGTCGTCCAGGAACCCAGCCAGGAGCGAGCGCTCGTGGATGTCCTGGAGTTCCAGTTCCGATGCCCCCGCTTCGACCGCCCGGTGCAGGGCATCGCCGTCTACCTTGCCGCGCGGTGCGAAGCCATAGGACTCCACCACGGTGCAGGACTGGTGCAACTCCAGGCCGTGCTCCAGTTGAGCCTCGGTGGGCTGTAGCTGGGCCAGGCCGGCCTCTCGCGCTCGTGTCATCCGCTCGTTCATGAGCCGCCTCCGTATGGTGCCGTCTGTGCATGACCGCGCACGAAGCGTGCCAGAGAGGACGGCCATGGCCGCAGGCGCTCCTGCTGGGCGGTGTTTGCCGTCCGGCACCGGTTTCGCTAAGATGGCCAGCGGCGTCTGGTGTGCAACGGTGTCGTGCTCGGAAGGCACCCCAACGCCTGAGCCCTACGACCCAGAGGGGTGCAAGTGCGCAACATACTCGTGACCGGCGGCGCCGGCTTCATCGGCTCGAACTTCGTCCACTACGTGCTGCGAAAGCATCCTCGCTCCCACGTGATCGCCTACGACAAGCTTACATATGCCGGCAACCTCGACAACCTCGAGGATGTTGCTGACGACTCCCGCTACACCTTTGTCTGGGGCGACATCTGCGACGAGGAGAACGTGGACCACGTCATGCGCGCCTATCGCGTCGACACGGTGGTCAACTTCGCCGCCGAGACGCATGTGGACCGGTCGCTGACCGAGGCGGGCAGCTTCGTCCATACGGATACCTACGGCACCTACGTTCTGCTCGAGGCGGCCCGCAAGTACCACGTGGAGCGCTTCCATCAGGTGGGGACCGATGAGGTCTACGGCGAGGTCATGAACGGCTCGGCGGCGGAGGGGTGGCCCCTGGAGCCGCGCAGCCCCTACTCCGCCAGCAAGGCCGGTGGCGACCTGATGTGCCTCGCCTACAGCACCAGCTTCGGTCTGCCGGTCACCATTACGCGCTGCACCAACAACATCGGGCCGTACCAGTACCCGGAGAAGGTGGTGCCGCTGTTCATCACCAATGCCATTGACGACCAGCCGCTGCCGGTATACGGCGACGGAACTCAGATGCGCGACTACCAGTTTGTGCTCGACCACTGTGAGGCAATTGACCTGGTGCTGACGCAGGGCCGGCCGGGCGAGGTCTACAACGTGGGCACCGGTGTGGAGACGCGCAACATAGATATCGCCCGGATGATTCTGCGCTTACTGGGCAAGCCGGAAAGCCTTATCCACCACGTCACCGACCGGCCGGGTCACGATCGTCGCTACAGCGTGGACTCGGAGAAGATCAGGGCGCTAGGCTGGGCGGGGCGCCATTCCACCGAGCAGGCTCTGGAGAAGACGGTACGCTGGTACCTGGAGAATGAGTGGTGGTGGCGGAAGATCAAGAGTGGTGCTTTCCGCGCCTACTATCAGAAGCAGTACACCGACCGGCTGGCGCACCTGTCCAACATCTAGGGACGGGCGGCCCAGCCGCCGGATAGTACAGACACGACGAAGGGGGCCCCGATGGGCCCCCTCGGCTGTCTCTCGCGTCACCGAGCTGCGTCAGCCGCAGCCGGCACAACTGCCCGGATCGAGGCCCGCCGCCACCGGTTCCGGTAGTCCGGTGCCGGTGCCTCGACAGAGATCCAGTTCGGTGAAGAAGGGATTGGCGTAGCCATAGGAGTTGAGCAGGTCCAGCATCTCCGGCCTGATCTCGGCGACCTCGGCCACAGCGGCACAGCCCGCCTCGATGCTCCTTGTCTCCGCGTACCCGGCCCAGAAGGCCTCGGCTGCGGGCACGAATGGCCCCGCCTCGGCACGAATCAGCGCCAGTTCTCGGCCGGTTGAGGGCTCCTCCTGCATGGCGTAGGCGACGATCAGCCGGAAGCGTGCGAACGAGCGAAGCGCGTCCACCTCCTCCTCCGGGGTGGCGAAGACACCGCTGGCCTGGAGGCTATCGTTCTGGATGACCTCCGTGTAGATGGCGATTGCCTCGTTGATGGTACCCTGAGCCAAGGCGATGTTGCCGTCCACCACCCGGAAGTAGAGCAGATCGGAGGGGTCGTACTCCACCTCGCTTAGCCGGTAGCGGCCTTCCAAGAGGCGGTAGACCAAGGTTGAGGCCCTCTGCGGCCCTGCGCCCACCGATCCGATCACGTTGCCGTGCACGACGATCTCCATTACCGAGTCGCCGTCGCGATCTTCCAGCGCGAGGAGGTCGGGGTAGGCGGCCGTGATGCCCGAGGCCAGCTGCAGGTAGTCGTCGCTCTGATACGAGAGAACCCGCACGTCGGCCATGCACGTGTGCGCCCCGCACGACTCGCTGGCATAGGCCACGTCGCTTCGCCCGTCGCCGTTGATATCCTGAACGGCCAGCAGCGAGACCAGCCCCTCGGAGGCGCCGTCGGTCAGGGCGTCGAACTGGACCTCATAGCGATCCGCGCCGGCCGACATGATGGTGAGGTTGCCCTCGCCGCTGATGGTCTGGGGAACGGGGTTGCTGGTAAGGACAATCAACTCTTCCTGGCCGTCACCGGTCAGGTCCGCCGCCACTACGATCCTATCCTGCGCCATGGCCGACAGGCTGGGCCCGGCCTGGGGTTCCATCCCCCAGGCACGGACGGCGGCAGCAACGGCTTCCGGGTCGCCTTCAGCGGCTGTGGCGTAGTCGGCCAGCGCGTCCAGTCCTGGGAAGGCAGGTGCTGGGCCCGGGTCCGGCGCGGGTGCGACGGTAGTGGGCAGGGTTTCCGAGGCGGGAGTGGGGGAAGTGACCGGCGCGGTCGGATCTGCTGTTGAGGTCGCGGCCGGCGAGGAGACGGGTGCCGATGCCGTCGGAGTGGGGGCCGGTTCCTGTCTCTCGTCCAGGACCCCACAGGACAACAGCAAGCTGAGCGCCAACAGCAGCGCCAGAGCCGGCAAGAGGTGCTGGCGATGGATCAGGGACGGGGTCGAGGACACGAGCCTCCCTCCTCGGGGTAGGATCTACCTTAGTCTACCCTCCCGATGGGTTGAGGGCCAGCCCCACCAGAATGCTGATGAGCCCCGCCGATACCGTCTTCAGGCCGGAGATGGTGAGGTTCTCGCGGGAGATGCGACCCAGGAAGACGCCCAGGCAGAACAGAGTGGCTAGGCCGACGCCGATGGCGGAGAAGTAGCTGGTGCGGATGGCGCCGATTGCGGGGGCGAAGATGAACGGGAGAAGGACTATCGCCGACGCGAGCACCGGAGCCAGGGAGTCAGCGAGGGTTACTATGACAACCGCCACCCGACCGGCTCGGGCCAGTCTTGTGTCGCCCAGGTCGCACAGGGTAGCCTGCTCCAACTCCCGCAGGGAGCGTTTTCGCTCGGCCGACTCGGTCAGAGCCGCTCCCCAAAGGCCGGATATGCCCATGGCGAGGGCGGTGCTGAAGCCCGTCGTCAGGACGATGCGCGGTTCGGTGATGCCGGCCGTGAAGCTGCCGACGAGGACGCCGATGATGGTCAGCACCCCGTCAAACGCGTTCATGGCGAAGTACCGGCGGGCGATTTCGCCCACGTCGGCCAGAGCGCCGAGTTCTCGGACCCGCTCCATCTGAAGCGATAGTCGTGCTATGGGACTCATAGTGCTCTGCTCTACCTCAACTGCTCCGGGCCATTAGCCCTGGTACGGATCCTGGGGCGTCGAGGCATCATCGATGATGCTTCGCCCCGCCACCACCTCGTCGATCGAGTGGATGGTAGCCCCGGCATCACGGATACGCTGGACCACTTGCTGGAAGTCGATAGCCGCGCCTTCGATGGTGACCTTGGCGTTCTCCACGTGGAGGTCCATCTCGTAGATGGAGATGTTCACCGCCTCTACCCCGGCCAAGTCGCTCAGCTGCACCGCCATCTCCACTATGTTGGGCACATGCGGCTTAAGGGTGTCCAGTACTAGACGTCTTACGGCTCCCATCGGATGCACTTCCTCGTGGCGGTGGATTGGGTGAGGCCGGGGCACAGATGGCCGGCGGCGGTCGGACGGGCGAGCGGCACCAGCACAACGCCGCAAAGGGCAGACGCCCATGCGCGCCTACCCTGGGTATGCTCATTGGATGATGATCTCTTGGGAACGGCCGCGGCGCTTACCTGCGCGGCCACAGGCCCTACGACCGAGATCGCTCTTCCCCAGCGGGGACAGTCGTCCTCGGTACTACTAGGAGGTTCGTCCATCTCTACTCCCCCGGCGCTGTGTCAGCACCGGCTCGGCCGCGGCGGCCTCTACTGAGGCGCGCAAACGCCGATAGACACATGATAGCAGCGAACGGCCTCTGCCGCAACCGATTGTTGCCTGCTAGCCCCGTTCTGCCTGCGGTCGGGGGGCGGGAAAGGCTACTGCGAGGCGGATTGGCGCGGGAGAGGGACAGTGAGGGTGATCTGGCTGCATTCGCCTGGCTGTGACTCCAGCTTAACGGTGCCGCCGAGCGAGGCCACGTCCTCGGCCACCACCGTCAGGCCGAGACCGCGCCCGGAGTAGTCGTCGGCCACGGCTGTGGTGGATAGGCCGGGAAGGAGGGCAAGGCTCAGAAGGTCATCGACATCGCGATCACTGCCTTCGGCGTCGCCAATAGGGCCGGCCGCCTCGGCAGCACGACGTAGAGCGTCGAGGTTGAAGCCCTGACCGTCATCGCGTACCCGCAGATACAGGAAGGACTCCCGCACCTCGGCCGAGACGGTGATCCGGCCTTGGGGGGGCTTCCCGCCGGCCGATCGCACCTCGGGCGACTCGATGCCATGAGTGACGGCGTTGCGCACCAGGTGCAGCAGGCTGGGACGGAGCGCCTTGAGGAAGGGACGCGGCAGATTGGTGTCGGGCGCCTCGATCCGTACTGCCACTCCCTTGCCCTGGCCGGCTGCCATCGCCTGCATGGCCCCCACTAGAGGCAGCATAAAGGGGCGTAGGCCCTGCTGGACGTGCCGCCGCAGTGATGCCTCCAGCCGATCCGCGCTTTGCTGCAGGGTCTCGGTCAGGTCGGCGGTGTGCGATCCCTGCCGCAGGGCCTGCTCGTGGAGCAGGCGCGCCATCCGAACCAGGCCTTGGCTTTGGCTGTGTAGCGCGGTTAGGTCGGCCAGGCTCAGGCGGGTGCTTAGGCTGGTCGACTCCCGACCGGTGGGGCCCGGGTGCGGGTCGCGGCTAGCTGCCTCAGCCGGAGGCCCGCCGGCCTTGACCTCGAGGGCGTTCGCTAGTTCGGCGCGCAGGGCGGTCATGTCGCCGCTGGCGGCAGAATGGCAGCCGCAGCCCGCTTTCAGCCGAAGGAGGGCCCGGTGGACCAAGTCATGGCCAGCGGAGGTGAGCGGTACTTGGCCACACCAGAGCGCCTGGACGTTGTCCTCCACCGCACCGGCGAGAGCTGCCTCCTCTTGGTCACCGGCGAAGGCCATGAGGCTCTTGCACGAGTGCACTGAACGGAGCAGATGGCCGGCCTCGTCGGCTTCGCCGCTGCGCCGGAGGGCGTAGGCCCGGGTCAGCGCTCTATCCAGCAGTCCCTCGGCCTCGCGTCGGAGATCTGCCGTGGTATCGTCAGTGAGCTGGTTGGCAATCGCCTCGGCTCCGCGCTTGGGCCCAGCACCGGAACTGATCATGGAAGCCCCCTGGCCGGGGAGTCGACGCTGCCGGGCGCGCTCATGCGATCGATCGCCGAGGCAAGCTCGGTGAGGGCGACGGTGACGGCGCTGGACGGATGCTGTGTGACGAGTAGGCGCCCCTGGTTGAGGCACTCGGACAGGCGGTCGCCCTCGTTGGGAAGGATCAGGAAGACGTCCTCTTCGAGGCTGCGCTGCGCATCGCGATGTCCTAGGGGAGAGGGCTGCGTCCGGTTGGCCAATACAAGGCGGTTGCGGTCGCTGCTACCGACCTCATCGAGCCAGTCGAGCTTGAGGCGGCCCAGGGAGAATTGGGTGCGGTCCAGGCCAAGCACGAGCACGACGATATCGGCCTCGGCTATCACCTCAGCGGCCCAGGGGCCCACGCCGGTGCCCAGGTCGACGAGCACGTGGGCGGCCAGCGAGCGAGCCTCGCGGACGATGTCACCCGCCGGAGAGAGGTCAAGGTCGGGACGCGGAGGGAGTATGAGGCCGGGCAGGGCGCGGAAGCTTAGGCGGGGAGTCCCGCCGACTAGATACCGCGGGAAGGCAGCGGCGGGGTGGTCGGCCTCGGCGACCGCTTCCAGGCCCGGACCGGAGGGCAGGGCGAGCATGGGAGCAAGACCGCCCAAGGGCCACGCCAGATCAAGCGCGATGGTCATGGAGCGCCCGCCCAAGATCTCGGCCAGGTTAGCGACGATGGTGGTAACGCCCACGCCGCCGGCCACACCCAAGAATGCCGTGACCCGGCCGCGATGGAGTGTCGGCGGCTTGGCGGAGTGGGAGAGCAGACGCCGAGCCCTGGTCACGAACTCCAGGGGGCTGACCGGCTTGACGGCGACCTCATCCACGCCGAGCTGGAAGAGCGCCAGGCGCTCCTCGCCGCGGCTCGCGTCCACCAGAGCCATGACGGGAGTGGAGGCGTTCTGGGGCATGTCCGGCATGGCAGCAAGCAGGTCCAAGACGTCCAGCCTCTGGCTCTCGACGTCGACCACGACCAGGTCGAAGGGATCCGTCCGCAAAGCGGCTAAGGCGGCCAGGCCATCGTACGCCAGGCGGACCCTCGACCCGCGCGACTCCAGTGCAGTGCGCAGAGCGGCGCCGGCCGCCCTGTCGTCGATAAGAAGGAGTACCCTATCTGTCTGCTGCATCAGGTTGTGAGTCTTCCCGGATGCCGTTTCGGAGACCCTATCGAGGGGTCCGCGCGCCGGCTAGGGTCCCGGTGTCGCGGACGCGGTGTTTGGCCAGCCGCTCGGCCAGGCCGGCGATGGCCCGAGCTGCCGGGGTGCGCGGCGCGGACGCCACCAGCGGGGTACCTCGGTTCACCGACTCAACGAAGGCGCGGGCGTCATGGGGAACGGCGGCCCCGATCTCGCGGTCGAGGGCGCCGGAGATGTCGGCCGCACCGAGCGGCCGGGCGCTGGAGACCTGGTTCATAACCAGAATAACGTCCTGAGGTGGGAGCCCGAGGCTATCCAGAACCTCAAGTGCGGCCGCAGCCGCTCTCACGCCGGCTACCTCGGGCGTGCTGACGATCAGGGTAGCGTCTGCCAACTCGAGCACCGCTAGGTTGGCGTCGGAGAAGGTAGGTGCGAGGTCAACCACGACAAAGGGAAAGTCACGTCGGAGTTGCTCTACGACGGCCCGGGCTCCCTCGGCGGTCACGAGGGGCGCGGAGGCCGGTGACAGAGGGGCCGCCAGCAGCCGCACCTGGTAGTGCGTGTCCGAGAGGTGTGCCATCAGTACGTCGGGCTCGAAATCGCCGCCATAGCGCGTGATCAGCTGATCAATGGTGTGGACGGGGCGAGCATCCAGCGTGAGGGCCAGGTGACCGGATTCGAGCGCCAGATCACAGGCCGCGACTTCGCTGCCCTCGAGGGCGGCCGGCGCCACGGCAAGATTGGCGGCCAGCACCGACCGGCCGGCTCCCCCGCGCAGACCGAAGACGGCTATCACGGTCCCCAGCCGGTGCGCCTGCTCGAGGGCGGGGGCAGCCCCTCGGCGGGCCAGCAGTGCGCGCACTCGGGCCAGCAACTCCGGCGCTTCGAATGGCTTGACCACGTAGTCGTCGGCGCCCGCCTCGAAGCCGCGGATCTTGTCCTCGATAGCGTCGCGGGCGGTTAGGATGACGATGGGGAGTGCCGCCGTTCGTTTGTCCGCTCGCAGGCGCCGCGTTAGCTCGAAGCCGTCCATGTCGGGCATCATGACGTCGACGATGAAGAGGTCGGGGCGGCTCTGTTCCTGAAGGTCGAGGGCTTCGCGGCCGCTCTGGGCTATCACGGGTGAGTAGCCCGCTGCCTCCAGGTAGGCAGCGACCAACTTGGCCACGCCGGGGGTGTCCTCGACAACCATTACTCGTTCACCGGGCACGATGGGCCTCCGGGGCAGGGAGTGTGCGCACGTCCGACGAGAGGCTGCCTGGTGCTGGAGCAGCAGGCAGGCCTAGCCGGGGCCCTCCTGATGGTGGCCCGTGTCTTGGGCCAAGGTACGGTGGGCCAGGTAGGTATCGTCCACTCGTTGCCCCACATGAGGGGGCTGGAGCGTAAGGCTAGCATAAAGACGATCAACGAGGCCGGGGCTTGGGCGCCACCGGCCTCGCGTTCAGCCTGCTGTGGGTGCTAGGAGCCGCTAGATCTGCCGGGCTAAGCGCCCTCGGGTTCCTTCTCCTTCTTGGCCTCGGCAATGATCTGCTCGGCCACGTGGGAAGGCACCGGATCGTAGTGGGAAAGCTCCATGGTGAAGACGCCGCGCCCCTGCGTCATGGCACGCAAGTCGGTAGCGTAGCGACGCATCTCCGCCTGCGGCACGAGGGCGCTGACGACGCTGTTGCCCCGCACCTGCTCCATGCCCAGCACGCGGCCGCGCTTGCTGTTCAGATCACCCAGGACGTCGCCCATGTACTGCTCCGGCACGGTGACCTCAACCCGGTTGATGGGCTCGAGGAGGATCGGCCCGGCGGCCTCGGCGGCCTTCCGGAAGCCCAGCTGGGCCGCCAGCTTGAACGCCATATCGGAGGAGTCCACCGGGTGGTAGGAGCCATCGTAGAGGGCCACCTTCACATCAACCACGGGGTAGCCGGCCAGGAAGCCCTGCTCCAGCGCCTCGACGACACCCTTCTCCACCGACGGGATGAAGTTGCGCGGCACCGAGCCACCGAAGACCTCGTCAAGGAACTCGAAGCCGCCGCCCCGCTCCTGGGCCTCGATCCGCAGCCACACATCGCCGAACTGCCCGCGGCCACCCGTCTGCTTCTTGAAGCGGCCCTGCGCCTGAGCCGTCTTGGTGACCGTCTCGCGATAGGGCACCCGCGGAGTGTTGGTGACGACCTCGACGCCGAACTTCTGGCGCAGGTGTCGGATGGCGACGTCCAGGTGCGACTCGCCCATGCCGGAGAGGATGAGCTCGCCCGTGCTCGGCTCGCGCTCCAGGTGCAGGGTGGGGTCCTCTTCGACCAGGCGGGTCATGGAGCCGCTCATCTTGTCGAAGTCGGCCTGGGACTTGGCGTTGACGGCCACCGAGTACAGCGGCTTGGGGTTGTCCATGCCGGGCAGGATCAAGGGCTTGCCTCGGTCGCAGAGAGTGTCGCCCGTGTGAACCTCGGCGAGTTTCGACACCGAGCCGATATCACCCGCTATCAAGGCCGGGGCCGGGGTCTGCTCGCGCCCGGTTAGGAAGAAGAGCTGCCCCACGCGCTCCTCGTGTCCGGTGCGAGCGTTGACGGGTCGGCTGTCGGAGGCGAAAGTGCCGGAGTAGACGCGGACGTAGGTGAGCTTCCCAACGTAGGGGTCCGCCGTCGTCTTGAAGACGAGCGCGGCCAGCGGGCCGTCAGCATCGGCGGTGAGCTCAACAGTCTCTTCGGTGGTTGGGTCGATCGCCTCGGCCGGTCCGGTGTCGGCCGGGGAAACGGCCAACTCCAGGAGGGCATCCAGGATGGGCCCCACGCCTAGGTTGGCGCCGGCGGCGGAGGCGAGTACCGGGACGGCCGTGCCGGCCTTCACCGCGGCGCGGAGGCCGTGCATGATCTCCTCCGGCGTGAGGGTCTCGCCGTCGAGATATTTCATCAGGAGTTCGTCGTCGCCCTCGGCTGCTGCCTCAATGAGCTGCAGACGTGCCTCTTCGACCGCTTCCTGCATCGACTCAGGAACGGGCGCACCTTGGCCTTCGGTGCCGATGTAAGCCTGGTTCTGCAGCAGGTCCACCACTCCGGTGAAGGAAGACTCGCGGCCGATGGGGAGCTGGATGGGGACGAAGCGGGCCCCGAATGCCTCCTGGAGCGAGGCCAGGGAGGTCTCGAAGGAGGCGTTCTCGCGATCCATCTTGTTGATCACGACCAGGCGCGGCAGCGAACGCTCGTCCGCCTGACGCCACAGTAGTTCCGTCCCGACCTCAACTCCGGCAGCGCCGTCCAGCACGAACAGAGCCGTCTCGGCTACCCGCATCCCGCTGAGCACCTCGCCGACGAACTCGAGGTAGCCAGGGGTGTCAAGGACGTTGATCTTGGTGTCCTTCCAGGGACAGGGAACGACCGCCACGCTCACGGAGATGCTTCGGCGGATCTCCTCCTCGTCGAAGTCGGCGACGGTGTTCCCGTCTTCGACTCGTCCCAGGCGGTTGGTGACGCCGGCGCGGAACGCCATGGCCTCCACCAGTGAGGTCTTGCCGGAGCTGCCGTGCCCCAACAGGACCACGTTTCGAATCTGCTCGGTGCGGTAGGCGGCCATCCATGCCTCCAAAGGAATCAGCTGTCGGTAGCGGTTTCGTCAGTAATCGGTCACAAAACGGCGCGCGGAACCGGCCATCTCGGCGCCCGCGCGTCGTAGCATCGCTCCAATCATGCCGAATTGTAGGACATCCGACCATGGGTGTCAATCAGGCAGCGATGTTGTGCCGGCGCCGGCCGCCAACTCATGGCGGCCGAAGGAAGGCATTGACGGCGGCTCGAGCCTGTGCTAGATTCGCCGGAATGGTAGGAGCAGAGTTTCCGCCAGGGATGTCAGACCTGCTCAGGAGTGGTGTAGATGCAGAAGTGGGTGTGTACCGTCTGCGGTTGGGTGTACGATCCGGAAGAGAACGAGGGAGTGGCCTTCGAGGACCTGCCGGACGACTTCGAGTGCCCGGAGTGCGGTGCGTTGAAGGACATGTTCGAGCCCCTGTAGGGTTCATCGGCGGTGATAGACGCGGATCGGGCGATGGGGCAGACCCTCATCGCCCTCCGCGTGTAGTACGTTTGGCACGCTAGTACTCCGGCCGGGAGGTATCCGGACCGAATTCGGGAGCGCGCGATGCGGGTGGTGATAACCGGTCACAAAGGGCAGCTGGGGCGGCAGTTCTTGCGCGCCTTCGAGGGGCACGAGGTTCGGGGCGTCGACGTCCCCGAGCATGACATCACCGACTACCGTGCCATCGTGGATGCGGTGGTCGCCTTCGAGCCGCAGCTGGTCGTCCACGGCGCCGCCTACACAAACGTGGATGGCTGCGCCCGCGACCCCGATCTAGCGTTTCGCGTGAACGCTCTCGGCACGCAGAACCTGGCCGTCGCCTGCCAGCGGCTCTGTTGTCCAATGGTTTACATAAGCACCAATGAGGTCTTCGACGGGGCTGGGAACCGGTCCTACCTGGAGACCGACCGCACCAACCCCATCAACGCCTACGGGCGCTCGAAGGAAGCGGGCGAGGCGTCCGTGCGCGCACTGCTCAGTCGCTACTACATCGTCCGCATCGCCTGGCTCTTCAGCCCCGGCTCCAGCAACTTCCCCGCCAAGATGATCAGCCTGGCTCGAGAGGGCCGCGCCCTGTCGGTCGTGACCGACGAGGTCAGCAGCCCCACTTATGCTCCCGACCTGGCGGAAGCGGTGTACAAGCTTGCCCATTCTGGTCGCTACGGTATCTACCACCTCGTCAATGAGGGCCAGTGCTCCCGGCACGAGTTCGCCCGCACCATCCTGGATGGAGCCGGGCTGGACTCGGTGCCCGTGGCTCCCATCCTGCTCAAGGACTACGAGCGCGCGTCCACTCCGCCGCCGTATGCCCCGCTGCGCAACTTCGCCGCCGCGGAGGCGTTGGGCATCCGCCTGCGCCCCTGGAAGGACGCATTGGCGGACTACCTGAGCCGTGAGCCCTAAGGCGCTCCCACGCGCCAGCGTCGTCATCCCCAACTGGAACGGGGAGCGTCTGCTGCCCGCTTGCCTGGACTCCCTCCGAGCGCAGTGCGAGACCGATTTCGAGACGATAGTGGTCGACAACGCCTCCGCCGATGGTTCGCTGGAGTTGCTTAAGCGCGCCTACCCCGAAGTGCGGGTGGTAGCCCTCCCGCGCAACTTGGGCTTCACCGGGGGTGTCAATGCCGGCATCCGCGCCGCCACTGCGCCGGTCGTAGTACTCCTCAACAGCGATGTGGAGGCGGCGCCGGAGTGGCTGGCGGGCGTCTTGGCCGCCTTCGCGTCCGACCCCGCCGTCGGCATGGTGGCCTCGAAGATCATGCTCCACGACCAACGCGATGTGTTCAACTCCGCCGGAGATCAGTTCGGCCGGAACGGGGTACCGCAGAATCGGGGGGTCTGGGAGCAGGACGAGGGGCAGTACGACGAGCGCGAGTACGTCTTCGGGCCTTGCGGCGGGGCGGCCGCATACCGGCGCAGTCTGCTGCTGGACGTGGGCCCCTTCGACGAGCGTCTCTTCATGTACCTGGAAGACGTGGACCTCGCCTGGCGGGCGCAGTTGCTCGGCTATCGCTGCTTATACGAGCCGAGCGCCGTGGTCTACCACCGCCTTAGCGCTACCGGAGGCGGCGTGCTCTCCAGCTTCTACACCGGCCGGAACACGGTAGCGGTGCTGGCCAAGAACATACCGTCGCCGCTCCTGAGGCGTCACGGGGGCGCCATTCTGCGCGCTCAGGGGCGAATCGCTCTGGATGCCTTGCGTGCTTGGCGCGGAGAGGCGGCCCGCGCCCGCCTGCGCGGGTTGCTGGCGGCGATCCCGTTCGCGCTCAGCCTCCTCGGCTCGCGACGGGAGATACAGAGGCGGCGGCGGGTTTCGCTGGACTACCTGGAGAGCCTGTTGGTCTAGACGGTACCGCCTTCGTCGGTGCGCTCTACGAGGACGCGAGTCCTTGCCCATCAGGAGATGCTCGTGACCGGCGCGACGCGACCTAATGTACTCCTCATCATGACCGACCAGCAGCAGTGGCAGACCATCGCCGGCCGCAGCGCGGCGCGCATGCCAAACGTCCAGCGGCTTGTGGACGGGGGCCTGCTTTTCGATCGCGCCTACACCCCCTGTGCTCTCTGCTGTCCGGCACGGGCGATGCTCCTTACCGGGGCCTATCACTGGCACAACGGAGTCTTCAACCAGGTGCACTCCTCACCTTCGGTCCACCGCGACCTCTTCCCCGGCGCTGTCACCTATCCGCAGCGGCTGCGGGAGGCGGGGTACCGGCTGGGGTACGTGGGCAAGTGGCACGCCAGCCACCAGCGTGGCCCCACGTCCTTCGGTTTTGAGCACGTGGCCGGTCTCTCGCCCCACTACGAGGCGATGCTGCCGCCGGGCGCAATGGCCCCGGAGGACCGGTGGGCCAACCACCCGGGGAGGGACGAGTTCGTCGAGGTGTCGGCGCGCCGGTTCCGCTGGCCCGGGAGCGAGCCGTTCGCCATGTGGGCGGAGATGGACGGACCGGAGGAGGGCACGCACATGGCCTTCCTGGCGGGCTGCGCCGAGCGCATGCTGGACCGCCTCAGCGCGGAGCCGACCCCCTGGCACCTGGAGGTGCACTTCCCCGAGCCCCACGACGCCTACCGACCCCTGAGCAAGTACCTTGAGCGCTACCGGGCCGACGACATGCCGCTGCCGGCCTCCTTCTACGACACCTTCGAGGGCAAGCCGGGACTGCACCGACGCGAGTCCGAGACTTGGGGCGAGGTGGACGAGGCCACCGTGCGCGAGGGGCTGGCGCACTACTTCGCCTATTGCGAGCAGCTCGATACCCAGATCGGTCGGGTTCTGGATCGCCTGGTGGCGACCGGACAGGCCGACAACACCTTGGTGGTGTACCTCACCGACCACGGTGACATGGTGGGCGCTCACCGGATGTGGATCAAGGGGTGGATGCCCTACGAGGAGTGCTATCGCATTCCGCTGGTGATGCGCTGGCCCGGGCACATCGAACCGCGGTCGGTATCGCCGCGGCTAGTGCAGTCGATGGACATCGGTCCCACCCTGCTGGACCTGCTCGGCCTCGAGCCACTGCCGCAGGCGGACGGCCGTTCTCTGGCCCCGCTCCTCCAGGACCCAGGGCGCCGTGACTGGGACGACGAGGTGCTGTGCGCCTTCTACGGCGGCGAGTTCCTGTACACCCAGCGCATGGTCATCACGGGCCGGTTCAAGTACGTCTTCAATGGTTTCGATGCCGACGAGATGTACGACCTCAAGGCGGATCCGTCCGAGTTGACCAATGTGGTTGCGCGGAGCGATCACTCCGTTGTGGCGAGCGAGATGCGGGCGCGGCTCTGGCGCCTGATGAACCAGCACGGCGACCCCTACGGCGACGATACCGACGCCTACCGGACTGACGGGGAGCGCCCCAATCGCTACGGCGCTGCGCGTTACTTGCCGCGATAAGCCCACCTGCCCGTTGAAACGGGCCTGCGTTTGTGCTAGGATGCACATACTCGGCTCGGACGGCTGGAGCGGCGGGAGCGATGTTGGCTCGCCCAGTCCGGAGTGGCCGCTGCTCGGCCACGGATCCGGTGGCAGAGTCCCCTTGCATTGCCCCGCGGTTGCCCAACCGTAGCGTGTCGTCATCGCATCAGCCGGCGGGACCCCGCCAGTGGTGCGGCTGGAGCCGGCGATAGGCAAGGAGGGCAAGATCGCACTATCGCGGTGAGTATCGAAGCGAAGTTCGACGGTAGGCCGCTTGTAGTGCAGCAAGGAGAGGGTCATGGCTGATCAGCGGTTCAGGTTTACACGTCGCTCGTTCGTAATGGGTGCGGCCGCCAGTGCGGCTGCTGTGACCGGTTCCGGACTTCTGGGCGCAAGTGCCCAGGAGGAGGAATCTGAGACCAAGTATGCCTGGGAGACCCCTCCCGAGCCCATCGCCGAGGCCGATATCGCCCAGACCATCGACGCTGACGTGGTGGTGGTCGGGGCCGGCGTGGCAGGCGTTCTGGCAGCGGTGGCCGCCAATGAGGCGGGCGCCAAGGTCGTCATTCTGGAGAGGACCGACAAGGCGTCCGGTCGTGGCGGGGACAACAGCGCCATTGACAGCTTCAAGCATCGCGAGCTGGGCATTGAGCTCGACAAGCATGATATCGTGCGCCAGCTGTGGCACTGGGGACAGGGCCGCATCAATATGGAGCTGCTCTACCTCTGGGCCAACAACAGCGGCATGGTCCTGGATAGAATCGCGGAGATGCTGGCCGAAGAGGGCATGGACACGTACTTGGTTGTGCCCGACCGTACCGACGACAACGCGGCCGTGATCGACAGTTGGCCGCGCCCGGAGTCATTGCACGGCTGGGATTACCGGACGGAGACCATCGTCGAGTACCCCACCTGCCACCGCTTCGGCAGCGTCCACACCGACCAGAGCCTGTGGATCAACACCATCCTCACCAAGGCCATCGATGCGGGTGTGGAGGCTCACTTCCTCACTCGCGCCGAGCAGCTCATCCGCGAAGAGGGTGGCCGCGTCACTGGTGTGGTCGCTTCCACTGAGGACGGCGAGTACATCCAGTTCAACGCCGCCAAGGCTGTGATTCTGGCCACTGGCGACTACGGTGCCGACCCGGAGATGGTGGCCAAGTACACCCCGGAGAAGTTGCTCCCCGGTATGGTGCAGACTGGCACCGGCGACGGGCAGAAGATGGGCATGTGGATCGGCGCTCAGATGGAACAGCTTCCTCACTGCCCCATGAGCCACGCCTTCCACAGCTTCGGGACCGACGCCTTCCTGCAGGTGAACAAAGAGGGCAAGCGGTTCTACAACGAAGACGCCGACACGGAGAGCATCGCCAACCAGTACTACGAGCAGGGCGGCGGCTGGGTGATCGTCGACAGCAGTTGGCAAGAGGACTTCCCCAAGATGGGGTTTGGCTTCTTCCGCCAGGGAGTTGTCAACGAACTCGTCATCGAGGAGTTCGAGGCCAAGATCGAGGCCGGACGCCTGCTGACAGCCGACACCGTCGAGGAACTGGCCGCTCTCATGGAGGTCCCGGCGGAGAACCTGCAGGCCACCATCGACCGCTACAATGAACTCTGCTATGTGGGCGAGGATCGCGACTTCGGCAAGCGCGCCGATCGCCTCACCCCGGTGGACGAACCGCCCTACTATGCCTCCTTCATGGGCCCGCCCGCCGGAGCGCTGGTGGTTCTGGGTGGCCTGCTGACCAACAACAAGCTGCAGGCCCTAGATGCCGACGGAAGCGTGATCGGCGGCCTCTACTGCGCCGGCAACACCGTTGGCCGCCGCTTCAAGGGTGGCTATCCGGTGATCTGCCCCGGCCTCAGCCACGGCGTGGCGTGGACGCACGGCTACCTGGCCGGCCAGTGGGCGGCAGAGGAAGAAGTCTAGTCCGGTACCCTCGTGCTCCAGCGCGGGCACACTAGCGTGCAAAGGCGTCGGGAACTCCTGGTTGGGGGCTCCCGACGCCTGTTTGTGCCCCCATGGCAGGCTGGACGCACGGCAGCGGCTGCGGCACACTGAAGCGCGGCAATCCGGCACGGGAGGGCATCATGGCGGCTGCGATCGGGGTAGGCGTGGTGGGGCTTGGCGGGCGAGGGCGCTACTTCTGTGACCTGTACGGCAGCAACCCCCGGTCTCGGCTGGTCGGGGTCTGCGACTTGTCTGAGGCCCGGCTGGATCTGGTCCGGGGTCGCTGGGGAGACTCCACCGGCTACCACCGCCACCTAGAAGACCTGCTCGCCGCACCCGGGCTAGATGCCGTGATTGTTGCCACCGACGACCCGCACCACGCCGGCCCGACGGTGCAAGCGCTCGGAGCGGGTAAGCACGTCATGGTGGAGAAGCCCATGGCACAGACCATCGCTGACTGCCAGGCGATGGCTAGAGCGGCAGCCGTCGCCGACGGCGTGTTCATGATCGGGCTGGAGTTGCGCCACTGTGTCCTCTTCGAGCGCGTCCGGCAACTGCTGGACCAGGGCGTCATCGGCCGGGTGCTCCTCGGCTGGGGCATCGATAACGTCTCCGTGGGGGGCAACTACTTCTACCATAACCGCATGCGACGGCGGGACTACATCAAGAGCCTGCTCATACAGAAAGCCTGCCACTCCCTCGACCTCTTGAACTGGTACATGGGAGGGAGGCCCACGCAGGTCTTCGCCTACGGCGGCCTGGACTACTACGGCCGGACGGAGTCCGCCGACAAGCGCTGCCGTGACTGCGAGCGAGCGGCCCAGTGCCCGTTCTACGTCAACCACGACCGCTTCGTGATGGACTACGGCGCCACGGTTCAGATCGACGACCTCTGCGTCTGGGGCGCCGACGCCGACGTGCCCGACAACTCGGTCCTGGCCGTCAGCTACGACAACGGAACCCGGGCCAGCTTCACCGAGTGTCATTTCACCCCGGAGTATACCCGCGAGTTCACCTTTGTCGGCGAGGGCGGCAAGCTGTACGCTCTCTACAACAACGAGGGCAACTTCCTTATCCGGGTGCAGCACCGTTTCACCGATCACGTGGATGAGTACCGGCCGGTATTCACCGGCGGTCACCACGGCGGCGGCGACCTGCGCATCATGGAGGAGTTCCTGGACTGCATCGCCAGGGGACGCGCGCCGCGCGCCGGGGTCGAGGCCGCCTACGACTCGACGGCCCTGGCCATAGCGGCGGAGGATTCCATTCAGAACGGTGTGCCGGTGGACATCCCGCCGATGCTCGGCTGAGGGTCCGCACACTCGCCCGGCCACCCAACCGACCGAGAAGGGGACGGCACTTGCTGCAAATGACGCTTGACCTGCTCCGCTGCCCTTACTGCGCCAGTTCCGATGCGCTTGCCGTAGCGGAGGCGGAGTGGCGCCTGGTGGACTATCAGGACGGCGCGCGCCGGGAGATGGTGTCGGGGCGGCTGGTCTGTCCTGGCTGTGGCGCCGCGTTCCCGGTGGCCGACTATGTGCCCTCATTCGCTGCTGCCCTGCCCCAGGACGTTCGCGCCGACGCCGACTACTGGGGCCGCTACTATGCCGGCGAGGCCGCCAAGGGCAACCACACCTACATGGAGCCACGGCTGGCTCGTGCCGGACGCGCCGCCGCCGCCTATGACCCGGAGGCGTTCATCCTCCGGCACCCGCTCCTCAAGGAGAGAGGCCGCTGCCTCGACCTTGGCTGCGGCAGTGGATGGACGACGCTCATGCTGGGGCGAGAGGGGTTCGCCGCCCTGGGCCTGGAGCCGGCCCTTGGCAGCGTGGTGGTGGCCAAGCGCTACGCCATGGAGCAGGGGACCCCGGTGGACTATGTGTGCGGGGCTCCCGGCTACGTGCACTTCGCCGCAGGGGCCATGGACGCCGTCTTCGCCTTCCACAGCCTCCATCACGTGCCCGACTTGCTCGACGTCATGCCGCAGATCACCGGCTGGCTGAAAACGGGAGGCGTACTGGCGGTGGACGAGCACGTGCAGAGTCGCCCCCAGTACTGGGAGCTGGCGGGGCTCATCGGCAGCCAGTTGGGGGTGCCCAAGTCGCCACCGTCCACCGGGGCCGAACCCTCCGCCAATGAGGACTGCAGCCAAGCGGCGGTGTTGCCCGCCATCGCCACCCACCTGCACGTTGCCGACCTTAAGTTCCGTCACGTCGCATTCGACGGAGTCGCCGGCTGGGCCTCGGGTGGAGAGGCGCCCAGCGACGCAGTGCTGGATCTGGCGCGGGGGCTCTCCAATGCCGTTGCGGAATGGAGGCCGGGCGACGTCGAGTATGCTACGGTCCTCGCCATCAAGGGGGCCCAGCCGCCAGGCGCCGAGGATCGGCGGGCGCTGGAGGCCAAGGTGCCGGCGCCGCTATGGCCGTTGTTCGACTGCGGTCGCGCTACCGGCTCGGTGGGGGGCCATACCTGGGGGGCGCGGCTGCGGCGAGCCTACCGGCTGCTACTGGCCCGCGGACCCAAAGCCCTCCTGCGCGAGGCGGCCGGGTACTGGCACTGGCGCCTGGGACAGTAGCCGGCCGCCTAGTCTGCCGGAGCCGGTGCGTCTGACCCCAGTTCGGCCTTGAGCAGACGTAGTCGCGCCAGTTCCCATTCCTCCAGGATGGCGGCATTCTGCCTGAGCCAAGCCTCGGTCAGACCGCGATGGTCCCACATCTCCGCCTCGGAGAGCACCAGCCACACGCGCTGGTGTGCCTGCGTTCCCACGGAGAAGTACCGTCCCGCCTCTTCGGGACTCATGCCGTAGTTGGTGAACGGCCCTTCCAGGATCGGGTAACCCTCGCCCAGGTAGTAGTCCATGGAGTAGCGCAGGTACGGGATCTGGAGCAGCAGCAGGTCGCCTTCCTGCCACTGCTGCTGCACGATGCGGGCGGCACTGCGGGTGTCGGTCTTGATGCTGTATGAGGTCTGCTGCCGGATCCCGTGTAGCTGCACCGCTAGCGTGACTGCCAGCACGAGTAGGCCCGCGCCCCAGGACCGCCGGGAGACGCGCTCCACCCCGACGGCCGCCAGCAGGAGCAGAGCCGGCAGCGATGCGATTAGGTAGCGGTCGGTGAAGACCGGAGCGCGCAGCGAGATCAGGTGCACCAGCAGGACCGGCACAGTCAGCCAGCCGATGAGGAACCGCGCCCCTGCGTCCAGGCGTGGCCTTAGGGCGAGGCCGGCGAGGGCCAGGGCGAAGGGCGCCATCAGTCGAGCGTCGGCGCTGGCCACAATTCCCAGGGTCCAGCCGCGGGCGAGTATCTCCAGCATGTCCGGTAGCGGGTAGTAGGGATGGCCGGTCTGGAAGGCGTTGAGCAAGAGCGGCGCCTGCCAGGCGGCCAAGGGGACGTAGGGGATCACGAGCACCGCCAGGCTCAAGGCGAACGGACGCAGCTTCGGTCGGCTGCGGGGCCAGGCGAGCAGGTAGGCGAGGGCGTGGGCGGGTATGAGAAGGACCCCAAGCACGTGGACATAGGGAAGGGTCGCCGTCAGCAGGACATAGCCGGACCATCGCTTGCGTCCCCCGTCCTGCAGCGCCCGCAGCAGTAACGTGGTGGAGGCGGCCCCGAGAAGGGCGAGAAGGGAGTACATCTTGAGTTCCTGGGAGTACCAGGTCAAATAGGCAGACATGGCGGCCAACGCGGCGGCCGCCAGCCCGGTCCGGCGCGACGAGAGCGCGGCGCCGAGACGGTAGACGACCGGCGTCAGGGCCACCCCGGCGAGCAGGGAGGAGAAGCGGGCGGCGAACTCGCTGGTTCCGGTCCAGTCGAGCCAGAGCCCCAGCAACCAGGTGTAGAGCGGTCCGTTCCAGCCCAGTTGGCGTAGAGAGGTGACAGAGCCGGCCTGAGCGAAGCGGATGGCGTCCACCTCGTCGCGCCAGAGGCTCTGGAAGGTGAGACCGTGCAGCCGGAGGCCCAGGGCGGCCAGCACCAGGGCGTAGGGCAGTACTCGACGGGCGCTACGGATCAACTGGGTCAACGCTTTCGGTCAGCCACTCTAGGTAGTCGGTGCTGGACTCCGCCGGGGCGAGGCCAAGGGTCTCGGGAACCACGTAGGAGTGGACCTGTCGCAGGCGGGCCTCCAGCGCCGGTAGAGCGCGCGGCAGTCTTGATCAGGAGCAGGCACTCTCTGTCCCGTTGAACCTCGCCGTGCCAGCGGTAGGTGGACCTCGCGACCGCGAGCACGTTGACGCAGGGCGCCGGCCGCTCGAGAACGAGCGCATCGGCGATGGCCTGCGCCCTCTCGGGCGGGGCCGCCGTTGGCACCACTCTCGCCTTGTCAGCCGGCTGCATCAAGTCGCCTCCTGATTGGTACGCCACACGAGCGCAGGCAGGCCGTTCGCTTGGCGTTGTCACCACCAGTCGCGTAGACTGCCGCCCTATCTGGTGTGGCGGGGAGACGCATGAAGGCGAGTCGGGTGGTCCGCACGCTTCTCATCAGCAACTTCTTCATGGGCATCGGCTTCAACGTCTGGATGGCCGTGTTCAACAACTTCGCTGTGGAGGAGCTGTCCATCGGAGCCGCTCAGATGGGCATCCTTCAGTCGGTCCGCGAGGTACCGGGCGTCCTGGGGTTCGCCACCAGCTACCTGGCGATGCTCTTGCCCGAACTCACTCTGGCCTCGCTGAGCGTCGTGGGTACCGGGGTCGGACTCGGGCTTATGGCGCTCGCCACCGGCATGGTGAGCCTGCTTGTCTACTTGATGGTCTTCTCCACCGGCTTTCACATCTACCACCCGGCCAGCTCCGCCGTCGCGCTCATGGAATCGCGCGGCGGAGACACACCGCGGCTGTTGGGGCGGATGGGGTCGGTCAATGCTGGGGCGGCCGTGCTGGCGACCGCGTTCGTGTTCTTCGCCGTCGGCCCGTTGGGCTTCCGCTGGACGCTGGCCCTCGCCGGGGCCGTGACCTTACTGGGTGGGCTGTTCTGCCTCAGGACCGGCCGCCGGGAGCAGGGTCTGCAGAAACAGCACAAGGTGGTCTTCCGCTCCCGCTACTGGGTGTTCTACGCGCTGACGTTCCTGATGGGTAGCCGCAGGCACATCTTCAGCACCTTCGCCGTCTTCCTGCTGGTCAATAACTACAGGATCCCGGCGCAGACGACGGCCGTGCTCTACCTGGCCAGCAGCCTCCTCGTCACCTACGTGGCGAGCTTGCAGGGGCGGCTGGTGGCCAACCTGGGCGAGCGCGTGACCATGACGGCCTACTTCGCTATCATTGTGCTGATCTGCCTCGGCTATGCCTATGTCTCCTGGCTGCCCCTGCTGTACGTGCTCTTCGTGGGAGACAGCGTCATGGCCGGGTTCGGCATCGCCGTCAACTCCTACTTCCGCAAGATCGCGCCGGAGTCGGAGGTGACGGCGAATATGTCTATGTCCCAGACCATCAACCACGTGTCGGCCTTGTTCGTTCCCGCCCTGGGTGGACTGGTGTGGGAGCGCTTCGGCTTCCAGTCCACCTTCATCTTTGGGGCGGTAGTGGCCGCAATCTGCCTGGTGGTAAGCCAGTGGTTGACGTCGCAGCAGAGCCCGGTGCTTGAGGGCAGCGGTGGGCTGACTACATAGAGGCGCGGCCCGAGACCGCCATGGAGGTGAGACGGGTGTTCTCTTCGATGGCGAGGATCACGTAGATCCCTTCGGCGGCTGCGTACAAGATGATGAAGTACAGCACGCCTGCCAGAATGAAGACGCCGCCCATGACGATCGCTGCGAAGGCGCCGCCTATGGCGTAGCCGGCGACCTCGTCGCCCAGGGCGTCCGTGATGCTGCCCATGGTGCTACCAAGTCCGGCAACCGCCATGAGAATGCCGCCGAGTATGGCAAGGACAAGGACGATCCAGGCCAGAACCTTGAGCAAGGTACCGATCGTACGAAGGACGCGGAACCGCTTTTCCATGCTAGACTCCTCCGGTCGCAGATGACGGTGGGACCCGCTGGCATTGTACTGCGGTTCGCCCTGCGGCGGAACCGCCCCAACATCAGACGGGACGTGCAACTTCAGGGCCAGAGCGCGATCTTGCGGGCCGTGGCAGCGATGGGCATTGGTGGGAGAACGAGCAATCCTTAGGAGGAGCGGAAATGCTACCCAGCAGCATGAAGGCAGTGGTTTGCCACGGAGTGGGTGACTACCGGCTGGAGGAGGTACCGATCCCTGAGGTCGGGCCCGACGAGGTGTTGGTGCGCATAGACGCCACCGGAGTGTGCGCCAGTGACGTCAAGGCGGCGCACGGCGCGGGACGCATCTGGGGATCGGACGAGTTCCCCGCCTACATCCAGCCGCCGGTGATACCCGGCCACGAGTTCGTCGGCACGGTCGTGGCGCTAGGGGAAGGAGCGGAGGCCAAGCACGGCGTGTCGTTGGGCGACCGCGCGATCGCGGAGCAGATCGTGCCCTGTTGGCAGTGCCGGTTCTGCCGCCGCGGCCAGTACTGGATGTGCGAGCAGCACGACATCTTCGGCTTCCGGCAGCGGGCACAGGGCTCGTGGGCCGAGTACATGAAGTTCCCCGCCGACAGCGTCGTGCATAAAGTGCCCGCGGATCTCCCGGTGGAGATCGCTGCTCTCATCGAGCCTTTGGCCTGCGCCATCCACGCCGTGGAGCGGGCGAGCATCGAACTCGACGACACGGTGGTCATCGCCGGAATGGGGCCCATAGGCCTCTGCATGCTACAGGTCGCGCGCCTGAAGTCGCCCGCCTCACTCATCGCGCTTGACGTGCGAGAGAAGCGGCTGGAGGTGGCGGCGAGGCTGGGAGCGGACTTGGTGCTGAGCCCGGTGAAGGAGGATGTCATCGCCCGAGTGATGGACCTCACCGAAGGCTATGGCTGCGATGTGTACATCGAGGTGACCGGTTCGCCCAAGGGCGTACATCAGGGCCTGCAGATGATCCGCAAGCTGGGCCGTTTCGTTGAGTTCAGCGTGATGGCCGAGCCGGCGACGGTCGATTGGTCCATCATCGGGGATCAAAAGGAACTGGACATCCTGGGTGCCCATCTCGGGCCCTACGCCTATCCCAAGGCGATTCGGTTCCTGCAGGATGGCTCGGTGGATGGGAAGGCGCTGGTCACCCACACGTTGCCGCTCGAGGACTTCGCCGAGGCGTTGGCGATCGCCGAGAAAGGTGACGACTCGCTCAAGGTCGTGATGCTTCCCTAGGGGCGGGCTCAGTCTGAAACTGGCAGCAGCCGGTAGATGCGGATCACCGGGTCGTGCCAGGGCGCCGGGGTGCCGGTGAACTCGGCCGCCAACTGCTGGGTCTTGAAGAGATCGCGGTACACCGAGACGTCGTCCGGGTAGGCGTCGGGGGCGTCCAGGTACCAATGGGCCCCAACCGGGGGGTGGCCGGTGATCGAGCGGGCGGCAATGGTGCTGGTGTAGTGCCACACCACGATCTGACTGTGGCGCAGCGTCCGGCCGAGCGGCCAGCCAAGGACAAGGGTGGCGAGGGCGACGGTCGACCGCGCCCCCCATGCGGCTTGTTAGAGCAGGAGGATGACTATGGGTGGCAACCGGAACGATGGGTGTCTGCCGGGCTTGTTGAAGCTGGGCGCACTGACCTGGGTGCATGACTGGCTCCAGGGGCGAGCCGGGTTCGGCAAGGGCTGCTCCTGCAGCGGGATCGGCTGTGGCCTGATCCTGTTGGTGGCCTTCCTGCTGATGGCCTGCGGCATTGTCTTCGACACGAACTGGTTCCGTCTGCTGACGGTTCTGGTGCCGCTGCCCTGACGTGCCGGCGCGCTACGGCATTGCCCAAGGCGCGACGACGCGGCTACAATCGGCCTCCGGTTGGTACAACATCAGATAGTGAGGCGAGCAGATGGCCAAGGGTCAGGTAGGGTTCGGAGTCATTGGGTTGGGGATGGGGCGGCATCACATTCAGCGCATAGTGCCGGCCGCCCACGCCCGGTTGGTGGGGATCTGCGACGCCAATCCGGAGCGCCTGGAGACGGTCGGCGACGAGTTCGGCGTGGCCTGGCGAAGCACCGAGTATGCGGAGCTACTCGCTCACCCGGACGTGGACGCCGTGGTGGTGGCGCTGCCCAACTTCCTGCACGCGCCCGTTTCCATAGCCGCCCTTCAGGCCGGGAAGCATGTCCTCTGTGAGAAGCCCATGGCGCGCAATGCCCGAGAGGCCGAGGAGATGCTGGCCGCCAGCCGGGCAGCCGGCCGATACCTCATGATCCACTTCAACTACCGCTTCACGCCGCCAGCGCTGGCCCTGCACGACTTCGTCCAGTCCGGTGGGCTGGGCGAAGCTTACCACGCGCGCTCGTGGTGGCACCGCACACGTGGTATACCCGGCCTAGGCGGCTGGTTCACCTCCAAGGAGGCCGCTGGTGGCGGTCCGCTGGTGGACCTGGGCGTGCACCGGCTGGATCTCGCCCTGTGGCTGATGGGCTACCCGCATGCAGTCAGCGTGTCCGGCGCTACCTACTCCGCACTGGGCCGGGAACTGGCGGGCCGATCGGGCAAGTCGCTCGATGTGGAGGACATGGCTTCGGCGTTTGTGCGGTTCGACAACGGAGCCACGCTGGTCCTGGAAGCCAGTTGGGCGGCCAACGGCGAGCGGCGCGAGGAGATGCTGACCCAGGTGTACGGCACCAAGGCGGGCCTGGTGCATCGCAACCGGGGCGAAGGGTACGAGTTCGAGGCCCGTATCTTCGCTGAACGCGATGGTGAGTATGCGACCATCGAGCCCGCTCTACCCGAACACATCGAGACACCCCAGGAGCACTTCGCCCGCTGCATTCTGGAGGGCAGGACTCCGTCCGCGACTGGCGAGCAGGGCCTCGAGGTGATGCGGATCCTGGACGCCGCCTATCTCTCGGCGGAGCGGGGCGAGGAAGTACGGCTGTAGCGAGTCAGTGACCGGACACAAGCACAGGGGGCCGGATCTCCGGCCCCCTGTCGGCGTCAGTCGGCCTATAAGCCGAGTTCTGTACCCCCGAAGGGGTGACGGTCATCTATCTGGGCCGGCAGTCTCCCGCCGGCTCTAGCGGCCTACCTGGAGTCTGGGAGGCGAGCTACCTCCGGCCTCGCGGCCCACTCCTGTTTGGCCTTGCTCCGGGTGGGGTTTGCCTGGCCACACCGGTTGCCCGGCGTGCCGGTGGTCTCTTACACCACCTTTTCACCCTTACCGCGTCCGGCATGCCGTGCGCGGTGGTATGTCTCTGTGGCACTTTCCATCGGGTCACCCCGCCTGGGTGTTACCCAGCACCCCGCTCTGCGGAGCTCGGACTTTCCTCGAGCGGTCTCCCGCCCGCGACCGTCCAGCCAACTGCGCCAACCGCATTATACCATTGGTGCGTGGCTGGTCGCGATCTAGTCGTTCGGTACCGGCCGACAGGGGAGGACGGCAACTTCGCCTTCGGGCGGGTACCAGACACCTCCCTCCTGGACCCAGCCCTCCCGCTCTGCCGCGGCGAGGGCAGCTTCCATCACGGCAGCGCGCGTCAGAGCGGACCCTGCGGCAGCCACCTCGGCGAGAGCCTTCAGGGAACGCGAAGCCGCCGCCGCGACGAGGTCGGCGAGTCGGGGCTGGGCCGGGTCGACCGCGGCGGAGAACTCCAGGCCCGGATAGATCCGGACGAGAGGATCCGGGCAGTAGCCGGTGGTGAGCCGCAGCGACTGAGGCCGGTCCGGCGAGGCCAGGCGCAGGGCGAGCTCCAGCAGTCCCGCGTCGGCCAATGGTGCGTCGGAGAGGGGGGCGTGCGTCGCCAGCACCTCGGCCACGCGAGATGGCCGTACACCCACGCTGAGGGTAGGTGCGCGCGCGTCCGCTCGATCGAATTGGGCCAGTGGGGTGGGGGAGACCTGCAGCAGTCCGGCCGCGCTATAGAGCTGGGCGCCGGCGGTGCCGGTCTCGGGAGTGGCATGTCCGACCACAGCCAGCACCAGCGGATCACCTACGAGCTCACGCGCTCGTCTCGCTGCCAGTTCGGGGTCATTGCCGTCGTCGACCGCCCACACCTGCAGCTGCGCCCCGTGGGCGCGCGCAGCGGCGTTCCACTGTGAGACGGACGCGCGGCACCTGTCCAGGGCGTCGTAGCCGTCGTTGCGGAAGAGGCCCTCGAAGGGAGCCACCAGACCGAGCCGGTACAGACGCGGGGAACGCCATGGGCGGCATCCGGCGCTGAGAGCGGCCAGACTCGACAGAGCGCCCAGCGCGAGGAAGCGGCGCCTACCCTCCCTGGTAGCGGGACACATTGTTGACGTGCTCTTCGAAGGTGACACTGAAGGCGTGAGAACCGTCGCCACGGGCGACGAAGTAGAGGTAGTCGGACTCCTCGGGCCAGAGCACGGCGTCGATGGCGGACAGCCCTGGGCTGCATATGGGGCCGGGGATGAGGCCCGGGTAGAGGTAGGTGTTGTACGGTGAGTCAGTGTCGGTGAGGTCGGCGGCCCAAAGCGGCACCTTCCACCAGCGACCGGTGTCTTCCTGCCGTCCGAGCGCATACTGTACCGTCGGGTCGGCCTGCAGGGGCATACCCAGGCGCAGGCGGTTCAGGAAGACTCCGGCGATCAGCGGGCGCTCGTCGGCGACGACGGCCTCTCTCTCCACCACGCTGGCCAGCGTCAGCACCTCGTAGGGGGTCATGCCGACCTCCGCGGCCCGCGATCGCCGCTCTGCATCGAAGCGAAGCTCGAAGTTGGCCAGCATGCTGCCGAGCACCTCCTCGGTGCTCGCACTCGGGTCAAGCCGGTAGGTGTCCGGGAAGAGCATGCCCTCCAGGCTGATCACGCCGGCGGGTAGACCTGCCCATTGGGGGGCGTGGGAGGCGGCCTCGGTGGCGGCCAGGCGCTGCCACTCCTCGCCGGAGCCGAAGGCCTGGCCCACAGCCTCGGCCACCTGCTCCAGCCGCCAGCCCTCGAGGGTCACCAACACCGTATCGCTCCCCTGAGCCTCGAGCAGAGCTAGGGCGATGTCCTGACTGCTCATGGCCGGGGTCAACTGGAAACGACCGGCCTCGATGCGGCGGTCGATCCCGTACTCGCGCAGAAGCAGGCCGAAGGCCGAGGCGTCGCGGATTAGGCCGACGTTCTGTAGCCGCACGGCAACGTCGGTGGCCGTCTCCCCTGGGTGGACCTCGAAGCTGATGGGCGCAGCGTCAGAGTCGCCGGAGACCGGTCGCAACTCCTCCTCCTTGGTGGAGAGAAGCAGGCGTACCGCCAGCCCGGACAGCCCCCCCGATCGGGACACTTCGGGGCGGGCGGCGAGTTCCCGCGAGGCCTCCTGAGCCGGGGCGACGACAAGGCGGTAGAAGCCGAAGGCCAGGGCGAACAACACCGCCAGCGCCGCCACGAGGCCGAATAGGAAGCCACCGATCCGAGCGGACAGAGGACGTCTCTCCTGCTGACGGAGGGTGCGCGGGTCTACGTGCTGAGGGTGCCGTCTCATGCGCGCTGCTCCTCGCCTGCGCCGAGACGGTCCAGATAGCGCTGCAGGATCACGGCGGCGGCGGCGGCGTCCTCGAGCCCCTGGCGGCGCCGCCGCCCGCTTCCGCCCTCAATTAGGTGCTGCTGAGCGTCTTGGGTGGAGTAGGTCTCGTCCACGAAGACTAGATCGAGCTCCAAGTCGGTGGCGATGGGCTCGACGTAGCGGCGGATGCGCTCCGCCTGAGGGCTAGGAGCACCGTCTTCCTGCAGGGGTAGACCCACGAGTAGAACCGTTGCTCCCAGTTCGCACGCCGCTTGCTGGATGCGCTCAGCGTCCCGTGCTCGTCCGCGGCTACGCCAGACGGTGAACGGCCGGGCCAGGCGGACCTCGGTGCTGCCGGTGGCAGCGCCAATCTTGGCGTCGCCGACATCCAGGGCGAGGATCACAGGCACGCTAGTAGACCATCTCAACGTGGACGCGGAACCCCAGGGAGGGGATGGAGCGCACCCAACCGGGGCTGGTCGAGATCTGCGGCGTCTCGGCGAGCGGGAGCGAGGCCTCCAGAACCGCCGCAGCTTCAGCGACCGGACGGCCGAGAACCATCGCTTTGACCTCGTCCGATGCGACCAGAGCCCGAACGCGCCCAGTGGCCACCATGGCGATGACGGGAGTCCCCGTACCATCCACCTCGGTGGAAGCGACCTCAAAGGTGAGCCCCTCGGGCAGGAGCTGGTAGCCCTCGGGGACCGCCCCCTGCAGGCCGGCCAAGGCAATGCGGCCGGCGTCCGTCTTGGAGAAGGCCACTTCCTGGAACTCTGCCCGCAATGTCAAAGTGATCTGCTCCGCCGACTCTCCCAGAATGCGATCGTAGCCCTCGCCCAGGATCGCGGTGCGACCGAGAGTCGCCGGAACAGCCACCTCACCCTCGGCCAGCTGTGCCTGGAGGGCCGCGTTAGCCTCGACCTCGAGGCGCTGAAGGAGCGAGTCGCGCAGCCGCTCCCGGTCGGCCTCGGTGACGGCACCAACCTGGCGCATGGTGCCGCCGCTGGTTGGCTGCTCGTTCATCACACCGACCTGCGAGGCGAGGGCGCCTTCGACTCGGTTGATGAGGTAGGTGCCGACGTTGCCCGACGGACCGGGATCCATCGCCTCCACCGGAACGGTCACGGACGCGCCGCTCTGCCCGGGCAGCTGTGCTTCCGCCGTGGTGCGGAACCGTACCGGAACTCCGGACCCGGTGGAGACCACCGTACCTGCGGGAACCGTTACCGGCATGGCGCGTTGGTTGATGAGCAGTACGGTGCCGCTGGCCGGCGCATCGGCGATGTCGCGGCGGGACGTGGTCGCTTGGCTGCCCGTACCGGTGATGACGGTGCCGACAAGCCGGCCGGGAATGGCCACGCTCTCGTAGTCGATCTCCTCCAGGTCGGTCACGACTGATAGCAGCACCTCAGCGGCCAGGTCCTGGGTGGCGGGCCTAACGCTGATGGTGGCTTCGGGCAGCAGGACGGCCGTGCCCACTCCCACCGCCAGGAGGAGGACCAGGAGTAGCCCGAGCGCAAGCAGCCGCTCGGCCATCGACTGCCTGTCGGGTCGACCGGCGCGGGCCACCGACTCCAGCCCTTGGCCCCGGCCGTTCTCCGGGCCGGCCGAACGAGGAGGAGTAGACCAGCGTCGTGCCGCTTCTGCTCGGTCCACGCTGGCGAATACGGACAGTCCCACGGCGCGCATCTGAGCGTAGGTCTCGGGGTCCTGGGTCACAATCGCCAAGCGCAGCCGGTAGTCGAGCACGGTCCGGGCCAGTACCTTGGCGCCTACGGGACTCTGGAGGGCGCGCGTGCCTCGGGGTACGACAAGGATGACCGCCCGCTCCGGGGTGGCCAAGGCCTTGGCACGAATGGCCGCAAGCGGCTCATCGGGGAGTGCGTTTACAACTTCAGCCAACCCGCATCCACCTCGTAACCGGCTAGACGCGCAGATTCCGCCAAACTGACCGCTTGCCCACGCGCCGCCGGGTCTCGCTGGAGCTGGAGCCACCAGTCGGCAAGCGCCAACGCCACTAGGTGCGCGGGGCCGATGCGTTCGGGCCCCGGCGATAGGTACCGACATAGGTCGGCGGGCGCCAGGGGCTGGTGAACCGGGTAGCGATCGAGTCTTGAGATGCTATCACCGGCTATCAGACCGGGCAAGAGCGCCATTTCCGGCAGGGAGGCGCCCCCTCCGCAGCAGAGCCACCGGCCGGGCACAACCTCGTGAAGTTGCGCGAGGGCCTCCGTCAGACGACTGAGCCAACTGGTCAGAGCCCGCTGCATCAGACGGCGCGTCTGCTTCTGGGAGGGCTCGTCGAGGCGGCCGGCGGCGTAGGCGATCTTGAGCCGCTCCGCTCGCGAGGGAGAGACGCCCGCCGCCAGGGAGAGATAGCGGGTGAAGTGGTAGCCGCCGACCGCCACGCTTAGGTCCCGGAAGCTTCCTCGGGCGTCGCGGTAGGCCAGGTGCGTCCGCCGCGCCCCCAGGTCGAGTACGGCGTGGCCTGTCCACCGATCGAGCATTCGGGCCCGCCAGAGCGGCTCCGAGACCAGCAGGGGCTCCATTCCCTGCTCATCGCACCAACTCACCAGCCTCCGCGCCGAGCGCCCGGCGGCGGCAACCCCCAACTCGACGGCGGCGACTTGGCCCCGCATCCCCTCCAGCGAGGATACCGGTCTGCCATCCACCGACGCGGCGCGGGAGTTGGAGCCCAGCCAGGTTGGCGTTCCGGCGCGATGACGCTTCGAATAGCTCTGCTGCCCCGCTTCGGTGGCGGCGCTGCCAGCAGCCGCCGCGATCTCGAGAGCCTCCCGACGGGAAATGGGGCCGGCTTCCGGCGAGCGGGCGGCCTCGTGACGAAAGAGGAGGGTTTCGGCGGGGGGTGACGGGATGGCGACAACGCAGGTGGCGGGCCGTACTTCTCGGCCCGCCAACCGGAGTGCTCTGCTGCCTGCTCGTTCCAGGGCTTCCTCGGCAGCATCTAGCTGGGACACGATCAGTTTGCCGGTGGCTCCGCGGGGGCGACGGTAGGAGACTGTCCCCGCCCCCACCACCGACCAACCGCCCGTTGGGCCCCGGTGTATGAGGAGGGTCTTCACGTAGCCGGTGCCAAGGTCCAGGACGGCGAAGGGCCGCCCGGCGCGGAGCTTCCCCATATCTAGTCCTGGCTCAGGCCTTGCCGCTCTGGAGAGCCGACTCGATCAGTCCGGCGGCGCTGGCGAGTGCCTCCGCTACCTTGCTCGGGTCTTTCCCGCCGGCCTGGGCCATGGTGTCTCGGCCGCCCCCGCCGCCCCCAACCACGCGGGCCACGTCCTTCACCAGGCGGGAGGCGCTCAGCCCTCGCTCCACCAGGTCCTTGCTCACCGTGGCAACGAAGGCGGGTTTCTGGTCGATCACGGCCCCGAGTATGACAACGCCCGTCTCCAACCTGTCGCGCAGGTAGTCGGTCATCTCGCGCATGGCATCCACGTCGGTTGCTTCGACCTGTGTGGCCAATACCTTGACGCCCTCGACCTCGACGACGCTCTGCAGAGCGCCGGCCAGACGAGCGGTGGATGCCTGCCGCTGCAGCGCGGTGGTCTCCTTCTCCAGCGCCTGGACTCGCTCCATCAGTTGCAGTACGCGGCGGTCCACCTCTTCCGGCTTGGTGCCCAGGAAGGTGGCTGCTCCCTCCACCGCTCGCATCCGCTCCATCACCAGGTTGAGGGCGGCGCGGCCGGTCACGGCCTCAATGCGCCGCACTCCCGCGCCGACGCTTCCCTCGGACACGATGTGGAACAGGCTGATCTGGCTCGTGCGCTCCACGTGCGTGCCGCCACAGAGCTCCTTGCTGAAGTCGTTGCCGCCCTCGCCGATGGAGACAACGCGCACTTCGTCTCCGTACTTCTCGCCGAAGAGGGCCATGGCGCCGCCGTCCACCGCTTCTCGGTAGGCCTTGACTTCGCAGTCCACCGGATAGTCGGCGAGGATGGCCTCGTTGACCAACTGCTCGACTTGGGTCAGTTCCTCTTGAGTGAGCATTCCCGAGTGGGTGAAGTCGAAGCGCAGCCGCTCGGCCGTCACCTGAGAACCGGCCTGCTGCACGTGCTGACCGAGGGTGAAGCGCAGCTCGCTGTGGAGCAGGTGGGTGGCGGTGTGGTTGCGGGCCAGGTCCATGCGCCGCTCGTAGTCGACCATGGCCCAGACGGGCTGGCCGACTTCCAGGCGGCCGCGAACGACCTCGCCCCAGTGTATGGGCAGCCCGCCGACGGGCGCCCTGACGTCGTCCACCTCGATGGCGGCGATGGGCTCGACATCCAGATCGTCACTGGCGTAGACGGCGACGATCCCGGTGTCCGTGACCTGGCCGCCGCTCTCGACGTAGAAGGGGGTCTGGCGCAGGACCACGCCCACATGGTCACCCTCGACAACAGAGGCTACCTCTTGGTCTTCGGTGACGAAGGCCAGTATCTGAGTCTCCACAAACGTGGTGTCCAGATGCAGTCGCTCGGTCCCCGTCTCAGGCAGGGCTCCGCTACGGACCAGACGGTCCAGCAGCTTACGGTAGCGCTCCAGCTCGGGCGCGCCGGCGGCGAAAGTCTGGGCGGCGCGAGCACGCTGACGCTGCTCTTGCATGGCGGAGCGAAAGCCATCCATGTCAACGCCAAGGCCGGCCTCCTGGGCCACCTCGACGGTCAGGTCGATGGGGAAGCCGTAGGTGTCGTAGAGGCGGAAGGCCTCCTCGCCGGGCACCTCGGTGGCGCCTTCGTCCTTGAGCGCGCCCGCTAGCTCGGCCAGTCGGGTCAGGCCGGTGGAGAGCGTTTGCTGGAAGCGCTCCTCCTCCTGGTGGATCACTTGCAGGATGTAGTCGCGCCGGCTGGGCAGCTCGGTGTAGTGGGCCCCCATGCTGTCGATGAGTACATCGGCCACCTGGGACAGGAAGGGGTCGGCAAACCCGATCATGCGCCCGAATCGGGCCGCTCTCCGGAGCAGCAAGCGTAGCACGTAACCACGGCCCTCATTGGCAGGAAGAATGCCGTCAGCGACCATGAATGTGATCGCCCGAGTGTGGTCGGCAATGACGCGATAGGGGACCATGTGCTCGGCCCGCTGCGCGTCGCTATGCTCGAGGAGGGCCTGCACCTTGTCCATCAGGGGCAGGAAGAGGTCGGTGTCGTAGTTGGTCTCTCCCGCCTGGAGGATGGCCGCCACCCTCTCCAACCCCAGGCCCGTATCCACTCCCTTGGCCGGCAGCTCGGACAGGGAGCCGTCGGCGCCCATGTTGTACTGCATGAACACTAGGTTCCAGATCTCCAGCCAACGGTTGCAGTCATTATCGAGAGCGGGCGAGCAGGTCGGATCGCCGCAGGAGCAGTGTTCCGGGCCGAGGTCATACATGACTTCGGTGTTCGGTCCGCAGGGGCCAGTATCACCCATGCTCCAGAAGTTCGATTTGGCCCCCAAGCGATGGACTCGTTCCGGCCCGACCCCGGTCGTGCGCTGCCAGAGGCCGTAGCTCTCGTCATCGTCTTCGTAGACGGTGTAGCTGAGACGGTCCGCGTCGAGCTTGAGAACGCTGGTTAGGTACTCGTAGGCGTAGGCGATCGCCTCTTCCTTGAAGTAGTCGCCGAAGCTGAAGTTGCCAAGCATCTCGAAGAAGGTGTGATGCCGGGGAGACGGGCCCACATTGTCGAGGTCGTTGTGCTTGCCGCTCACCCGCAGGCACTTCTGGGACGTGGTCGCGCGCGTGTACGAGGGATGCTCCACGCCGAGGAAGATGCCCTTGAACTGGACCATCCCGGCGTTGGTGAAAAGCAGGGTGGGGTCGCCGGCCGGAACCAGCGGAGCGCTCGCCACGATAGTGTGGCCACGATCCCGGAAGTACTCTAGAAACGAGCGCCGGATGTCGGCGCTGCTAATCGCCATGGGGAGACCCCTCCACAGAAAAACTACGGCCGCGGCCGCCAGACAACCGAGGCGGGTAACCACCGCGAGCCACATTCATTCTAGGCTGGTAGCAAGAGTGCTGTCAAAACCGCCGAGGACCTCGCCTAAGGTCTTCTCTGGGTTCGCGGCTACGTTCTTGACGACGGCTGGGGAGCGCCTAGACTCCCAACTGCCGTCACAGAGTTTCGGGAGGTTGCTTGATGACCGCCGTGAACCAAGCGGGCAGTCTGCGCCAGGAGTCACGCGCCGCTGTCGAGCGTGCCACGGTACTGGAATGGGAGGCAGATCTGTCTCTGTTTCGTAGCAGCGTGTTGCTGCGACAGCTGGGCCTGGCACTCGGCATACCCGTCCTCCTCATACTGGCGCTCCTGCTGGCACTAGACTGGCCGCCGGACGCGGACAGGCTTCGCGCCATCGGCGGGGTGGTCCTCATCGTCGGCGGCATCCTAGTGGTGTTGGCCCTGCTGGCGCTGGGACTGGTGTACGGCGGCAAGTACCGCTTCCGGTACCGGCTGGACGACGACGGCATCACGGCCGAACCCGTCGGCGCAACCGCTCGGAAGAACCGAGTGATCAACTTGCTTCTGGTGCTCTCCGGGCGGCCCTCGGCCATGGGCGCCGGGCTGTTGGCCCAGAGCCGCCAACGCGAAGAGCTGTCTTGGTTGCAGGTGGATCGCGCAGTACCGGAGGCATCTAGCCAAAGCATAGCCCTGCACAAGGGCAAGCGAGTGGTAATGCTGGTAGTGTGCCGGCCCGACAACCAGGAGGAGGTGCTGCAGGCGATTCGCCGCCGCCTGCCGCAGAATGGATCCACCCGCTAGGCGAGCCGTCGATGCCGCTCAGACTACCGGCGTGTGCTATACTCAGTAGCCTGAACTACAGCGGAATCGGTACGGAGGCGAGTGGTGGATTGGGAGCAGTTGCTCACGCGCGGAGTGGCGGAGGTGATCGTGCGTTCCGAGCTGGAGGCGCGCCTCCGGGCGGGGGAGAAGCTTCGCCTCAAGCAGGGGTTTGACCCGAGCAAGCCGGATCTGCACATCGGCCACGCCGTCGGCCTGCGCAAGCTGCGTCAGTTCCAGGAACTGGGACACACTGTTGTCCTCGTCGTGGGCGACTGGACAGCGCAGATCGGAGACCCTTCCGGCCGCGATGAGAGCCGGCAGATGCTCGACCGCGAGCAGGTGTTGGCCAACGCCGATACCTACATGAAGCAGTTCTTCAAGGTAGTGGACCGTGACCGGACCGAGGTGCGCTGGCAGACGGAGTGGTACGAGGGCTTCAAGCTGGCTGATATCCTGCGGCTGACGTCGCGCTACACTCTGGCGCAGGTTCTCGCTCACGAGACCTTCCGCAAGCGGTACGAGAACAACCTGCCCGTCACCCTCATGGAGCTGATGTACCCGCTGCTGCAGGGGTACGACTCCGTGATGGTGCAGGCGGACGTGGAGTTTGGGGGCACCGACCAGAAGTTCAATAACCTCGCTGGCCGGGACCTGCAGGCGGCGGTGGGGCAGCGCCCGCAAGATGTGCTGCTCGTGCCACTTCTGATGGGCACGGACGGCGCCAAGATGAGCAAGTCGGCCGGCAACACGATCGACCTGGACGAGCCGCCGGACAGCATGTACGGGAAAGTGATGTCACTCAGCGACTCCGTGCTTTGGGACTACTTCTGGATGGCGACCGACGTCCCGGCGGACGAGATCGAGGCGATGACGGAGAGCGTATCGCGGGGGGCGAACCCCCGGGACATGAAGATGCGCCTTGCGCGGGAAGTGGTAACGCAGTTCCACGGAGCCGCTGCCGCCGCAACTGCCGAGGCGGAGTTCGTGCGGGTGTTCCAACAGCAAGAGATCCCCGAGGAGATGCCGGAGTTACGGATGGCGGCGGGGACAGGCATCATAGATGCCATCCTGGGGGCCGGCATGGCCCAGAGTCGCAGCGAGGCGCGACGCCTGGTCGAGCAGGGCGGCGTCTACATCGATGGTGACAGGGCAGAAAGCCTGGAGACCCAGGTGGCGCTCGGGCGTGACCCTCAGGTGCTGCGGGTGGGCCGGAGGCGGTTCGCGCGGATCGTGCCCGGCTAGGCTCGGGTCGGTGGGGGCGGGTTCGGAGTCAGCGCCCCGTCGGTCTCACCACGAAGGCGCTCGTAGGCAGCGAGGATGTCTGCGAGCGCTTCGCCTTGAGTGGATTGCTGGCGGGCCTCCCACTGGGTGCGACAGGCCTCCGAGTAGCGGAAGATGTCGGCCTGCACTCCCGCGGGGTCGAACACGGCCTGGAAGGTGAAGTTCCCCACTTGGCCGGCCGTCTCGATGGCCACATGGCCGTAGTTGAGCAGCGACGCCAGCAGACCGGGCACCTCGTAGGTCACATTCTGTATGTTGAGCAGATGGCCTTCCCTCTGCGAGGTACGCAGCCGCAAAGGGAGGCGCTTGATGTCGATCACGCGGTCTGGCGTGAGCACATAGACGTCATTGCGCCAGTTCTCGGCCTGCCAGACCGCCCAGATCAGGAGCACGAACCCCGCCGCCAGGTACACCGGGGTGGGAAGGTCGGTGTCCGCGAACAGCGGTAACCCGGCGATGGCGGCGGCAGCTACCCCCGGCCAGAGCAGCGACCGGAGCAACACGCCCCAGTGCTTGCGCCAGAGGATGACGTCACCCTCCTGCCGGCGAAGACTGGGGAAGCCGTTGTTTATCACGTGCGTCAGTCGCAGGGCGAGTTCGTCCAGGCGACTCTCCGGCTCGGGGAAGGCGGGGACGGCCGGCTCGTCCTCTGCCGGAGGCTCAGCCGGCGGAGATGCCATGCCAAGCTGCTGCCGGAGCTGGGACTCAAGGTTCTGCCGGCGCGCGGCTCGCTGCAAGGCAGCGAATCGCTTCACACCCCGAAACACCAGTTCCTTCACCGCGTCCGGGCGGGGCGAGTGGCTGAAGACTATCTGGCCGGTGGCGCCCGCTGTCTGCACGGTGATCTGGCCGAAACCCAGCACCGCGGCCGCCAGCCCGTGCCGCTCCACCGATACGTCCTGCACTTTGTCCAGGTAGGCGCTCTCCTGGCGCTCGTAGAAGGGCAGTTGTCGTTCCACACGCACGAGCCGGCGGTTGGTCAGTATGAGCACGTCGTTGCGCCACTCCAGCCACAGCCAGGTCACCCAGGCGATGCTGAGTACTGTGGCCGAGATCAGGAACTCGAGCCCGAGGCCGAGCATCTGCAGCGTGGGCGTGATGAGCGCGGCGAACAGGAACGGCCCGATCAGCCCGCGCCAGAACACCCATGGGTGACGACGCTGAAGAAGGACCACTCTCTCGCCCGTCTCCTGCCAGTGGAAGCGAGGCGCCTCCAGCGCCTGGCAGATGTCCTCGCGCGGGCGGATGCCTTGCGCCAAGGTCGGCCTCTTGCGGAGGAGCGACTGGAACGCCTCGCGAGGCAGACTCAGCAGGCGGACCGGCGTCAGGGCGGTGACGGTGGCGTCGTGGTCGTCGCCCAGCAGGAGGGACGATTCGCCGGCGACGTCCCCGGAGGTCAGGCGCCCGAGCGGTTCGAGGTAGCCCTCGGCACTGACGCGGGTGACCTCGAGCTGGCCACGAAGCACGATTATCATGCGGTTCCCGGGCGTACCCTGGCGCCAGATGCGCCTGCCGGCGGGTATCTCCTCCAGCACGGCGATGGCCGCCAGCGCCTCCGTGTCCTCTGGAGCCAGGGCGGCAAACAGGGGCAGGCGCCGCAGGTACCGGCTCCACATGGTTCCGTGCTGGACTGACATCCCTACCTCTGGCAGTTGTTTACAGGCTCTCCCGGATGGCTTCCGCTGCCTTTCGCGTCATGCCGGGCGCGGAGGCCAGTTCTTCCACCGAGGCCTTGCGCACCGCATCCAGGCTCCCGAAGTGCTTCAACAGCGCCCGCCGCCGCTTGGGCCCGATGCCGGGCACGTCCTCGAGCTCGGACCTAGTCGCCGCCCGGCTACGAAGCTTCTGGTGGTAGCGGAGCGCGAACCGGTGGGCCTCGTCGCGAATACGCTGCAGCAAGAACAGTCCCTGCGAGCCGCGTGCCAACTGCAGTGGTGCGGACCTCCCGGGGAGGTAGACGTCCTCGTTCTCCTTGGCCAACCCGATGACAGCCGTGTCCTCGACGCCCATTTCCTGTAGCACCGCGAGCACGGCGTTTAGCTGACCCTTGCCGCCGTCGAGGACGATCAGGTCTGGCTTGGTGCCGAACGACTCGTCACGTTCCGCGCCGGCAGCGGCGCGGAACCGGCGCCGCAGCACTTCCGCCATCATGGCAAAGTCGTTGGCTCCCTGCACGGTGCGAATGCGGAAGCGGCGGTAGTCGCTCTTGCGGGCCACCCCTTTCACGAACACCACCATGCTACCCACGGCATGGTTGCCCTGAATGTTGGAGATGTCGTAGCACTCGATGCGGGCGGGAGTCTCCGCTAGGCCCAGCTGTGTCCGCAGTTCCTCCAGCGAAGTGACTGCCCGGCCTTCGTCGGCCTCCCACTCCGCTCGGAGCGAGGCCAGCGTCGCGGTGGCGTTCTCCTGGGCCATGTGGAGGAGGTCCCGCTTCTCGCCTCGATGGGGCACCTTGACGGTCACCTTTCGGCCCCGGCGCTCCCGCAGCCAGGACGCTATCACCAAGGCGGAGTCGGGGACCTGAGGCACGATGACCTCGGCGGGAATGTGCGCCGCTTCCGAGTAGAACTGCTCCAGGAAGGACCCCAGGATCTCGCTGTCCTGCTCCTCAGACGTGCCTTCGAGGACGAAGTACTCCCGTCCGATGAGGAAGCCCTCGCGCAGGAAGAAGACCTGAACGCAGGCGGAACCATTTGAGCGGGCAAAGGCAATCACATCGTGGTCTGTGAGGGAGGCCGACACCACCTTCTGACGCTCGATCACGCGCTCCACGGCCTGGATCTGATCGCGCAGGGAAGCGGCGCGCTCGTACTGAAGCGCCTCGGCGGCGGCCGCCATCCGGTTCCGCAGCCCGCGGAGCACCTGCGCCCCCTTTCCCTCCAGGAAGAGGCACAACTGGTCGACGATCTCCCGGTATTCCTCGCGGGTACAGGCGCCGATGCAGGGGCCGGGACAGCGACGGATGTGATAGTAGAGGCAGGCGCGCTCGCGGTGGCGCTCCATGTCTTCGCCGCAGGTGCGATAGGGGAAGAGGCGGCGGAGGAGGTCAAGCGTCTCGTGCATGGCCCAAGATGAGGTGTAGGGTCCGAAGTAGCGTGCCCCATCTTGAGCAATGCGGCGCACGGTGGTGACAGTCGGGAACTCCTCGTTGAGCCCCACGCGGATGAACGGGTACCGCTTCTCGTCCTTGAGCCGGACGTTGTAGCGCGGCTGGTGGCGCTTGATGAGGGTGCACTCGAGAATGAGCGCTTCCAACTCCGACGACGTGACGATGAACTCCAGGTCGGCAATGGACTCGCGCAGGCGGAGCACCTTAGGCGTATGGGAGTTGGCGGGCTGAAAGTAGGAGCGCACGCGACTGCGTAGGCTGTTGGCCTTGCCTACGTAGATCACGCGTCCGGCCGCGTCCTTCATGATGTAGACGCCCGGCTGGCAGGGCAGTTGGGCAGCCCTGGCGCCGAGTTCGCCGAATTCGGCCATAGTCTGACTCTCTCCGGGTTCCTTGTGGACCAGCCGTGAGGCTACATAACCATTATACCAGATGACAGCCCGTAACTGCGTCGAGGCGTTAGGGGCGCCATGTTCCGGTCCGATTGGGTGGCTCGCGCGCGGGGTGCTAGAATGCCGGTATTCTGCGCGAAGGGTGCGAAATGGATCATCTATGGACGCCATGGCGAATGGAGTACCTTCGCGGCGAGCGGCCGCCCGGCTGCGCCCTCTGCAATGCCCTGGCCGAGCCGTGTGAGGATCTGAGCCTGGTGGCGCACCGGGGCGAGCATGCCTTCGTGGTGATGAACCGCTACCCATACAACAACGGTCACGTTATGGTGGTTCCGAACCGGCATGTCAGCACCCTGGAGCTGCTGGACGACGAGGAACTCCTGTCGGTGATGAAGCTGGCTAACCTGAGCGTGGCCGCCCTCCGAAACTTAGCGGCTCCGGACGGGTTCAACATTGGAGTGAACCTGGGTTCGGCTGCCGGCGCCGGTATCGAAGCGCACTGCCATGTGCATGTCGTGCCGCGCTGGGCGGGCGACACCAGCTTCATGCCGGTACTCGCCCAGACTCGCGTTATACCAGAGAGTCTGTCCGACACGCGCCGCAAGCTGGCGGAGTCTATTCACGGGCTTCTCACAGCGGGCGGCTAGGGGGACTGGTCCAACATGGAAACCGTCGCTACCGAGGGACCACAGGAGTGGCGTGCGCGCCTGGAGGCCTTGCGGGGTGAGGCCCGGCAAGCGGGAGGGGCCGCGCGTATCGAGGCGCAGCACGCCAAGGGCAAGCTCACCGCCCGCGAGCGTTTGGAGCTTCTCCTGGACCCGGGGAGCTTTGTTGAGATCGGCCAGTTCATGCGCTCGCGCGGGGCGGCGTTCGGCGAGGACGGGGTTGGGCCCCTCGGCGACGGAGTGCTGACCGGCTACGGGACCGTCGCCGGACGCTTGACCTATGTCTTCAGCCAGGACTTCACCGTAATGGGTGGGTCACTGGGCGAGGCCCACGCGGCCAAGATCTGCCGGCTCCTGGACCTGGCCATCCAGAACGGGTCTCCGGTGGTGGGGCTCAACGATAGCGGCGGCGCTCGCATCCAGGAGGGAGTGGGCTCTCTCGCGGGCTACGCGGACATCTTCCTCCGCAACACCTTGGCCTCAGGCGTGGTTCCCCAGATCTCGGCCATCATGGGACCCTGCGCGGGCGGAGCAGTATACTCCCCTGCCCTCACCGACTTCGTGATCATGTGCCAGGACACCTCCTACATGTTCGTGACCGGCCCGGAGGTGGTGCGCTCGGTGACGCACGAGGACGTGACCTCTGAGCAACTGGGTGGGGCGGCCGTGCACGCCGCACAGACGGGGGTGGCGCACTTCCGGGCGCAGGACGACGAGGAGTGCCTACGGCTCGTACGGGCACTGCTCGGCTACCTGCCGCAGAACAACCTGGAGGACCCACCCTACGTGGAGCCGGACGATTCCCCCGGCCGCGAAGACGTCGGCCTGGATATCATCATCCCGGAGAGCCCGAGCCAGCCCTACGACATGCGGGAGGTGGTCACCCGCGTCGTGGATGAGGGCCACTTCCTCGAGGTGAATGCCGAATACGCCCAGAACATCCTCGTTGGGTTGGCGCGGCTGGACGGGCACCCCGTGGGCATTGTCGCGTCGCAGCCCATGGTGCTGGCAGGGGTGCTGGATATCAAGGCTTCGGAGAAGGCGGCCCGGTTCGTTCGCTTCTGCGACTGCTTCAACCTGCCCCTGGTGGTGTTCGAGGACGTTCCCGGGTTCATGCCCGGGCTGGACCAGGAGCACGGCGGCATCATCCGCGCCGGATCAAAACTCCTCTACGCTTTCTGCGAGGCCACCGTCCCTCGCCTGACCGTAATCACCCGCAAGGCCTACGGTGGCGCCTACTGCGTGATGAACTCGCTCCCCACCCGCGGTGACCTGACGCTAGCTTGGCCCATGGCTGAGATGGCGGTGATGGGGGCGGAAGGGGCGGTGAACGTCATCAGCCGGCGGGCGCTGGCCGACGCCCCGGAGGAGGAGCGCGAGGCGCTACGGGCCCAGCTGGTGGCCGAGTACCGGCGTCGGTTCGCGCATCCGTTCGCGGCGGCCGAGAAGGGCCTCATCGACGACGTGATCGAGCCGCGCCACACGCGCGCCCGCCTGATCTCGGCCCTGCACATGCTGCGCAGCAAGCGGCGCCGGAATCTGTCCCGCAAACACGGGAATATACCGCTTTGAGTGGACATGATCGCACGCCATGATCAAGAAGCTGCTGATCGCCAACCGAGGCGAGATCGCTGTCCGAGTGATCCGCGCCTGCCGCGAGTTGGGTATCGCCACCGTGGCGGTGTACTCGGACGTGGACCGGACCGCCATGCATGTGCGGGTGGCCGACGAGGCCTACCACATCGGCGAGGCGCCGCCTCGTCTGTCCTATCTGAGCATCTCGCGCCTGGTTGAGGTGGCGGTGCGCACCGGCGCCGATGCCGTTCACCCCGGTTATGGCTTCTTGGCGGAGAACCCGCTCTTCGCCCAGGCCTGCCAGGAAGCCGGGCTCATCTTCGTCGGCCCGGACTACCACACCATCCGGCTACTGGGCGACAAGGTGGAGGCGCGCCGGTTCATGCGCGACGCCGGTATACCGATCGTTCCCGGGAGCGACGAGCATCCCGGCGGCAGCCTGGAGGAGGCAGCCGAGCATTTGGGCTACCCGCTGCTGATCAAGGCGGCGGCCGGCGGCGGCGGCAAGGGGATGCGCCTGGTGCGACGCCTGGAGGAGCTTGGGCCGGCGCTGGAAGTCGCGCAGCGGGAGGCAGCCACCGCCTTCGGCGACGACACCGTCTACCTCGAACGCATCGTGCGAGACGCTCGCCACATCGAGTTCCAGATCTTGGGCGATGGCTACGGCAATGTCATTCACCTGGGCGACCGCGAGTGCTCTATTCAGCGGCGGCACCAGAAAGTGATTGAGGAGACACCCAGTCGCGCCCTCTCCGAGGAGCAGAGACGGGAAATGGGTGAGGTGGCCCTGCGGGCGGCGCGGGCGGCACACTACCGCTCCGCCGGCACGGTTGAGTTCCTGGTGGATGCGGCCGGGGCCTTCTACTTCCTGGAGGTAAACCCCCGGTTGCAGGTGGAGCATCCGGTGAGCGAGATGGTCACCGGGGTGGACATCGTCAAGGAGCAGTTGCGGATCGCGGCCGGTCGAAAGCTGCGCTACCGGCAGGAGGACATCCAGCCGCGTGGGTGGTCGATCGAGTGCCGCATCCTGGCCGAGGACCCGTACTCCAACTTCGCCCCCAGCACCGGGCGCATCACCGGGGTGTATGAGCCCGCCGGCCCCGGCATCCGGGTGGAGAGCGGTGTCTACGACGGGTTCGAGGTCACGCCCTACTATGACAGCCTTATAGCCAAGGTGATCGTCTGGGGCGAGACGAGAGGTGATGCCATCCTGCGCATGCTTCGCGCGCTGGACGAGTTCCGAATCTCGGGCATCAAGACCAATATACCCTTCTGCCAACAGCTCTTTGGCAGCGCCTCCTTCATCGGCGGCCAGTTCGACACCACCTACCTGGAGCAGCGGTTCTCTCTCAGCACCGAACACCGCCGGGAGCAGGAACTGACGGCGGCCCTGGCCGCGGCGTACGTCGAACATGCCAAACGTGGCCGCCACCTATCTCGTCCCCTTGACCGGGAAGTGGATAGAGCGGCGTGGCGCCTGGTGGCACGCCGCGAGGCAATGGGTGACTAGGTGAAGTACATCGTGGAGGTAGAGGGCAGGCAGTATCGGATCGAGTTTGAGGGCGAACGCGTGCTGGTGGACGGCGCGCCGGTCCGGCTCGACGTGCGACAGATCGCCGATCTGCAGCTCTACTCGCTCCTCATCGACGGCGAGTCGTTCGAGGTGAGCGTTGAGGAGGAGGCTGCCGCCCAGTACAGCGTCATCCTGTCCGGCGAACTCTACAGCGTGGCCGTCCGCTCCGAGGATTCGCTGACTGGCGTGGCACGGAAGCCGAGCCGCGGCGGCGACGGCGTGGTCCGCGCTCCCATGCCGGGCTTAGTGGCCACGCTGGCGGTGGAGGTCGGCGACGAGGTAGCGGCCGGGCAGACGCTGGTGGTGCTCGAGTCGATGAAGATGGAGAATCCACTCCAGGCGCCGGCGCCCGGGCAGGTGACGGAGGTTCACGTGGCCGCTGGAGACGCCGTGGAGAAGAACCAGCCCGTGATTACGGTGAGAGTCAGTGGAGCAGGCGCGGGATGATCCGGGCCGGCAAGCGTAGGAGGCTCAGGGCATGACTAGGTTGCGCATCGGACACGTGGACCTCGACACCTCGCATCCTCAGAACTGGATCCCCATCGAGCGGGAACTGGGCCACGAAGTGGCCGGGGTGTACGACGCCGGCGGCGTGTGGCCCGCCGGTTACGCCCGCGAGTTCGCCGACAAGCTCGAGGTGGAGACGGTCTACGACAGTCTGGAGGATATGGCTGCGGATGTTGATGCGGCCATCGTGCACACGGCCGACTGGGATAAGCACATCGAGCGCGCCCGGCCTTTTGTGGAGGCGGGCAAGGCCGTCCTGCTAGACAAGCCCATGGTGGGCAACCTAGCGGACGTGCACACCGTGCGAGACTGGGTCCGCCAAGGGGCTCGCGTAAGCGGCGGGTCGTCCCTCCGCTTCTGCTACGAGGCGCAGCAGTACCTGGCGCGCCCCCTGGACGAGCGCGGCGTCCCTCAGTTCGCCCTGGTGGGCTGCGGGGTGGATGAGTTCAACTATGGCATCCACGCCTACTCGCTTCTGTCTGCCATCATGGGGCCGGGAGCGGAGAGCGCGCGGTACTTGGGCAGCAACGGTCAGCGCCAGATAGAAGTGGTGTGGCGGGATGGTCGGCGCGGCATCCTCACCATCGGTAAGCCCCACGGTGGGCGCTGGCTACCTTTCTACGCCACCGTCGTCAGCGACCGGGACATCTCCCAGTTCTCAGCGGACGCGGGCAGGCTGTATCGGGCCCTGCTGGAGACGGTGCTGCCGTACTTCGCCGGAGAGGCACCGGCGCCGCTGCCCTTCGACGAACTGGTGGAGCCGGAGCTGATCGCCATGGCGGCCCGTCAGTCGTGGCTCAACGACGGGGCCCGTCGCAACCTAAGCGACCTGCGCTTGGAGGAGCCGGGCTACGATGGGGCGGCCTTCGGCGCCGAGTACCGCCAGCAGAGGCTGGCGGCCACCGGGCGTTAGCTCGACCCGGCCGATCTCCCCACCTACGGATGAAGCCCCGCCAGTCGTCGGCGGGGCTTCGTGCTGCGCCTGATCCACCCGGCGGTGAGGCTAAGACTCCTCGATGGAGAGGAGAGCCATGAAGGCCTCTTGGGGCACGGATACGCTGCCGATCTGCTTCAAGCGCTTCTTGCCTTCCTTCTGCTTCTCCAGCAACTTGCGCTTGCGGGTGACATCGCCGCCATAGCACTTGGCCGTCACGTTCTTGCGCGTCGCCTTGACGTTGGCCCGCGAGATGACCCGCTTGCCCACTGCGGCCTGCACGGGAACATCGAACATCTGGCGCGGGATGAGTTCCTTGAGCCGCGTGACCAGGGATTGCCCCTTGCGGTAGGCCTCGTCTCGGTGGACGATGAGGTAGAGAGCGTCCACTGGCTCTTCGTTGACCAGCACGTCGAGCCGGACCAAGTCGGCGGCGCGGAAGCCGATCATATGGTAGTCCATGCTGCCGTAGCCGCGCGTACGGGACTTGAGCTGATCGTGGAGGTCGATGATCACCTCAGACAGGGGCATCTCGTAGGTGAGTAGCACCCGCTTCTGGTCCAGGTACTCCATCCGTTTCTGGAGGCCGCGTCGCCGGTTGGCCAACTCCATAACCGCACCCACGTGCTCGGCCGGCGTGACCAGGGTCACCTCGGCCCAGGGCTCGCGGATTTCCTCGATGTCCCCCTCCGGGGGCAGGTCGGCGGGGCTATCCACCCGCAGCGTCTCGTCCCGATGGGTGACCACCTCGTATTCCACGTTGGGCGCGGTGACGACCAGGTCGAGCCCGTACTCCCGCTCCAGCCGTTCCTGGATGATCTCCATGTGAAACAGGCCGAGGAACCCGGCGCGGAAGCCGAATCCGAGCGCTTGGGAGTTCTCCGGCTGCCAAGTGAAGGAGGCATCGTTGAGGCTTAGCTTCTCGAGAGAGTCGCGCAGGACGCCGTAGTCCTCGCCTTCAGAGGGGTACAGCCCGGCGAAGACCATTGGCTTGGCGGGACGGTACCCGGGCAGTGGTTCGGGTGCCGGGTCGGCCGCCAAGGTGATGGTGTCTCCCACGCCGCAGTCGTGCACGCTCTTGAGGCCGGTGGCGACGTAGCCCACCTCTCCGCTGCTGAGGCCGTCCACCGGCAGCATTCCGGGGACGAAGGCGCCGACCTCGATGGGCTCGAAGCGCTCGCGGGTGGCCATGGGCATCAGCTGTGTCTTCGAGGTGAGCTCGCCGTCGAACACACGGACGTAGGCAACTACGCCCTTGTAGCTGTCGTAGTGAGTGTCGAACACAAGGGCACGCGAGGAGTCGACCCGGGGGCCTCGCGGCGGAGGGATGCGCTCCACGATCGCTTGCAGCACCTGCTCCGCGCCGCGTCCGTCTTTCGCCGAGACCAGAATGGCCTCGCTCTCGTCGAACCCGAAAAGGTCGGAGAGCTCATGCGCGACCTCTTCCGGGTGGGCACTGGGCAGGTCGATCTTGTTGATCACCGGGATGATGGTGAGGTCGTGTTCCAGGGCTTGGTAGAGGTTGGCGATGGTCTGCGCCTCCACCCCCTGCGAAGCGTCCACCACCAGCAGCGCCCCCTCACAGGCGGCCAGAGCCCGCGAGACCTCGTAGCCGAAATCCACGTGACCGGGGGTATCAATGAGGTTGAGCTCGTACGTCCGATCGTCGGGCGCGTCATAGCTCAGTCTGACCGCCGACGCCTTGATGGTGACGCCCTTTTCGCGCTCCAAGTCCATGGCGTCCAGGACCTGCTCGGTCATGTCCCGCTCGGAGATGGTGCCGGTGCGCTCCAACAGCCGATCGGCGAGGGTGGACTTGCCGTGGTCAACGTGGGCGATTATGCAGAAGTTGCGTATCCGGTCTCTTTCCATAGTTATCCAACGAGTCAGTATAGATGATGCTGGGCGCGTAGGCACTTCCCGGGGAGGTGCCGCCAGAGCGGCGTCTAGCGGCCGGCCGGCGCTACCTCGACCGAGCCCAAGACTATCGCGTCACCGTGTCCCATCAGCGAGGGGTACTCGTACATGCCGACGAGAAGGCGGTACTCTCCGGGGGCCGCATCGGCGGGGACGGTGAGTACGTGCTCGTCCCGGATGACCTGGCCGGGCAGCCACAGGGGGGCGGGGAGATAGTCTCCGCCGGGGCGATGGTCGCTCCCAGTCCACACGGGCGCGCCATCTCCATCTAGGACGTGTACGTAGGTGGAGTAAGGGGCGGCAAGGGGAGCGACGGCCTGCCAGTAGAGCGACACGAGGAACGTCTCGCCCGCCGTCAGGGGCTCGGCCGGAGCGTCGTAGCCCAAGAGGAGCACATCGTCGGCCAGCCGCTGCTCCCGCTGCGGTTCCGGGGCCGTCCAAAGGCCGGCCAGGCACTGGAGCGGTGGCGCACTCGGTGCCGGTTGGAAGCCCACCTCGAGCCCGGGCATCTCCTTGACCAGGCAGACCGGCCGGCCGGTCTGCAGTGCGTCCGCGGCCAGGGCACCGATGTGGGAGTATTCGGGCTCCGTCGAGATCAGCGGGAAGAGCCCGAGCAGGTCGGGACGCTGGCTCTCGGCGTACTGGTGATACCACATGGGGACGATCTCGTTGCGGTCGTTGGACAGGACGATGGCGTCTTGCGGAGCGACCGCGAATGCCGACTGCCACAGCCCCTCGGGCGCATGAGGGATGCTGGCGAGGGCAGACTCGCGCGCGGCTGGGGCGCGGACGACGGCGCTCACCGCCAGGGCGAGAAGGACCAGGCCGGCGATGGCAGAGCGCGTATGGCTGCTACTGCCCCAGCCGGCGACCGCCACGCCGGCCAGCACGGCCGCCGTCTGGTAGACGGGCAGATAGAAGACGTGGATGTCGCCGATGTTGTAGAGCAGGTTGAAGGCCACGTTCACCAGGAGCGCGCCGACCAGCAGGACAGCGGCGGGCTTGCGCGTCCGGGCCAGCCAGAGCGCTCCCGCCAGCACCAGCAGGGCGGGGGCCATCTCCGCGTGGCCCCAGTCCAGAGCTGTGCGGGCACGCCCCATTACTCCGGTCCCGGTGAGGGCGCTCTCGAAGGCCTGACCAGAGATGAAGCGGAGGAACCCGGCCGGAGTCTGCTCGTATAGGGACAGGGTGTCGCCGGGGGCGAGGGTCAGGCTGAGGTAGGGCGTCTCCGGGGCGCGGAGAGGGATGTAGACATAAAACACCAGAGGGAGCAGCAATGACGCCAGTGCAGCGGCCAGGTGGTGCCGGCGGAGGCCCTTCGGCCGCGCCAGCCACAGGCAGCCCACCACGGCAGGCAGGTACAGCATGGTCAGGCGGTGGTGCGCCAGGCCGAGCCCCGCCAGGAGACCGATGACCCACCAGCGCCGCGGCCGTTGCGCCAGCCCCAGCGTCGCCAGTGCCAAGGCGCCCCAGAGCAGGCAGTGTAGGGTATAGACCTCGGCGACGATGCTCTGCGACCAGTAGGTGGGGGAGAAGCTCAGGAATGCTGCCGACCAGGCGGCGGCGGGCAGGGCCAGCCAGGCCGGGGCCTGGGGCGCCAGCGCCAGCACCAGACGTGCGGTAACGCCGGCGGTTGCCGCCGCGAAGAGCGCCGAGAGCAGGTTCATCGCGTAGGCGGGCGATCCAACCGCTCCGAGCTTGGTCCATGCCCAGCCGATCAGCAGGTATAGGGGGTAGCCGGTGGGGTGCGCCAGTCCGCCGATGGCGGCCGCCAACTGGAACTCCCCCGGATCGCCCTGAAGGACTTCGCGCGGGACGGTAGGCAGCAGAACCAAGAGAACCAGTGCCGCCGCACCCAGGCTCAGCGACCAGTCAAGCGCCGCTGACCGTGGGGCCGGCACGGGATCGGCGGGGCCCATCAGTTAGGGTGAGGCAACGAAGCTCACGGTGGACAGCGCCGCCGAGAGCTGACGGCTATCGGGGCTGATGCGCAGGTACCCTGCCTCGCCTCCCGCCTCCAGGGCCGCTCCCGGTGTCGCGCCGGTGATGCCCAGGAGGGCGTACCCGCCGCTGCTTTCCGCGGGGCAGGACGCGGCGCCCGCGGTCTGGAGCGCCCGGCACACGGCGCCGTCTACCTCGTTGGGGACTCCGCCCTGCACCGCGAGCGCCACGCCGGTCCCAGGGGCAGCCTGCTCCAGGAAGTCGGCCAGGGCGGCGCCCTCATCCCAGCCGAAGGTGGAGCTGCCCAGGAGGGAGCCGCCGCCGACATCGAAGAGGGCGACGTTGATGCCCTGAGCGTGCCGCGAGCCGTCCGCTTCCCCGACGGTAATGTAGGCCAACTCCGGGCGGCTGTTGACCTCGAGGTGCGCCGGTGCCTGGACTCCGGTACCGCCGATGGCGTACCCGGCGGCGGCCACGTCCACCGGCCGGGCGGCGTAGCCCAGGCGCAGGACCACCCGGTTCAGGCCCGGCCGAAGCGCGTCGGCGGGCACCGCCAGCGAATACTGCTGCCAGGCAGGAGCGAGTGTCACCTGCCCTATGCCCCGCCCGTTGACGGAGACGCTGAGGCGCTGCTCGGGCGAGCCGGCGTAGGAGAACGGAGCGGCGGTCAGGGTCAGGGTGCTATCGGCCGGCTCATCGACGGGCAGGAACAACTCCGCGTGGGTGCCGCTGATCCAGCGGGCCGCGGCGCCGGCGATGGCTTCCGGCGAAGACCAGCCGGCGCCCAAGTGCATCGCTGCTTCGGCCTCGCCCACGGCCAGGTTCAGCTCCGCCGGTATGGAAGCCTGAGAGACACGGTAAGCGACGAGGCGACCGTCCGCGTCTCGAGCGACCTCGGTGAGGTCGAAGACGGAGGCGGCGTAGGCGAAGGCGTCCTCGTAGGTGTCGGCGTAGGGCAGGCGCCCGGCGATGGGAGCCTGTACCACCAGGTAGCGGAGGTCCAGCAGCGCCGCCAGCTCAGCCGCGCGCTCGCGCTCCGCGTCCAGGTCGGCCTCAGGGATGGTCTGGTACCCCTCGATGGCCAGTAGTCGCGCCAAGGGGGCCACGGACTGGTAGTAGTCGAAGTTGATGCTGGGAGCACGGGAAATGTTCCCGCCGATGATCCGTTTCTGGTGCACGCTCTGGTAGTACTGCAGCTGGGTGCGTTCGGCGCCCAGAGTGCCGAAGGAACTGCGCACCCCGAAGGGCAGGCTCAGGATGGAGAAGTCGCCCTCCTCCTGCGCCAGACTGTGGTAGAACAGGGGAACGGACGCATCCGTGGTGGGCAGGGGGACGGAGAGTCCATCGGCCAACACAAGGATCGCCGCCAGCGCGCCGATGAGGCCGGTCGCCCACCAGCGGCGATAGTGGGTGAGCAGCCAGTAGCAGCCCAGCCCCACCAGCGGAGCCAGGGCGAGCACCGCCAGCACGCCGAAGCGGTTGGGGGCGCGGCCGGCACTGGCCAACGGAATGTAATGCAGCAGGATAAACGGCATGGGCACGGTGGTGCTGAGCCCGTCCAGATCGAACACGTAACGGCCGTTGACCTGGAGCAGCGGTCCAAGCGCCAACACCACTGCCGTGACGCTTGTGACAAGCCAGGGCAGGGCGCGGCGGGTGAACTTGATGACGGCCACCGCGGCCACGGCCAGGGTGGCATAGCCCAGGAAGAGGGTATGCACGTCGCTGAAGCGACCGGCCCCAGTAAAGCTGTCACGAAGGTGCTGCGGCCAGTCCTGTCCCCAGAGGGGGTGGAGGGCAGTGGGGACGAGCAGCCCGACCAGGTCCGCCGATAGGCGAAGGGCATCGCCCCACCCGGCGATGGCATAGCCTCCGCGCAGGCTTTCCCAGAGCACAGGTACGAGCAGAGGGAGGTAGAAGAGGATCGAGAGGCCGGCGATGAGCCCGAAGCGAACCACCAGGGTTCTCCAGGGAAGACGTCGCAGGTAGGCGAGGGTCAGAATGACCAACGCCATGGCCATGAACAGCCCGAGTGTCATCTCGACCAAGGTCGTGATAGCGAAGCACAGGCCCGCCAGTATGGCGAAGCGACGCCAGTCCCGCTGGGCGTCGAGGGCGCGCAGGACGAAGTAGGCGAAGAGGGGCAGAGTGGCGACCATGACGTAGATGTAGTGCCCCAGGGCCAGGTAGATGAACCGGCTGGCGGGGAAGGCGTAGGCGAGGCCGGCGACGAACGCACCCACCTGGGCGGCCGCCGTCGACCGGACCGGCCCGAGCCGGCGGATGACGTAGAGGGCGAGTAGGTATGCGGTATAGCCGCTCAGTGCCATCATAGCCCAGAGCACAACGTTCGTGGCCAGAGGCAGGTTGCTGACCAGGTATAACGGCAGCGCGAGCGCCGAGCCCGTGAAGTTGAAGGTGTAGAGCACCAGGGGCACGCCCACGGGGTGGAAGGTCATCTCCGTGTGCAGCGGGCTTACCCCCAGGTCCATGGTGGAGTGCTTCAGCCACCAGGTATTCCAGAGGAAGGTGTACTCGTCGTAGGCCCAAGTGTCCGAACCGGGAACGACTCCTCCCGGGTCGGTCACCACCGGAAAGGTCAGCGCCACCGCGAGGAGCACGTAGGTTAGCAGAACAAGCAGGTGGATGAACCGGCGGGATCTAGGCATGCGACCTCCCAGGCGGGGACTATGCTAGCACAGGGGAGGGGGGGCAACAAAGCCCCCGGGCGCCGAGGGCACCGGCGTTAACGGAAGTAGCGGCGGAAGAAGGCGTAGGCGGCTTGCGCGGTGGCGTCCCGTAGTTCGGATGTATCGGCCGGATCAAGCCATTCGATGCGCTTGTGGGGCGTGCCCAACCGCTCAAGGATGTAGCGCATGTTCTCGGCCGTGGTGTCGGGATAGCGCGCCTCCACGAGCAGAACGGGGCAGGTGGCCGACGCCAGTTCGCTGTGAACGCGGTCCTGCAGGTGCGTCGCCTGTACCTGAGTGCGGAACCCCGGCAGGCGGCTCGGGTGCACCAAGGGCGCCGGGTTGTGGACACCCGGTTTGGTGCGCTCGGGCTGCGGGTAGCGGCCGTCGCGGGTGAGCGGCGGTGACACGGCCGCGACGCCGGCAACCGGCAACTCGGAGGCGGCATGAAGTGCCAGGAGGGCGCCTACGCCCTTCCCGATGAGGAACACCTGGCTGCACTCGCGCCAGAGGCGGTCCAGACCCAGGAGCACGGCCGAGTACCAGGTCTCCCAGGTGTTGTCCAAAGTGGGCGGGAAGGGGTCCACACCGAGGCAGGTGATACCGCGCGCGGCCAGATAGCGACCGATGTGCCGCAACTCCTCTCGGTCCGTGTTCGGCTCCGGCACCAGCAGGCAGCCGGGCCCCATAGCAGCCAGAAGGAACGACCGGCCGTCTTCCGAGTCCTCGACTCCCCGGGGTAGGGTCTCCTGGCTGATCTTGCTCTGCTCGAGGTAGGTGACGGCCAGGGCATAAAGGACTCCGAAGACCGGTAGTCCGAAGACCAGCCCCCAGAAGCCGACAATGCGCGTGCTGAGGAGGATGGCCATGAGCGCCAGGAGTGAAGGCATTCCCAGCACGTCAGCCATGACTCGCGGCGCCAGCACCTGCAGCAGAATCTGCTGGTACACCGTCATGACGATCAGGATCCAGAGCGCCGAGTCGGGCCGCTGTGCCAGGGCCACCAGCGCCGGTAGCACCATGGCGATGGGAGCGCCGATGAGAGGGATGAGCATGAGGAAGGAGCACAGTATCCCGATGACCACCGAAAGGCCCACTCCCGCGATCATCAGGACGAGCGTCGCCGGGACTCCGTAGAGCCCGGCCAGGAGCAGCTGGCCGCGCATGAACCCGCCGAACGTGCGCGATATGGACTGCCCCAGCAGGTTCAGTCGTCCGTGGAAGTGATCCGGGATTACGGCATGGAGCTGGCGGGCGAGACGCGGACCATCCAGGTTCATGTAGAGGCTGATGGTGAGCATCATGAGGATACTGACGAGAATGGACGCGAGCCCGGTGGCAAGCGCAAAGGCCTGCTGGACGATCTGAGCGCCAAACGCCTCCGCCCGCTGCATGAGCTGGTTAGGCTGATAGAGGGTGCCGATGTTGATCTCGATTCCGCGGGCGGCCAGCTCCTCCTGAACGCGGCTCACCAAGTCGGGCACGGCGCGGATGAGATCCGGCGCGGACCGGCCGAGATCGACCAGCTGCGTGACGATGGCGGGGATGGCCACCACTGAGAAGATGGTCAGCGCGACCAAGACGCCGAGGTACACCAGGACCACGGCCAGTGTGTGGGGGAGCCGGAACCGATCCAGCCCGTCCACGACCCGAGGAGGAAGGCGGCCACGCAGGAGATTGACGAGAGTTGAGGGTATTGGATGCCGGGTGAAGTAGTTGATGACCGGGCTGAGGAGGAAGGACACCAGCCAGGCCATTCCGAACAGCAGCAGGATGTCGAGGAAGCGCCGGGCGACCTGAGAGACCTGCCCCAGGACATATATGACAGCCGCCGTGAGCAGCGTTATGATCAGCGCGCGCACGAGCCTGGTTAGGGACTGAGACTGGCTTCGTTCCTGCATCCGGATGCGGTCCTTGCCGCCGGCGCGTTGGGCCCGGCGAGCAGGGCTAGTCTAGCACCGGGACGGGGCGCGCTCAATTCGGCCGGTCGTAGATTCGGTGTTCCGCGACAGGCTCGGTGCGTGTTCTCCGGCGGCGATTACGTCTGAGGTGCAGTGGCGATGACCAAGGTCCGAAGCACGGTGTACGAGAGCTTCCGCCAGCGTTTCCCGGAGTCTGCCCGTTTGGCGGCCGAGGCCGGGCAGGTGGTGCCGCGGGTGGTCACCCACGATGCCCGCCACCTGGACCCTTTCCCTCTTTACATGAGCCACGCTCTGGGCTCGCACAAGTGGGATGTGGACGGCAACGAGTACATCGACTACGCCGGCGGGCATGGTTCGTTGTTCCTGGGACATAGCCACCCCGACATCGTCCGGGCGGTGCAGGCGCAGATGGAACGCGGGACGCACTACGGGTTCTCGCACGAGCGAGAGGTCCGCTGGGCCGAGCTGATCGTGCGCCTCGTCCCCTGCGCCGACCGCGTCGAGTTCACCATGAGCGGGACCGAGTCGGTGATGCTGGCCTTGCGCATCGCCCGCGGCTACACCGGCCGGACCAAGATCATCAAGTTCCAGGAGCACTTCCACGGCTGGTACGACCAGGTCTGTCACGCTTTGGCCTACCCGTACGAGCAGCCCTCGACCCTGGGTCTGGACGATGGCCAGCTCGCTTCGGTGGCGGTGTTGCCACCGAACCGCATCGCGCCGGTACGGGAGGCCCTGGAGGGTGGCGACGTGGCCGCCGTGATCCTGGAACCGGGTGGGGCCCGGGGTGGATTCCTCCCCGTCGACCGCGAGTATCTCCAGCAGCTGCGCGAGGAGACGGCCAAGGCAGGCACTGTCCTTATCTTTGACGAGGTGATCACCGGCTTCCGCTACAGCCCCGGCGGGGCTCAGCAGTACTTCGGCGTCACTCCAGACCTCTCCACCTTCGGCAAGATCGTCGGCGGCGGCCTACCCTCCGGCGCCGTGGGCGGAAGGGCGGAGGTGATGGAGGTGCTGGAGTACGGCCGGCTAGGCGAGAAGGGCCGTCCGGGCCGCGTCTCCCACACCGGTACGTTCAATGCCAACCCCCTGGCGGCGGCGGCGGGCGTGGTGATGTTGGAGCATGTCGCCACCGGACTGCCTCACCAGCGGGCCAACCAGACGGCCGCTACCCTGCGCGGCAAGATGAACGGCGTGCTGGACGAACTGGACGTCAGCGGCCGCGTTTTCGGCGACTGCTCCATGTTGCACCTGCTACTGGCGCCGCCGGACCGCTGCCCGCCGCTAACCGCCGAGGGCCTCATCCCATCGGACTGGCCGCTTGAGTACCTCGCCGACAACAAGGGGGTGGTGTCAACGCACCTCAAGCGGGCCCTGCTGCTGGAGGGGGTGGACGTGCTGAGCGACCATGGCTGGGTCTCGGCGGCGCACGACGAGGATGACGTGGAGGAAACGGCGCGGGCATTCCGCCGGGCGCTGCAGCGCCTGCTGGCCGAGGATCTGGTCTTTCTGCGGTCTTGAGGGCCGGGTCGCGATACAACTAAGTGGCGGCGGGGCGAGATCAGCTCCGCCGCCAGTGTTTCGATGGACCGGGCGTTCTAGGCGCGGCGCAGCTGAGCGATCTCGTTGTAGGCGTCGAACAGGGCGCGGTAGTACCCCATGATGCGCTCCGGCTCAGCCGTCTCCGGTATTTCGGCGAGGCAGAAGCCCTGGTAGTTGATCCCCTGCAGAAGCACCATGAGCTCCTTCCAGGGGTAATCGGGCCAGTAGAGGTCGCGCATGTGAACCAGGGAAATGCGGTCGGAGAGGGCGTCGAAGTTGCTCTTGATGGAGCCGTCCTCGCCGACGTCGGGAGCGTTGCAGTTCCAGCACACCCTGGCGTTGGGATGCCCTACGTGCTGCATGATCTGGCGGAAGTTGGCCGGCTCCTGGGTGACGTGTCCGTGTACCTCCATACGGACCTCGACGCCGTAGTCGGCGGCAAAGGCGGCACACTCGTCGAAAGCGCGGCCTATCTGCTCGAAGGTCTGCTCCCGAGGGATGCCCTTGTCGTCCTCGACGTTGTTGGGACGCACTTTGATCCCCGACGCCCCAACGTCTGCTGCCAAGCGGGCGTACTGCTTGGTCCCTTCGATGTTGGCGCGCAGAACAGCGGGATCGGACGAGTGGTATTCATAGGTGCCGCCGAGGCCGACGAGGGTGATGGGGGAGTCCTGGAAGCGGCGGCGCACTTCGGCACGTTGGGCGGCGGTGAGCGAGAGCTCGACCCCGTGGGCATGGGTGGTACGCAGCTCGACTCCCTCGAACCCATTCGCACTGAGCTTCTGTATGATGGCCTCTATGTCCCAGTCCTTGGCGAGGTTGTAGGTAACCGTACCCAGCTTCATGCCGTCCTCCACAAGCGGTGATGGGTGGCGCTTGGGCCAGTCTACCTGCCAACTCGTAGCCGCTCAAGGGCCGGTAGGGGTCCGGCCGGTTGGGGACCGCAAATGATGGTATAATATGGGACGCGGCCGCAGTCACCATATCGGCCCAATAACCAGGTAGGAAGTAGATGTTCAAGAACCTACTGCGAAAAGTCATACCCGATCGGAACAAGCGCCAGATCGGAAAGCTGGAGTCCGTTGTAGCCGAGGTCGGTGCCTTGGAGGCCGAGTACGAGCGGCTGACCGATGACGATATGGCGGAGCTTACCGACACGTGGCGCCAGGAGATTCGAGACGCTGTCCAGGATCTAGGCGAGCGAGCGACGGAGCTGGAGGAGCAGCTGCACTCCGGCGCCGACGACCCGCAGCGCCTCCGCAACGAACTGGAGGATGTGCGTAAGCGTACTCGCGCCGCCGAGGAGGCGGTGATGGCGAGCATACTCCCCCGCGCCTACGCCCTGGTGCGCGAGGCCGGCAAGCGGGCCGTCGGTCAGCGCATTTTCGACGTCCAGGTCATGGGCGGCATCGTCCTTCATCAGGGCCGGATTGCGGAGATGAAGACCGGCGAGGGCAAGACCATCACCGCCACCATGCCGCTCTACCTCAACGGCCTTACGGGTAGGGGAGCGCACCTCATCACGCCCAACGACTATTTGGCCAAAGTTGGTGCCCAGTGGATGGGACCTCTCTACCACCTTCTCGGGCTGCAGGTAGGTGTGATCCAGAACGCCGCCGCCGATCGGAGTATGGGGTCCTTCGTGTTTGACCTCGACTACCAGGCTGATGACGATCGCTATCAGCACCTGCGCCCGGTGGAGCGCGCCCAGGCATACGCGGCGGACATCACCTACGGAACCAACAATGAGTTCGGGTTCGACTACCTGCGCGACAACATGGTGGTCGACCTGCGTCAGCGCGTGCAGCGTGGTCTCTACTACGCCATCGTCGACGAGGTCGACAACATCCTGATTGACGAGGCGCGCACCCCTCTCATCATCTCCGGCGAGGCGCAGGAGTCGGCCCAGTACTACCAGATGTTCTCGCGTCTGGTGCCCGGGTTCCGCGGCGAGCGGGACTACGTGGTAGACGAGAAAGACCGCCTGGTCACGCTGACAGACGAAGGGGTGGCGCGAATCGAGGCCGCCCTCGGGGTGGATAACCTCTACTCACCGGACAACTTCCACCTCACGCCCTACCTAGACAACGCCCTGCGCGCCCAGGTGCTGTATCAGCGCGACCGTGACTACATCGTCCAGCAGGGCGAGGTCATCATCGTGGATGAGTTCACCGGCCGGCTGATGCACGGGCGCCGCTTCGCGGAGGGTCTGCACCAGGCGATTGAGGCCAAGGAAGGGGTGCGCGTCCAGAAGGAGACCATGACCTGGGCGACGGTGACCTTCCAGAACTACTTCCGCATGTACGACAAGCTGGCCGGCATGACGGGAACGGCCGCGACCGAGGCGGAGGAGTTCAGCCGTATCTACGGGCTGGAAGTGGTGACGGTGCCCACCAACAAGCCGATGGTTCGACGGGACGAGCCGGACCTGATCTACAAGACGGAGGCGGCCAAGTACAAGGCCGTGGTGACCGACATCGAGGAGGCGCACAAGCAGGGCCGCCCGACTTTGGTGGGTACGGCCTCCATCGAGCGTTCTGAGATGCTCGCAACCCTGCTCAAGCGGCGCGGCATTCCGCATGAGGTCCTCAACGCCAAGCAGCATGAGCGCGAGGCCGGCATCATTGCGCAGGCGGGTCGGCCGGGCGCGGTCACCATCGCCACGAACATGGCCGGGCGCGGCGTTGATATCCTTCTCGGGGGCAACCCGGAGGGAATGGCCCGCGAGGAGTTGCGCAAGGCCGGTGTTGACCTGACCGCCGTCAGCGACGAGCAGTGGAATGAGGCGCTGAAAACGGCGCGCCAGATCACGGAGCGGGATCGCCAGAAGGTGCTCGAGCTGGGCGGCCTACACATCATCGGCACCGAGAGGCACGAGGCCCGCCGTATCGACAACCAGCTCCGGGGCCGTGCTGGGCGTATGGGCGATCCCGGGTCGTCACGATTCTTCCTGTCTCTGGAAGACGACCTCATGCGCCGCTTCAGCGGCGATAGCGTCAAGGGGCTCATGGACCGGCTAGGGGTGGAGGAGGACGTCCCGATCGCCCACGGCCTGGTGACGCGCGCCATCGAGAGCGCGCAGACCCGCGTGGAAGGGCACAACTTCGATATCCGCAAGCATGTGCTCCAGTACGACGACGTGGTGAACACCCAGCGTGAGGTCATCTACGAGCAGCGCCGGCAGGTGCTGAGCGAGGCCGACCTCAAGCAGACGGTGTGGAACATGGTCGAGAACGAGGTGGAGACGGCCGTCGCTCGGCACCTGAACTCCTCCTCGTGGGACCTGGATGCTTTCCTCACCGAGTTGGCGGTGTTGTTGCCGCTGCCGGCCAGTACCAAGGCGGCCGACTTCGAGGGGATGGAGGCGCGCCAGATCCAGGAGCGAGCGCTGCAGTTGGCGCGTGACGCCCATGAGGCCAAGGAACGGCAATACGGCCCGGATGCCATGCGGCAGCTGGAGCGCATGATCATCCTGCGCGCGGTAGACACGCGCTGGGTGCGGCACCTGACCGATCTCGATGCGTTACGCGAAGGCATCGGGCTTCGCGCATTCGGGCAGCAGGATCCGCTCGTGGCCTACAAGCGCGAAGCGCACGCCATGTTCGAGGAGCTGAACGCTACCATCCAGCGAGACGTGGTGGCTGCTCTCTTCCGAGCGCAACTGGTTTCGGCCCCGGCGGCGACGGTGGACCCAGCGAGGCTACGCACTAATCGTTCCGATGACGCCGGTCCGCGCACGCCGGTGCGGGCAAAGGCCAAGGACCGCGTTGGTCGAAACGATCCTTGCTGGTGTGGCAGTGGTAAGAAGTACAAGCACTGCCACATGAAGCAGGACCACGAAGTTCAGGGAGCACCAGTCGGAGCGGGAGCCCGGCGCGGCGGCAAGTAGCGGCGGGTTCTCTCGGCAAAGCCGGAAGGAAACAGAACAGGGGCTGGCTTATCTGAGCCGGCCCCTTCTTGGTCCATACGCTACGCCCGGAAGCGGCTACTGGCGGGCGAAGCCGAGATCTCCGAAGTAGCGCGATATGGCGGTATCGTACTCGGCAGTATGACGGAAGGCCTTGTAGGCGAGGCGACGGCGCGTCTCCTCGGACACCTCGCCGGCGTCCCGCAGTTCGGCCAGGACGATGGGGTAGTCGCTTGGGTCCGCCAGCACCGCCACGCGTGCGAAGTTCTTCGCCGCCGCCCGGATGAGGGTTACGCCGCCGATGTCGATCTGCTCGACCGCGTCCTCCAGAGTGACGTCGGGGGTCGCGATGGTGCGGGCGAAGGGGTACAGGTTGACGACGGCGAAGTCAATGGGCTGGATCGCCAAGCGTTCCAGCTCCTGCATGTGCTCTGGGGTCGGGCGCGCCAGCAGGCCGGCATGGATCACAGGATGGAGCGTCTTCACCCGCCCGCCCAGCACCTCGGGAAAGCCGGTGAGGTCGCTTACCTCGCGGACCTCTAGCCCGGCCTGAAGCAGAGCGCGGGCCGTGCCACCGCTTCCGATAAGCTCCACTCCCAGATCGGCCAGGGAGCGACCCAGGTCAACCAGCCCGGTCTTGTCGTATACGCTGAGCAAAGCCCTCTTGACGGTCATGGTATCAGTCAGCCTCCGGCTAAGGGTGCGCTGTGGATGAGCCGGGCCAGGGCGCGCGGCAGTGCTCGGTGCTCGGCCGCATGAACCCGGGCTTCCAGGTCCTCCAGCGAGTCCTCGGGGTAGATGGGGATGTCCACGGTCAGCACCACCGGCCCGGCATCGACTTCCTCGTCCGGCACCAGGTGCACCATCAGACCGGTATGCGAAATCTGTCCAGCGCGGAAGGCCTCGTACGCTCGCTCGATGGCATGGGTTCCGGGGAACCGGCCCGGGAGGGCGGGATGGAGATTGACAATCCTGCCCGGGAAGTGGCCGACGAAGCCCTCGGTGAAGAGATGCATCCACCCAGCCAAGACGATCCAATCGGGACGGTAGCGGTCCAGCAGCTCGGCTAGGTCGGCGTCGTACGCGGCGCGGCTGCGGCCGGCATCGCGGTACGGCTTGAGAGGGAAGTACTCCACCGGGATCGCCGCTTGCTTCGCCCGCTCGATGGCGTAGGCGGCGCGGCGATTCGACACAACTACACACACCTCGGCGTGAGGGATCGATCCGTCGGTGACTGCGTCGATGATGGCCTGCAGGTTGGAACCGCTTCCGCTGGCGAGAACGGCGATGCGCGATTTAGCCCCGGGGGCGGGCCGCTGCGCCGGCGCCACTACACTAACTCCACGGCGGTGTCGCGGCGGGGGACGATCTCGCCGATGTGGGCGCTCCCCGGGCCGCCCAGGGTGAGGGCGCGACGCACGTCGGCGGCGGGAACTACGGCCAACATGCCCATGCCCATGTTGAACACACGAAACATCTCTCGCTCGTCCACGTTGCCCAACTGAGCGATGAGGCGGAACAGGGGGGGCACCGTCCACGAGTCGCGCCGAACCAACGCGGTCAGGTCGGAGGGCAGGATGCGGGGGATGTTGTCGTAGAAGCCGCCGCCGGTGATGTGTACGAGGCCCTTGACTTCCAGCGCCTCGCGCAGCCGGCGCACATGGGGGAGGTAGGAGCGATGGGGGGCAAGAACGGCTTCGGCCAAGCTCACGCCCAGGTCGGGATGGACGGCCTCCAGGTCGCTTTGGGCGAAGACGCTGCGCACCAGAGTGTACCCGTTGGTATGGGGGCCGGAGGAGGGCAGCCCGATGATCTGATCTCCCGCGGTGATGCGCCGTCCGTCTATAACTCGGTCACGCTCGATTAGTCCAACGATGGAGCCCACCACGTCGAACTGGCCCGGCTGGTAGACGCCGGGCAACTCGGCCGTCTCGCCGGCGATGAGGGCGCAGCCGGCGTCGCGGCAGGCCTTGGCCATGCCGGAGACAAGCGCGGCGATGATCTCCGGCTGAACCTTGGGGGTAGCGAGGTAGTCCATGAAGAACAGCGGCTCGGCACCCTGCACGAGGATGTCGTTGATGGAGTGGTTGACGATGTCCTCGCCCAGCCCCTCGTAGCGGCCGACGCGAGCTGCGAGCATGGTCTTGGTGCCCACGCTGTCGGTGGAGGCGACAAGCACCGGGTGGTCCATATCGGTCAGCCGCACGGCCGAGTAGAGCCCGCCGAAGTGACCCATGCCTCCCAGCACTTCGGGTCCGTAGGTGGAGCGGACCGCCTCGGACATGAGTGTCAGGGCGCGCATCTTGGCGTCGATGTCGACGCCGGCGCGGGTGTAGGCGCTGCCTTCGGGCTGGGACATGTCAGTCATCCCCCATTCACGGTGCTGTCTTGAGTGAGCCGCGATAGCGTGATGAATCAGGCGCGGCCGGCGAAGGCCAGCCCCTTGGCGCCGACGTCGGTGCGGTAGTGAGCTCCCTGGAAGCTGATCGCCTGCACGCCCCGGTAGGCGTCCCGAATGGCCGTCTCCAGGTCCGGCCCGGTAGCGGTCACCCCCAACACGCGACCGCCGGCCGTGAGCAATCGGCTCCCCTGGAGGCGCGTGCCGGCGTGGAACACCTGGCAGCCGAGCCGTTCCGCCTCCTCCACACCGTCGATGGGAAGGCCGGTCTGGTAGCGCCCAGGGTAGCCGCCCGACGCCATAGCCACGCAGACGCAGGCGCCCGGACGCCAGTTCACCGACGTCGGGTCGAGCCTGCCCTCAGCGCAGGCAAGGAGCACTTCGGCCAGGTCCGCCTCCAGCAGGGGCAGGACCACCTGCGCCTCCGGATCCCCGAAGCGACAGTTGAACTCGAGCGTCTTGATGCCCCTCGATGTGAGGATGAGCCCGGCGTAGAGGACGCCGCGATAGGGCCGACCCTCGGCGGCCAGTCCCCTAACGGCGGGGAGCAGCACGCACTCGATCGCTTGCTGTCGCAGTTCCGGGGTCAGAACGTCGGCCGGAGCATAGGCGCCCATGCCACCGGTGTTGGGGCCCTGATCACCGTCGAATACCGCCTTGTGATCCTGCGCGGAGACCAGCGGCGCCACTCGCTCCCCGTCGGTGAAGGCAAGGAGGGACACCTCCTGACCCTCGAGGCGCTCCTCTACCACCACGCTGCGGCCGGCGACTCCGAACTGCCCCTCCAGGAGCATGTGGCGCAGGGCGGCCTCTGCCTCGGCGTAGGTCTGGGAGACCACCACACCCTTTCCGGCCGCCAGCCCGTCTACCTTGACGGCCGGCGGCAGGGGCAGGGAGCGGGCGAAGGCTACCGCCTCGTCGTAGTCAGTGAAGGCCCCGTACTCGGCCGTGGGAATGGCGTGCCGCTGCATGAAACCCTTGGAGAAGACCTTGGACGACTCGATCTCAGCGGCGGCCCGGTTGGGCCCCGCGATGGTGAGCCCTGCCTCCTGGAAAGCATCCACTATTCCCAGGGCGAGGGGCGCCTCCGGGCCCACGATAGTCAGGTCAACCGAACGCTCTCTCGCCAGCGCGAGGAGGGCGGGGATGTCCTCCGCCCCGACGGCAACGTTCTCTGCCTCGCGGGCCGTTCCCGGGTTGCCGGGGGCGACCAGGAGCGAGTCGACTGAGGGGGAGCGCCGGAGGCTCCAGGCTAGGGCGTGCTCGCGGCCACCCGAACCGACCAGCAGCACCCTCATCGCAGTGCCTCGAACGACTGCTTGTCCTGGGCGGCCTCAACCTCCACCGGGTAGCAGCCGGTGAAGCAGGCGCTGCAGAAGGGGCCATCGGCACGGCCGGTGGCGGCGATCATGGCTTCCAGCGACAGGAAAGCGAGGCTATCGGCGTGGATGTGGCGCCGGATCTCTTCCACGGACATACGGTGGGCGATCAGTTCCTGGTAGGTGGCCATGTCCACCCCCATGAAGCAGGGGTGGCGAAGCGGTGGCGAAGAGATGCGGACGTGGATCTCCTTGGCGCCGGCGTCGCGAAGCAGGTCCACGATCCGGCCGGTGGTCGTGCCGCGCACGATGCTATCGTCGACCACCACCACTCGCTGCCCCCGCAGGTTGTCGGGGAGGGGATTGAGCTTCAGCGTGACGCCCACGGCCCTCTGTTGATCGTCCGGCTGGATGAAGGTGCGGCCGATGTAGCGGTTCTTGGTCAGGCCCTCGTTGAAGGGTAGACCGCTTTCGTGGGCGTAGCCGATGGCCGCGGCCGTGGCGGAGTCGGGCACGCCGATGACCATGTCGGCGTCCACCGGGTGCTCCTGGGCCAGGGCGGCGCCCAGCTGTCGACGCACGGTGTGGAGCCAGCGACCGTCGAGGACACTGTCCGGCCGGGCGAAGTAGATGAACTCGAAAATGCACAAGCTGGGCTGACCAGGCTCGCGTCCGCGGATGCTGGTGACACCGTTGCGATCAACGCGGACGATCTCGCCCGGCTCGATCTCGCGGACGAACTCGGCGCCCACGGTGGTGAGGGCGCAGGACTCGGAGGCGATCACCCAGCCTTCGCCCAGGCGACCCAGGCACAGCGGTCGGAATCCCTGCGGGTCGCGCACTCCGTACAGGGCGTTGCGAGTGAGCACAGTGAGCGAGTAGGCGCCTTCGGCCCGGGCCATGAACGAGCGGAGGCGGTCGGTCCAGTTGTCGCCGTTACCTCCGGCGATCATCTGGGTGATGACCTCGCTGTCGCATGAGGTGGTAAGGCCGACCCCCTTCTCGAGCAGTTGCCGTCTCAGAGCGCCGGTGTTGACCAGGTTGCCGTTGTGGGCGACAGCGAGCGGCCCAAGAAAGGACTCGAGAACGAAAGGTTGGGCATTGACGAGGCGCGACGAGCCCTTGGTGCTGTAGCGGTTGTGGCCGATACCGATGTGGCCTTCCAGTGGGCGGAGAGCCTCTTCGGTGAAGACCTGCATCACCAGGCCCATGGCCTTGTGAACGCGGACGGACTGGCCGTCCGAGACGGCGATGCCGGCACTTTCCTGTCCGCGGTGCTGCAGGGCGCTCAGCCCGTAGAAGGCGGTCCGAGCAACATTGGCGCCCGGCAGGAAGACGCCGAAGACGCCGCAGCTTTCGCGGGGGCGGTCGAGTTCCAGGCTGTAGTTGTCTGGGGACATCACTACGGCACTAACCTTTCTGTAGGGACTGATCATCGGCGAGGATGCGCTCCTCGGCGGCGCTGTGCTGTTGCCGCACCACTTCCGCAAGTGCCTCATCGCCGAGGCTCAGTATCTTCGCCGCTGCCAGCGCGGCGTTGGCGGGGTCGAGCACCAGCAGCGGCGCCACTCCCCCGGGCATTCGCAGTGAAGAGAACACGTCCGCGCCGGCAAACGCGTCCGAGTACGGCGGACAGGTGATCACGGGAGCTGTCACCGACGCGTCCACCAGGCCGCCCAAAGCATTGGAGCGGCCGGCTATGGCGATGTAAACCCGCGACCCGCCTTGAGCCTCGTAGGAGGAGAGAATCGCGAGGAGATGCGCGGCGCTCTTGTGAGCCGACGCGACTCGCACCTCAACGGGCACGCCCCAGTCTACCAGGGGCTTGCGGATGCGCTCGGCATGCTCCCGGTCGGAGCCCGATCCCATGATGATGATGACCCTGCCAGACACTTGTTCCGCTCCCTGCTGCTAGACGCCTATGCCGACGGTGCGGAGGGCGTCTCGAATGCGAAGCTCGGCTGGGTACTCCGCCGGCTCGAATGGGGTGCCGGTAATGGCCTCGAAGAGGCGGATGTAGCGCTCCGCCGCCGCGACAGTCAGGTCGTCGTCCATGAGCGGCGGCTCCCCGTCGCCTCGGTAGCCCTGCTCGGCGTACCAGAGGCGGACGAACTCCTTGTCCAGGTTCTCCGGTTCCTCGCCCCGCGCTCGCCGCTCCTCATAGGTGTCGGCCTTCCAGAAGCGGGAGGAGTCAGGAGTGTGGACCTCGTCGATGACGACGATACGGTCGCCGACGCGGCCGAACTCGTACTTGGTGTCCACCAGAATGATACCCGCCTCCCGGCAGATCTCCTGCCCACGGGTGAAAAGCCCGATGGCCGCCTGCGTGATAGCGTCCCAGTCTGCCTGAGACACCAGGCCGCGCTCCACAATCTCGGCCGGGGTGATGCGCTCGTCGTGCCCACCGGGATCGGAGCCCTTGGTGGTGGGGGTGATGACGGGCGCCGGCAGGGCGTCGCTCTTCCGCATTCCGTCAGGCAGCACCAAGCCGTACATCTCGCGTTCGCCGCGCTGGTAGGAGTACCAGAGCGAGGTGGTGGTGACGCCGGTAATGTAGCCTCGAACGACTACCTCGACGGGGAAGGTCACGCTTTCGTGCGCCAGCATGACGTTCGGGTCGGGCGTGCTGATCATGTGGCTGGGCACGACATCGGCCAGCGTCTCGAACCAGAAACGGCTCAGCTGGTTGAGAACCTGCCCCTTGTAGGGCACCACACCCAGTACGCGATCAAAGGCCGACAGGCGATCGGTGGTGATGAGCAGGCGCCGATCGCCCAGCACGTAGCTGTCGCGTACTTTGCCGCGGTGTACCTCGCCCAGTTCTGGCAGGTTGACGGCGCGGAGAGCATGAGTGCGGGCACAAAGCAGATCGTCGCGGGAAGGTATCATTCAGCGCGTCCTCTCTGGGTCAGGTAGCTGTCAATGGTGTCGGCGAGCTTACGCGCCCAGGCGGGGGCGCTGCCGATGTGCCCCGAGTTTCGCATGAGGTCGAGGATCCGTTCCGGAGCCAGGTGCTGCGTGAGGCGCGGGTCGGCGGCCAGAAGCTGGGCCAGCGTGTTAGGCGCTCCGGCCTGGACGGCCGCCCAAGCTTGCATGGCGTGCTCTCGTAGGACCTCGTGCATCTCCTGCCGGTCGGCTCCGGCCATCACCGCCTCCATCAGCACGACCTCGGTGGCGGCGAAGGGGCCGTAGTCCTCTAGGTTGCGCGCGATCCCGGCCGCGTTGAGGGTGAGCCCCTCAACTAGGCGCCGGAGCGAGGTGAGGATGTGGTCGGTGGCGAGGAACGCCTCCGGCAGCACAACGCGCCGGTTGGCGGAGTCGTCCAGGGTGCGCTCCAGCAGGGAGTTGGCGGCGTCGTTCCACAGTACTACCGGCAGCGAGGAGACATAGCGCGCCAGTGAGCAGATTGTCTCCGAGGTGATCGGGTTACGCTTGAAAGGCATGGCCGAGGAGCCCACCTGCTTGCGGCCGAACGGCTCGCTCCATTCGCCGATGGGGGGCGACTGGAGCACTCGCAAGTCGAAGGCGAACTTGTGAGCCGAGCAGCAGACCCCGGCCAGCGCCTCCAAGACGCGCAGGTCCTGCTTGCGGGGGTAGACCTGCGTAGCCACCTGAAAAGCCTGAAGCCCCAGTGCGTCCATCACCCAGGTCTCGAGGTCTTCCGAGTTCGCTGTGGATGTTGCCAGCAGGCGCCCGTACGAGGCGGCCGTGCCCACGGCGCCCTTGAGGCCCTTTCCCCGAATGCTGGCGTGACAGGAGTCAACGGCCTCCAGATCCTGTAGGAAATCCTGGGCATACTGGCTCAGCCGGTAACCGATGGTGGTGGGCTCGGCGGGCTGGATGTGAGTGAAGCCCATGCAGGCGATATCGGCCTGGTCGCGAATGCGTACGACGAGGCTGCGGAGGAGGTGCGCCAAGGAGTCCCCAATGAGGCCGAGAGCCTCCTTAAGGCGCAGAGCGTCCGCGTTGTCCTCGATGTCCATGCTGGTGGCGCCCAGGTGGATCTTGCCGCCGCCAACCGGGCACTGCTCGGCGAAGGTCCGGATCTCGGCCATCAGGTCGTGGCGAATCTCCTTCTCGATGGCCTCCGCCCGTTCAATGTCAATGTCGCCGGAGTGGAGACGGATGTCTTCCAGTTCCGCCGCCGATACCAGCCCGGCGCGCGACTGCGCCTGGGCCAGCGCCACCCACACGCGCCGCCACTGCCGACGCTTGTTGGCCTCGGACCACACCGCCCGCATGGCATCGCTGCCGTAGCGCCAGGTGAAGGGCGAGAGGTAGGTCTCGTGGTCGAATGACTGCATCGCGGTATCGTTCCCTCGAGTCTAGATCTGGGCGGCGTAGCGGATGCCGCTGGCGAAGAGTGCCAGGCCGGACCGTCCGCCTTCGCCGCGCGTCCACTGTGGGTGCTGCTCCGAGAAGATGTGGTCCTCGGGATGGGGCATGAGCCCCATCACATTGCCGGCAGCGTTGCAGATGCCCGCGATCCCATCCACGGAACCGTTGGGGTTGTCGGGATAGTCCGCCGAATCTCCGGAGGCGTTGACGTAGGTCAGCGCGACCTGGTCACGATCGTGCAGTTCGGCACGCGTCTCCTGATCGATGGGTAGGAAGCGGCCCTCGCCGTGGGCCACCGGGCAGAAGATCATCTCGTCTAGCCCGCGAGTGAAGACAGACGGGCTGTTCCGATTGGGTCGCAAATGCACCCAGCGACACTCGAAGCGGTTGGAGGCGTTGGTGGTGAGGGTAGCGCGTATGCGCCCGGCAGGTCCGGGCAGTAGGCCGGACTTAACCAACGCCTGGAATCCGTTGCAGATGCCCAGGATAGGCTTGCCGGACGCGGCGAAAGAGCTGAGGTCGTCGCCGAGCCCATGGGTGAGAGCGGCGCCTAGAGTCCTGCCGCCGAGGGAGTAGAGGAGATCGGTCGCGAGCACCCGGCCGGCGCCCAGGTTGTCTCCATAGGAGAAGCCGCCGGGCAGCAGCAGCATCTGATAGTCGGAGAGCCGCCGTGCACCGGCACGGACCTGGTTGATATGCACCACCTCCGGGTCGCCGCCTGCCGCTTCACAGGCCACGGCGGCATCGCGGTCTCGGTTGGTGCCCGATGCTACCAGTATGAGCACGCGCGGCTTCATTGTCTCAGTCCTCGCGATAGTGGGCCCCGATGCTGCGCCGGTCTTCCCAGGCGGCCGAGGCGATGAGGATTGCCGTCTCCACGCTGTTACGCAGCCCAATGAGGCTGTCACTTAGGCGCACGCGGCGGTAGAAACGGCTGATGTCGGACCGCAGCTGGGTCAGGTCCTCCATGGCGCGCTCAAGGCGGCGCTGGCTGCGCACCAACCCAACGTAATTCCACATGATGTACTTGATCGTGGTTAGGTCCTGGAGGATCAGCGCCGGGTCCACCTGCTCCACCGAACCGGGATCGGCCCAGGGCGGGATGTCCTTGGGATCGACCGGCAGCCCGTCGAGGCTGCGTAGGGCGTCGTCGGCGGCGCGATGACCCCAGACCAAGCCCTCCAGCAAGGAGGCACTGCCTAGGCGGTTGGCCCCGTGCACGCCGGTGCAGGAGACCTCGCCGGCGGCGTAGAGGTTCTGGATGCTGCTTCTTCCCCACCCGTCCACCCAGACTCCGCCGATGAAGTAGTGCGCCGCCGGGACTACCGGTATCAGCTCCTTGGTGATGTCCACGCCCAGGCGAAGGGCATTCTCGTGGATGTAGGGGAAGCGCGCCCTGATCTCGTTCGCGCCCAGGTGAGACTTGAGGTCGAGGTAGACGTGCAGGGCGCCAGTGGAGAGCATCTCGTAGTGAATACTGCGGGCGACCACGTCGCGCGGGGCCAGGTCCTTCCACTCGGGAGCGTACCGCTCCATGAAGGCCTCGCCGTTCTGGTTCACCAAGTGCGCGCCCGCTCCGCGAACCGTCTCCGATACTAGGAACTCCGCCTTACCTTGATGGTAGAAGGCGGTGGGATGGAACTGGATGAACTGGGCATGGAGCATGCGCGCTCCCGCTCGAGCCGCCATGGCGACTCCGTCGCCCCGGGCGATGGGCGGGTTGGTGGTGTGCAGGTAGATCTGCCCCACGCCACCGGTTGCCAGGATGATCTTCTTGGCCAGTATGGTGAGCACCTCGCCGCTTCGCTGGTCAAGCACGTATGCGCCCACACAAGTGAGGGGCTTGTAGGCGTCGAGGGCATTCAGGGAATGGTGGGACAGGGTGAGCAGGTCGACGGCGGTGTGGTGGGCGAGGAGCGAGATGTTCGGGTGAGACGACAACGCCTCTACCAGCTTCTCCTCGATGGCACGACCGGTGCTGTCCTCCACGTGGACGATACGCTCGGTGGAGTGGGCTGCTTCCTTCACGTACTCCAGGACTTGGTCGGGGCCGAGGGCGAAGGGCACCTTCAGCTTTCGGTGAAGGAACTCCTCCACCAGGACGGGGCCGCTGCCCACGAGCAGGTCCACCGCCTCCGGGTTATTGATGCCCGCTCCGGCCCGATAGAGGTCCTCGGCGAGGAGCCCGGCCGAGTCCGTGGGCCCGCGCGCGATGATGCCGCCCTGGGCATAGTAGGTGTTGGCCTCGTGCGGGTCGCTGGCGGCGGAGACTATGGTGACCCTGGCGCTGGAGACTTCGGCGAGGCGGAGGGCGGCAGAGCCGCCCGCGATGCCGCTGCCGATGATCAGTACGTCGGTGATGATCTGATCGCTACGCTCGCTCACTGGATCTCCAGCATGCGCGCCAGCGCCTGCCGGGCCTCGGCGGCGGTTTCGGGCGGCACCTCGACCACGTTGACCGGCGTCCCGGCGGCGAGGTTCTCGAGGGAGTAGCACAGGTTGTACAGGTCGGTGCGGGCCATCGCCACGCAGCCGGAGCGGCGCAGGGGAACCACTGTCTTGTCGGTGTTCTCATGCGCCAGACGCAGCACCAGATGCAGTTCGGTTCCCACGGCCGTGACCGAACCGGGCTCGGCGTCGGCCACGTAGCGGACGATGTAGGAAGTGGAACCGACGGCATCGGACGCCGCGACCACCTCCGGCGTGCACTCCGGATGCACAACTAGCTGCGCTTCCGGGTACTCCTCTCGGATGCGAGCAACGTCGTCGACGGTGAAGCGCCGGTGGACGCTGCAGTAACCATCCCAGGCCACCAGGACCACGCGGTCGGCATCCTCAGTCTCGAGAACGTCGTCGACGCGGTTCCACAAGGCTACCTGATCGGGAGCATACCCGAGGGCGTAGGCGGAGTTGGTGGCCAGGTAGCGATCGGGGGCGAAGAGCACCCGCTTGCCGTCCTGCATCGCCCAGCGGACGGCGGATTCGGCGTTCGACGAGGTGCAGACGGCGCCGCCATTTCGCCCACAAAAGGCTTTCACTTCCGCGCTGGAGTTCTGATACACCAGCGGGACCACCGAGTCCGGTCCCCAGAGATCGTGGAGGCGGCGCCAAGCCAGCTCGAGGCCACCCAGGTCGGCCATGGCTGCCATGGGACAGGGGGCCTCGCCGGCGGGCATTATGACCGTCTGATCCGGGCTACTCAGGATGGCGGCGCTCTCAGCCATGAAGTCGACACCGCAGAACACGATGTAGCGCGCTTCCGCTTGTGCGGCTACGCGCGACAACTCAAGCGAGTCGCCGCGATGCTCGGCGAAATCCATGATCTCATCGGCCTGGTAGTGATGCGCCATCACAGTCGCTGCGGTACCCAGTTCCTCGCGGGCAGCCCAACAGCGGCGGCGTAGCTCATCCACGCCGAGCGCACGGTATTCGCGCAACGTCCCTAACGGGCGCACCTTCTGCACTGACATATGCTCTTATCCCTTATGGAGCCATAGCCCGGCGGATGTCCGGGCGGGACGCTGCCCCGCGCCCCTGCTACCCACGACCGCGTGGGATGGGCCTCAACGGCCTCGGCGGCCTCTATCTTGAGGTATGGGCACCCACTTCCACAACATCCAGGCTGATGTCCAACGCCTTGACGGAGTGGGTGAGGGCGCCGACGGAGATGAAGTCCACTCCGGTGCGCGCGATGTCGGCCACGGTCAGCAGGTTTACCCCTCCGGACGCCTCCAGAGGTGCGCGCCCAGCTGCGATGCGCACCGCTTCCGCCATGTCCTCGAGGGACATGTTGTCCAGAAGGATGCGGTCCACCGGCAGGGACAGCGCCTCGCGCAGTTGGTCGAGATCGGCCACCTCGACCTCGACGGGCAAGCCTTGCCGGTTCTGCCTGGCGACGGCGGTGATGGCGGCCGTAACCCCGCCGGCAGCGGCGATGTGATTGTCCTTGATCAGGACCATATCGTAAAGGCCGAATCGATGGTTGCCGCCGCCACCGGCCGCCACCGCGAGCTTGTCCAGGTATCGGAGCCCGGGCACCGTCTTGCGCGTATCGAGGATCACCGCCTTCGTGCCGCGGACGGCGTCCACGTACCGGCGGGTGACGGTGGCAATCCCGCTGGCGCGCTGCATGAAGTTGAGGGCGGTGCGCTCGGCCGAGAGGAGCGCGCGGCTCGGCCCCTCGGCGGTGCCAAACACCTGACCGGCGGCAACCGCTTCTCCCTCGTTCACCCCGAAACAACAGCGACAGCGATCGTCCACGAGGCGAAATACCGTCTCGGCCGCGCTAAGGCCGGCGATCACACCGTCCTCCTTGGCCAGAAAGACGGCCTCCGAGCGGCTGTCCGCGGGTAGCGTCCAGATGCTGGTATAGTCGCCGGAGCCGATGTCCTCCTCCAGCGCGCGCCTGACGGTGGATTCGATGACGAGCCTAGGGTCTGACATATGACTGATCCGACCAAGCGCGGTGAAGTGCTTCTGCGGTGAGCGACAGGGCGGTCTCTCCCTCCAGTCCGACAAGGCGGAGGCTCGGGTCGGTGGTCACCGTTCCGAGTCTGGCGCAGGGCAGGTTGGCGAGGGCCTCTTCGAAGCGGGCGGCGTCTTCCGGGGCCACTTCGACCAGGTAGCGCGAGTTGCTTTCCGAGAAGAGAGCGAGATCGGTCCGGCGGACATCCTCGTCCAGCGGTAGGGCACGCAGGTCGAGATCCAGTCCGAGACCGCCCGCCAGGCACATCTCGGCGGCAGCCACGGCCATACCACCCTCGCTGCAGTCGTGGCAGGAGCAGACCAGACCCTGGGTGATGGCGCGGTGCAGTGCTCGCGCGATCTCGAGCCCGTCCTCGGCCGGCTGCGGGGCAATGCCCCACTCCTCGCCCAGCACGAGGCTGTAGTGGGAGCCGCCCAGTTCGTTACGGGTGCGGCCGATGAGGTAGAGCCGGTTGCCGGCGGCCTTGAGGTCCATGGTGACCGCCTGGCGGACGTCGGGCACGATGCCGATTGAGGAGATCAGCAGGGTGGGCGGAATGGAGATCCGGCGGCCGGTCGTGCCGTCTGTGTACTCGTTGTTCAGGCTATCTTTGCCGGAGATGAAGGGCGTACCGAACGCCTTGGCCGCCTGGTAGCACCCCTTGGCCGCTCGCACGAGCGATCCGAGGCGGTCCGGCAGATTGGGGTTGCCCCAGCAGAAGTTGTCCAAGATGGCGGTGCGGTCCGGATCGGCGCCGGCACAGACGACGTTGCGGACGGCCTCATCGATGGCCGAGGCGGCCATGGCCTGGGGATCGAGATCGCCGTAGCGGGGGTTGATGCCGCAGCCGAGGGCGATACCCTTCCAGCGGTCGGTGGCGTAGGTGCTGCGGAGAACGGCGGCGTCGGCGGGGCCGTCCTGCGGACCGGCCAGCGGCTTGATGACCGTGGCCGCTTGCACTTCGTGGTCGTACCGGCGGATGACCGCTTCCTTGGAGGCGATGTTCGGCGCCGACAACAGCTGGAGCAGGATGCCCGAAAGCCCCCCGGCGGGCTGCTCCGGAGGCTTCTGCCGCGTCACCGGTTCTTGCCATACAGCGGTCAGATTCCGGGTGGGGATCCCGTCGTGAAGGAACTCCATGCTCAGGTCCGCGACTACCCGGCCCTGATAGTGAACCCGCAGGCGGCGGTCATCGGTGAAATGGCCGATAACCGTCATCTCTACGTCCAGCCGATCACAGATGCCCTGCAGGTCGGCGAGGTTCTCGGGTGGCACGGCAAGCACCATGCGCTCCTGCGCCTCCGAGAGCCAGATCTCCCACGGCTCCAGTCCCGGGTACTTAAGGGGAGCCTGCGCCAGCTCGACGCTGACGCCGGTGGTCTCTCCCATCTCGCCCACCGACGACGAAAGACCGCCCGCTCCGCAGTCGGTGATGCCGGTGTAGAGCTTTCGGTCGCGCGCCTCCATGATGGCTTCGAGCATCTTCTTCTCGGTGATCGGGTTGCCGATCTGGACCACCGAGCCGACGGTCGCGCCGGTATCGTGGGCCAGCTCCACCGAGGAGAAGGTGGCCCCGTGGAGACCATCGCGGCCGATGCGCCCGCCCATCATGACAACGGCGTCTCCTGTGCGGGCCCCCGACGGATGCAGCCCCTTGGGAGCGATGCCCACACAACCGCAGTACACCAGCGGGTTGGCCAGGTAGCCGTCGTCGAAGAGGATGGCGCCGTTGACGGTGGGAATGCCCATCTTGTTGCCGTAGTCCTCGATGCCCGCCACCACCCCGCCGAAAATGCGGCGCGGATGAAGCACGCCCTCGGGCAGGTCGTCGAAGGAGCGGTCCTGGTAGCCGAAGCAGAGGATGTCGGTATTGGCTATGGGCCGCGCCGACACGCCGATCACGTCACGCACAACGCCGCCGACGCCGGTGTTCGCTCCACCGAAGGGTTCCAGCGCCGAGGGATGGTTGTGTGTCTCTACCTTGAACGAGACCTCGGTGTCGTCATCGAAGTCGATGATACCGGCGTCGTCCACGAAGGCGGAACGGACCCATGGCTTGGCTACCTCACGAGTGGCGGCGGCCAGGTAGGTCCGGAGGAGGCTGTGGATGCGCTCCGACGAGGAACCCTGGGCAGTGCGCTCCTCGTAGTCAATGGTGGCCCGAAAGGTCTTGTGAACGCAGTGTTCGGACCAGGTCTGGGCGATGGTCTCCAGTTCCACATCGGTGGGATCGCGGCCCTCGCGGCGGAAGTAGTCGCGTACCGCGTACATTTCTTCCAGGCTGAGGGAGAGCACGCGCTCGCGGCTCGTCCGCAGCAGGTCCTCGTCGCTGAGCCCCTCGAGGCTCACTGTGTCGACGCGGGACCCGGCGGCGCGGGTCGCCATGGAGAGATCGGGGAGAATGGGGCCGATCGTGTAGCGCTGGATGACGGTGTTGCAGAGAAGCCGCTGCACGATCTGGTGCACAGCCGCTTCGGACAGGTCGCCGCAGATGCGGTAGCGATTGGCTGATGCCGCTGCTCGCAGTCCCGCGGCGCCGATCCGCTCGGCGGCAGCCAGGACGCTGTCGGCTTCGGGGTCGGTGACGCCGGGGAGCAGGCACACCTCCACCTGCCAGTCATCCTGGTCGTGGGCAAGCGGAGGGGGCTCGTCCAGTTCAGTCACGGTGTACGAGGTGACGACGGGATCACTCAGTAGTTCGCGGGCGATCAAGTCGGCGGTGGCTTCGTCCAGGCTGCCGGCCAAGAAGTGGAGGTCGCCTACCTGCACCCGCTCGATGCTGCCCATTCCGAGCGCCGCCGCGTCGGCGATGACGGCCTCGCCACGCCAGTCGTCCAGGTCCGAACGCAGGTCCACCTCGATCCGGAAGATCCTGTCGGTCGACTCGCTACTCACTGGCCGATCAGTCCTACGCGGCTGTTGTCACCCAGGTGGACCTTGTAGGCCTTGGGCTTGAGCGGGGAGCGAGCGATCTCGACGTTGCGCCCGATGACGCTGTCTTCTATGCGCTGATCCACGCTGTCTATGCGCGATCCTTCCATGATGATGCTGTGCTCCACCTCGCTACGCCGAATCTCGCAGTGGTGGTAGACACTGGTGAAGGGGCCGATGTAGGAGTCTATGACCTTGGTATGCTCGCCGATGATGGCCGGGCCGCGGATAACGCTGTTGGTGACCTCGGCGCCTTGCTCGATCACCACCTTGCCGATCACCTGCGACTCGCCGTCTACGGTACCCAGAACAGCCGGTGCGAGATCGTCGAGGATGAGGCGGTTGGCATCAAGCAGGTCTTCCATCTTGCCGGTGTCGATCCACCACCCTTCGTGGACGTGGGGAAAGACGGCTAGACCGCGGTCGACCAAGTCCTGGATGGCGTCGGTTATCTCCAGCTCGTTACGCCAGGACGGCTTGATGTTGTTAACCGAGTCCAGGATGTTGCGGTCGAACATGTAGATGCCGATGAGGGCAAGGTCGCTCACATACTCGGCCGGCTTCTCCACCAGCTTGGCGATCCGCCCGTTCTCCAGCACCGCTACCCCGAACTGGCGTGGATCCGGCACGCGCTTAAGGACAATCTGAGCGTTCCAGTCGCTGGCGGAGAAGCCCTGGATGAGGTCGCGGATGCCCCCCTGGATCACGTTGTCGCCCAGGAACATGACGAAGCGGTCGTCGCGCAGGAAGTCGGCGGCCACCTTGACGGCGTGGGCCAGCCCCAGGGGTTGATCCTGACGGATGTAGGTGACGTCCACGCCCCAACGGGAGCCGTCTCCTACGGCGGCCATGATCTCGCTGGCGGTGTCGCCCACTACGACACCGACCTCGGTGATACCGGCGTCAACGATGGCATCGATGACGCGGAAAAGCACCGGTCGGTTGCCGACGGGCACCAGTTGCTTGGCGCTGGTGTAGGTGATCGGCCGGAGACGCGTGCCGCGACCGCCGCTGAGGATCAGTGCTTTCACCCGTCTACCCTCCCGGCGGAGCCTCGAGAGGCGCCGCCATCTCTGCCCGAGAGCATGGCTCGGTCGTCTGCGCTCATTGGCTGCCTTACCGGCCACCCACCTGGTCGAGCACGGCGCCCAGTATGTGCGCGCCGGCACCCTCGAGGCGGGCGATGGCCTCGCCGACTGCCGTTCTGGTGGTGCGGTAGGCGCTCACAACCAGCACCACCCCATCCACCCGGGCGGAGATGAGTCCGGCATCAGCAGACGGCATCACCGGCGGGCCCACGAGCACGGCCGTGCGCTCCCCGGCGGTCACGTCGGCGAGGACGGTGGCCAGCGCCGGACGGGCCAGCAGAGAGGCCGAAACATCGACCTCGCCGCCTGCGGGTAGCAGGGCCAGCTTGGGCAGCGGCCCCGGCCTGAGGGCGCTCTCGGCTGAGGTGCCGGACTGTAGGCACTGGAGCAGGCCGGCAGTGTTGTCGAGGTCGAACCAGCGCTGGAACCCGGGTCGCTGCAGGTCAGCGTCGATGACGACGGTTGCTTCATCCGCCTCGGCCATGGCTAGGGCGAGATTGAGCGCTACCGCATGACGATTCTCCTGGCCTGTGGGCGAGGTCACCAGGAGCGATCGGGGCGCTCGGCCGGAGTCGGTGCGCTTGAGCCGGGATCGTAGGACGCGGAAGGCCTCCGCCCGAGGAGAGGCGGGGTCATTGAGCACCACCAGTTCGGGTGACGTTGGTCTCTCCATGGCGCGCACTTTCCCTTCCTAGAACACTAGGTAGACGAGGCTGGTGATCAGGACTCCGAGGGCGATCCCTCCGAGGAGCGGGAGGGCCCAGACCCCGGCTGAGGGCCCCAAAGCCCTCTCGGCCAGACTGAGCGAGGGCTCTCCTTCGGTGCGCACCGCTCCGAGCAGAGCCAGCCGGGTGTGCTTGGTGATGTCCTCGGGGCGTCGGACGTAGTGCGAGTCCAGCCACTCGAGGAGGGCCACAATTCCCAAACCGGCCACCACGCCCAGGATGCCGCCCGCGAGGGTGTTGATCTTCTTCTGCGGGCGCACCTTCGAACCGGGCGTGGCCGGACCAGAGGTGAAGACACTCAGCCGGTCGCTCTGGTCGAGCTGGTCATTGAATGCCTTTATGGTCCATATGAAGCTGTCTGCCATCTGCTGAGCGATCATGTTGGCGATGCTCGCGTCGGCGTCCTCCACCTCGATGATCAACTGGAGGTCGGACTCCACCGCCTGGACGTTGACCTTGCCCAGCAGGGCTTCTGGCGTCAGGTCCAGCGGTTCGGGCATGGAACGGAGGGCGTCGACGGCGTTGTCGTACGAGCGGATCTGGCTGGCGTAGTTGCGCAACTGCGCTTTGAGGGTCTGCGACAAGCCCAGATCCGGCCGAGCGCCGATGACGTTGAGCGCTACGGTGGACTGGTAGACCGGGCGTTGGGCGAAGCTGAAGATCAGCGCCGCCAACGCACCGAGCACGGCTGTGACGATTACGATCCAGCCGCGCTGTCGGGCAATGCGTACGTACTCACCGAGTGGCACTGGCTAGACCCCCCTTCAGCGGGCCGAAGTCACCGCGCGTGGTACGAGCGAAGTAGCGGTCATGCTAGCATAGCGGGTAGGACGCGGCAACCTACCATAAGGTGAACCCACCATCGACGACGAGCGTCTGGCCGGTGACGAACGAGGCGGCGTCCGAGGCCAGGTAGACCACGGCGCCCGCCAGGTCGCTGGGCTCCCCGATGCGCCCCACGGGAGTGGCGTCGGTCCACTGGGCGGCACGCTCCGGGTCAGCGAGGAAGCCGGTGTTCAGCGGGGTGCGCATGTAGCCGGGGGCGATGGCGTTCACGGTGACGCCACGGGGCGCCCATTCGGCGGCGAGGGCCTTGGTGAGCATGGCGACGCCCGCCTTGGAGGCGTAGTAGGGCGCCTGGGGAACATCGCGATTGACGATCAGGGCGGACATGGAGGCCACGTTTATGATGCGGCCGTGGCCGCGCGCCAGCATCCCTCTGCCGAAGGCCTGGCAGCAGAGGAAGACGCCCGTGAGGTTCACGTCGATGACGGCCTGCCAGTCGGCCAGGGCCATCTCCTCTGACGGCGCGCGGCGGCTGATGCCGGCGTTGTTGACGAGAATATCGACGGCGCCGAACCGATCCAACACGTCCGCGGCGGCACGGTCCACCTGCTCCGCCTGGCTCACGTCCACCGCCACCACGAGCGCCTCGCGGCCGAGGTCAGCGATCCGCGCTGCCACGGCACCGGCAGTGTCGGTGCGTAGGTCGGCGACGGCTACGTTCGCCCCTGCGCCCGCCAGGGCCAATGCCATGGCCTCGCCGAGGCCCTGACCGGCCCCAGTGACCAAGGCCGTCCTGCCTTCGAGCCGGAACAGGTCGCCTGCGGTCTGTGTCCCTGTCCTCATCGCACGCTCAGCGGATCCGGGAAAGGAAGTACTCGTGTTGTTCACGCAGCAACCCTCCAAAGTCGGCAACGTCTTCTCGCCGAAGATCGGGGATCTTGACGACGTAGGCGCCGCAGCGGACGAACTCCTCACCAGTCGGCAGCGGGCACCGGTACCCGCGCACATCGGCGGCCGCCCCGCAGACGCCACATCCCACGCAGGGGTGCTGCCGGCTCGATTCCTCGACAGCGACCGTCACCGCGCTCACGAACTTGGGCGGAGGAGCCTTGCAGGCGTAGAACTTGATGGCGTAGGACGTCGCTCGGTCCGTGCCTGGCAGGGTTCCGATCTTCGCGATGGTCTGGCCGGTCGTGGGGCTGCGGAACGATAGCACGTGGCCACGGACCTTGTCTCGGCGCGGTAGATAGCCGAGCTCCAGCAGGACGGCGACGATCGACCGACAAGTCTCGCGCTCGCGATCGTTCACCAGGGACAGCAACTCGGCCACCAGATCCTTGTGTCGCTCGGTAACTGCAACCATGACTCTGACTCCTGGCGCCTCGGCAGGCAAGGCGACGGACCGGCGACGCCCTAGAGCACGAGCAGGGTTAGGGCCAGGACTATCAGCGTCACGACAACGATGCGCCGGAACGAGTCTCGCGACAGCCTGCCGAACATAGCGATGCCTGCCATGACCCCGATGAGCACCGCCGGCAGCCCCCAGAGAAAGCGAACCGCGATCTCGCGGGTGATGAGGCCGGCCCCCAACATGATAATGATCCGGTACAGGTTCGAGGTAGCGAAGAATGAGCAAAGCATCGCCTTGTAGCGCGGGCTCTCCCAGTTCTGCAGGCTGGCGTAGGCTATCACCGGGGGCCCGCCGATGCCAAAGGCTCCTCCCAGGATGCCGCTGGTGAAGCCGGCGGCTAGCGCCCAGGGCCAGGAGACGACGCGCGCCCGGCGCCCCGAAGGCAGAAGCATCTGAATGCAGGCAATGAGGATGGCCACGCCTACGAGCCGCCTGATGACGTCCCCGTCCAGCAGAACGAGCGCGTAGACGCCCAACGGGATGCCGCCGAACATGCCAAGAGTGGGCCAGAGGTAGTCCCGCCAAGCGAAGTGGCGCCGCACGCTGAGAAGCACGGAGCCGGTGGTCACCAGGCTGAAGATGCCGATGATGATGGATGCCTGCCGGACATCGGAGAACAGGGGCAGCAACGCCATAGCCACCATGCCAAACCCGAACCCGGTCACGCCCTGGGTGAAGGACGCCACGAATAGGCTGGCCAGGGTGGCGACGACCAGTACGACGCTCTCGCTCATCGGGTTCGCGGGGCTACCAGACGTCCCTGTCCCGGTTCTGCCAGCATCTCGCCCTCAACCAGGGCGTCTTGGCCGCGGAGGATGACGCGAGCGATGCTGCCCCGCGCCCTCATCCCTTCGAACGGAGTCCAGCCGCATTTGGTGTACAGGTGGGAGCCCAAGGTCGTGGGACGATTCAGGTCTACCAGGGTGACGTCGGCGTGATAGCCAGGAGCCAGTCGTCCCTTGTGGGGCAGCCGGAAGACACCGGCCGGACCGGTACCGATGAGCGCCGAGACGCGTGTCAGGCTCATGCGGCCGGCGGCCACCGCTTCCAGAAGCAGGGGTAGCGTCGTCTCCAGACCGGGCACACCGGACGGTGGCTTAGGGCCCGCCTTCTCCGCCAGCGTGTGCGGCGCGTGGTCGCTCGCGATCATGTCCACCGCGTCCAGGCGCTGCCAGAGAGCTTCGCGGTCGGCCGGGGGACGAAGGGGCGGGTTCATCACCCCGAGAGCGCCCAGGTGGCCCTCGCTGTCGCGGTCCAGGTAGAGGTGATGTGGCGCCACTTCGACGGTAACGCGAACGCCCTGTGAGCGCGCCAGGCCGATGGCCGCCAACTCCACCGCCGTGCTGGCGTGAGACACGTGTATCCGTCTACCGGTGTAGCGCGCTAGTGCCAGAGCGCGGCCGACCGAGAGCTCAGCGCAGATGGGAGGGCGCCGCTCGCCGGCGCTGAATAGGCGCACGGCTTCCTCGTCTTCGGCGTGCACAACCAGCGCTCGATCAGCCGGGTACGAGCCGAACACGCGCAACTGGTCCGCCAGATCAGCGACGAGCAGGTCGCCGGTGGAGGAGCCCATGTACACCTTCAGGCCAACGGCGCGGGTTGCCTTGCTGGCTTCGTCGACGTTGAACGGGGTGGCGCCGAAGAAGAGCCCGACATCACAACAGGCCTTGGCTTCCACCAGGGCGGCCTTGGCGTCGAAGGCGGCCAGGGACGTCGTGGGCACCGGCGAGTTGGGCATGTCGAGGACGGTGGTGAACCCACCGGCCAGGGCGGCCTGAGTTCCGCTGGTGAAGTCTTCCTTATGCTCGGCACCGGGCTCCCGCAGGTGCACGTGGGCGTCGATTCCGCCCGGGAGTGCGGCTAGGCCGCCGCAGTGAACGACCTCGGCGCCGGCGGCGTCCAGGTTCTGGTCCACGGCAACGATCCACTCGCCCTGAATCAGGATGTCCGATAAGGTGGCCGACTCTGTGGTGACGACCAGAGCCCCGCGCAGCAGACGGCGCCGCTCCGTCACAGCGACACCCGCCGGCCGGTGGCGGTGCGGGTGAAGCGGGCGAAGTCCCGGTTGTGACGCAGTTCCTCGATGTCGAAGACCGGCCCGTCTTTGCACACCAGCTTGTCTCCCATGGCGCACTGTCCGCAGATGCCGAAGCCGCACTTCATGTACCGCTCCAGGCTCACTTCAGCCGGGACGCCTGCATCCCAGCACATGCGCGCCACGGCGTAGAGCATAGCCTCGGGACCGCAAGCGGCCACTCGATCGAACTGCGCCAGGTCGGGAAGGATCGCGTCAGTGACGAAGCCTTGATAGCCGACATCGCCACGGTCAGTTGCCAGCACGGTGGTGCAGCCGATGGCGCGGAAGCGGTCCACCAGGATCAGGTCGTCGCCGGTGCGGGCGCCGAGGGCGAGCGTAGTGGAGATACCGGCGTCGCAGGCACGGCGGGCGAGGAAATGCAGGGGCGCGGCTCCGTATCCCCCAGCCACAAGAAGCAGATGGCGACCGTCCACGGTGAAGGGGCGACCGAAGGGGCCGCGCCAGCCGACGGCATCACCCACTTGGCGCTGGTGGAGGGCGGTGGAAAACGGCCCGACTCGAGCCACAGTAATGGTGAGCGGGTCAGGGTCCATGATGGAGATCGGCTTCTCGCCTTCGCCCGGTAGCCAGACCATCAGGAACTGGCCCGGCTCGGCGTCGACGCAGGCATCCAGCTCAAAGGTGGCTACGGAACGGTTCTCGAAGAGAACTCGGGTGATGCGCGACATCTGCGGAATCACTAGGCATCGCTCCCAGGGCGGCCGGGCGCGCCGGCAGGCAGGCCTCGTCCGCGGAGTCTCTCAATGCTGTCAATGCCCAGGCGGGCCATCAACTCCGCCAATTCGGTGGTCATGTGGCGGAACACCTCCATGCCCCGCCGGTAGACGGCGGTGCCAACACCAACGGCGACCGCTCCGACGCTGATCATCTCGGCGACGTCGCGCCCGTCACTCTGGCCACCGATGCCGATCACCGGCACCGACACGGCATTGGCGATGTCGTAGACGCAGCGCACCGCCAGCGGGCGAATGGCGGGCCCGCTGAGACCACCGACGCGATTGGTGAGGACGGGTCGCGCCGACTCGACGTCGAGCAGCATGCCCGGGCCGGCGGTGTTGACGGCGCTGATGGCGTCGGCGCCGGCCGCCACCACTGCCTTCGCCACCTCGGCGATGTTCGGCACGTTGGGCGAGAGCTTGACGATGACCGGGATGTTGGTCGAGCTTTTCACTCGGCGGGTGACCTGGGCGGCGACGTAGGGGGTGGAGGAGAACAGCTGGCCGAACTCCTCTTCCACGTTAGGGCAGGAGATGTTGGCCTCGATCAGATCGGGTTCGGCCTCGGAGATGTAGCGGGCGACCGTGCCGAAGTCGTAGATGGAGTGGGCGAACACGCTGGCCACGATGGGCACGCGCTCCTCGCCCATCAGTTCGCGCGCGTCACGAATCTCCGCCACCATGGCCTCGACGCCCGGATTGGACAGCCCGACCGCGTTAATGACTCCCGCGCCGTAGTCGACCACCACGGGATTGGGGTGCCCGACGCGCGGCTTCAGGCTGCAGGACTTGGTCACCACCGCCCCGGCCCCGCAGCGGGCTACACGGGCGAGGACCTCGCCGCTGAGCCCGACGATGCCCGAGGCGAGCATGGTCGGGTTGCGCAGGTGCACGCCGCAGATGGCGGTGGAGAGGTCGACTTCTTCGGGAGACATCACCCGTTACCCTTCAGATAGTCTCGCACGGCCTGGGCCAGCTCGCAGGAGACGCTGCCCGCTGCTTCCAGCGCCGCCGTCAGGTCCCGTAGGGTGAAGAGCGAGTGCAGGCGGTAGCCGGCCGACGCAAGTTCCTCTCGGCCACCCTGCTGCCGGTCAATCAGCACGAGCACGTCGTGCACCACCAACCCCTCGGCCTCTAGTTGCGCCACAGCCTCGAGTTTGGCACCGCCCGTAGAGATCAGGTCGTCCACCACCAAGGCCGTCTCTCCCGCGTGGAAGGTGCCCTCCACCGACTTCTTGGAGCCGTGCTGCTTCACTTCCGGGCGTGGGTAGATCAGCGGCCGCTCCATTTCCAGGCTCAGTGCCGTGCCGATGGGCAAGCCCCCCAAGGGTATGGCAGCCACCCGATCGAAGGTCAAGGCCGCGGCCGCCTGGGCTAGATGGCGGCCCGCCTCCTTGAGTAGAGCCGGCGCCGAGGGAAGCAGGCGCAAGTCGACATAAATGGGCGAAAGGAGGCCGGACTTGAGGCGGAACTCGCCGAACTGGACAGCGCCGATGCGGTGCAGTCCCTCGATTAGGCTCTGGTACTGGTTAGGCACTGGCGCCTCCTCGAAGGGCACGAATCTGGTCCCGCAAGTCCATGGCCGCTTCTCGGGCCGCCTGGGCGAACCCCGTTCCATCGGCGGCGAAGATGATCCCGCGCGAGGAGTTGATGACGGCAGGATCTCCGGCCGACGTGGCTCCCCACTGGAGTGCCGCCTTGAGGTCGCCGCCCTGGGCGCCCACTCCCGGCACCAAGAAGGGGAGGTCGGCGGTGACGTTGCGCACCGCCTGTAGCTGGTGTGATCGCGTGGCGCCCACCACCAGCCCGACGTTACCCTCCTTGTTCCATTCCTGCGCCGCCTCAACCACCGTAATCCAGAGGGCGTAGTGGTCCTGAAGGCGCGATGCCCCCGGGTTGGAGGTGCGGGCCAGGACGTACACGCCTTTGTCCGAGTAGGCGGCGAAGGGCTCGACGGCGTCGTCTCCCACGAATGGGGATACCGTGACGGCGTCGAAGCCCCAGACATCGAAGGCGGCCCGGGCATAGGCGGCGGCGGTGCTGCCTATGTCGCCGAACTTGCCGTCCAGGATGACGGGTATGTCGGCCGGGATAGCCTGGCGCAGCCTCTCCAGCGTGCGTACCCCCGCAGAGCCCTCGGCGAGGAAGAACCCCAGGTTCGGCTTGTAGCAGCAGGCTACGTCGGCGGTCGCTTCCACAATCTCGGTCAGGAAGCGGAGCATCCCATCTTCGGAGTCGCGGAGATGGGCGGGCAGGCGATCGCGTACCGGATCAAGCCCGACGCACACCCAACTGTCGATCCGACCGGCCCTGTCTCGCAGTCGTCGGAAGTAGCTCATGGGTTCCCCCTACACGGTGCCGAGAACGAGGGCGAGGAGTGCCATGCGCACATAGACGCCATTGCGGGCCTGACGGAAGTAGGCGGCCTGAGGGAGGGAGTCAACCTGGTGGGAGATCTCGTCCACACGCGGAAGCGGGTGCATCACGATGGCGTCGTGAGCCGAGCGCGACAGCAAGTCCGGCGAGATCTGGAACACACCGCGGAACCGGTCGTAGTCGGCCGGCGAGGGGAAGCGCTCTCGCTGAATGCGAGTGACATAGAGGACGTCCGCCTCGCGCATGGCGTCCTCGATGGATTCAGTTTCGCGGTAGTGCACGCCATGCTCGCTGAGGCGCTCCCGTATGCGCTCCGGCATGCGCAGTTCGCTGGGCGAAACGAGCAGGAGGCGGGCCTGGTAGTGTACCAAGGCCTCGGCCAGCGAGTGGCTGGTGCGCCCGTACTTGAGGTCTCCGACCAGCGCGATGGTGCGCCCGTCGATGCCGCCCCTTTCCTTCTCGATGGTGTAGAGGTCGAGCAGGGCCTGAGTGGGGTGATTTCGGCTGCCGTCGCCGGCGTTGATCAGGGGGACGCTCATGGCGTCGGCGGCCACTTGGGCGGCGCCGGATTCCGGGTGGCGCATGACTATGACGTCGGCGTACTGCTCGATGGTGCGCACGGTGTCGTCGATGGACTCGCCCTTGGCCACCGAGCTGCTGGTCACCTCCGAGACGCTCACCACGCGCCCGCTGAGGCGGTGCATGGCGGCCTCAAAGGAGAGGCGTGTTCGGGTGCTGGGCTCGTAGAAGAGCGTCGCCAGGATGTAGTCCTGGAGCAGGTCCAGGCGTCTGTCGCGCTCGAGCCGGGCTTCCAGATCACGCGAGGTGGACAGGATCAGGTCGATCTCGGCGCGGCTCAGGGCCGGGATCTCGATGATGTCTCTACCGGCAAGTGGGTTACCCATCATTACCTCCACTTCACATCGTCTGGCGCCGGCATGGTGGCACAAAAAAACCTTTGGGACAGACCCCCAAAGGAAAGAGCCGGCACGTCGGTCGATCCACGCGATAGCCGTTGTAGCGGTCTAGCCAACACCACCTGTCCGACTCCGGTTGCTTGCCGGCCAGTATATGATGCCGCTGGGCGATGGTCAAATGCCCTTGCCGCCCCTCCATGCCTGTGCTAGCATCCGCCTGCGCTACGCAGTACGGAAGGCCACTGAGGAGGCCGCACGATGGAGAAGGTTAAGGTAGCCTTGATCGGCGCCGGAGCGATGGCGAACTCCGTCCACTACCCGTCGCTGGCCGAGATGGCCGATGTGCAGATGGTTGCTCTGTGTGACCTGGTGCCCGAGAAGCGCGAAGAGACGGCGCTCCGCTTCGGCATCCCGCGGACCTACTCCGACTATCGCGAGATGGTTCAGAAGGAGAATCCGGATGCCGTCTACGTTCTCATGCCTCCTTATCACCTTTTCGATGCCGCCGTCTACTGCTTGCAGCAGGGCAAGCACGTCTTCGTGGAGAAGCCGCCCGCGGTGACCACGTTCCAGACGCTGGAGTTGGCCAACTGGGCCGAAGCGAAGGCCTGTGTTACTCAGATCGGCTTCAACCGCCGCTACATCCCGCTGTTGGTGAAGGTGCGGGAAATGCAGCGAGAGGCCGGCGATCTTAACCTGGCCGTATCCACCTTCTATAAGGCCCAACCCGACGCCCTCTACTATAACGGAGCGATCGACGTCCTTCACTGCGATGCCATCCATGCCGTGGATGCCCTGCGCTGGATGGGCGGCGATGTGGTCGCCGTCGGGTCCCATGTGTCCGGCAGCGGCGAGACTCCGCGCCTGAACCGCTGGCTGGCGGTGATGGAGTTTGAGGACGGCGGGTCGGGCGTACTCCTGACCAACTGGGACTCGGGCACTCGGGTGCACACCTTCGAGATGCATGCCCCCGGCTTCGCTGCCTTCGTCAACCCCGATGCCGACGGGCAGGCGGTGGTGCATCGGCCGGGCAAGGACCCCCTTACCATCACCTCGGTGGAAGCGGCCGGTTCGGACCAATGGCACAAGGTGTACGGCTTCTTCGGCGAGAGCCGCAACTTCATCGACTGCATCAAGGCGGGGGTGGACAGTGACTGCAGCTTCGCCGATGCAGCGCGCAGCATGGCGCTGGCCGACGACATCCTGGCCGGCATGATATAGGGAGACGGTAGATGGCAGAGCGCAAGATACTGTACCTGCCGCCGAAGCCCCTTTCGGCGGACATTCTATCGCCGCAGGCTCGCTCCATACTTGAGGGCCTGGGCCAGGTCGTCTGGAACGACACGGACCTCAACCTGACTCCGGAGGAGGTGAAGGGGCTCCTCCCCGGCGTGGACGCGGTTGTGACGTCCTGGGGCTCGGCGCCGCTGACGGCGGACCTGCTCGAGGCGGCAGACTCGCTGAAGGTGGTGGGGCACGCGGCCGGTTCGGTCAAGCGGCTCATGGCCAAGGAAGGCTACGACCGCGGCATCGTGATGCTCAGCGCTGCGGCGGTCATCGCTGACGCCGTCGCCGAGTACACCCTCTGGGCCATGCTGAGCGGCCAGCGCGACCTCTTCCGTTACGACCATCGGATGCGAGTGGAGCGCGGTTGGAAGCGACCGGAGGACGGCTGGGGCCACGAGGTCTACTACAAGCGAGTGGGCATCGTGTCCGCCAGCATGGTCGGGCGCCGGGTGATGAAGCTGTTGGCGCCTTGGGACTGCGACCTGATGGTCTACGACCCCTACCTGAGCGATGCCGCCGCAGCGGAACTGGGAGCGCGCCGGGTGAGCCTAGAGGAGCTGATGTCTACGGCCGACATCATCTCCGTGCACGCTCCCAGCACGGCGGAGACGGCTAAGATGATCGGAGCCGCGCACTTCGCCTCGGTGAAGGATGGGGCTCTGTTCATCAACAGCGCCCGCACCTGGGTCCTGGATGAAGAGGCTCTCATCGCCGAGCTGATGACCGGGAGGTTCCGTGCCTACCTGGACGTCTTCGGCGCAGAACCGCTGGCGGAGGACAGCCCGCTACGAGATCTGCCCAATGTGTTCCTTACCCCTCATATGGCGGGGGCTTCCACGGAATCGAGAGCGCGACTGGTTGAAGGGGTCGCCCTAGATATGGCGCGCTTCTTCGCTGGAGAACCGCTGCAGATGGCGGTCTCCTGGGAGCGCCTGCAGATCATGGCCTGAGGCGGGGTGACGGCCTCATAGGATCAGAGTACTTGGCGGCCTCAGCCGGCTAGCAGTTGGCCGGTTGGGGCCGACGCCTTGTCAGGGGAGTGAGGGCGGCGTTGGAAGAGTACGACGTCATCATAGTCGGCGCCGGGGTGGTTGGCGCGCTCTGCGCTCGGGAGCTTAGCCGCTACCGCCTACGCGTGCTCCTCGTGGAGAAGGCGGCCGATGTCTGCAGTGGCGCCAGCAAGGCAAACTCGGGCATCGTCCACGCCACCACCTCTCCGCGCCCGGGCAGCCTGAAGGCACGCTACTGCGCCCAGGGGGGCCGGCTCATGCCCGCCGTCTGCCGTGAGCTCTCAGTGCCGTTTGAGAGGGTGGGCTCGCTTACCGTCGCGATGAGCCATCGCGAGATGCGGGTGCTGCGCGGCCTACTGGCGCGTGGGACCACCAACGGTGACGAGGGGCTGGAGATCGTCGAGGCGGAGCGTCTGCGCTGCCTCGAGCCTGCCCTCTCGGAGGCGGCCGTGGCCGCTCTGTACGCCCCCAACGTCGGGGTGGTGAACCCCATGCTGCTCACCATCGCCGCCGCAGAGAACGCTGTCATGAACGGGGTCACGCTGGCGCTGAACACCGAGGTGACCGGCTTGCTCGTGGAGGGCGAGCGTATTGTCGGAGTCGCGACCGGTTGCGGTGAGTATCGCTGCCGCTATCTGGTGAACGCCACCGGTGCGCACTCCGACGAGGTCATGCGATGGGCCGGCCTAGACGACCTGCGCCTGCGCCCCCGACGCGGAGACTACTTCGTGCTAGACCGTCCCGATCGGCGGCCGGGGCCCAGCGAGCCGGGCCACAGCCGCGAAGGCGATCCCTTGGTGCGGCACGTGATCTTCCCCATCCCCACGCCCGCCAGCAAGGGCATCCTCATTACGCCGACCACCGAGGGCAACTTGCTGCTCGGCCCCACCTCTACGGTCAGCCACTGGCGGGAGCATCCCCCGGTCGACGGAGATGGGCTGGCGACCGTCGAGGAGCAGGTCAAGCGCCTTGTTCACAGCCTCGATCTGCGGCGCTGCATCGCCGTGTTTGCCGGCAGCCGACCTTCCGGCGCCCGCGATTTCCTGGTCCGCCTGGAGCAGCGCCCCGCCGGCCTGCTCAATCTCGCCGGCATCGAGTCTCCCGGCCTGACTGCTGCGCCTGCAATCGCCAAGGAGGCGGTCCGGCTCTTGGCGGAGGACGGGCTGAACCTCTCGCCCAACGAGGAGTTCGACCCCGTCCGACCGGCTCCCGTGCGCGTGACCGAACTGAGTCCTGAGGAGCGCGCCGGTCTGGTGGCAGAGGATCCGGCCTACGGCAGGATCATCTGCCGGTGCGAGGAAGTCAGCGAAGGGGAGATCGTGGACGCGATCCACTCTTCCGTTCCGGCCACGACACTGGACGCGCTCAAGAAGCGGCTGCGGGTGGGCGCCGGTCGCTGCCAGGGTGGGTTCGACCTGCCACTCGTGGTGGAGATTCTGGCCCGCGAACTCGGCGTAAGCCCGTACGAGGTGACCAAGTCGGGCTCAACGTCGGTGGTGCTGGCCGGGCCCACGCCGGCTGCGGCAGGAAGCGAAGAGTGACTCCCATCCAGTGCGACGTGGCAGTGATCGGCGGCGGTCCGGCGGGGCTGGCGGCGGCGGTGGCGGCGACAGAGGCCGGCGCGGACACCTTGTTGCTGGAGCGGCACGTTGAGCTTGGTGGAGTGTTACCGCAGTGCATCCACCCTGGATTTGGCCTCAAGCTCTTCGGCGAGGAGCTGACCGGGCCGGAGTACTCGCAGCGCTGGGTGTCCCAGGCGGCTGGCATTCGCCGCCTGACCGACACCATGGTGGTCTCGGTGTCTCCCGGGTTCACCGTCTGGGCCACCGGACCGGCGTCCGGTCTGCTTGAAGTGCGGTCAGGTTCGCTGGTGCTGGCCATGGGCTGCCGGGAGCGCACGCGGGGGGCGATCGCGATCGCCGGAACGCGGCCGGCGGGCGTCATGACGGCGGGGACGGCGCAGCGCCTGGTCAACGTGCATGGTCACATGCCGGGCAAGCGCTTCGTGATCCTCGGGTCGGGAGACATCGGCATGATCATGGCCCGACGGCTGACCTGGGAGGGGGCCGAGGTGGTGGGCGTGTACGAGCTGCTGCCCCACCTGGCCGGGCTGCGCCGCAACTACGTGCAGTGCCTGCAGGACAACGACATCCCTCTTCATCTAGGGCATACCGTCACCGAGATTCACGGAGACCGGCGGCTGACAGGAGTCACCGTCTGTGGGGTCGACCAGGCGATGTGTCCCATGCCGGCGACCGCGCAGCTCGTGCCTGCGGACACACTCCTGCTGTCGGTAGGCCTCATTCCCGAGAACGAGTTGACGAGGGCACTCGGCGCCGAGATGGACGCCGTCACCGGCGGTCCCGTGGTCGATGACAGAATGCAGACAACGGTGCCCGGGCTATTTGCGGCCGGCAACGTGGTGCAGGTGCACGACCTGGCCGATGACGTCAGCTTGGCAGGGGCGGTGGCGGGGCGAGAGGCCGCCGCCTACGCTCGCGACGGGACCGCCGGCGCCGCCTGGGCGCGGGTCACGCCTGGGAGCGGGGTGCGCTCGGTCGTGCCGCAGAGACTGCGCCTGCCGGCCGACCCGGCCACCGAGATCACGCTCCGCGTGCGGCGCCCAGTGGAGCAGCGCTGCCACCTGTTGCTGACGGTGAGGGGCGCGACGGTGGCGCGGCGCCGGCTGGACTATGCCCGGCCCGGTGAAATGGTGTCCCTTTCATTGGGAGCCCAGGCTGCGCAGGCCCTGCGGGAGGGAGGCGATCTGGCGGTGGAGGTTGTCGAGGCGTGAGCGCCGGAGAAGAGACCAAAGAGATCATCTGTACCGCTTGCCCTCGGGGATGTCCGCTGCAGGTACGAGTACTGCGGGAAGCAGTGCAGGTGGAAGGTGCCAGTTGCCGGCGCGGGGTGGCATTCGGCCGGACGGAAGCGCTGGATCCGCGGCGGGTGCTCACCACGACGGTCCGAGTGCGCGGCGGGGCCGTTCCCGTCGTCCCGGTGCGTACCCGATCGCCCATCAGCCGGGGATTGGTCCCCGGCGTGTTGGCGGAGCTGCGCCGCGTGGAGTTGCTGGCCCCCGTGTCTCTGCATCAGATTGTCCTTGCGGACCCCGCCGACGCCGGCACGGACGTGGTCACTGCCGCCTCTGTCGAGGAGGTGAGCTGAGGCAGAGACCGCACTTCCTCAAGGATCCGATCGCCCGTGACGATACTGACCCGAAGGGCGGCTTGTGCTACTATTCGCTCGTGTCCGTGACGGTAGCGCTCGGGGTTAGGGCGAGCGCCCCGGCCCGGGCTAGTAGCAGCCCGATACTGGCTGATAAGGAGCAGCGAAGATGCGCACTAGACTTATCGCGGTAATGCTGTTGGCAGTCTCGGCGTTACTTCTGGCTTGCAGCCCCACGGCGGACGTGGCCGGACTAGCGGAAGGCGCCGTGGGTGATGCAGTGTCGGCGCCGGCAGCCGCTAGCGAGTGGGCTCAAGCCGGCGACCCGGTGGGTGCCGGTCGGATGATCCTCGTGGCAGGGACTCCAGAGCCGGGCCGAGGCGCCGGTGGCGCCATCAAGCGCCCTGGGTCCGACCAGGAAGACGTCTTCGAGTTCCTCAGCCACCGAGCCTGGGTGACGGACGATGGCGGCATCAACATTGTCGGTGAGGTGGAGAACGTCTCGGACCAGGTGGTAAACACCCTGGTATCCGTGGCCGCGACGCTGACCGACGTCAACGGCGATCCGGTCGAAGGTGACTTCGGCTCCTACCTCGATCGCCCCTCGATCGCTCCGGGCGAGGTGAGCAGCTTCTGGGTGGCGATCTGGTCGGACGACTTGGGCGATGTCAGTGCCGATGAGGTTGCCGACTACGAGCTGAAGCTGTGGGTCAGTGAGACACCGCAATTCGAGGTTGAGCTGAACGTGCTCTCCAGCGAGGCTGAAGAGGACGACGGCACTTTCGTTATCTCGGGCGAGGTCGAGAATCAGACCGAGATGACCCTGGATGTCCTATTCGTCTATTCGACGCTGTACGATGCCGAAGGCGAAGTGCTGAACGTTACGCTGGACTGGAGCTACCCCGATGAGCCTCTCGCTCCGGGCGATACGGCGCCGTTTTCGGCAATCTTCTTCGAGCACTTCGAGGACGCTGACTCCTACTATGTCTTCGTCACCGGCTATGGAACCGGCCTGGATAGCGAGGCGGGCCAGGCGGCTCTCCGCCTCACCTCGGCCGACGGTGTGCTCGAGTTCGTAAGCCACGCCGGCTACCTCTCCGACTATGGCGGCATCGGGATCGTTGGAGAGGTGGAGAACATCTCCGACGACAGTGTCGACTCCATGGTGCAGATCGAGGTGCAGCTGTTCGACGTGGATGGCAATGGGGTCCTGGATCCCTTCATGGCCTACCTCGATCGCCCCGTCCTCGCGCCGGGCGAGGTTTCCAGCTTCTGGATTCCCATCTACGAAGAGGAGCTTGAGGACGTAGCCGTCGAAGACATCTCTGACTACGAGCTGTCGGCCTGGATCGGTGACCGGTCTGCGATCGGGTCCGAGCTGACGGTAACCGAGGTAGAGGGCTCCATAGAGGACGATGTTTTCCGGATCCTCGGTGCCGTCCTCAACGAATCGGATGAAACCTTCGATTGGCTGGTGGCATACTCCACTCTCTATGACGAGGACGGCAACGTTCTCAACACCACCGCCGACTGGCTGGGTCTCGATGAGCCTCTGGAGCCCGGCGACGAGCTGGAGTTCGAGGCGTACTTCCCCGAGCGATTCGAGGATACCGACTCCTTCTACGTTGTCGTAGTGGGCTACTCGGAGCAGGCTATCTCGGGTTACTACGACACTCCTATGACCCTCAAGGCTGCCGACGGTGTTCTCGAGGTTGTCAGCCACTACGGGTTCGTGTCCGAGTCTGGCGCCATCAGCGTCGTGGGCGAGGCGGAGAACATCTCCGAACTCGACATTACCCACACGGTGATGGTGGAGGTCCGCCTCTTTGACGCCGACGGGGAGCCCGTCGGAGACCAGGTCTACACCGCCGTGCTCGATCGACCCGTAATCGAGCCCGGGTGGCTCTCCAGCTTCTGGGTGCCCATCTACGAGGAACAGCTCGGCGACGCCTCGGTTGACGAGGTGAGCGATTACGAGATCTCACTTTGGATAACTGACGAGAAGTCGACCGAAGTCGAGGTTCTGGTTGATGACCTCGACTCGTGGGAGGAAGACGGAAGCTTCGTCATCGCGGGGACTGCCTACAACCAAACGGAGCTGGAGTTCAGCGCTCTGCGGGTGTACTCCACCCTCTACGATGAGGATGGAGAGGTACTTAACGCGACCACCGACTGGGTGGAACTGGACGAGCCCTTCGGCCCCGAGGATGAGGTACCGGTCCAGGGCTACTTCCTGGAGAACTTCGAGGACGCCGACAGTTGGTACGTGTTCGTCACCGGGTATGGTGCCGAGCCTCTCGACGGAGGCTTGGCCGGTGGCGGTGAGGTGTTCGAGGTCGTCAGCGACTCCGGGTTTGTGACCGAGTACGGCGACATCAGCGTCGTCGGTGAGGCCATCAACGTGTCGGATCAGACCGTCGACACCATGGTCGTGGTCGAGGTTCGCCTGTTCGACGAGGACGGCAACGAGATCGGGGATGGCGACTTCAGCGCCTACCTGGATCGGCCGGTGGTCGAGCCCGGGCAGACGAGCAGTTTCTGGGTGCCGATCTACGCTGACGACCTCGGTGACTACGCCGTCGAGGACGTAGCCGAGTACGAGGTCTCCTTCTGGGTAACCGACGAGCTTTCCCCCGACGTTGACCTCACCGTGGAGGATTTCGACGGCGGCGTGGATGACGGCATCTTCTACGTCTGGGGTACCGCCATCAACTCAACCGACTTCGACATCGTGGCCTTGACCGTTTACTCCACTCTCTACGATGAGGACGGTAACGTGCTCAACGCCACAGTGGACTGGATCGACCTCGACGAACCGCTGCAGCCGGGCGACGAGGTGGAGTTCGAGGGGTACTTCCCGGAGCGCTTCGAGGACGCCGACTCCTTCTATGTGTTCGTCAGCGGCTATCCGGCCGAAGTCCTGGGTCGGTAGGACTGTTGCGCTTGTCAGCATCGAGCCGGGGATGCTCCATCCCCGGCTCGCTTCATCTAGCGTCATGATGGTACGGCGTGAGCGCACCCATGCGTGAAGCCGGACTGTCGTCCCCGTTTCTCGCCTGCGATATCCGTGGGCCTTACCCCGGCGCTGTGGACGAGACCTTGTTCACTGCCGTCGGCCGGGCGCTTGCGGCGCAGTGGCCGGCGGGCGACACGGTGCTGCTCGCTGGTGATGTCCGGCATAGCACCGCGTCACTGATCGCGGCCCTCGCCTTAGGCATGGAGGGACTGGCGCTGACGCCGGCCTGGCCGATGGCCACGCCATTGGCCTACTTCGTGTCCCAGCGCCACGGCTTCGCACATACCCTGATCGTTACCGCTTCCCACAATCCGCCGGAGCACAATGGGCTCAAGCTCCTGAACGGCGTGCGGCCCCCGACGACGGAGGAGATCCTCCGCCTGCGAGATGCGACCGAGCTGCAAGTGCGGCCCGATTGCGGCCGAACCATCCCGACTCTGTCGACGGCGGACACGACCACCTGGGCGGAGGCCTATGGACGAACTCTGGCTGCGCTGGCTCCGGCAGCGCGGCCGCTCCGCTTGGTGGTCGATCCGGGCAACGGCTGCTACTGTGGGCTGGCGGCCGCAGTGTTGCGCGAGGCCGGGCATTACGTTCTGGAGATCAACGGTACGCCTGACGGGGCCTTCCCTGGCCGGGGACCGGATCCCACCGCCCCTGGGGCCCTTGTTGGGTTGGCGGAGGCCGTCCGCTGCCACGGATCCGACCTGGGTGTGGGCTTCGACGGCGACGGAGATCGAGCGGTGTTCGTAGACGAGCGTGGCCGGCGCGTTCCTGGCGATGCGGCCGCGTTCCTGCTGGCCTCCGAGGCCTGGCAGCTGTCTCCGAGCGCTCCGGTAGTGCTTGACGTGCGCACTTCGCGCTCTCTGGCGCGCTTGCTTACCGATCGCGGCGCCGAGGTGGTGTGGTCCTATCCCGGGCATGCCCTGGTCCGTGCCGAGATGCAGAATCGCGGGGCGTCGTTCGGCGGGGAGATCAGCGGGCACTACTTCTTCCGCGAGTTGGGCAACGACGACGGCCTCTATGCCGCCCTGCGGGTGGCGGCGCTGGTAGCAGCGACACAGCCCTTAGGGATGCTGGTGGACGCTCTGCCCCGATCGCCCGGCCTGGACGAGATTCGGGTCCCCTATGAGGGCAACCCGGAGACGGTGTACGATGCCCTGGAGAAGGCCTACCTGGGCGCCCTTATTGAGCGGGGCCCCTTGGGAATGGCCCTCACGTGGGACCGAGCCTGGGCGTTGGTACGGCCGTCCATCACCGAGCCGCTGCTCACCGTTCGCGCCGAGGCTGACACCAGCGATGAACTCGCCCGGCTGCGAGCGCTGCTGAGGACGGCGCTTGCGGCAGCCAATGTGAACCTCGAATGAGACTGGTACGTGGAGGAGAAGGGAGCGGATGGCGAAGTCGTCAACCGACATCATGACCGTGTGGGCTGCGTCGTGTGCGGAGGGGGTGCGGCGCGCGACGGCCTGGCTCGAGGCCAGCCTGCTGGCCGAGATAGAGCAACTGCCCCCGACGACGGCCTTCGGCGACGGCTACGCCGGCATCCTGGCCTCGGCGACGTCGGGCGATCTGCACGCGGCGTCGCAACTGCTGGACTACACCGCCCGGCACTGGATGACCGGTCCCGGAGAGTACCATCTGCTGGACGAGCCGGTGCGCCAGCGGGAGCGGAGCCTGTGGCGCTCTACCTGTCTCCTCTTGGCGGCTGCCCGCCGGGGGCGCATGGACATGCTCGCGCGCGCTTCCCTGGAACGCACCATGTCGTACCAGCATCGCTGCGGCGGCTACTTCAGCATGGACCCCGGTCAGGGACACGGCCTGGTGGAGGCGTTTACCACCGCCTGGGCCGGCCGTGTTGCGCTGCGCATGTCCTGGTACGAGCGGGCCCGCCAGGCCGCCCTGCTTATGACCGAGATGCTGTACATGCAGCCGGATCCGGACGGGCGCTTCTACTTCGTGTACGACAGCACCAACTCCGCCTTGGTTACCCGCTGGCGGGAGCGCGAGCCCCAGGCTCGCTTCGTGGAGTACGGCGAAGTGGCGGGCGAGACACACCAGATGGGGATGGTGCTGGCCTTCCTGGCGGAGATGCACCTGGCCGACCCCGGGGGAGGATGGGAGCGACCCTTGCGCGGCTACTATGGTCTCTTGCGCAAGTGGAACGCCATTCTGCGTGGACTGCCGTCCCTGGCGATGGTGGCCGAGGGACTGGTGCTGACGGCGTGGGCGTTGCCTGACCTTTGGGAGGACGTGGAGCCGCGCGTCAGGGACTCCCTGGAGGGCGTGGTGGAGGCTCAGTGCCGTACCGGCAGCCTCCGCCCCTGGAACGCGGGTCTGGCGGAGGCTTACGACCGGGGCTTCAATGCCATGGAAGCCACCGGCTGGACGGCCGTCGCCCTTGCTGGCACGGCCCACGCCTTGACGGCCATCGCTTCGCGGTCGCTGTAGATCGCTTCTGGTTACCAATGTTGCTGGGCTGCTATACTGCTGCATACTAGTGTAAGTGACTGGGTGTAGCGCTATTGGCAGCCCCTTCTGAACAGACGTCCGCCGGTCCGCATCTAGCGACCGTTAGCCTCGACTCTTCGCCTCGAGCCGGCGCGTCGGCCAAGATCATGGTAGCGGCGCTGGCTCTTCTGGCGGTCCTTAACCTCTTCCTTCCCTCGCGAACGTGGTTCTTCCTTCTCGTCTCCTTCGGCCTCCTCCTGCTGGCGTCGTATCTGTGGGTGCTGTCTCTGGCGCGCGGCCTTCGAGTCGGCCGTATCTACCGGCAGTCTCTCATCCAGGTAGGTGACCGACTGACCGAGTCGTTCCGCGTCGTGAACCGGTCGCTGCTTCCGGTACCCTGGCTCGAACTGCGCGACGATTCCGACCTGCCCGGCTACAGCGTGAGCCGCACAATTGCCCTCGGTGGCCAGAGCGATCTGTCCTGGCAGGCCGGCGGACTCTGCCTCCAGAGAGGCCAGTTCCGGCTTGGTCCCTGGAGGGTGCGGACCGGCGATCCCTTCGGCCTCTTCGAGGTGACCGTCTCGGCTGACCGTTCCGTAGAGCTTCTGGTGTACCCACCGGTGGGTCGAGTTCCCGGAGCGGAGCCGGAGAAGGGCCGCTCCGCCGGCGATCGGCGCCAGTTGCGGGCAGCGTCGGAGCAGACCGTGACCACTGCAGGAGTGAGGCAGTACCGGCCCGGAGATCCGCTGCGCCATGTGCACTGGCCGACGACACTGCGCCTCGGCGACTTGATGGTGAAGGATTTCGACTTGGACCCGGCCGGGGATCTGTGGATCATCATGGACATGGAGGCCGCCAGCCAGGCCGGTCACGCGCTCGACTCCACTGAGGAAGCTGCCGTCATGGCCGCAGCAGCCGTGGCGGGAAGGGTGCTGTCGCAGGGAAACGCGGTGGGACTGCTGGCTTACGGCGAGCGCCGCGTACTGGAGGCACCGGCGCGGGGCGAGATGCAGCATTGGCGCCTGATGCAGTCGCTGGCCACGATTCGAGCGCTGGGCCAGTGGCCGCTGGTGCGCATGGTGGAGGGAGAGCGCACCAGCCTGGCGGGCGGCGCTGGTGTGGTCGTCATCGCCGCCAGTGACTGCGCCACCCTGCCCACGGCCGTTGACCTGCTCCGCCGGGCAGGGGCGAGGCCGGCCGTCCTGCTTCTGGATTCGGCCAGCTTCGGCGGTCGGGCCGATGCTCACACTCAGTCGGAAACATTGACGCGGCTGGCGGTGCGGCACTGGGTTCTCGGCAGCGATTACCAGTTCGTAGACCTGGACCGGCGGCAGCGGCGCCGGCGCGCGGCGGCACGACGGGCGGGCCGCTGGGGCCTGGAGGGCACCGCTCTCCGTCCGGTCGCGGACGGTTCCGGAGCAGGTGGCCCCGATGACCGCGCGTAGCAGCACGCCCCTCTCGATTCTGGAGGAGGTGCTCTCCGGCGGCCAGGATTGGCTGTGGACGGCGGCGATCCTAGCGCTGGCGTCCCTGCCGCCGCTGGCCCTCGGTCAGAGCGCCTGGATCCCGGGCATCCATCGGCTCGTCTTGCTGACGGTGCCGGCCGCCGCTCTGGGCCTGGCCTTGGCACGGCGACGGCGGCGGCGATCGATCGCCGCTCCCCTGGTTCTGGGCGGGCTGCTGTTGGCGCTGCTGTTGGCGGCCGATCCCTTGGCGGAGCCGTCGGCGGCTCTGGAGAGAATCTGGCAGGCCGGGAGGCGGCTCTACTGGTGGGCGACGGTGGTCTGGCTGGGCGGCTCAAATGACGACCCGCTGGTGCCAACGGTGGCGGCAGCTTGGCTGCTGTGGCTGTCGTGCCTGTGGCTGGGTTGGAGCCAGGGATCGGGGCGCAGTGTGATGGCCGGCGCCCTGCCGGTTGGTGTTGTGCTGGCGGCCAACTCGTTCTTCACCCTCGGCGGCTGGGCGCACCTGGTGGCCTTTGTGGCCCTCACCATGCTCCTGCTGGCCCTTGGCCACAGTCGCGGACTCCAGGCGAGCGGAGATCACCTCGGGAGCGCCTCCGAGCCCGGGACTAGTGCCGCGGCTGTAGCTCTCGCCCTTCCGGTGGCGGCCGTCGCCCTTGCCCTGGCGCTGGCGCTGCCTCCGATCGCCTCGGAGACGGTGGCCGATGCCTTCTGGGCTCGTGCCGAGAGGCCGTGGCGTACCACCGTTCGTCTGGTCAAGTGGCTCTTCCCGGGCCTGTCGCCCGGGGCCGCCTCTTCCCCCTGGATCGAAGACGAGGCTGGGGCGGCCCTCCCGTCGGCCCGGGATTTGGTGCAGACGCTGGCGCCGGAAGAGACGGTCGTGATGTACGTGCACACCAGCGATCCACCACCGCTGGGCGGGCCCGGACCGGCAGGCGACCCCGGCCTAACCGACCTCGGCCCCAAGCGTTACTGGCGGGGTATGACCTACGACGTGTACACGGGAGAGGGCTGGGCCAACTCACGCACCGACGCGGTGAGGGTACCGGCCGGGAGGGGAATCCAGGCGCTTCCGGGCCCTGGGCAGCAGGTGGCGCAGTCCTTTCAGATCCTAGTGCCGCGTGATGAGCTGATATACGTCCTGGCCGAGCCGCTGTCTCTGGGGGACGAGGTCCGCGCGCACTGGCGCGGTGAGGGTGACCTCGCCTATCTCAAGGCGCCCGTGGGCGGGTACGAAGCGGTGTCTCTGCTGGTGGAGCCTACCGCGGCGGAACTCCGAGCCGCCGGGCAGGACTACCCGCTCGAGGTCCGGGATCGCTACTTGACCGTGCCCGACATCCCCGAACGGGTGCAGCGGACGGCGCTCGACCTGGCGACGTCCGGTGACAACCCGTACGACAGACTGCGGGGCCTCGAAGCTTACCTGAGGGCCAACTACGAGTACGACCTGGCGGTTGGGGAGCCGGCGCCGGGTAGGGATGTCGTCGACTTCTTCCTGTTCGAGAGCCGGCGCGGATTCTGCGATCACTACGCCAGCGCCATGGTGGTACTGGCACGTCTGGCGGGGATTCCAGCCCGGCTGGCCTCCGGCTATACGAGCGGCACCTACGACTATGACCGGGACCGATTCGTAGTGCGGGCCAGCAACGCCCATTCCTGGCCCGAGGCCTACTTCCCCGACATCGGGTGGGTGGCCTTCGAGCCGACCGTGACGCAAGCGCCGTTCTACCGCCCGCCGGGGAGCGATGGGGCGGCCGCTGCACCCGTCCCGGCGCCGAGCGCGTCCGCCGGGCAGGACGGGTCCACTCTGCCCTGGTTGGTGGCGGGAGCGACGCTGGCGGCAGGGCTAGCTGCGTGGTGGGTTTGGCGCCGCCGCCTGCCTAGTGACCCGGTGCTGCGCGCCTACTGGTCCATGGAGTTGGCCGGCGCCCGACTGGGAGTTGGTAATCTGGGCGCGACGCCGCGCGAGTACGCCCTGCTAGTGGCGCGCCGGGTGGGCGAGTTGCAGCCTGCCGTCTCGGACGGCGTCGACGGCACGGCAGCGGCGCTCCGCGAGGTGGCGCTCGCCTATGAGGAGCGGCGTTACCGGCCCGACCGGCCCGCGACCGCCGGGTTGACGAGCGCCTGGCGGCGAGCCGAGGGTGTCCTCTGGCTGCTCGCCGCCAAGCAGTTGCCCCGAGCAGTGGCGGCCCAGGCGCGCAGGCGATGGCGAGACTGGTCCCGGCGGGATGGGCGCGCCTAGGCGAACTCCTCCAGGAAAACATCGACCTGGGCGGCGGTAGGAAGCGCCGGTATTCCCCCCTTCTTGGTTGCCGTCAGGGCACCGACGGCGTTGGCGTAGCGAAGGATCTCTTCTAGGTCGAGCGGACCGAGGAGGGCCGGATCGCCAAGGGCCATGATCCCCTTGAGTGCTGCGGCGGTGAAGCCGTCGCCGCAACCGGTGGCGTCCACCGTGCGCACCGAGTAGGCGGGCACGTGCCCGTTGGACCGGGGCGTCACGTAGAACGAACCCTCCGCGCCCACCGTCACCAGGCATACCTTGGGCCCCAGCTGCAGCAACTCCTCCGCCCCATCCACGAGATCGTCTTTGCCGGTAAGCAGCCGCACCTCCGCCTCGTTGAGCTTGACCACGTCGCACAGGGGTAGCGTGGCCAGGATGCGCTCCCGCGCCGTGGCGGCAGGCCAGAGCGCCGGCCGGTAGTTGGGGTCGAAGCTCACGAAGCCTCCTGCCGCGCGCACCATCTCGGCGGCGGTCAGGTTGGTCGATCGGCAGGGGTCGGCGATAAGGGCGATGGAGCCGAAGTGCAGGAACTGCGCCGAACGCACGAAGTCGGCGTCCAGATCATCGGGCCGGAAGAGCATGTCCGCACTGGGGTGCCGGAAGAAGGTGAACTGAGGATCGTCCGGAGTAGGCAGGGCGACGAAGGCGAGCGAAGTGCGGGCCTTGCCCGTGGCCAGTAGGTGGCTCACATCCACACTCGAGGCCGCCAGCGTCTCCCGGATGTGGGCGCCGAAGGGATCCTTACCCACCTTGCCCATGAAGGCCGTGTCCACACCCAGTCTTGCCGCCGCGACGGCCACATTGGCCGGGGCCCCGCCCGCCGCCCAGGTGAAGGCACGTGCCTCCGTGAGCGAGACGCCGGGGCGATCGGTCAGGAAGTCGATGAGGGCCTCACCGGTGCAGAGCAGGTCAGGCATTGGCTGCCTCCTGTGCGGCGAATGCGCTGGCGGCCAGGCGAACGTTGGGCACCACCTCATAGTCGCGCATGCCCACAGTCACTACGTCGGTTGGCTTGAGAACCTGCGCCGCGTAGCGGAAGCACGCTTCCGGCTGGAGCCGACCGGCGCCCAGAGCCTTGATGGCCACGAAAGGCTTGGCGATGGAGCGGATCGTCTCCGCCGCCCACTGCTCATCTCGGCAGATATCGGGAGACTGCCGGATGTGGCGCAGCGAGAGTACGTAGAAGTCGGTGCCCAGGCCCGCCTCTTCCGCAGCGCGGATGACCGCCGGTCGATGGGACCCTATCCCGGCCGTCAGTCCTAGCCCCTTGATGTGCGCCACCAGATCGCGTAGGTACTCTAGGCGACCTTCCTCATGGCACTTGTCGCCGGTGGCTCCGTGAACGTAGATGGCCATAGGCCCGTGCCCTGCCATGGTGTCTATGTTGGGCTCGACCCGGCCATCCACGTACTGATCGGGCGCGGTTTGACCGAGCCAGTGGAGCACCGGACGGTTGGGCTCACGGTCGGCCCAGGCGCGGTAGTTGTCAAGCCAGCGGAAGACGTTGGAGTCGCCGCGCCCGTGGAAGGCGTTGATGCCGACCTGGACGGCGATGGTCATTGTCTCCAGGACCTTGTCGTCCGTGAAGTACTCGCGCAGGCGTCGTCCGGCATCCGGGTCCTCCGGACGGTGAGCCACGCCGGAGAAGGGGTTGCCGCCTAGTAGCATGCGGCTCACCGACGTTCCGGCGAACGTTACGCGGGGCAGGATCGGGGGGCTCTCGGCCTTCCGACATCCGGCGCAGGCGGGCTCCATCACTACCTCCTCTAGGGAATGCAGCCAATACCCGAGTGGGGAGCGGCGCTGGCCCCAGCCGAGGTGACGCATTTCTAGAGCAACTGCCCCGCCCGGTCAAGCGAGGATCGGGCGGGGCAGCTCAACTCCGAGGCTGAGGTAACGGTTGTTACTTCAGTTCAGTCAGCAGGCCACGGAGGGCGTCCACCGCCTGGCGGAACATGTCCTCACCGGAGAATCCCTGGCTGGCCCCGGCGAAGACCAGGTGTGGCTCGAGCGACAGGAAGCATGGCTCGCCTCGGTCCTTGAGCGCTTGCAGTACCTTCTTCACTTGGCCGTCGCCCTGGCCGGCCGGCACCACGCGCCCGCTCTCCAGGAGCGCGTCTTTGATGTGGGCGTAGACGACGTAGTCGCCGAGCAGCGGCCAGCCCAGGTCAAAGGGCGCCCCCACCCCAACCTGCACGAAGTTCGCCGGATCGAAGATGCCCCGCAGCCGCGGCGAGTCGAGGGTGCGCAGGATATCGGCACAGCGCTCCGGAGTATCGCCGTAGATGTCCTTCTCGTTCTCGTGCAAGAGCATCACGTCGGAGCCCTCGGCTACACGCACCATCGCCTCCATCCGCCGCAGGACCTCATTGCGGTGCTGGTCGGCCTCGCCCGGCCGGACGTAGAAAGAGAACACGCGCACGAAGCTCGTGCCCAGGCCGTGGGCGATCTCAAGTATGCGCCTCAGATCGTCGAGGTGAGGCTCAAGCGGTGCGTCGATAGGCACCTTCCCGATGGGGGATCCCACCGCCGATACCGACATCCCTCGGCGGGTGAGCGCGGCGCGGATAGTCCCCACCTCGTCGTCGCTGAAGTCGAGGACGTTCTTGCCCCAGACTCCCCGCAACTCCAGGTGATTGATCCCCATCCGGAGGAGAGCATCCAGCTGCAGGTCCAACTCGGCCGATATCTCGTCGCCGAATCCGCTGAGAACGAACATGGGTACTCCTTGGCGAGTGTTGCTTGAGTCGGTCACGATAGCTCTTCGAGACGGCGCCGCAGGCCGGTTAGGCGCTCCTCCGCCTGGGCGCAGCGGGTTCGCTCCCGCTCCACCACCGCCTCGGGCGCGCGCTTGATGAAGTTGTCGTTGCTCAGGAGACCGCGGGAGTGGGCCACCTCAGAGTCGGCGGCCGCCACTTCCTTGGCCAGGCGCTCGCGTTCCGCTTCCAGGTCCACCATCTCCGCCAGGGGAAGGTAGACCGTGACGCCGGAACCGACTACGGTGGCCGACTGCGGCAGGGCATCGACCTCAGGCTCAATCGTCAGGGTGCTTTCGTCGACGCGGGCCAGGGTGGAGATGGTGCCTGCCTGGGCCCGCAGCGACTCGGTCCACTCGCCCGCGGCGATGACGGCGCGGATGCGCTTGCCCAGGTCCACCTTGTACTCGGCGCGGATGTTCCGGATGCCACGCACCGTATCCATCACCCGGGCGAACTGCTCCTCGACCTCGACGTCAGCCGGACCGGGCGTGGGCCAGGCGGCGACGATGAGCGCGTCGCCCCGGTGGGGGAGGTACTGCCAGATGGCCTCGGTGACAAAAGGCATGTAGGGGTGCAGGAGACGTAGGGACCGCTCCAGCACGTAGACCAGTACCTCGGACACGGTGCGGCGGCGCTCCTCGTCGTCGCCATAGAGGTCTATCTTGGCGATCTCGATGTACCAGTCGCAGTAGTCGCCCCAGAGGAAGTCCTGCAGCTGCCGCCCGGCCTCGCCCAGTTGCCATGAGGCGAGGAGACGGTCGACGGACTCGTTCAGGGAATCCAGGCGGCTGATGATCCAGCGGTCGGCAAGAGCCAGTTTGTCGGCGGCCGGGCGCTCCGGCGCGGGCATTCCGGCGGGCAGGTTGCCCATGACGAAACGCGCCGCGTTCCACAGCTTGTTGGCGAAGTTGCGCGCCGCCTCGATGCGCTGGAGCGACAGCTTGGTGTCGCTTCCAGGGGTGCTGCTGGTCACCAAGGCATAGCGGAGGGCATCGGTGCCGTACTGGTCGATGATCTCCAGTGGGTCGAGGGCGTTGCCCAACGACTTGGAGTACTTGCGTCCTTGCTCGTCGCGGATCAGGCCATGCAAGTAGACATAAGGGAACGGCTCGCGGCCGGTCATGGCCAGGCCCATCATGATCATCCGGGCGACCCAGAAGAAGATGATGTCGTAGCCCGTTTCCAGCACCCCAGCCGGGTAAAAGCGTTGCAGGTCATCCGTTTCCTCGGGCCAACCCAGCGTGGAGAAGGGCCACAGGCCGGAGGAGAACCAGGTATCGAGCACGTCCGGGTCCTGCTCGAGCGCGGTGGAGCCGCACCTGGGGCAAGTAGTCGGGTCATCGACGGCGACGATGATCTCGTCGCAGTCTTGACAGTACCAGACCGGGATGCGGTGGCCCCACCAGAGCTGGCGTGAGATGCACCACTCGCGGATGTTCTCCATCCAGTTGAAGTAGACGCGCTCGAAGCGCTCCGGAATGATCTTGATGCGGCCCTCGCGGACGGCCGCTAGCGCAGGGCCCGCCAGCGCCTCGGCCCGGACGAACCACTGCGTGGAGATGCGCGGCTCGGCGACACTGGCGCAGCGTTGGCAGTGGCCGATGGAGTGGGTGTGCTCGGAGACGCGCGAGAGCAGTCCCTCCGTCTCCAAGTCGGCGATGACGGCCTTACGCGCCTCGAACCGGTCCATGCCGGCGTAGCGGCTGCCTGCGGCGTCGGACATCTCTCCCGCCGGTGTCATGATGTCCACCAGGGGGAGGTCATGGCGCCGACCGATTTCCAGGTCGGTCGGGTCGTGGGCCGGCGTGACCTTAACGGCGCCGGTCCCGAACGCCGGGTCGACCGCCGCATCAGCGACTATGGGGATTCGCCGTTCCACCAGAGGCAGGAGCACATACTGGCCAACGAGTTCGCCGTAGCGCTCGTCGTCGGGGTTCACGGCCACGCCGGTATCGCCCAGCATCGTCTCCGGCCGGGTGGTGGCGACCTCTATGTAGCCGGGCCGGTCCGCCAAGGGGTACTTAATGTACCAGAGGCTGCCGGCCTCTTCCTCGTGGATGACCTCGAGATCGGATATGGCGGTGCCGCAGTGAGGGCACCAGTTGACCATGTACTCGCCCCGGTAGATGAGGCCTTGGTCGTGCAGGCGTTTGAAGGCCTCACGAACGGCGCGAGAGCAGACCTCGTCGAGCGTGAATCGCTCGCGGGTCCAGTCGCACGAGGCGCCCAGACGCCGGTGCTGCTGGGTGATCCGGCCGCCGTACTGCTCTCGCCAGGCCCAGACACGCTGCTCGAACGCGTCTCTCCCGAGGTCCCAGCGAGTGAGTCCTTCCTTCGCCAACTCGCGCTCGACAACGGCGTGGGTGGCAATGCTGGCGTGGTCCGTACCCGGCAGCCAAAGGGTGTTGTCGCCCATCATGCGGTGCCAGCGCACGAGGATGTCCTCGATGGCGGCGGTGATGGCGTGGCCAATGTGAAGGGCGCCGGTGATGTTGGGCGGAGGCATGGGCACGGTGAAGCTGGGCTTGTCCGGGTCGGTAGTGGGGAGGAAGTAGCCCTTCGCCTCCCACCAATCGTAGAGAGGAGTCTCGAACTCCTCCGGCTGCCAGGTCTTGGGCAGGTCCTCGATGCTCTTGTATGGCAACACGGCGCACCTCACTTGGGCAGGCTCGGCTCTGCGGCTAGAAACACAAGGACCCTCTCGTCTCAAGGACGGGAGGGTCTGACCTCACGCGGTACCACCTTGCTTCCGGGCGGCCATGGGCCCACCCGGCTCTCGGGGCGCTGTAACAGGCGCACCTGGGGAAGCTTAGCTGAGTGTCTCGGCTCCCCTGCTCCCGAGCGACTTCCCCGCCGGGCCGGTGTGGGCAGCTCTCAGCCGACGTTGCCCCTCTCTGTCACCGTCTGCGCGGGTACTACTCTCGTTCATCGCGCGATCATTCGATTGTGGAAGCCATTATAGCAGGCCGGCCGGGCGGGGACAACAAGTCTCCAGCGAGACTAGGCGACCGGGTCCAGGGCGGCGCGCTCGTAGTACTGGTGTAGGTAACGCACGTTGTCCTCGTGCAGTTGCTGCGTCAGCCCATCCAGATCGAGGCGAGACCCGCCGTAGGCCTCGATATCGGCGTGAAGGGCCTCGCGTACGGTGGCACCGGCGGCAACCCCGTCGCGAACGTGGCGGCGCACCTGTTTGATGTAGCGGAGACGGTAGTCGATGGCGTCCTTCACCTCGCCCTTGAGGATGACGTCGCCGTGACCCTGGATGATGGTGTTGAGGGCCAAAGTTCGTATTCGCTGGAGGCTGCGGACCAGGTCGTCGGGGTCACCGGCCACAAAGTGCGGTACCGGCAGTACCGCGTCTCCGGCGACCAGGATGCGTTCTTCTTCCACGTACACACCCATTCCGTCCGGCGAATGCCCGGGCAGAGGAATGAGCCGCAGAGTGAGGCCACCATGGCGCAGGACTACCTCACCGCTGGAAGTGATGTTCGGTGGCCGCATCTTCGCACCCCGTAGTTCGGGGATGCTCTCCGCCGCCTGGCCCAGGTCGGAGCGCAGGACGCCGCGCATGGCATCCCGTACACCGGAGTGGGCGACAATGGCCGCGTCCGGGTAGAGGTAGTTGCAGGCGACGTGGTCCAGGTGCCCGTGGGTGTTGATCAGGTACGCTACCTGCCTTGAGCCCCTGGTCGCAAAGGCGCGCACCTCTTCCGCCTCACTGGGGTAGAGGAGCGAGTCCACCACCACGCTTCCCCGATTGGTCAGGATCACAGTTGAAGTGACCTGGGCATAGGCCTCACTGAGGAAGACGAACACCTGCTCTCCGACGCGCTCTTTGGGCAACTATCCCTCCGCGTACGTGTTGGTCGGCAAACCGCGCAAGGATATCAGGGCGAAGCCGGTCAGTCAATCTGAGATGACCGACCGGCCTTGACATGGGAGCACTATCCCCAGTTGACGCCCGTCATCGCTAGCGCACACCTACAATCGGACGACATTCGGTGCTCTCTCGGACCCGCACCGTCTAGGCCGCAGGCACGGGCGGAGGCGGAGGATAGAGCTCGTCCAGGGCCGCGAGTACGTCATCGCCGAGCTCGAGTTCCGCCGCTTGCAGGTTCTCTTCCAGCTGCGAGACCTTGCTGCACCCCAGGATTACGCTGGTCACCGCCGGATGACGGAGACACCAAGCTAGCGACAGGGTGGCCGCCGTGGTACCCATCGCCGAGGCGATGCTCTGTAGCTTCTTGCCCTTGCGCTTGTTCTCCTCGCTCCAGTACATCCCCATCATGACAGCGTTCTGGTCGGGGTCGGCGGCGCGGGTGCCTGACGGTGCCTCCTGTCCCGGCTCGTATTTGCCGGTCAGCAGCCCGTGAGCCAAAGGGGAGAACGTGACATTGCCGATGCCGAGCTGGATGGTGGTATCGAACAGGTTCTGTTCGGGATAGCGGAACAGGAGGTTGTACCGGGGCTCGCTGCAGCTGATCGGCAGCGCTCCCATCTCCTTGGCGATGGCATTCGCCTCGAGCATGAGAGTGGCCGGCCACTCGCTCGCCGCCCAGTAGAGGATCTTGCCCGCGCGCGCCAGATCGTCCATCGCGCGAATAGTCTCCTCCAGAGGCGTATCGGGATCGGGCCGGTGACACATGTAGATGTCAACGTAGTCCATGCCCAGCCGTTTCAGGCTGGCGTCACACTGTTCCTTGATGTGCTTCGCCGACAGCCCCCTGTCGTTGGGGCCCGGCCCCATGGGCGCCCACACTTTCGTGAGGACTACCAGATCGGACCGAGGGTACTCCGCCAGCAGGGGGCGGAGGGCCTCTTCGGCACCGCCCCGGTTGTAGCCGTTGGCCGTGTCTATGAAGTTGATGCCCGCCTCATAGGCCCGTCGCACGAGCAGGCGGGAAGTCTCTTGGTCCGTCTTGTAGCCGATGGTCAGGAAGCTGCCCAGGCCGAGGCAGCTCAGCTTCAGGCCCCACTTCCCCATCTTGCGGTACTGCATGTTTCACTCCTTCCGCCCTGCGGCGTGTGCGATCTTCGATCTCGACCCTGCTACGATGTGAGGGTCGGCTTCGGACACCGGGCTGAGAACCGGCTGAACTCGGTGGCGGCTGCGTGGGAGTCCCTGGACGGTCCGCGGCGGGTGCTAGGTGGCGATCAACGGCACTAGAATCCACCTAACCATTATCGAGTGCTAGTTCCCGGAAGGTCAAGGGCCCCTGAGTCGTCCAGAGCACGACGGCCGGTCTTCACTCCGGTAGGAGCGATTTGACCGGGCACGCCGGTCATGCCTAGCATTGCCGAATCCTCAGGTGAGGTGCGCAGGTGAAGCTGGCCATCCAGGAAGGCATGACCGCGGGCACGACCTTTGCTGAGAAGCTGGAGACGGCCCACTCGCTGGGCTTCGAGGGTATGGAGGTCAACTGGCTGAGCGTTCTTGAGCGCCTGGACGATATGAAGGCGGCGCTTGAGTCCAGTCCGGTCCGAATCAGCACGGTGTGCGGTTCCGGCCGCCACGATATCCTCTGCCTGGACCGCAGCGAGCGTGGGGGGCGGCTGGCCGAGATCCGGCGCCTCCTCGACGGCGCGGCGGCGCTGGGTGCCGTCGGCCTCATCATCGTACCTATTCGTACCGGCACGCGCTTCCCGGACCTGAGCCCCTTCCTGAGCGACCGCGAGCTGATGACCGGTACCGCCGTTGCCATCCTGAAGGACTTGGCTGGCTACGCGGCGGAGCGCCGTGTGACGCTCCTGCTCGAGCCGCTGATCCGCTACGAGACACCGTTTATCCGGCGGCTGGAGGAGGCGGCGGCCATCTGTGATGAGGTCGGCTCTCCCGGGCTGGCGCTGATGGCGGACTTCTTCCATATGCACACGGAAGAGGCCGATCCCCCGGCCGCCATCCGCCAGGCAGGCGACTGGCTCAAGCACGTGCACCTGGCGGACAGCAACCGCATGTCCCCCGGCACCGGCCATACCGATTTCGTCACCTGGTTCCGGGCCTTGGCGGACGTGCGCTTTCAGGGTTACATGGCCCTCGAATGTGGCTTTGGCGCCGACCGGCAGGCCGAGCTTGCTCGGGCTGTTCGCTTCCTTAGGGGCGCCATCGGTACCGCCCGTTCCTAGTGTTTGCAGACAGCTGCGAGTGTCGGAGATGAGGCAAGTGGACCGATTAGGGGGTGTGGCTGATGTCGGGAACTAACCGGGGATTCGGGGGCTTCATAGGCCGCGTACTGCGGATTGACCTAACCTCGGGGCGATCGTCGGTGGAGGAGCCGGCGCCGGAGCTGTATCGCCGCTACGGTGGCGGTTCCGGGCTTGCTCTGTACTACTTGTTGCGCGAGCTTTCTCCGGGCGCTGACCCTCTTGGCCCCAGCAACGTGATGGTTTTCATGACCGGCGCCATGAGCGGGACTCCGCTCTGGGGCGCGAACCGGTACGTGGTGGCGGCGAAGAGCCCCCTCACCATGGGCCTGGCCCGGAGCGAGGCCGGTGGCTGGTGGGGGCCGGAACTGAAGGCGGCCGGCTTCGACGGCATTGTTCTCAGTGGCAGGGCGCCCAGCCCCGTGTATCTGCTCATTCGCGACGGCGAACTCGAGATCGTACCGGCCGCTGATCTGTGGCAGCAGAGCACGGGCGACGTCCAGGACGCCATCGTGGCCCAGAGCGGAGACCGGCGCACCCGGGTGCTTCAGTGTGGCCCGGCCGCCACCCGCGGTGTCCGATACGCCGCGCTGACCAACGAGCTGCGGCACTGGAACGGACGGGGCGGGCTGGGGGCGGTGCTGGCCGCCAAGAACGTGCGCGCGATCGGCGTCCGCGGTAGCGGCAAGCCGGCGATCGTGGACGATGAGCGGGCGCAAGCTATCCTCAAGGACCTGCGCACCTCCTACAACCGCAATGAGTCCACCATGCACCTTCACGGTACCGCCCGCGGCGTGCCCGGCCTGAACGACGATGGCATCTTCCCCACTCGCAACTTCGTGGACGGGCAGTTCGAGGGGGCGGACAAGTTATCCGGCCCGACCATGAGCGAGACCATTTTGGTGGGACGGGGGACCTGCTACGCCTGTGCCGTGGCCTGCAAGCGCGAGGTTGAGGTCCCGGAACTCGGGGTGACGCGCAAGTACGGTGGCCCCGAGTACGAGACCATCGGCTCGCTGGGCTCACTGTGCGGCATCGATAGCCTCGAGTACGTCGCCAAGGGGAACCAGACCTGCGGCGAGTACGGTCTCGACACCATTTCGACCGGGGTCGCCATTGCCTTCGCGATGGAATGCTATGAGCATGGCCTCATCACCGATGCGGATACCGGCGGGCTGGAACTCCGCTTCGGCAACGCCGAGGCCATGGTGGAGATGATCCACCGGATCGGCCGGCGCGAGGGATTGGGAGACCTGCTCGCTGAGGGTGTGGCGCGGGCAGCTCAGCGGCTACCCGAAGGTGCAGCACGGTTTGCCATGCACGTGAAGATGCAGGAGACCCCCTTACATGAGCCGCGGGGCAAGAAGGGTCTAGCGTTGGCATACGCCCTCTCGCCCACCGGTGCCGACCACATGGAGGCGCCTCATGATCCCTTGATCGAAACAGTGGGCATGAGCAACGCCGATCTCGGCCCCCTCGGCCTGTACGAGCCGGTCGACCGGATGGACTTCTCCTACCGCAAGGTGCGCGCGTTCTACCTCCTACAGCTGCTCTGGGGCATGTACAACGTGGTTGGGATGTGTGACTTCGCGGCCGTGCCTACAGGGCCCATCAAACTACCCCAGCTAGTGGACTTCTATAGCGCCGTCACCGGCTGGCCCACTAGTCTGTGGGAGATGCTGCGCCTAGCCGAGCGGGCCAAGGCCATGTACCGCATCTTCAACCATCGTGAGGGCCTGGGGCCCGATGACGACCGGCTGCCTAAGCGATTCTTCGAGCCACTGGGGAACGGACCACTGGAGGGAGAGCAGCTGGATCAGGACGAGTTTGAGGAAGCCCGCCGCCTCTACTACGAGCTGTGCGGCTGGGACCGGGATACCGGCCTGCCCACGCGGGCACGACTACTCGACCTGGAGCTCGAATGGCTCCTCTAGCGCCGCAGAAGTGGTGAGGGAGGCGGGAATGAGGGATATGCTGAGCGCGGCACTCAAGGCGAGTCGCGCCGACTACACTGAGATCAGAATCGAAGAGCGCGAGGCGAGCCGCGTGTCCTTCCGGGGGCCGGAGCTGGAGACGGCCAGCACGGTGCTCGACAAGGGTGGGATAGTGCGTTGCCTCGTTCGCGGCGGTGGATGGGGCGTCGCCACGTTCAACGACCTCACAGACATATCGCGCCGGGTCGAGCAGGCCTACGAGGGTGCGCGCGCCATCCGGGGCGAGCTAATCGACCTCGCCGAAGTGCCGGTAAGCGAGGACCGGGTGACCGTGCCCCTGGAGCAGGACTTCCGTGGGGTACCGCTTACGGAGAAGCGTCGGCTGGCGGCGGGATACAACGACATACTGCGCACCTTCGATCCGGCGATCATCGACACGAGCACCTCCTATTGGGACAGCTTCAGCCGTGTTACCTACGCCAACTCCGAGGGGACTCTGGTCGAAGAGGAGCGCCCCATGGTGAACGTCTCCGTGAGCGCCATGGCCCGCGCCGACGGTAACGTGCAGCGTGCCTTTGAGGGAGTGTCGAAGGTGTCAGGCTTCGGTGCCGTGCTGGGTCACGAGGAGATGGTGCGAGAGGTGGCCGAGCGGGCGGTGGCGCTCCTGAAGGCCCCTCGCGTCAAGGGTGGGCGCTACACCGTGGTATGCAACCCCAAGCTCGCGGGCGTGTTTGCCCACGAAGCCTTTGGCCACCTCTCGGAGGCCGACTTCGTCTATGCCAACCCCCAGGCCCAGGAGATGATGGTGCTGGGCCGCCGCTTCGGCCAAGATATCCTGAACATCGTAGACGACGGCAGCATCCCCGGGCTGCGGGGATCGCACAAGTACGATGACGAGGGAGTGCCGGCTGGTCGGAGCGATCTGATCAAGGATGGGGTGCTGGTGGGGCGGCTACACAGCCGCGAGACGGCGGCCAAGATGGGTGAGCGGCCCACGGGCAACGCGCGGGCGACCGGCTATCGCTACCCGCCCATCGTCCGTATGACCAACACGTACGTGGACAGTGGCGACACTTCCTTCGAGGACATGATCGCCGACGTGGAGTTGGGAATCTACGCCTGCGACGCCTTCGGCGGCCAGACGGCACTGGAGAACTTCTCCTTCAGCTCCGCCTACGCCTACATGATTCGCGAAGGGCGCATCGAGGAGATGGTGCGGGACGTGATCCTGGCCGGAAACCTGTTCCACACCCTCATGAGCATCGAGGCGGTGGGTAACGACTTCGAGTGGGCCGACTTCGGTATGTGTGGCAAGGGGCAAGGCGGGGGCTTGCCCGTGGCGATCGGGTCGCCGCACATCCGCATTCGTGACGTGGCCATCGGGGGTGACTGACGGTGAGCGATAACGCGGTTTCAGTCCTGGAGCGCCTGTCACAGCGCGCCGATCAGGCGGAAGTCTTCGGCATAGACAGCGAGTCCACAGCGGTTAGCTTCGAGGCGAGCAAGCTCAAGTCGTTCGACGTTAGCCAGACAGGCGGGCTGGCGGCGCGCGCGATGCACGAGGGACGTCTGGGCTTCGCGGCCGCTGGCGGCGCCGGCTCAGAGGATCAGCTGATCGACAACGTGATTGAATCGGCCCGACACGGCGACGCCATCGACCTCCGCTTCCCCGGGACGAGCCCGGCCGGTGGGGTAGAGGTCTATGACCCCCGACTGGCGACGCTGCCGGCAGACCGGCTGATTGAGATTGGGCAGGAAGTGATCGAGATAATCCGGAGCGCCGACGACCAGGCTCTGGTGTCCATGGACCTGGAGCGGCAGGTGCGGCGCACGGTGGTGCTGAACAGCAGCGGCGCCCGCGCCGACGAGGAGAAGTCCACCCTGTCGGTTTCCATGCGCGTGGAGAAGGTGCAGTCGGACGACGTCCTGATGGTGTTCCGGTACTTCAGCACCGCCCGCTGGAACGAGGATTACCGCGAAGTGGCCGAGAGCCTGGCCGAGAGCCTGCGGCGAGCGCGCCGGCAGGCCACGTTGCGTTCCGGACGGATGCCCGTGCTGTTCTCGCCGTCGGGCGCGGTTGTTCTGGGCCTGCCCTTGATGATGGGACTGGACGGAAAGGACGTCTATCGGGGTATCTCTCCCCTGGCGGGCCGAGTGGGGGAGCGGCTATTCGACGACAAGCTTACCCTGAGCGATGATCCCACCTTGCCCGGCCGGCCAGGAAGCGGCGACTACGACGACGAAGCCGTCCCGCGCCGCCGTAGCAGCCTCATAGAGCGGGGTGAGCTGCGAGGTTTCCTGTACGATCTGAAGACCGCGGCGCAGGCAGGGGTCGAGCCTACCGGAAGTGGTGAGCGCGGCCTGTTCTCGCCGCCCTCACCCTCGTTCTCCAACCTGGTGCTGGATCCGGGCACCACGCCGCTCAAGGGCATCATCGCCGGCCTGGACGAGGCGCTGTTGGTGGAGAGCCCGCTCGGGTTGGGGCAGGGCAACGTGATCAGTGGCGCCTTCTCCAACAGCCTGAGCCTGGGGTTCAAGATCGAGCGGGGCGAGGTAGTGGGCCGGGTGAAGGACGTAGCCATCGCCGGGAATGTCTACGAGGACCTCCAGCACATTGCCGCCCTCAGCCAGGAGACGGAGTGGGTCTACGGCGGCATGAGCCTGCCCTACGTGCTCCTGCCCTCACTGAATGTGGTGACCAAGGCCTAGCACCCGCCGGCCGCAGCAGCAGACAAACGGGGCTCGCCTTCGCGATGGAGGCGAGCCCCTTGTTCCGCCCCGAGGCGGGACAGCCCGTCTGTCGGGTCCGGTCGGGCGTCGGGCTACTGCACCGTGATCTGGGTGTACGCCGGGTACTGCTTACCGTCCAAGTCCTCCACCAGGAACCCAACCACGTACGGGCCGGCGGCCGCGTCCATGTCGATCCAGGTGAAGGGCCGGTCACGGAAGGTGATCGTTTGGCCTTGCTCGGTGTCGGGAGTGGCAGCGCCTCCGTCTTCGGCGAAGTCAAGCCACTGCTCGAGCACGGTGAACGTGTCTCCTGACTCGGGCAGGATCTCGCGGGGCGCGCCGGCCGTGCCGTCGCCGGTGAAGCCGAACACCTGCTGGAGGGTGCCGTTGCGGAAGTGCAGCTGAGCGGTACGGGACTGCCCGTCCTCGGTGTGGGTGTAGATCCCCTCCACAATGTAGACCGCCTGCTCGTACGAGGCGCCGTAGGTCAGGGGCTTGAAGAGCGCCGGGACCCTCTGCTCGCCGTCGTCGATGGCGAACACGAAGGGTTCCCACTCGAACTCCATGGTGAAGCCGCCTTCCGGCCACACTGGATAGTAGACGCCGTTGAGCACAGTGGTATCGGGGCTCTCCAGGTAGTCCTGATCGGCGACGTTCAGGGAGTTGGCAACCTGGTCGAAGTAGCCGACCATCAGTTTGACATAACCGATGTTCTCACCGGTGATGTCGGCGCTCAGAAGTACCGTCTGGCCGGGTGCCACCGTGTTGGCCGAGGCGCGGATGGCCGAGACCTGTATGCCGCCCGTGGCCGGGCTCTCGACCGGCTGGGAAGGCGGGGTGGCGTTGCGCGATGAAGCGTCGAACTCGCGCCCGGTGTAGTGGAAGGCGAGGAACTCGTCCCAGAGCGAGTCCTGAGAGAAGCGCGAGGCCAGGCCGAGGTACGATTGGTAGCCGCTCACCGGGTTGGTGTAGAGCTGGGAGTTGGGGAAGTAGATCGAGATCCCCGTCGAACCCGGCTTATCCGGACCGTGGCGCTCGGCGACGACGGCCTGGCCCAGGGCGTCGATGAGGCTCCCGGCGGCGTCCGTGGTGCGCTGGTCCGGGGTAGACTGGGTCACCAGGTGGGCAAAGTGGCCCAGGTCGATGTACGACGGTGGCACCTGGCTGCCGAAGATGCTGGTGTAGGATTGGGCGTAGCTGCGTGCCTGCGCTACCGGCTTCTGAGCGGACTGCTGCATCTGGAAGGCCAACTCGTTCAGCCCTTCCATCACCGGCGGCAGAGCCGACAGATCCACCGCTGCCAAGGTCACGTTCGCTCCCAGCCGGTCGGCGAGAGCGTCGGCAGAAGGGGGAGCGCCGAAGAGGCCGCGTCCGCCACCGACGAACTCCAGGCGGGCCTGGTCGTCCACAATGCGCTGATCTTCGTCGATGTAGCTCTGCACTATGTAGCGACCGAGCTCGTCTCCGCCCACGTTGGGATTCTGCTGCAGGTCGCGCAGGAAGCTGGCGTAGGCCCAGCCTACGGCGGGCTCCGTCTCCTGGGAAGCCACTGCGTAGCGAGCATGTGGTTGCAGGGCCGAGAACACCTCCAGGTGACCCATGAGGCAGGCATCCATGCCGATGAGCTCGAACTTGTCCAGGCCCGTCTGCTGCCGGATGGTGCCCAGGGCCGCGTCGATCTCATCAAGGAACAACTGGTCGCCGAGCCGCTGCGCCAGCGGCACGGTCGCTCCGCCGGTACCGGAGGAGGTCGGGTCGCTCCAGCCGCCGGGCCATCCCATCCCGTGGTCGGATAGAATAAGCGCGTACTTGTCCGCCGGGTAGTTGGCCATGGCCCAGGTGACGAAGTCGACCAGAGTGCGGCCATCGGCCATGTTGACCTCGCCCAGGTCGGCCAGCTCTTGGGAGCGGACAGCGCTCAGGTCGTCGTCGCGCGTGACGTAGAAGCGCTTGGCGGAGGTCCAGTTACCGTCGCCCTGATAGCCGCCGTTGAAGCGGTCGAGCTGAGCCACGATCTGCACCGCGTCGCTGGATCCGGCACGCTCAGCCTCGTTGAGGTCGAGGTAGATGTCCTGCTCCAGTACTTTGTCGTCGGCGTCCTGGTAGAGCATGATGAGCCACTTGTTGCCGGGAGCGGCGGTGGCCGCGACCACGGGCGGTGCCGTGGGCGCCGCGGTTGCCGGCACTGCGGGAGCCTGGGTGGCCTGCACTACCTGCTGGCCCGAAGAGGGTAGGGTGGCTACGGCCCCGAGCTCGCTGCCGCCCTGGCTGCCACCGCACCTCTGGCAGAGGAAGAGGCCGGCGAGGGCAACCACCAGTAGCACGGCGATGATGGGGAGAGACAGCTTGGGCCCGCCCACCGCGCCACCCAGGCCGGGCAGCGACGGTCCGGTCGAGCCGCCACCACCGGTTGGCACTCCTCCACCACCGCCGCCGGTGCCGCCTACGCCGCCGCCACTGGGCGGCCGCTGCGCGCCCGGACGCTCTCGCCTCGGGGCCTCCGCCCGCTCCCGTTGGCCGGCTTGGGTGCTGGGCCGGCGCCGGCGCTGAACCCGCACGGTTGGCTTGTTGCCAGAGTCTCCGGCGGCGAAGAGTGCGTGGCCGCTGAGGAGAGGCGATGAGAGGCCAGAGCCGCTGCCGGTCGGCGCGGTTACCATCTGTGGGACAAGGGACCCAAACAGGTCATGCGGTGTGACAGCCATACGTCTCTCCTTCGAGCGCCTCTCGCCCAATGCGAGTGTCGGTGCCAATGGTTCCAAGGTGCGACTCACTTCCGGTTAGCATTATACGGCTTATCACGGTGGCGCAAAGCCTGCGCCTTCGCCCGACGGGTCCAGATCCGCTTTGAAGACGCTGTGGGCTGCTGCTACAGTACAGGTTGGTGCTGCCGGTGGCAGTACTCCTGCACCGGCGTCTTCCCCAATTTCGCGCCGGCAGTCATGTGTGAAGGGCGGCAAGGCATCACGACGGGTCGAGCGCGGGCCCACTTGACATGGGCATCACCGACGGGAGGGGAGATGAAGGATCATACTGCTCGCCGCGTGCTGGAGGGCGTCCCGCGAGTCGCCTTCTACGGCGACATGGTCAAGTCGGGCGCTCAGGGCTGTCCGGAGGACATCCCGCTACCTGCCTGCCTCAAGTCGTTAGCGGAGTACAGAGGGCTGGAGTGGCTCGGATGCCGTCACCGCAACTCGGCTCCCTTGGGCTCGCCTTTTGCCTGTGCCTATGCCTACTTCATGGCCGTGTGCGGTCAGGGCTTCTCGCACATCTGGAACCGCTCCGAGTGGGACCCGGCGAATGCCAGTGCGCTGTACTTGACCGATGAGGCTCTGGACCCGGTTCGCTGGGCACTGGAGAGCATTGGGTACCGGGCGGAAGCCCTGGGCAACGCCGGTGTGGACCGGGAGCGGCTGTTCCCTGAGCACGCCGATCGAGCGTCCATGTTGGAGCGCATCCGCTCCAGCATCGACACCGGGATGCCGGTGCTCGGGTTCGGCGTCGTGGGCCCGAGCGAATGTTGCCTGATCGCCGGCTACGACGACGAGGGCGAAGTCCTCATCGGCTGGTCCTTCTTCCAAGGCTTCCCTGAGTTCTCGCCCGGTCTGGAGTTCGAACCGGGCGGTTACTTCCGCAAGCGCGGTTGGTTCCCGGACACTCTGGGCATCGTGGTCCCGTCGGGCGAGCCCGTTCGTCCGGCGCCACGCCAGCTGTTCGAGTCGTCGCTTCGGCGGGGGTTGCGGCTGATGCGACAGAAGTCGGCTCGCGGCCGGTACGCCACCGGCACGGCGGCCTTCGATGCCTGGAAGGAAGCACTGCTCTGCGACGAGACGTTCCATCGCTCATCACCGGAGCGTCTCCGAGAGCTGCACCAGGTACATGATGGCGCGGTTGGCGGGGTGGCCGAGTACCGCTGCTACGCCGCCGACTTCGTTGAGTGGGCTGCGGAGGAGTACCCCTGGGCACGCGATGAACTGCGGCAGGCGGCCGGTTGCTTCCGCGTCCAGCATGACCTGATGTGGCGGGTCTGGGAGCAGCTTGGCGGTCACCCCGAGTACAGCGGACTGGAGGAGGAACCGTCGCTCGCCTTCGCGCGGCCGGACGTAAGGGGTCGCATCGTGGATGTGCTCCGCCAGGCGCGACAGCGCGACGCGGAGGCCTCGGAGCACTTGGAGGCGGCGCTCCGGCTAGTGGACGAGGGACAGACCACCAGCGCTGCTCCGGCCCGGCGTGCGGTCCTGGAAGGGGTGCCCTACGTCGGGTTCGACACTTCCCGTACCAGCGGAGAGAAGCGTGGTACCTGGGTGTGCGCCGCAACGCACGCGGCACTCCACTATCTGCGCGACCCACACTCCTACTCGTTCCTCATGGGCGTGTCCGGCGCGGCCTTTCGCCTGGCCTGGAACGCCGAGCGGTGGGATGGCGGGAACATCTCCACACTGAATATCGGCGAGGATCCCACCGAGCATATCCGGCGCGCCTTCCGAGCGGTCGGCTGGGTGCCCGCCATCCTGGGCAATCCCCAGTGGCGCGACGGCCTGCCCGCCGAGGCTCCCACGGGGACTTACCGGGGGCCGGACTACCTGGGGCCGAATGTGGAGTATCAGGGCGAGGCAGCGTTACGCGAACGCGTCTGCCATGATCTCCGCTTCAAGCGCTATCCGCTGATCAGTATCGGGACCGTCTTCCCGCCGGAGTGTGGCCTGATCACCGGGTACGACGATGGCGGCGACGTCATCATCGGCTGGCACCACTTCCAGGGCTTCCCAGAGAACACCGAGAGCGGCAAGGTGAGTCTCGAGCCCGACGGCCGCTTCCGGAAGCGCGACTGGTATCCGGACACCATTGGCGTGGTAGCCTTCGACTACAAGACAGCGAGGCCTTCGCTCGCGGACACCTATCGGAATGCCATCGAGTGGGCCGTCACGCTGGGCCGAACGCCGCGGTTCCGGCAGCACTACTCCGGCCTGGCCGCCTACGAAGCCTGGGCCGCGGCCCTGGCGGACGGGCGGCGGTTCGAGGAGCTCGACGATGAAGCTCGGTTCGCGCCACTGATGTGCCAGAACGACGCCATGAACACCATCATCGAGGGCCGGACCAACGCCGCGGAGTTCCTTCGGGACGCCGCCCGAACGCTCTCGTCGGCGGCGCCGGCCCTGGAGGCGGCGGCCGGTGCTTACGAGGCCGAGGTGCGTACGGTCCTAGAGATGGCGGATCGGCTGGGCGGAGTGAGATGGCACGAGGAGCCGGCGGCGCTGCTGGCAGACGCGGGCGTGCGAGCCCGCCTCGTGGCCCTCATCGATCGAGCGCGGCTTCAGGAGGAAGAGGCGCTGAGCTCCCTGGGGCGCGCCCTGCAGGGTTAATCGACGGTCCGAAGCGGACCGAAATGGCGCGGCTGGGGCATCCGAGATAGTGACGCACGGAGGAACAACCATGGATGACGCAAACGCCGTACCCGAGTTCACCATCAGCCAACCGCGAGTGAGTACCATGGCCTGCTTTCGGCACTTCTCCGTCCACGGGCGAGCCTCGATGCAGACCATCGCTCAGATGGCTATGGCGCTGATTGACCAGGTCTGCTCCGAGTATCGGGGCGCGCACTCAGTCACGGTGGATCAGCCGTCGGTGATCCTCAGCTACGGGATGCCGGAGGCTACTGGAGAGTTTGACATGTGGGCGGGCCTCAAAGTGCGGCCGGACATGCCGGCCGCCGGCAAGGCGGCGATTGAGGACGTGCCCTCGCAGCGGTGCGCCTCGGTGGTCCTATGCGGCAGCCTCAAGCATCTCGGTGAGGCTCACCAGCAGTTGATGCAGTATGTGGAGGCGCAGGGCCTGCGCTACGGCCTCACCTTCCGTGAGTGGTACCTCTACTGGGAAGGGGAAGACACCCCGAACAACGTTACGATGGTCACCTACGACATCATCTAGGGGGAGCCATGGCAGAGGCGAGGGTAGCCCTTTCGGGGGTGGACCGATACCGCGTGACCGAGGCTATGTTCGAGGGGCTACGGGTGGTGCTTGCCTTCCGCGGCGACCCCTACTCGCCGGCCTACGTGCAGGGCCTGTCGGGAGCGGCCTTCGTGGTGGCGGGACCATGCCCCTGTGCCCCGACTTGCGGCCAGGACACCGAACCCGCCGCTCTGGCCCGCCTCCTCGGCTACGAGGTCGAGGAGTTGCCCCTCTGGGGGGAGGGTCTCGATGCGGCAACGGCTTTGCCGGCCGTGATCGAGCGGGTCAAGGACGAGGTGCGCCACGGGCGGCCGGTGCTGGTCTGGAACGCCTTCACCCAAGCCGAGTGGGACGTGGTTTGCGGCTACGACGATTCGTCCCGCATCTTCGTCGGACGCGGCTCCTACGAGGGCCTGGATGACTACGCCGAGGCGGACCAGGCCCGGATCCTCAGCGGATGCGACGGCTACCCGGCGCTGGGAGCGATCCTGCTGGGCGAACGGGTGGGCGGCTTCGACGCTCCGGCGGCGGAAGCGGCAGCGCTGCAACGGGCGGTGGCCCATGCTCACACCGCGCAGGACCGCTTCCCGGAGGCAGCCTGGCGGTCGGGCGAGGTGGGCGAGTGGCGCTTCCGCAAGGGGATCGGCTGCTACGAGTGGTGGATCGGCAGCCTGCGAGCCCGTCCGGCGCGAGCCCCCGGCCTGGGAGACCGCTACTGCCTCATGGTCTACCGGAGCACGCACCGAGCGGCGGCGGAGTTCTGTCGCGAGATGGCGGATCGGAGCTCCCCAGCGGCCGAGCCTTTGTCGGCCGCCGCGAGGGAGTTCGACCGAGAGGCGGATGCCTTGGACCGGTGCGAGCGGCTGCTTTCTCCCGGCTGGCAAACGCCGCAACCGGGCGACGAGACAACCAACGACTCGGCCGCCAAACTCCTGATGGTTGCGCGCGACGCCTACCGGAACGGCATCGAAGGTATCGAGGCGGCACTGCAGCGCTGGGGCTGATGCCGGCGCTGGCCCTCCCAGTTGGGCACCGAGTCTCCCCACGAACCGACCTTCGGTGGCCGTGCGCCGATGCCCGAAAGTGAGCCCATGTCTGCCACACGAGCGCCGACGGAAGTGCGCGTGCGTGCATCGCGACCACTGGGGCTCCGGGGCTCCAGCGGCGGAACGGGAGACCATGGTGGTGCGGCTACTTCACCAGCAGCCGCACCGCACCGGTCGTCTCTATCCCGCAAGGACCTCCCGTAGCCGCCGGGCGACGACCTCAGCCTCGCCGGGCTGTAGGTTGTCGGGATAGACGCGTATCTCGTCCTCGTAGTAGGCATCGTAGAGGCGCTCCGCGCTCCGGGAGCGGGTGCGCACGGCAATGCGCGGGTCTCCGTCCAGGAGTTGGGCCACCACTTGCTCGTAGGTGTGGCCGACGGCAGCCTCGTCCCAGGCGACGGCCGCCACGGGCGCCTGCTGGGCGATGCCGTAAGGCACGGTCCGGCGGGCGCGTACTTGAGGTAGGTCGGACACCGCCTCCACCAACAGGGCCACGCGTCGTTCCCACTCTGCCCATTCCGCCTCGTGGTCTCGCTCGAGGTAGACCTCGACGGCCTTCACCAGGCCGGCGATGTCCTCCTTGCTCGCCTTCATGGGGCGGCCGATGGACGAGTGCGGGTTGTCATTGAGGCGGCAGGCCTCCACTAGATCCGCCCGGCCGAGGATGAGCCCGCTGGACTGGGGGCCGTGCAGCGCCTTGCCGCCGCTGAAGGTGACCAAGTCGGCGCCCTCATCGAGGAAGCGCTTCAGGTTGGCCAACGGCGGGACCTGGGCGGCTCCGTCGACAATGAGTGGCACGCCTGCCGCGCGGGCGAGTCCGGCGACCTCCGCGAGCGGGAGGCTCTCGCCCCGCTCGAAGCGCCCCACGGTGTAGTAGATGGCGGCGGCGCCCTCCTCCAGCGCGGCCCTGAGGTCTGAAGGCACCGGGTCCACCGGCACCAGCTCCCCGCCGGCTTCGCGTATCGCCTGGTCGAAGGGGTTGCTGTGAGCGCGCATGTAGGGGAAGCGGCGTCGCATACCGGTGGTGTCAGGTAGCTGGCGCGCCTTGGCGGGGTCGGTACCGGCCATACAGGCGGCCGCCATCACGGCGATCCCGGCGGCGGCGCCGCTAGTGACGTGGGCGGCCTCCACTCCCAGGAGCGCGGCAATGCGGCGTCCGGCGGCCAGGTGGAGCTCGTTGAGGCTCACAAAGGAGGCGGCCGCCTCGTTCATTGCCTGTAGCACCGCGGCCGGCATCAGCGAGCCGCCCAGGACCGTCACCGGACCGGCGGCATTGATGACGGGCCTCACTCCCAACTCGGTGTAGATGCTCAAGTGGCTACCTCTCCTCGTCTAGGGTGCATGGGAGCCGAACTCCCGGTAGTGACGGACCGGTTGCTCATGGTACTGGCGCACCGCTTGCTCCAGGCGGTCGGCGGCCAGGGTGAAGACTCGCTCGCCCTTCTCTGCCGTCGCCACCGTCGCGTCGCCCATGGTGCCGGTGTGGGCGCAGGTGTCACGGCGGCGCTCAGCGAAGCGGGCGAAGTGCTGCAGGTCGGGGGAGAAGGGGTTAGGAAACACGTCCGCGTTAACGCGTGAGCGATCAACGAGGTGTTCGCGCAGGTAGAGCTGCACCGACGTCTCCCACTCGCCGCCGTGGCCGACGCTGCCCTCATCGGCCTCGCTCCAGGCCAGCAGCTCTGCCTCCACCGACGCCCACCAGCTGTAGGCCACCAGGAAGATGTCTTCCTCCGCCAGCATATCGCGTACCACTCGGTTGGGGGCATCGTTTCCGCCGTGCCCGTTGACCACCACCAGCCGGTGAAAGCCGTTGCGATGGATGCTGCGGCAGACATCACTCAGCACGGCCATGTAGGTGGGGGCGCTGAGGCTGATGGTGCCGGGGAAGCCCAGGTTGTAGTGGGCTAGGCCGAACCAGAGCGGCGGTGCCACCAGCACCGGGAAGTCCTCCACTCGCTGCGCCGCTTCGACGGCCAGGTGCAAGGGGATGCTGATGTCTACATCCATAGGGCAGTGAGGACCGTGCTGCTCCACCGATCCGGTGGGCACGATCACCACCGGGTCATGCTGGAGCGCCTCAAGGAACTCATGGCGCCACATCTCCTGCCACAGTATCTTGCGGCCGCCTCCGGAGTGCGAGAACGCGAACAAGGGCCCTCCTTGCGGGCAACGGCGGAGTGCCGCGCCGGGATCAGTGTTCGCCAGAACGGGCGGTCTCGTCAAGCGCGACTGGACGCCCGCGGACGGCGCTGTTAGCCTGGGGACGATTCCGGCGCCAGTGAGTACGATAGCCGGCCGACAGGGAGTTTCAGATGAGCAGGAGCACAGACGTTCGTGTAGTGGACACCTCTCTCTACCTACTGCCCGTGGAGACCCGGGTACCGCTGAAGTTCGGGACGGAGGTCCTCACGGCGGTGACCTGTGCCCGGGCGCGGGTCACGGTGGAGGATCGGCGTGGCCGGCGGGCCGAGGGCTGGGGCGAGACGCCGCTGAGCGTGCAATGGGTCTGGCCCAGTAGCCTTTCGTACCAGCTGCGCATGGAGCGGCTGGTTGACCTCAGCGGGCGGCTAGCATCCGCCTGGGCCAGCTACTCTGGCGTGGGACACCCCCTGGAGGTGGGCCACCGTTTCCAGCAGGAGGTGCTGCCCGGCCAGCTCGCTGAGGCCGATCGGGCGGCCGGCGAGGGAGCCGAACCCATGCCCTGGCTGGCGGCGCTGGTGTGCTGTAGCGCCTTCGACATCGCGCTGCATGATGCTTACGGCCAACTCCTGGGCCGGCCGGTGTACGACACCTACGGGCCCGAGTTCATGAACGCCGACCTATCCGCCTATCTGGAGCCCGCCGAGCGAACCAGCGCCGACTTCCGCGGCCGCTACCCGCAGGACTACCTTGTCTACCCCCGGCCGGAGCGCTTGCGCGCCTGGCACCTCGTGGGCGGGGTGGATCTGCTCCATCAGTCTCAGCTGACCGGCAACGAGCCTGACGACGGCTACCCGGTGCTACTGCCCGAGTGGATCGAGCGCGACGGCCTCACCTGCCTCAAAATCAAGCTGCGGGGCAATGACGCCGCCTGGGACTACGAGAGAGTGGTGCGAGTCGGCGAGATTGCCGATGCCCAGGGGGTCGACTGGCTGTCCACCGACTTCAACTGCACGGTGACGGATCCGGCCTACGTCAACGAGATCCTGGATCGGCTGTGCGCCGAGTATCCGCGCCTGTACGGCATGATCCTGTACGTGGAGCAGCCGTTCCCCTATGAGCTCGAGACCCACGCCATCGACGTGCATAGCGTCTCGGCGCGTAAGCCGCTGTTCATGGACGAGAGCGCTCACGACTGGCACCTGGTGAGGCGGGGACGTGAACTCGGCTGGACCGGTGTAGCGTTGAAGACGTGCAAGACGCAGACGGGGGCGCTACTGAGCCTGTGCTGGGCCAAGGCGCACGGGATGACCCTCATGGTGCAGGACCTGACCAACCCTATGCTGGCGCAGTTGCCGCACGTGCTGTTGGCGGCTCACGCCGGTACCATCATGGGCGTGGAGACCAACGCCATGCAGTTCTATCCCGAGGCGTCGAACGCAGAGGCCGCGGTGCACCCCGGTCTGTACCGGCGCCGGGGCGGTGAGGTCGACCTATCCACCATCAGCGGCCCCGGCTTCGGTTACCGCTTGGACGAGATCAGGCGCGACCTACCGGCTCCCATCGCCTAGGCCTCCCGCTGGGCGTCGGCAGAAGGATCACCGGGCTCCGGCGGACCATCCGACACGAGGTGGAAGTGCAGCTGCCCCACCTCCTGGTATGGGCCACCGTTGACGACGAGCCGGTACCCCGCCCGGTCCAGGCTGCTTTCGCGTACCAACTGCGCAGCGAGCCTGAAGACGTCGGCGAGGAGGGCGTCGTCCTCGGGGCGCAGCGCCAGGAGGCTGGCAATCGGGCGCCGGGGCACGATGAGGATGTGAGTCCGGTGGCTGGGGCGAGGGTGGCGCACGGCCACGGCCAGATCAGTGCGAGCGAGCACGCCCGGAGTCCGGTCGGGTAAGTGCGCGAACGCTTGTCGTACCACCGGCGCCGCGGCGCGGCTTCTCACCAGGCGCATGAGCCAATCACGCACTCCCATCGACCTAGACTCCTTCGTTCTCCGCCAGCCTCGCTTGCATGGACCAGGGTCCGGTCCAGGTGATCTCGACCGGGAGCAGGCGTCCACGAAGGTCGGTGTTGTTGTCAACAAAGACGAGCCGGTTGGTGCGGGTGCGACCGCGCCACTTGCCGCGGGTACGCTCCTCGAACAGCACCTCGACCCGCTGTCCGAGGAAGGCGCGGTTAAGGGCGGCTGAGTGACGCTCCAGCACCTCCTCGACCGCACGCCGGCGCTCATCCTTCACTGCCTCAGGGACGTCGTCGGGCAGGCGGGCGGCGGCAGTGCCCTCACGCGGCGAGTAGCAGGCGATGTGGATGGCGGTGTAGCCCACCTGATCCAGCAGTGTCAGCGTCTGCAGAAACTGCTCGTGGGTCTCGCCCGGGTAGCCGACGATCACGTCGGTCGCCAGCGACACCCCCGGGATCTCGGCTCGGATACGTTCGACAAGGTCGAGGTACTGCTCGCGGGTGTAGCGGCGGTTCATGCGGCGGAGAACCTCGTTGCTACCGGACTGCAGCGGCAACTCGATGTGCTCGCACACCTTCCGCAGGCTAGCCACGGCCCGGATCAGCCCGTCCGACAGGTCCTTAGGGTGGTTGGTGAGAAAGCGTAGCCGCTCGATCCCGTCCACGTCGTGCACTTGGTGCAGCAGGTCGGCGAGCGTCGGCTCGCCAAGAAGGCCACGGCCGTAGGAGTCAACGTTCTGCCCCAGCAGAGTGATCTCCCTTGCTCCGTGGGCGGCCAGGTCTTCCATCTCGCGCCGGATGTCCGTCGGGGGCCGGCTCTGCTCCCGGCCGCGCCGGTAGGGCACGATGCAGTAGGAGCAGAAGTTGTTGCAGCCTGTCATTATGGTGACGTAGCGACTGACGGGAGAGGGCAAGGTAGCCGCCGGGCCGATGGCGTCCAGATGATCCAGGAGCCGCTCGTGCGCCGACGGAGGCAGCCAGAAGTCGACATAAGGGAACCGCTCGCCGAGCGACAGCGGGCCTTCCGGCTCGACGCCGACCAGGCAACCCATCACCGCCAGTCGGACCTCCGGTCGCTGCTCCTTGAGACCTTTCAGGGCCGAGAGCCGACCGAGCACGCGCTCCTCCGCGCTCTGCCGCACCACGCAGGTGTTGAGCACCACCAGATCGGCCTCGTCGGCTGTGGCTGCCTCGCGGTAGCCGCGCCCCTCCAGTAGCTCGCTCAGGCGACGGGAGTCGGCGAAGTTCATCTGGCAGCCGACGGTCCAGACGTAGTAGCGTCCGGAACCGGAGCGGAGCGGCAGGCCGCTGTCGGAGGAGTGCGCTTGGCACACGCCTTATTCCTCCGACACCGGGGCGGCAACAGAGAATCGCTGACGAAGGTACTCGCCGGTGTAGGAGCCCTCCGTTCGCGACACCTCCTCCGGGCTGCCCTCCGCCACCAGGTAGCCGCCGTCCTCACCGCCGTCCGGACCCAGGTCCAGCACCCAATCTGCGGCCGCGATGACGTCCAGGTTATGCTCGATCACCACCACCGTGTTGCCTTGGTCCACGAGGCGCCAGAGCACCTGGAGCAGCTTTGCCACGTCAGAGAAGTGGAGCCCGGTGGTTGGCTCGTCGAGGATGTAGAAGCTGCGACCGGTATCACGTCGAGAAAGCTCTTTGGCCAGCTTGACGCGCTGCGCTTCCCCGCCGGACAGGGTGGTGGCTGGCTGGCCGAGCTTGAGGTAGCCGAGGCCGACGTCGGCCAGGACCTTCAGGCGATTGCGGATGCCGGGCACATTGGTGAAGAAGTCAGTGGCGTCGTCCACCGTCATGTCGAGGACGTCGGCTATGCTGTGCCCGCGGTAACGGATCTCCAGCGCGTCCCGATTATAGCGGCTGCCGCCGCAGGTCTCGCAGGTCACGTATACGTCGGGCAGGAACTGCATCTCGATCCGAACCATGCCTTCGCCTTGGCAGGCCTCGCAGCGTCCCCCCTTCACGTTGAAGGAGAAGCGCCCCGGCTTGTAGCCCCGCGCCTTGGACTCGGGCAGGTTGGCGAACAGGTCGCGAATGGGCGTAAAGAGGCCGGTGTAGGTGACCGGGTTGGAGCGCGGGGTCCGGCCGATGGGGGACTGGTCGACGTTGACCACTTTGTCGATCAGGTCCATTCCCTCGACGCCGTCGTGAGCGCCCGGTCGCGCCTTAGCGCTGTAGAGGCGCTGTGCCAGAGCCCGGTGCAGGATGTCCACCACGAGGCTGCTCTTCCCCGAGCCAGAGACACCGGTTACGCAGACGAATCGCTTTAGGGGGAAGCGGACGTCGATGCCCTTCAGGTTGTTCTGGCGGGCCCCACGTACGACTAGTTCCTTCCCGTCGCCCGGATGGCGGCGCGGCGGCTCCGGCAGTTCCAGGGCTCCAGCCAGGTAGCGGCCGGTCAGTGAGGCCGGGTTGGCGATGACCTGCGCCGGGGTGCCGGCAGCCATCACTTGGCCCCCGTGCTCGCCAGCCGCCGGTCCCAGGTCCACGATGTAGTCGGCGGCGCGGATGATGCTCTCGTCGTGCTCGACGACGATCACGGTGTTACCCAGGTCACGCAGCTGCTCCAGCGTGGTTATCAGCCGGCCACCGTCGCGGGGATGCAGGCCGATGCTAGGTTCATCCAGCACGTAGAGAACGCCCATCAGTCGTGAGCCCAGTTGGGTCGCCAGTCGCACGCGCTGGGCCTCGCCGCCCGATAGGGAGTCGGTCGCGCGGTCGAGACTGAGGTAGTGGAGCCCCACGTTGAGCAGGAAGCGGAGCCGCGAGTCCATCTCCACGAGTACGCGCCCAGCCACGGCAGCGTCGCGCCGGGAGAAGGTGCCCGCGCCCTGCTCGGCTAGCAGTCCGCTGACCCAGTCGGCCAACTGCTCGATGCTTAGGCCGGCCACTTGGCTGATGTTGAGGTCGGCCACCGTCACCGCCAGGCTCTCCGGGCGAAGCCGCCGGCCCCCGCACACGGGGCAGGTGACGCTGGTCATGTAGCGCTCCAGCCGCCCCCGCTCCATCTCGTCCTCGGCACTGCGGTAGTGACGGCGGAGGTAGGGCATCACGCCTTCGTACGGCATGGTCAGGTGCCGCTCTTTGCCGTCCTTGCCCACGAACGCCACCGGGACCTTCTTGTCTCGCGGGCCCCCGTGGAGGATGACGTCCAGCTGGCGGGCCGATAGCTTGTTGAGCGGCGAGTCCAGCGAGAAGCCCAACTCGGCGCCGGCGCTCTCCAGGAGCGCCTCGAAGTACGGGAGCAGCCGGCGGCCGCGTGACCAAGGCCGGACGGCCCCCTGCCGCAGGGAGATAGTCCGATCAGGCACGATCAGCGGGACGTCGAAGTCCATCTGCAGGCCCAGTCCGGCGCAGGCGGGACAGGCGCCCTGGGGGCTGTTGAAGCTGAATGAGCGCGGCTCTATCTCCGGCAGCGTGATACCGCAGTGGAGACAGGCGAAGTGCTCCGTGAAGTAGGTTCCGCGCTCTTCGCCCTCTCCGTTCATCGTGACCAGGATGGCGAACCCTTCACCAAGTCGGAGGGCCGTCTCCACCGAGTCGGTGAGGCGGGAGACATCCGTGTCTTCCGGACGAGCCACGATGCGGTCCACCACCACCTCGATCGTATGCGGTGTCTGCGGATCCAGCGTGATGGCATCCTCAAGGGGGAGGACCAGACCGTCGATGCGCGCCCGGACGAAGCCGTTTCGCAGCATGTCATCGAGGAGGGCCTGATGGTCTCCCGGCCGGCCGGTGACCAAGGGAGCCATGATCATCATTCGGGTCCCTGGCGTCACAGCGGAGATGAAGTCGACAATGTCCTGCACCGTCTGCTTCTTGATCTCACGGCCGCAACGGTGGCAATGGGGCACGCCGACACGGGCAAAGAGCAGCCGTAGGTAGTCGTAGGCTTCGGTGGTGGTGCCCACGGTGGAGCGCGGGTTGTGTCCGAGCCCATGTTGGTCGATGCTGATCGCCGGAGACATGCCGTCGATGAAGTCCACATCGGGACGCTGCATCTGCCCCAGGAATTGGCGAGCATAGGCCGAGAGCGACTCCACATAGCGGCGCTGCCCCTCGGCGTAGATGGTGTCGAAGGCGAGGGTGGACTTCCCCGAGCCGGATGGCCCGGTGATGACCACAAGCTTGTCGCGCGGGAGAGTAACATCGATGTTCTTGAGGTTGTGTTGCCGCGCGCCGCGGATAACGATCGAGTGTTCTGCCATTGCCCCTCTAGTCCGTGGGTAAGCCAACACCAATCTCGTTGGCGAAACCGGCAAACTACGATTGTAGCATCGTCGCGGGAGCGGCGGCAAAGGCCCGCTCCCCGTTGCCGGGGGCCTGGCGCTAGGCAGCAGGGGTAGCGCCTGCCCCCGACAAACGCCTATAATGCGAGGGTGGTGACGTTCCGTTGAGGGGTGAGCGACTGTGACCAGGCAGCAGGCGATTGTGCTGGTGATCGGCAACGCCGTGTTGTCGCTGGTGATCAGCCTGACGGTGGTGCTGGTCTTCGAGCGTTATCGGACCTCCAGCGCGAGCCCCGCCGCCACCTCCACGCTCGCCGAGGCGACGGCCGCGAGCGCTCTGGGCGAGTCTACCCCCATCACCGCCCTAGAGGCGACGCCCGCGCCCGTGGCCACCTATGTGGTGAAAAGCGGCGATAGCCTGGGCTCGGTGGCGGCCCGCTTCGGTGTGACGCTCGACGCTCTCCTGGACGCCAACGGAATTGACAACGCCAACTACATCGTCGTCGGGCAGGCTCTGGTGATACCAAGCGGCGGAACGGCCCCCGTCCCCACGCACACGCCACGGCCGGGTCCGACGCTGGCGGCGGTCTCCACCCCCGGCAGCGGCGAGTCTCCCATCGCCATAGAGGCGGTTATGGACCCCGGCGAGCCCGCGCTGGAGCACGTCCGGCTGGTGAACCGCGGCACGCAGGGAATCGCGCTGGATGGCTGGGTCCTGGAGGATGAGGACGGCCACGCCTTCGTCTTCCCCAACCTGTTCCTCTGGCGGAACGGCACGGTGAACGTTCACACGACCTCCGGCAACGACTCGGCTACCGACCTCTACTGGGGTCTGACGGAGGCGGTTTGGGATCGCTCCGATGAGACGATTAGGCTACTGAACCCGACAGGTGAGGTTATGGCGGAGGCGCAGCTGGGGGAGCCGAATGCCGGGCCCTGACGACCGCACGGAGCAACTCCACGAGTCTATCCGGCAGATCGTTGTCACGCGGGAAAGGACCCCGCGCAGCCCGAACTGGGCGGCGGCCTGGCGCCGCACGTTGTTGCGCTACGTCGATCAGCTCAACCGGCCCGGTGCGGCAGGTGCCCGGGCGCCGGTGCAGCCTGAGGACAGAGACGAGGAGTAGTGGCATGGCGGCGTTGGAGGCGCCCGTGGCCGTCACTGCCGGACTGAGACCCTTCAACCCGTTCCGCGACCTGGCCGGTGTGACGGCGCTACTGGCGACCGTGTTCGGGCCGGAGCTATCGCTGGAGTCTCGGTCCACGGCGCGGTTGGTGCGGTGGATGCGGCGTTATCCGTCCATCGGTTGGATCTGGCTCGGCTTCGATGCCTGGTTCGATGGCACGGTGAGCGGCTTCGTTTGGGTCGAGGACGGACGGCTGGTCGGCAACGCCAACATCGCCCCAGTCGGCTATAGCGGCCGCTGGATCCTGAGCAACGTGGCTGTCTCCGAGGATCGGCGCGGCCGGGGAATTGGCCGCTCACTGGTGGAGGCGTGCCTGAGCCGGGCGCGGGTGAGCGGAGCGGAGCGGGTGTTGCTGCAGGTGTGGGAGAAGAATCAGGCCGCCGTCCACCTGTACCGGTCGCTCGGCTTCGAGGAGGTCGGCCGCGTCACCCGGATTTCGATCACGCCCGGACGGGGTGCGAGGCCGGAGCAGCGGATCTCTAGCGGCGACCTCCGTTGGGCGGATGTGCGGCCGGGCGATTTCCGGATCCTGGCCGAGTTGGCGGGCGCCATGGTGTCGTCGACGGCTAGGGCCGTCAGGCCATCGCCCCTGGTGCCCTTCCGGAGTTCCTGGTTGGAGCCATTTGGCCGGTTTCTGCCCAGACCGAGCGGGCATATGGTTACCCAGAGGCGGGTGCTGCTGCGGGGGCGGGCGCCTGTCGCGGCACTGGCCGCCGTGCCGGTAAGCGATGACTTGGCGCGCGTTACGATCTTGTCGCCGCCGGGCCCCGCCGCCGAGGTGGCGGAGCGAGTGCTGGCTGAGCTGGAAAGGTTGGCCGGGTGCTATGGCGTCAGCCTCCTTGCCGACGTGCCCGCGTCACTGGATAGGCTTCAGGCTGGCATGGTCGAGCGGGGTTGGGGGAGACAGGACTCTCTGCTACAGATGACGTGTGATCGGTCGGCAGACGCCGGCTGAGGGCGGGTATGCTGGAGAAGCGGAGCATCAACCACATAGCGGCGCGCCTCACCCAGCCTTTCCTGATGGCCGGCATCGCTGGCGTCGGCTACCACCGCCTCAGTGTGTACTCGTGTCTGGGCGCCATGGGGTGGCACCGCCATCTTGATGAGGACGAGGTCTTCCTCGGGCACACCGGGACCCTTACCCTTGAGACGAGTTGGGGTGATGTGGCGCTGCCGCCAGGGCACCTGATCCGCATCCCGAAGGGCCTGCCCCACCGTTCATACGCTGCTGCACTGGCCTTGGCCTTGCTTGTTCAGACCGACGGCCTACCGAACCGGCGCAATGGCCACCAGCCGCCCTCCAACCCGGGCTCTGGCCGCCTTGGCGCGGTCTCGGTGGCAGACCAGGCCGCCCGGCTGATTAACGTCTACCATCCGCGCCGCCTGACTGTTTCGGACGGTCTGGCACTGAGCGTACAGGTCTGCCTGGGGGCACAGGACTGGCACCGACACGATGGCGAGCAACTGGTGCTCTGCTACCAGGGGCACATCGCCGTGGAGGCACAGGGCGGTCAAGTGACACTGGCGCCCGGTGAGTTGACCCTCGTCGAAGCGGGCGCCTTTCATCGGGTGGTGGCTGCCGAGCCGGCCACGGCGGTGACCATGGCGGAGATCCTGTAGCTCGCAGCGTCGAGTCTATGGGCGGGGTCTGATTGGCTTCACACGGTACGGGACGCTATAATCACTTACGCGCATCGCCACCCTAGCTCAATGGCAGAGCAGACGCTTCGTAAGCGCCAGGTTATCGGTTCAAGTCCGATGGGTGGCTCCTGGGGGCCCATAGCTCAGCGGCAGAGCGGCCGGCTCATAACCGGTTGGTCCTTGGTTCGAATCCGAGTGGGCCCACCTCGCGGTATGGCGCCGCGCCAAGGCGGCGGCTGAGCCAGACCGGCAGTAGCTTCTCACCCACATCACTTCCCCGATGCCAACGCGAACCGTCTGTAAGGCCACTCCCGCTGCATACCGGCCTGCCGAGTTGCGAAGGTAGCCATTCGGGTCCATCCACCCTGGGGTCCCGTTCAGTCCGTTGCTCAGTCTGACGCGGCGCCCGGGATTGGGTTCCCCGGCCGGCCCCGGCCCGGCGACGGGCGCTTTCCGTTCCGGCAGACCAGGCCCTCCCGCGCCTGTCCTGTGCCTCGACTCCTCTCTGAGACGGCGACGTTCATCGGCCCTCTCGTCGTCCTGCTCGACTAACACCGCGCCCAGCCAGTGGCCCGACGCCGGCCTCGCCGTCGGCCCCGGCCGTGTCCAATCGTCCCCCTTCGGTCCGCCCTCCTTGACTTGTGCCCGCCCTCTCGCCACTCTTGGATCACATCCCACTGCGACCGGTGAGCGCACGTGGAGGGAGGACGCCATGGCCAGCACAAAGATCGCCTGTCTGGGCGCCGGCAGCATCTACTTCGCGCGGGCATTGCCCGACCTTGCCCTCGTGCCGGGAATCGCCGGAAGCGAGGTCACCCTCTACGACATCGACGGTGACAAGGCCGAGATCATGGCCCGCTTCGGACAGGCGATGGCGGAACGGAGCGGGACCGGCCTCAGAGTCCGGGCCACCGGCACCCTCAGCGACGCGATCGATGGGGCGGCATTCGTTGTTACCTCAATCGGGGGTTCGGGCGCCTCATCGGGCGGGGTCTACGGTACCGGCTATCACATGAAGGACGTGCTCATCCCGGCGAAGTACGGCGTCTACCAGGTCGTGGGGGATACCGGCGGGCCGGCCGGAATGATGATGGGCCTGCGCAGCATCCCCATCTACCTGGAGATCTGCCGAGAGCTGGAGAAGCGATCGCCGGAAGCCATCGTCCTCAATCACTCCAACCCCATGGCGCCGCTCTGTCGAGCCATGGTGAAGTACACCAGCATCAGGGTGATAGGCGTCTGCCACGGAGTCCAGCACGGCATAATGCACCTGGCGAGCCGGCTCGGAGTCTCTCCGTACGAGTTGGAGACCACCTGGATCGGCACCAACCACTACCACTGGTTCCTCAGCATCCGGCACCGGGGGCGCGATGTCTACCCGGAGGTGCGACGCCTGATGGCCGAATCCGCGCCGTCCCCCGGGCGGGTGATGACCCAGAAACTCTCTCAGGTGTACGGGTTCGCCATTGTCTACCCAGAGGATGACCATATCATCGAGTTCTACCCCTTCATGACCCACGTCCGACCGGGCGAGCCGCTCCCCTATGGACTGGACCTGCACCTGGGCGGGTTCAACTTCGATTCCGTGGTAGACGATCGGCAGCCACCCCCGGAGGAGAGACAGCGCCGGCATGTTGCCGACCTGCAGGAACTGGCCGAGAGCTTGGAGGAGATAGAGCTGCCCGAGGCCCCATCGGACGGTCTCACCGGGGAGGGGCTCGGTCGCCTCATCGAGTCGATCGCGCTGGGCCGCCGCGACGTGTTTGTGGTCAACATCGAGAACCGCGGCGTAGTGCCGAATCTACCCTCGTACGCCAACCTCGAGATGGAGGCGGTTACCGATTCCCAAGGGGTGCGCGGCATTCACGTGGGCGAAGCGCCTCTCTCCCTCATGGGGTTGCTCACGAAGCGCATCGCCTGGCAGGAACTGGTGGCGGACGCGGCGGCGCAGGGGGATGCGCAGTTGGCGCTTCAGGCGCTGCTGCTCGACGAGACGGCAATCGTGCCGGAGAAGGCCGAAGCGATGCTGGGTGAACTGCTGGCGGCGTCGCGTCCGATGCTGCCGCTCTTCTTCCGCTAGCTCGCTCAGCGCGCCCGCTCGCACCGCACTAGGGCCAGAGAGGCCGGCGCCCTGCAGGGGCCGGCCTCTTCTCTCGCCCGCCCGCCGGAGGCTGGCCTAGCCGCCCAGTAGGTGGCTGATGATGAGCCAGTCGAGTTGCTCGTAATCGCGGGCATCGATGAGCGACTGAACCGCGGCCCGATCCAGCGAGCGAGAAAGCTCGAGCAGGCGCAGGAACACCCGCAGGCTGTTGGTCAGGTGTTCGGCATCGCGCTCGAAGGGCTGAGTGCGGATGGCCTTGACATCCAACCCGACCATCCCCACGTCATAGAAGCGATTCTCATCCAGCACCTTTACTTGGTTGAAGGCTCGGCGAAGGTCCACCGCCCCGAACGAACGATCCTGGTCGAACTTGAGACCGTTCTGATCGTTGAGGTGCACGCTCCACAGCTTGCCGAAGGACATGGCGAAGCCGATCTCGTCCGAGGGGTCGAGTCCGGCCAGAACGGAGTGCGCCGACTCCATGAGGACGCCCATGCGCTTGGGATCGCTGGACTGGGATCCGAGGGCGAGGGCGTGGCCCATGGTGGGGATGTAGGCCAGGTCCATGGGCTCATTTGGCTTGGGTTCGATGGCGATGCGAATGGCGGGAGCGTAGTCGAGGATGGTGTTCACTGCCTCCAGCAGCTGGCCTGTGGCCCGCACCGGGTCCTTCGACTCGCGCATGTAAGTGCCCTCGCGGGCCAGCCAGAGGACCATGAGGTCAGTGCCCAGTTCGTGGGCGATGTCGGCCGCCCGCTTAGTCCGCTCGATGGCGTACCTGCGTGCCTCCGGGTCGTTGGCGGTGTAGGCGCCGTCGACAGTGCGCGGGCTCTCCCAGAGGCGGGGAGCCACGAACTCGGCCAGCAGCCCCGCGTCGTCTATCTGACGTTTCACCTTACGGGCGCGCCGACGGATCTGGAGCGGTGTGAGCTCATCGAGCCCCGGCACGGCATCGTCGTCATGGAACTGGACGGCGTCGAAACCAAGACCGCGATACTGGCCCAGCTTGTCGGCGAAGCTGCGCTCTGCTCGCACCGGAGGTCCGAAGGGATCGGCACCGGAGTGAATGTTCCAGGGCCCGAACGAGAACCGATAGCCGTACTTCTCCATGGTTGTGTCTCCTTCCAGGCGTGATTCGATGGTCCATTCGCCGCCATGATAGAGCCTGCCCGGCGCAGCGCCAAGGGCGGAGGACCTGCTGCCGCCGGTCGGGGGCCGTCGTCCGGGCAGGATGAGTACCACCTGCCAGGAATAGGCTGCAAGGAACCGGCCGCTTGTGGTTGACCATGCCAGCGATCCGATGCTATGCTGGCAAACGTACCTATCAAATGAGTACCGTTATCCGCATCGGCTCTGTCGGGCCTATCGTCCGGCGTGTTGGTCCGACGCAATGCCGAGTCGCTCTACGCCGGAGTCGCCCCGCATGGGCATGCCGGGTAGTGGCGCAATCCGGTGCGCTCATGCCAACTAACGGCTGGTCCGTGGACCTATCTCGCTAGCTGGAGGGGACTGATGTCGGTACGGAGACTCACTTGTATGGTCGCGATCCTCGTGGTGATGGGACTCGTCCTGGCGGGGTGCGGGGGCGCCACTGCGCCCGCACCAGAGGCTACCGCTGTCCCGGAAGCCGAAGAGGTGGTTGCTCCCGTGGAGGCGGAGGGGGAACGCACGGGAGCCTGGTTGGACACTATCGTTCTAGTGGAGTAGCCGTCGGCGGACGCTGCCGTCAGTCGTCTTCAGGCCGGCGACATTGACCTCTACGCCTACACCGTCAGTAGCCGTGACGTGGCGGACAAGGTCGACGCCGATCCGGTGCTGGGCAGCTACCGGTCGTATGGCTCCTACAACGAGCTGACCCTCAACCCTTCTGGCCCGGTGTTCGAGGGTACCGGCAAGCTCAACCCCTTTGCCGTCCCCGCAATGCGCGAGGCCCTCAACTACCTCCTGGACCGCGAGTACATCGCCCAGGAGATTATGGGCGGCCTGGCGACCCCACGGTGGCTTCCCTTCAACACCGCCTCCACCGACTACGTCCGGCTGGCCGACGTTGCCCGCCAGCTCGAGATCAAGTACGCCTACAACCTGGACACGGCCAAGGAGATCTTCGCCACTGAGCTGGAGAAGCTCGGGGCCACCATGGAAGACGGCAAGTGGATGTACGAGGGCGAGCCGGTGGAGATCATCGTCCTCATTCGCAACGAGGACGAGCGCCAACTCATCGGTGACTACGTCGCCAGCCAGCTCGAGGCCATCGGGTTCACCTGCACCCGCGACTACAAAGCGGCCGCTGATGCATCCCCCATCTGGATGCGCGGCAATCCTGGTGACGGCAAGTTCCACATCTACACCGGCGGCTGGGTCACAACCGCGGTACCGCGAAACCTGGCCGACAACTTCAGCTACTTCTACACTGCTCGTGGCCTGGGCGTGCCCTTGTGGGCGGCCTACGCCCCCGCGGAGGAGTTCGACAAGCTTGCCGAGCGCATCGAGAACAACGACTTCACCACCATGGAAGAGCGTACCGCCATGCTGGCCGAAGCCCTTGAGCTCGCCCTGAAGGACTCGGTCCGCGTTTGGCTGGTGGATCGGGCCAGCATCACCCCGCATCGGGTGGAGATGCAGACGGCCTACGACCTTTACGGCGCCGTGTATGGCACCCCGCTTTGGGCTTACACCATCCGCTACGTGGATCAGGTTGGCGGCGAGATGACGGTCGCCACCGCAAGCATCCTAACTGAGCCCTGGAACCCCATTGCCGGCACTAACTGGATCTACGACCAGATGCCCATCCGCGCCACCGGCGACTTCGGCCTCATCGGGGACCCGTACACCGGTCTGGCCCTCCCCAACCGGATCGAGCGCGCCGAGGTGGTGGTGCAGGAAGGTGTACCCGTCACAAAGACCCTCGACTGGTTGACGCTCGACTTCGCGCCGTCCATCGAGGTCCCGGCCGATGCCTGGGCCGACTGGGACGCCGAGAAGCAGCAGTTCATCACCGTGGGTGAGAAGTCTTCGGAGCCGGTCACGGCTAAGACCAAGACCACGGTCTACTACCCGGCCGACATCACCAGCACTCTGAAGTGGCATGATGGCAGCAGCTTCTCCGTCGCCGACGTGGTCATGGGCATGATCATGACCTTTGACCGCGCCAAGGAAGCGAGCGCCATCTACGACGAGTCGGCAGTACCGGACCTGGACTCGCTCTTGACCAGCCTGAAAGGCTTCAAGATCGTCTCCACCGAGCCGCTGGTCATCGAGACCTACAGCGACAGTGCCTTCCTTGACGCTGAGGACATCGTCAACACTTGGTTCCCCGCCTTCAGCTTCGGCGAAGGCTCCTGGCACGTGCTGGGTCTGGGCGGGCTTGTAGAAGCTGCCGGCCAGGCTGCCTTCTCGGCGGCAAAGGCCGACGCCAACGAGATCGAGTGGCTGAGCATGATCTCCGGCCCGACTCTGGACAGCCTGAAGGCTCAGCTCGATATAGCCGCGGGAGAGGCCCACATTCCCTACGCGCCCACCCTGGGCGAGTACGTCACTGCCGAGGATGCGGCTGAGCGTTGGTCCAACTTGAGCGACTTCTACAGCACCTACGGCCACTTCTGGATCGGCACCGGCCCTTACTACCTGGAGCGAGCCTACCCAGTCGAGGGCACGGTAGTGCTGCAGCGCTTCGCGGATCACCCCGACCCTGCCACCCGGTGGGATCGTTTCGGGCAGGCTGCGATCGCAGTGGCAGAGGTCACGGGAGAGAGCCGCGTAACGATCGGCGAGGAAGCCGCGTTTGAAGTGGCCGTTACCTTTGACGACGCTCCCTATCCGCAGGCTGACATCGAACAGGTGAAGTACCTCCTGTTTGATGCCACCGGCGAACTAGCTGCCAGCGGCGAGGCCGAGGCAGTCAGTGATGGGCTGTGGGGCGTCACTTTGGATGGAGAGACGACCGGCAAGCTGGAAAGCGGTTCGAACCGGATTGAGGTCGTCGTCGTGTCTGAGCTGGTTGCCGTTCCTACCTTTGCCTCAATGCAGTTTGTCACGGCTCCCTAGCCTCACCGGGCCGGTGGCTTAGCTCACGGCCCAGACTTCGGGGGCGAGGCCGAGCCTCGCCCCCGGCATATCCGATCTCGGTTCTGCGAGGGAGCAATGGACGCAGGCAGCGGTTACGCAACGCGCCGATGAGGCAGCGAAGCTGCACCGGCAGGCACGCATCAGCACTCTGAGCCGGCTCTTCCGGTACTCAGCGACGCGGCTGGTAGTGCTGCTCATCACCGTAGTCATCGGCATCTACTTGACCATTCTGATCGCCAACATGGGCGGGTATGTCGACGAGATCCGCAAGGGTTCCATTCGGGAGTCGATCTCAATCTCGGTCACCCTGAACAAGGCCTACCAGAACCTGACAGTAGATCAGCGGCGCACCCTCATCAGCGACTTGGTAGCCATAGAGGAAGGGCGACTGGGTCTGGATCAGCCGTTCGCCATCCGAAGTGTCCGCTTCCTCAAGGATGCCCTGACCCTCAACCTGGGTCGCGCCGAGTACCTCACCAGCGACAGCGGCTCGAAACTGGTACGTCTCATCATCCTGGAGAGGCTTCCCCCGACACTGCTGCTAATGGGGGCCGCCCAGCTCATCCTCTTCGTGGTCAGTATTTTCGCTGCCCTGGCGCTATCCCGCTCCTACGGCAGCTGGGCGGACCGACTCGTGATCGCGCTCGCCCCTACGGGCGCAGCGCCCGGGTGGTTCTACGGGCTCTTCCTAATCCTCATCTTCGCCGGCCTTCTGCGCCTGTTGCCTTTCGGTGGCATGGTGGATGCCCCGCCCCCGTCTGACCCGACCGCCTACGCCATCAGCCTGATCAGGCACCTGATCTTGCCGGTCCTGGCGCTGGTGCTGAGCTCCGGAGTGCTCACCATCTACAACTGGCGCACGTTCTTCCTGATCTACTCGAGCGAGGACTACGTCGACATGGCCAAGGCCAAGGGCCTGCCCGACCGGGTTATCGAGAGCCGCTACATACTCCGGCCCACCCTCCCCACCATTATCACGAACTTCGCCCTCATTCTCATCAGCCTCTGGACCGGCGCCATCATTCTGGAGACGGTGTTCAACTGGCCCGGACTTGGGCGGCTCAACTTCCGCGCCATCAACCTCTACGACACTCCGGTGATCGTGGGCATTGCCATCATCTACGCTTACCTGCTGGCCATCACGGTGTTCCTGCTGGACTTCGTCTACGCCCTGGTGGACCCACGGGTGAAGGTGGGCGGCAACGGAGGCGCGCAGCGATGAGGGCTTGGCGCGAGCTCACTGAGTACCCGTCGGCCATCGTCGGCCTCCTTATCATAGCCGTGGTGGTGGGTCTGGCCGTCTACACTCTGGTTACAATGCCCTACGGTGAGGCTATCCGCCTGTGGCGGGGCGGCGAGGAGGTCTGGCAGGACTACCCGAAGAACGCCTCTCCCTCCTGGACCAACCTCTTCCGACAATCCGACCTACCCGCGACGGTGGTCCTGGACACTCGCGCGGGCACCGCCGAAAAGTCATTGGATCGCTCGACGCCCGGAATCACCGATGCCACGCTTGACTTCACCTTCGACTGGACTGCGGACTACTTCCCCCAGGAACTGAGCCTCTTCACCTACGCGAGCTTCGGCGAGAAGCAGCCCTTCGTGGAGGTGACGTGGTTCACCCCGGACGACCGCGAGATCAAGGTCGCCGACCTGAGCTCAAAGGCGTCGGACGCCTACCGCTTTGAGGCCGACGCCAGCCTCGTACGTCGCCTGAAGGGGGTTGCACCGCAACGGGCGCTCCTGGCCGACCCCAACGTTGAGGAGCTGACGCCCCTCAAGGGGCAGTACCGTGTCCGGGTCACCGGGCTATTCTTCGAGGATGATGGCGACCTGGACGCGAAGCTGGTCTCGTACGGCCAGGTGCACGGTATGGCGGGTACGGACCACCGTCGCCGCGACCTTACCGTGGCGCTGATGTGGGGGGCGCCGGTGGCGCTCGCGTTTGGGTTGCTCGCCGCCGTTGGCACCACCATCACCACTATGTTCATCGCCGCGTTTGGGGTCTGGTTCGGCGGTGCGGTGGATGGCCTGATCCAGCGGCTGACGGAAGTGAACATGATCTTGCCATTCCTGCCCATCCTGATCATGGTCGGCACGTTCTACTCACGGTCCATCTGGGTGATACTCGGTGCGGTGGTGGCCCTGGGGATTTTCGGGTCCAGTATCAAGACCTACCGGGCCATATTCCTCCAGGTGCGGGAGGCGCCGTACATCGAGGCGGCGCGGGCGTACGGGGCCCGCGGGGGCCGCATTGTGGCCCAGTACCTGGTGCCGCGCATCATACCCATGCTCATCCCCAGTCTGGTCGTGACCATTCCCACCTACGTGTTCCTGGAGGCATCCTTGGCCGTCCTAGGGCTGGGGGACCCGGTGCTCCCCACTTGGGGCAAGCTCATTAACGACGCCAACGAGAATGGCGCCTTGTTCAACGGCTACTACTACTGGGTGCTGCAGCCGGCCGCGCTTCTCATGCTTACCGGTCTGGGCTTTTCCATGGTCGGCTTTGCCCTGGACCGGGTGTTCAATCCGCGACTGCGAGGGCTGTAACCGTGTACTCAGCTGAGGAACCGCTGCTCCGTGTGAAGGACCTGCTGCTCCACTTCCGCGCCAAGCGCGGCATCGTGCAGGCAGTGGACTTGGTGAGCTTCGGCCTGGACCGCAATGAGGCCGTGGTCATCATCGGCGAGTCCGGTTGCGGAAAGACCTCAATGGCGCGGGCGCTGTTGCGCCTTCTCCCCCGTAACGTACACGCCTACTCCGGCGCCGTGGAGTTGGGCGGCCTGGATGTCATGAAGTTGCCGGAGGAGAGGTTCCGCCGCGAGATCCGCTGGCTTCGCATGGCTATGGTGCCGCAGGCGGCCATGAACGCCCTCAACCCGGTCATCCGGGTGGGGGAGCAAGTCGCCGAGCCGGCCGTCGTCCACCAGGATCTGTCGCGCAACACTGCCCTCGACCGGGCGCGGGAGATGTTCCAGTTGGTGGGCGTTCCGGATGACTTCGTGAACCGTTATCCGTTCGAGCTCAGCGGCGGCATGCGGCAGCGAGTGGCGCTGGCGATGGCGCTGGTGACGTCACCCGACGTGATCCTCCTGGACGAGCCCACCTCGGCGCTGGACGTGCTGACGCAGGCAAACATCATGAACCAGCTCAAGCTGATCAAGTGGGAGATGGGGATGAGTTTCGTGCTCATCACCCACGACATCGCCACTTCCAGCGAGCTAGCCGACCGGGTGGCCGTGATGTATGCCGGTCAGGTGGTGGAGGTGGCGGACAACACTGGCTTCTTCAGTGAGCCCCTGCATCCATACTCCGAGATGCTGATGGCGAGCGTCCCGCGGCTCCGGGGCGATGAGGAGCCGGGGTTCATCGTGGGCCAACCGCCCAGTCTCATCGACCCGCCCACTGGTTGCCGGTTCGCAGAGAGGTGCCCGCACAGGCACGACCGCTGCTCGGAGGAGCCACCCGTGTTCGGGCACAACGGGCGCAGCGTGAAGTGCTGGCTGTATGAGAAGGGTTGGAGCTAGGGCATGGCCGCTGTCACTAACCAGGTTGAGTCGCTCATCTCGGCGTCGGGAAACGGCCGGGGCAGTTCGCTCCTGTCGGTTCAGGACCTGCGCGTCTGGTTCGAGCTGAGGCGTTTCGGGTTCGGGCATGCCGGCTATGTGCGAGCCGTGGACGGAGTGAACTTTGAGATCGGGACGGGCCAGGCCGTGGCCGTAGTGGGTGAGAGCGGCTGCGGCAAGTCCACGTTAATGAGGACGATCTTGGGGCTGAACCGTCCCACGCGGGGAGACGTCGTGTTCGACGGGCGCCATGTGAAGGACCTGTCGCGGGCGGAGATGCGCGCCTACCGGGCTGAGGTCGGCTACGTCCAGCAGGATCCCTACGGAGCGCTGCCTCCCTTCATGAACGTTCGCCGGGCCCTGCGAGAGCCGCTGATCGTGAACGGCATCCGGGTGGAGTCGGAGCAGTCGGAGCGGATCCACAAGGTGCTGGGGGAAGTGAAGCTGACTCCCGTGCCGGAGTATCTGCCCAAGTACCCACACATGCTCAGCGGGGGACAACAGCAGCGGGTCGTGATAGCCCGTGCCATGATATTGGGGCCGCGGCTGATTGTGGCAGACGAACCGGTATCGATGCTGGACGCTTCGGTGCGGGTGGAGATCCTCAGCCTGCTACGAGCGCTGCAGCAGGAGCACCATCTGGCGGTGATCTACGTGACGCACGACCTCTCGACAGTACGCTACTTCGCCGAGCGCGTGATGGTGATGTACGCCGGCCAGATCATCGAGCAAGGGGGGGTTGACGCAGTCGTGCGCAACCCACTACACTTTTACACGCAGGCCTTGATCGACGCCACGGCGGACCCGGACGCTTCCAACGCCGCGACTTGTCGAGATGTGCCACCGGGCGAACCACCTAGCCTCGTGCGGCCACCCGAGGGGTGTCGCTTCCACCCTCGCTGTCCGGCCCGCATTGATGGGCTCTGCGACGTGGAGGAGCCTCCGACGTTTGAGCCTGAGGCGGGACACTCTACGGCCTGCTGGCGGTACCAGTGATATGGTCAAGCACTAGATCAATCATCCTGACCGGGCTCGCTCTGCTGCTCATCGGGGTCATTCTACCCTTCCTGATGGTGATGCAGGTTCTTGAGAGCACCTTCTTCCTTGCCCTCGTGTCCTACTCCGCGTCGATAGCCGGCCTCATTGTCGGCGTCGTGGGCACTGCGATGTACGTCAGGGAGCGGCGCCGCTAGAGCCATCGTCGAAGCGGCTGCCCCCCGCCTCTCTCCCCGGACTGTAAGCGAGGATGCATTGCGGCGCGCCCGTTGAGTGCTGCCCCCGCGAGTGCTAAGGTGTCTTCAAGCTAGCGTCGGCGCTTGACGCCGCGCAGGAGGCATCTCATGTCTGACCGCCGCGCCCAGTATCACCTTCGCATCCAGCTGCGCCCGAGCCCCGACATCGCCCGGCGGGCAGAGGCGTTGGCCCAGTTCTGTATCGACTGCGAAATCGAGGAGGCGGTGCTCTTCGTCGATGCCGAGACGGCGAACAACGGCTTCCTCAGCGCGGGCGAGACCGAGGAATGGCGCGCCGCCCTCCAGCACACGCGGGACGAACTGCTGGCCCGTGGCATCGCGGTGAGCCTGAACCCCTGGTATACCGTGCTGCACACGGACCGCGGCCGGCATCAGCCCGAGGGCTGGTCGTTCACGCCCATGGTCTCCCCCACGGGGGAGGTGGCGCGAACAGTTGCCTCGTTCGCTTGCCCCCGCTGGCAGCAGTACATCGCCCAACTCTATGGCGCTCTCTCCTCGGTGGGATTCCGGGTGGTGTGGATCGAGGACGACTTCCGCTACCACAACCATGCCCCGCTCCCCTGGGGAGGCGACTTCAGCTCCGCCATGTTGAGTCGCTTCGCCGCTAAGGTGGGCCGCGAGGTTGGCCGCGAGGAGGTGGTGGCCAACATCCTTCGTCCCGGCGAGCCTCACCCCTGGCGCGGCCTGTGGCAGGAGACCTGGCAAGACGCCCAGATCGAGGCCGCGAGCGCCATCCGGGACGCTGTCCTGGCGGCCGATGGCTCGAGCCTACTCGGCCTGATGAGCTCCCATCCGAGCAGCCACAGTCAGGAGGGGCGCGACTGGGACCGCCTGTTCCGGTCCATCGAGCACCGGGGACGGACCGTCCATAGGCCGCACTTCGCCGGCTACCAGGACTCCACCCGCGCCGATCTGGCCCGCTCCTCATTCCTGCTCGACTATCAGAAGAACCTTCGGCCCGCCGACCTGAACGTGGAGGTCACCCCCGAGATAGAGAACTACCCGATGACGCCGTTCAGCAAGTCGGATACGGTGACGTGGGGCCAGATGGCCCTGGCGCAGATCCACGGCGCCGATGCGCAGATGCTGGACATCTTCAGCTTCGAGGTGCACCACATCGAGGACGAGCCCTGGGTGGGGCCCTTCCTGAATCGGGTCCGGCCCGGTCTGGACGAACTGGCGCGCGCCTTTCCGGCATCACTGGTCACCAGCGGCGTGGGGGTGCTGTGGCGGCCTGATGCGGCGCTGCACGTGCGCACAAGCGGAGCACATGACCTATCCGAGCTATGGGTGCCGCTCACACCGGCGGCCGATGTCCTACAGGCGATCGGAGTGGCGGTGCAGGCAAGGCCGGGCTCGGTCAACTGCCTGTGGGGGACGGTTGCCTGGGCCTACCCGGACGACGAGTTGCGGGCCCTTCTGGCGGGCCGGCTCTGGCTGGACGCGGAAGCCGCCTCGGTGCTGCAGCAGCGTGGACTCGGTGCCCACTTGCCCGTCGCCCATGGTCACTGGTGGGGACGCGAGGAGATGAACTACAGTCTGGAGCGCCCGGCTGGGGCAGCATCCGGGCTGGAGCCGCACCTTTCGATGAGCGTGAACGCGTTCGGGCGCGTCGCCTATCAGACGTTGCGCCCCGGGGCGGAGGAGTGGACGAGTCTGTGTGATCCGCACGGTGTTCGTCTGGGACCGGCGCTGACGGTGAGCGACAACGACCTGGGCGGCCGAGTGGCGGTGTCGGCGCTGCCTCTGGCGGGCGAGCCCAGCTCCTTCACCCTCTCCGTCAGCCGGCAGCGGCTGATCCAGGGGCTGATCCGCCATCTGGCTCCGGAAGGCGCCCTTCCGGCGCTGGTTGAGGGGTCGGCCTTCACCTTCCCCGTCGACATGCACGGCGGCGACACTAGGCGGGTGGCGCTCTTCAACGCTTCGCTCGACGGACAGAGACCGATCGTTCACCTGAACGGAGCAGAGGCGGTGGACGAGGCACGGTTGCTCACCGCGGAGGGACCGGGCGGGCCACTGGCGCACGAGGTGACAGGCGTGCCGGGCGGGCTGGACGTGCGGGTCACGGAGCCGCTGCCCTTCTGCGGAGTGGCCGTGCTCACGTTGGTGTAGAGGCGGCACGGCGGCAGCGTCTCTGCGGATGGGAGCACGAGGTCTGGCTCCCATCCGTGCCGCCATCAGGCGTTGGCTACTCGAGCTCCAGGAGCTTGACGGCGTTCTCTCGGGCCACCTTCTGGAATACCGCTTCGCTGATCTTGCCGTTGGCCCGCCACTCCTGGAGAAGGTCTACCAGCGGCACGGGCATGGTGCGAAAACACATGTCGGTGCCAAAGAGGATGCGGTCCTGGAACTCGGCAAGGAAGCGGGGACCGTAGTCATGGTCGCGGTTGAAGGCGTTGTAGGCAGTGAAGTCTGACAGGTCGCCGTAGAGGTTGGGGTAGCGGCGGAAGAGGGTGGGCACGACGCCCTCCTCGCGCACCGGCTCCGTCGGCAGCCGGCCCACTTGGCCGCGCGGCCCAAAGACGAAGCCGCGTTCGCCCGGTGTCTGCAAGCGCGCGATCTCGGACCAGAACACGGGTCCATGGCCTAGGATGAGGAGGTCGGGGAACTTCTGGAGGGTGTGCTCTAGTTGTGGTAGGCCAGGATCGTCGTAGAGGCCGAAGTCGCCAGTGAGCTGATCGGAGCCGTCGAAGATGACGGGGAGGCCGACGGCTTCAGCGTGCTTGAAGAGGTTCTGCACGAGCGGGTCCATGAGCGGTAGGTTGGGCATCACTTCGCCGAGGCCGCGGCAGCCCAGGTCCTTGTAGTAGCGCAGCAGGTCGCCCAGCGGGGCGTCGGCGGAGTTGGTCAGTGCCCGCGGGTCGATGTTGCAGAAGGGGATGATGCGGTCTGGGTACTGCGCCGCCATGTCGAGGATGTCCTCGTTGGATTGGGGCAGGTAGATCTCGGGGCTGACTATGGGCAGGACCGCGCCGCGCTCTATGCCGAGTTCGTCGTAGCGGGCGAGCAGCTCCTGGGCGGTGCAGAACTGCACCGGCATAGCCGGAGGCTGAAGGCGGTAGGCATGGGCGTGGATGTCTATGAACAAGTCCGCCTCCTGGGCGACAGTGATGGAGGCACCGGTGAATCCCACACGGGTACCTCACCGGCGCCATGCGGGAGCGATGCTCCTAGGCTGAGCGCCCGCGGGCGTCCACCGGCCAGACGTCTACCACGCGCTCGCCCTGAACTACGAAGTAGCGGTCATGCAGGTTGATGGTGGTGCAGCCGTGGGTGGGCTGCAGCAGGATCTTGTCCCCCAGGCGTAGTCCGGCGGCGCCCGCTCCGTCATGGGTGCCGTGCTCCTCGGACAGCTTGGCCGTGACGAGGCCCTCGGGCTGCAGTACCACCGGCATGCCAAACTCCGGCGTGATGGATTTCATGCCCGCATCGGAGATCACGCGGTCGTCGTTTGGCTTGCTCACCACGGTGGCCAGGACGCTCAGCGCCGGTCGGAACTCAGGGATGATTCCGCCATAGCGGGCGTCCATGGTGGCGTAGGAGCCGGCCTGCACCTCGTCCACTCCCGGGTAGTTGCCGGTGAACTTGTAGGTGCCCGTGCCGCCGCCGCTGACGATGGAGACCGGGAGGCCGCTCTTCTCGATGAAGCGGCGAGCCGAGGTGAGCTTGGCCATGGCCTTCTCGGCGGCTGCCCGGCGCGCCTCTTCCTCGGGAATCATCACTGCGTGCCCCTCGTACCCCTGCAGCCCGGCGAAGACCAGCCCGGAGGCTCCGTGCACGCGACGGGCCAGCTCCAGCGCCTGTTCGGGGGTATCCACACCACAGCGCCCCATGCCGATATCCACCTCGACCAGCAGGCGCAGAGTCACGCCGGCGGCCGCGGCGGCAGCGGAGAGGTCGTCTATGTTCGCCGCAGCGTCCACCGCCACCATGACGTCGGTCTGGCAACGCAGGCGCACCAGGCGGCCTATCTTGGTGGGCCCCACGATCTGGTTGGCGATGAGGATGTCCGGGGCCACGGGGGCCAGGGCTTCGGCCTCGCCCAGCTTGGCGCAGGTGATGCCCACCGCTCCGGCGGCGATCTGGCGGCGGGCGATCTGGGCGCACTTGTGCGTCTTGGAGTGCGGCCGCAAGCTGGCGCTGGCCCCGGCCATGAAGTTGGCCATGTAGGCGATGTTAGCCTCCAGCGCATCCAGATCGAGCACCAGCGCCGGCGTATCGAGGTCCCACATTGAGGAGTAGCTCCGGTCCATGCTTGTCTTCTCCATCGGCATTCTACTGCGGAGACGCCCAGCCCCGAGCAAGCTTCACTGCCCGAGACCAGTCGCGATAGCTGCTTTCCCGCCGGTCCTCGTCCCATTCCGGCTCAAACACCTGGTCGACCCGGCGTTTGGCGCGCAGGTCTTCCAGGCGCGGCCATACCCCGGCGGCGTGCCCGGCGAGATAGGCGGCTCCCAGGGCGGTGGTCTCCGTGTTGGCCGGCCGCTCCACCGGAACTCCCAGGATGTCTGCCTGCAACTGCAGGAGGAGGTTGTTCTGCGACGCCCCCCCGTCGGCACGGAGCACCTGCAGGTCTAGTCCCGCCTCGGCGGCCATCGCCTGCAGGACGTCTCGACTCTGAAAGCAGATGCCTTCCAGGGCCGCCCGGGCGAGATGGTGCCGTCCCGTGCCACGCGTGAGGCCGATGAGCAGGCCCCGAGCGTAGGGATCCCAGTAGGGCGCCCCTAGGCCGACGAAGGCGGGCACGAAGTAGACACCGCCCGCGTTGGGCGCCCTGGCGGCGAGTTCCTCCACCTCAGAGGCCGACTTGATGATGCCCAGCTCGTCGCGCAGCCACTGGATTGCCGCCCCGGCGACAAACACGCTTCCCTCAATGGCGTAGATGGGACCGCCGCCCAGGTCCCAAGCCACCGTGGCCAGGAGGCCGCCCTTGGGGATCTTCAGCTGCGAACCGATATTGAGGAGGACGAAGCAGCCGGTTCCGTAAGTGTTCTTGGCCTGACCGGGATCTAGGCACATCTGGCCGAACAGGGCCGCTTGCTGGTCCCCGGCCATGCCGGTCACCGGTACGGAGTGCCCCAGGAACTCCGCATTCGTCTCTCCGAACGATCCGGCGGTGGGAAGGACCTCCGGCAGTATGGCACGGGGGATGCTGAGCGCATCCAGAAGCTCGCTGTCCCAGTCCCCCGTGCGGAGGTTGTAGAGCAGGGTGCGAGAGGCGTTGCTGGGGTCGGTGGCGTGGACACGGCCGCCCGTCAGTCTCCAGAGTAGATAGGTGTCGACGGTGCCAAACAGCACGTCGCCACGCTCCGCACGCTCCCGCAATCCGGGCTGGTTGCGCAGGAGCCACATGATCTTGGTGCCGGAGAAGTAGGGATCGAGCACGAGCCCGGTGCGCTCGGCGACGAGAGGTGCGAGGCCGGCGGAGCGCAACTCCTCGCATATGGGTGCGGTGCGCCGGTCCTGCCAGACAATGGCATTGTGTGCCGGCTCACCGGTGTGGGCGTCCCACAGCAGGGTGGTCTCGCGCTGGTTGGCGATGCCGATTGCGGCTACATCGCGGGCGCTCACTTGCGCGCTTTCCAGGCAGGCCTCCGCCGCCTCTCGCTGGCTCTGCCAGATGTCCTCCGGCCGGTGCTCAACCTGCCCCGGCTCCGGGTAGATCTGCGCGAACTCGAGCTGGGATGAAGCTACGGCAGCGCCGGACTCGTCGAAGAGAATCGCTCTCGAACTGGTGGTTCCCTGGTCTAGCGCCAGGATGTAGTGCATCGCGGGCCTCCACAATATGTGGATCGCCGGATTCTAGGGGGTGCGAGGCGGCCGGTCAACGACTGGGAGGCGACGTTTCGCTTTCGTCGCCTCCCGAAACCCACCTCAGTCTGAGCCGAACGGCGAGCCTACTCCTTGTCGTCGCTGGGCGGTAGAACCACCGCCAGGTGCAGCTCCTGCAGCTGCACATCGTCGATCGGGCCCGGCGCCCCCATCATCACATCCGTTGCGCTCTGGGTCTTGGGGAAGGCGATCACCTGGCGGATGTTGTTCTCGCCGGCAAGCAGCATGACTAGACGATCGATGCCGGGGGCGATGCCGCCGTGGGGGGGTGCACCGAACTCGAAAGCCTGTAGCAGGTGCCCGAACCGAGTCTGGATCTCCTCCGGTTCATAGCGGAGCAGGCGGAAGATCTTCTCCTGGATGTCGCGGCGGTGACACCGAATGGAACCGCTGGACAGCTCGAAGCCGTTACAGACGATGTCATAGCACTGCGCCCGCACCTGTCCCGGGTCAGAATCCAGAAGCGGCAGATCTTCCTCCTTGGGCATGGTGAAGGCATGGTGGCTTGGATCCCACCGCTGCTCCTCCTCATCCCACTCCACTAGCGGAAAGTCCTTCACCCAGGCGAAGGCCAGCAGGTCGCTGGGCGCCAGGCCCAAGCGGGAGCCGAGCGCGCGTCGCAACTCGCCTAGGACGGCGCGCGCCACCGGCACCTGGTCGGCCACGATGAGCACCATATCGCCCTCATTGGCCCCAGTGCGCGAAAGAATGGCGGCGGTCTCCTCGGAGGAGAGGAACTTGGCGATCGGGCCGCGGACTTCCCCATGGCCGACGGCAAGGGTCACCAGGCCCTTGGCGCCCGCCTTCTTGGCCATCTCGGTGAGCTCGTCAATCTGGCGCCGGGTGTAGTCGGCTACGCCCGGGGCGACGATGGCGCGCACCGTGCCGCCTGCCTCGACGGTCTCGCGGAACACCCGGAAACCGCTGGCACAGACCACATCGTCGAGGCAGTGCAGACGCATGTCGAAGCGGAGGTCGGGCTTGTCGCTGCCGTACAGGTCCAGCGCCTCCCGGTGAGTCAGGCGGGGGAAGGGCGAGATGATCCTCCACTCAGGGGTGACCGTGCGCACCAGCTCGGTGAACAGCGACTCGGTCAGACGGAGGATGTCCTCCTCCTCCGCGAAAGACATCTCCAGGTCAAGCTGGGTGAACTCCGGCTGACGGTCCGCCCGCAGGTCCTCGTCCCGGAAGCAGCGGGCGATCTGGAAGTAGCGGTCGAAGCCTGAGACCATGAGCAGCTGCTTGAGCTGTTGCGGCGACTGGGGGAGGGCATAGAAGTGGCCCGGATGGATACGGCTCGGGACCACATAGTCGCGGGCGCCTTCAGGAGTGCTCTTGATGAGCATCGGCGTCTCGACCTCTATGAAGCCGCGGGCATCGAGGAAGTCGCGGATGAACTTGACCACCCGGTGGCGCAGAATGACGTTGCTCTGCATCGAGCGGCGGCGGAGGTCCAGGTAACGGTAGCGGAGGCGCAGGCTTTCGTCGGCCGTCTGGTCGTCGGCAACCTCAAAGGGGAGCACTCGAGACGGATTCAGGATCGTGGCACTGGTGGCGTGCACCTCAATCTCACCAGTGGCGAGATCGGGGTTGGCCATCCCTTCCGGGCGTCGCTCAACCTGCCCCTCTACCTGCAGCACGAACTCAGCCTTGAGCCCCTCCGCTACCGCATGAGCCGCAGGCGAATCCGAGGGGTCGAAGACGACCTGGGTGCGCCCGTAGCGATCGCGCAAGTCGACGAAGATGAGGCCGCCGTGGTCCCGCCGGCGATGGACCCAGCCCGCCAGGACTACCGTCTCGCCGGCGCGCGCCGCCGTCAGTTCTCCGCAGGTGCTCGTTCTGAGCATGAACCGCCTCCAGTGCCCGTCCGAGGGTGGCAGCGATTATAGGCCCGCACCGACGGCTGGACAACAGCCCGCCCGCACGGCCGGCACGCTGGCCTAGGTGGTTTGCCCGGCTACAAACGCGACCTCTATAATCATTCGTGGCGAGCGCGGCGCGGCCGAGCGTCGCTATCCTCGAGGTGCGGACCACTGGGAGGTGTTGTGCGAGCATCCGTCTGGCGCATGCTAGCGGTCATTGTCGTGATCTTCGCTGTCGTCGCGTGGATCTCCTTGCCCTCCAACCCGGGCCTGCACATCAACCTGGGGCCCATCAAGATCAACACTCCCATTGAGCTGCACCAGGGACTCGACCTTCAGGGAGGGTTGCGCGTCCTGCTGAGCGCGGACGTCCCGGCCGGCGAGACCGTCTCCTCGGACGCGATGTCGGCTGTCCGCGTGATCGTCGAGAACCGTGTCAATGCCCTAGGGGTGACGGAGCCGGTGGTTCAGCTACAGGGGGACCGCTACTTGGTGGTGGAACTGCCCGGCATTCAGGACCCGGACGCGGCCATCGAGGCGCTCAAGGGCACCGGCTTGCTGGAGTTCGTGGACGGCGGTACCACCCTACTGCCACAGGGAGCCTACATTCGTACCAGCTACAGCGAGGAACTCGGCAGTGCCGTCGAGGTCGATGCCGAGAGCATGTTTCAGCCCGACACCGTCTTCCCCACCGTATTCACTGGCCGCGACCTGGCCGGGGCGGGAGTGGCGACCGATCAGTTGGGCGGCTACGAGGTGACTCTGGAGTTCACGTCGGAGGCGTCGGCCCAGTTTGCCGAGTACACCCGGCAGAACATCGGCCGCATACTGGCGATTGTGCTGGACGGCCAAGTCCTCAGTTCGCCCAGCATTGAGAGCGTCATTCCCGACGGACAGGCGCGCATATCCGGCACCTTCACACTGGAAGAGGCCCGGGCGCTGAGCATCCAGCTCAAGTACGGTGCCCTGCCCGTGCCGCTGGCCGTGGAAGAGACACGCCTGGTGGGCCCAACCCTGGGCCAGGACTCGGTGCAGCGCAGCATCAGAGCGGGAATGGCCGGGCTAGCGGTCGTGCTGCTCTTCATGATCGTCTACTACCGCGTGCCGGGCGTACTGGCTGCCGTGGCCCTGATCATCTACGCCCTCATCAACCTCTCCCTGTACAAGATCATCCCCGTAACCATCACCCTACCTGGTATCACCGGGTTCCTGCTATCAACGGGAATGGCGGTGGACGCCAACATTCTCATCTTCGAGCGGATGAAGGAAGAGGTGCGCTGGGGACGTCCCCTATCGAGCGCCATCGAGGCCGGCTTCAGCCGCGCCTGGACTAGCATTCGGGACTCGAACCTTTCGGCAATCATCACTTGCGTGGTTCTGTACTGGTTCGGCTCCAACTTCGGCGCCACCCAGGTCAAGGGCTTTGCCATCACTCTCTTCATCGGGGTGCTGGTGAGCATGTTCACCGCCATCGTGGTGACGCACACGCTGATGCGCGTGCTCTTCCGTTTCGCCGGCAACTGGTTGCGCGAGCGCCGCTGGGCGCTCGGAGCATAGGCTACTTCACCGGGGGTCCTTGTGATCGATTTTGTCGGCAAGCGACGCTGGTTCTTCCTCATCTCCCTGGTCGTCATCGTGCCCGGGCTGGTGGCCATGATCTACTCCACCGTTACCACGGGCTCGCCGCTGCGCCTGAGTATCGACTTCACCAGCGGCTCGCTGCTCGAGTTGCGCTTCGAGCAGGTGGTGCCGGCGTCTGAGGTCCGCGACGTATACGTCGATCGTGGCTTTCTGGACACCACGGTGCAGTCGGCGGATGACGGAAGGACAGTGTTCATCCGGTCGAAGCAGCTGGACCAGGAGACCAAGACAGCCATAGTCGGTGAGTTGCGCGAGCGCTTCGGCGACGCCGAGGAGCTTCGCTATGAGTCGGTGGGTCCCACCGTGGGCCGAGAGGTAACGCGGGCAGCGACCATTGCCGTTACCGTCGCCGCGGCTGCCATCCTGTTGTTCATCGTCTACTCCTTCCGGGGCGTACCCAACGCGGTCCGCTACGGGATCTGCGCCATCGCCGCCATGGTGCACGACGTGCTGGTCACCACCGGCATGTTCTCAATCATGGGGCTCGTGGCCGGATGGGAGGTGGACGCGCTCTTCTTGACGGCGCTGCTAACTGTTGTCGGCTTCTCGGTCCAGGACACCATCGTTGTCTTCGACCGCATCCGGGAGAACATCCCCAAGCGCCGCGGCGAGCCCTACGAGCTAGTGGTCAATCGCAGCCTGCTGGAGACCCTGCACCGGTCGCTGGCCACGCAGCTGAATGCCATGTTCGTGTTGGTCGCCATCCTGTTCTTTGGCGGCGCCACCATGAAGCAGTTTGTCGCCACGCTCCTGGTGGGCATGATCAGCGGCACCTACTCCTCGCTCTTTAGTGCCGTGCCTCTGCTGGTGGTCTGGCAGACGGGCGAGGCAGAAGCCTGGGTCCGGCGCATCTTCGGACGCCCGGCGCACGCCGCGAGCTGATGAGTCGAGCCATCGGCCTAGTCGTAGCTCGCTACGGTGAGATAGCCCTCAAAGGGCGCAACCAGCCGGTCTTCTTGCGGCAGCTGCGGCGCAACATGCGCGAGGCCCTCCGCCGGCGGGAGGTCGATGCCGAGGTGGTGACCGAGGGCCGCCGAGTGCACGTCCGCACCGCCGACCCCGATGCGGCCCTACAGGCGCTCCGCCGGGTCTTCGGCCTGACCTCCATGAGCCCGGCGGTGCGCGTGACGCCGGACCTCGAGTCCATCCGGCAGGTAGCTCTGGAGGGAGCAGTCCGCAGCGGGCTTGGCCCGAGCCGGAGCGTCCGGGTGCAGGCGCGTCGTTCGTTCAAGGGCTTCCCCCTGACCTCACCGGAGATCAACCGGGCCGTGGGCGAGTACCTCGTTCAGGAGACCGGCGCCGACGTGGATCTTTCCGACGGCGCGGACTACACCGTCGGCGTCGAGATCCACCAGGACCATGCTCTCGTCTTCGCGGACACTGTCGCCGGCGCGGGGGGGCTTCCCGTTCCCTTGAGCGGCCGGGTGATCGTGCTGATGTCGGCCGGCCTAGACTCGCCGGTGGCGGCTTGGATGATGATGAAGCGAGGCTGTGCCGTCATCCCGCTGCACTTCGCCGGCTCGGACGAGATGACCGAACGGTTCGGCGGCATCTGCGACCAACTGCAGACGTGGTCTCAGGGCTGGCGTCTGCGCCCGGTGGTACGCTCGCACCACGAGGCACTGACCGGCATCGCGGACCGGCTGGCGGAGCAGCGGGAAGACCGCTGGAACTGCCTCTTCTGTAAGCGTGCGATGGTCGCGGAGGCGGAACGGGTGGCTCACGAACTTGGTGCCCAGGGCATCGTGCTGGGGGACTCGCTGGGGCAGGTGGCGAGCCAGACCCTGGAAAACATGCGCGTCATCTCTGCGGGGACGAAGCTACCAATCTTCCGGCCGTTGATCGGGATGGACAAGGTGGAGATCATGGCGCTGGCGCGCACCATCGGTACCTACGAGCTCAGCGCCCAGGGGCAGCCGCTCTGCCCGTTCCTGCCCAGCAGGCCCCTCACTCAAGCCTCGTTCGAGAAGTTCCTGGCTCTTCAGCCCGAGATCGAGACCGACCGCCCTCTCTACGAAGACTGACTTACCACCTCGACCACACCGGCGTTCTCGGTGGCTTCCCCCACTTCCCAGATCGGGAGTCCCGCAGTCTCTGCCTGCTTCAGTAGTTCGGAGGCTGCGACCGGCGGAACTACCAGCAGCAGCCCGCCTGACGTCTCCGGCGTGAACAGCAGCAGGCGAAGCTCGTCCGGCAGAGAAGGCGCGAACACCACGTGGGAGGAGTAGGCGGCCTCGTTGTTGTTCGCCCCCGCCGGGAACAGCCACTGCTCGGCGTACGAGCTGGCACCTGGGACGAGAGGGAGGGCCTCGAACCGGAAGCGCAGGCCGACTCCGCTGTGATGCGCCAATTCCGAGGCGTGGCCGAGAAGGGAGAAGCCAGTGACGTCGGTGGCGGCGCGCACTTGGTGATCCCGTGCCAATCGGGCGGCATCGCGGTTCAATCGGCTCATCCAGCCGACCGCTGCGTCGATGTCTCCGGGAGCCGCTGCGTCGGCCTTGAGGGCGGTGGCCACCAGTCCTAGGCCCAGTGGCTTCGTGAGCAGCAGACGGTCACCCGGCTTCGCTCCCGCCTTCGTCCAGAGGCCGTCGCGGCGGCCAAGCCCAAGCACAGCTAGCCCAAACACCGGCTCCGGTCCGACGATGGTATGGCCTCCCACCAGCGCGCCGCCCGACTCGCGCACCTTCTCGGCACCTCCGCGCAAGATCTCGGCGACGGTGTAGTCAGAGAGGCATTCGGGGAAGACGGCCACATTCAGGGCCAGCGCCACCTCACCGCCCATGGCGTAGACGTCACTCAGGGAGTTGGCCGCCGCGATGGCGCCGAACTGATAGGGATCGTCGACGACCGGGGTGAGGAAGTCGGTGGTCAGGATCAGGACGCGACCGTCGCCGATCTCATAAACGGCGGCATCGTCCGGCTCCGCCAGTCCTACCAGCACCTGGGGAAAGTCGGCTTGTGGGAACATCCCGGCTAGAGGGCGCAGGACCTGCGCCAGGGCGGCCGCGGGCCGCTTGGCGGCTCAGCCGGCGGCCTTGGCCATGGCGGTCAGGCGGATGTTCTCTTGCGGGCTATGGAGGGCGTCGCGGTCGCTGTTCATTGGCGCTAGTGTACTAGGAGTGTCGGCCTGCGAGCCAGGAACTCGAGCCGCGCGTGCCTGGCTTGACGCCGAGAGCACCTCATTCTACGATCGGGGAAGTCACCATCGTACCGGGAGCGCTGACCATAGCACACGTACTACTTACGCTCGCCAGCAACTCGCCCAGGCGGCGCGATTTGCTGGCTCTTCTGGGAGTACCCTTCGACGTCCTTCCTGCCGATGTCCCTGAACTCCAGCTAGCTGGTGAGGCCCCGGCCGCCATGGTCACGCGCCTAAGTTTGGCGAAGGCCCGAAAGGCAGCCGAGGATTGTCGGACTCGCTACGTCCTCGGCAGTGACACCACCGTCAGCCTGCCCGAGGACGGGAGCTGGCGCGTTTTTGGCAAGCCTATTGACCGCGAGGATGCTCGCCGGATGCTCCTTGCCCTGGGCGGACGGGAACACTGGGTGCACACCGGCTTCGCCTTGCTGGACAAGGAGACGGGCCGGTCCGAGTGTGGTTGCCACGAGAGTCGCGTGACGCTGCGGCTGCTGGATGAGGCGGCGATGGACGACTACCTGGCGAGCGGCATCGGGGATGACAAGGCGGGGGCTTACGGGGTGCAGGATCGCCGTTTTCGCCTGGTCTCCGGCATTGCTGGATGCGTGGCAAGCGTTATGGGTCTGCCGCTGGGGCTGGTGCGCGAGGAACTGCTCAAGGTCGGCCTGACAGCTGCCGATAGGCAGAGCACGGCAACTGCCTGCGCGACGCTGACGGGCATGCCTTGCTGCCTCATGGACGCGGGAAGGACGGGGGCCTGAAACAGGGATGGTGATGCGGGCTCTGGAACTCAGTGCGGCCCACCGAGTCGTCGGTGGAGGCCCGGTGATGCTACTCACGACCCGCTACCGCGACCGGTCCAACGTGATGGCTCTGAGCTGGGTGACTCCGGTGAGTCTCAGGCCGCCGATGGTGGCCGTGTCCGTGCAGCGGGGCTGTCTCTCTCACGACTACATCGAGCGCTCGGGCCAGTTCTCCCTGAGCGTCCCGGGGCCGTCTCAGATTCGCCAGGTGCGCGATGCTGGCTTGCTTAGCGGGAAGGACGTGGACTCCAAGTTCGCGGAAGTGGGGCTCAAGGCCATCGGTGGTGACGCGCTGGCGGTGCCGTTGGTGGCGGAGTGTCTGGCGTACCTGGAGTGTGCCGTGACGGAGGCGTACGAGGTGGGAGAGGATCACACCTTGTTTGTGGCCGAGGTGGTGGGAGCGCAAGCAGATGACGGTGCTTTCGGCGAGTCGTGGCTGCTACCCGCTGCGGGCAGGCGGCCTCTCCACCATCTGGGCGGCCACTTGTACTCGGTGCTCTCCGGTGTCACTTCTGCCGCTCCGGAGGAGGAGGAAGGCTGAACACGGTCGCGCGGCCAGCTGACATACTCTGCATCGAGGACGATGGCGAGCTGGTGGATCTGATCCGCCTGATCCTGGAGCAACAGGGATACACGTTTCGAGGCTGCACCAGCGGCGAGGAGGGACTAGAGGCCGCCCGCACAAAGGTGCCCGACTTGGTCCTTCTCGATCTCATGATGCCCGGGATGGACGGCTGGGAAGTGCTGCGTCGCATGCGGAGGGACCCCAAGCTGGCCGGAGTCCCGGTGGTCCTCGTCACGGCGAAGGCCCAGGGCATCGACAAGATGCTCGGCCTACACGTCGCACGCGCCAATGACTACATCACCAAGCCTTTCGGCCCGCAGGAGCTTATCGACTGCGTGGCCAGAGTTCTTGCGGAGGGGCCGACATCCGTGTGAAGAGAGCATCGGAGTCGTTGACCTAGTGAGGAGGCCAGCCTACACTAACCGGCGCCTCTCCGGTCGGATTCCCCGCCGGGTCAGCCAAACTGATTTCTGGGAGTGAACTGGGTTGCCTATCATTTCGGCCGATCGTCTCGTCCCCTTCGTTCGTGACATGTTTGTCGCTGCCGGCACTCCGGCGCCCCGTGCGATCCGTGTGGCGCAATCGCTGGTGCGCTCCAATCTGGTCGGACACGACTCACACGGCGTGATCCGGGTGCCGCAGTACATGGGCGGTATCCGCAGCGGTCGCATCGATGCAGCGGCCGAGCCGACTGTCGAGCACGAATCGCCGGGCACGGCCACAATGGACGGCCACTGGGGCTGGGGGCAGGTGGCGGCGTGGGAGGCTACCCAGTTGGCGGTGCGCAAGGCCCAGCAGTCGGGACTGGCCGGAGTGGCACTACACTCCAGCAACCACGTGGGCCGGGTGGGCGAGTACGTGGAGGAGATCGCTCGAAACGACATGATCGGGCTGATCGCCCTGAATAACCACGGGGCAGCCATGCAGGTGGCGCCCTTCGGGGGCCGCGAGCGACGACTGTCCTCCAATCCCATTGCCTTCGCTGCCCCCACCAGCGGTCAGCCGATCCTGGTTGACATAACGTCGTCGGTGGTGGCGGAGGGCAAGGTACGGGTACTGCGCAATCAGGGGCGACCTGTGCCCGACGGCTGGCTCATCGACGCGTCCGGGCGGCCGACGAACGACCCCAACGCCCTTTACGCGGATCCTCCGGGAGCTCTGCTTCCGTTAGGGGGGCCCTTGGGCCACAAAGGGTACGGCCTCAGCGTGCTCATCGACGTGATGAGTGGGGCGCTCAGTGGCGGAGGGTGTAGCCGGGCGGAGCATGAGCGCATCGGCAATGCGATGTTCATAGAAGCCATCCGTGTGGATGCTTTCGTTCCGCGCGCGCAGTATTACGCTGAGGTGGATGGTCTGGTGACCAGCCTGAAGTCGTGCCCGCCCGCCGTTGGCTTCACCGAGGTGCTCCTGCCTGGCGAGCCGGAACGGCGGACGGAAGCCCGGCGCCGAGAGGAGGGCATCGAGATAGATGAGGAAACCTGGCACCAACTGAGTGACGTCGCGCGGGGACTCAGCGTAGACGCGCCGGCCTAGTGCCGGCCCAATCGTCGGGTACTGCCGGGCGTCGGGCTCGGTAGGTAGGGCACCGCTAAACAGCAGGAGGCGATGCAATGGTGGAACACGGTACTCCAGAGCCGATGGCACCAATGGGGGGCGGTCCAGAGGTGGCGCCCAATGACAAGACCATGGGGGCGCTCTCGTACATCCTGCCTTTCATTGGCTCCGCGATCGTGCTGCTGAGCGAAAGCAACAAGGCGCGACCATTCCAGAAGTTCCACGCCGTGCAGGGCCTCGGCCTGGCGGTGGCGTACGTGATCTACCAGATCGTGGCTGCGATAGTGGGAGCGGTCCTGGGCGGCCTGTCTGGCGGCCTGCTCTGTTGTGTCACCACGGTACTGCCGCTGCTGCCGCTGGCGCCGATGGTCTACTACGCTTACCAGGCCTATCAGGGCCAGGTCTTCGATATCCCCTTCCTGACCGACTTCATGGTCCAGCAAGGTTGGCTGCAGCGCATATAGGCCCCTGACCCCGTCCGGCCTAGGTCGGGGTCGGCAGACAACTCAAGAGCCGCCGGCGCAGACCTTCACGGTCGCCGCCGGCGGCTCACTCTCTGCCGGTTGAGGAGTTCCTAGTTGCCCGATGCCCTCTCCACAAGGGGTGCGGCCGACTCCTGGACCTGGGCCAGCGCCTCGGAGAGCGGCAATTCGCCGGCGAACACGCGCTGCATGGCCTGCCAGATCCAGCCGCCGACCTGCTCGATCCAGGTGGTGGGGGGCATGGTGTGGCCGATCTCCAGGGCGCCGAGAGCCGCCTCGGCGACATCGGTGCGGTAGGCACCGCGGAACTCAGCCGACTCCAGCGCCGTCTTCAAAGGTGGAACGCTGAGCGACGAGGGTGGTCGGTTGGCGACAAAAGCAATCCACTCCCAAGATGCCTTGGGTTGCTCGGTACGGTTCGACATCACGTACGCGCGCATGGAGAGCAGCGTCATCCGCTCACGGTTCCCCGGCGGTACGGTGACTCCCCACTCGAAGGGCCACTGGCGGCCGGAGAGGGTGCCGCCCCGTTCGGTGATCGGTCCGTACCACATGGCTCCGCGCTGGCCCACCACCGCGTTTTCAAAGCCGCCTAGGGCGTCTAGTTCCTGTGGCGTGGGCATGACTCCGTGACTCAGGGCGAGATCGACGTACCACTGGATGGCCTCTACGGTGGCCAGGTCGGTGAAGGTGGCAGTTGTGGGAGCGACGAGGTTGTCTACCAGAGCGCCGCCGTTCTGGTACACCAGCGGGACGAAGTCAGCTCGGCTCATGTCGCCAATGAGGCCGTAGACAGGCGTAGCTCCGGAGAAGTCGGTGAGCATGAAGGCGGCCTGCAGCAGATCGTCCCAGGTCCACGAGGAGGTGGGATACGGCACTCCCGCGGCGTCAAACAGGTCCCGGTTGAAGTAGAGCACCCAGGGATCGACGTCTGCCGGCAGTCCCCAGAGTTGACCGCGCCATGACAGAGCGTCGAGGGTGCCCTGGTAGAATGCGTCACGGTCGAGGGTGAGGTCCTCCTGGAGAAGTGGGTCCACGGGGCGAATCAAGTTCGCTTGGGCGGCTTCCGCGATAGCCAACTGGTCGATCATGAGCACATCGGCCTGGCTGCCGCCCGTAAGGTAGCCGTACGGGCTGGCAGCTCGCAAGACGATGTCCACGGACGGATGGGCGCCCTCGAACTCCGCTTCGAGGGACTGGAAGTGCCCCGTCAGCGCGGCGGAAGGGAAGACGAAGGTAACGGAGGCCGGCTCGGGGGTGGGTGTGGGTTTGGAGAAGAGCCCGCATCCGCCGAGGGACAGGGCGAGCACGGCCAACCCAAGGCATAGTCGGATCCTCATGGCGAACCTCCTGGCTGAACCACCCCATTGTAGCCCCGGGGCAGTCCTTGTCTCAACCCTGCCTTGGGCTACAGCGCCCTGACCCGGCGCAGGTTCGCGGCGGCGAGCAGACCCAGAGGTATGGTTAGCCAGAAGGAGAGGGCGCGGAATACCAGCACGGCCGAGAGCGCTCGGTCCAGGTCGTAGCCGAGGGCGGAGTAGCTTGCTAACATGGCCCCCTCCGTGACGCCCATGCCATAGGGCATTCCCACGGCCGATCCCGCCAGGCTGGCGGCGGTGTAGGCCAGGACGGTGTGCGGCACGGTAGCGCGCACGCCAAGGGACCAGACGGAGAAGTGCAGGCTGGCCATGTCTCCCAGGATGGTCCAGGAGGAGAAGAAGGCCGCAAGCAAGAGACCGAATTTGATCACGGAACCGATCCGGAGGGCGGCCGCCGCCTGGTCGAGGATTCGAGGAAGGGCTTCTTCCAGCGATGATCGGCGCCCGCGAGAGCGGACCAGAGAGTCCAGGCGCCGCCCCAGGGAGGCGGCTAGGGCCGCGGAACGCTCCGGCCGCAGCATGAGGTAGGCCACCAGGGCCGTCCCCAGGAGCGAGGCGACTACCAACGGCAGGATCGCCCTCCACCCCCCTGCTTGCCCAGCGCCGGCGCCCAGCAGAAGAGCTAGGAGAACGGTGGCCAGCAGCCAGGCCGTCCCCAGCAGGTTCTGGAGCACGAAGTAGCCGGCGATGGCGGCTTCGTGCATACCGCGACGGCTCAGGTAGGCGGCTCGCACGGCTATACCGCCCGCGCCTCCGAAGGGGATGATGCGGGCCGCGGCACCGGACGCCAAGGCTGCCTGAGAACTGAGACCGGGCGGAGCATTGACACCGGCGGCGCGAGCAGAGAGCGTCATCAGAAGCCCGGCACCGGCGTAGCGGGCGACCTGGGCCAACACCGCCGCCGTCAGCCAGGCCGGGTCGGCCGACCGGAAGTGCCCCCAGAGCGACGGGAGGTCCAGGGCTTCCGGAGCGATTACCCACACGGCAAGGAGCAAGAGGGCCAGGAGCAACAGCCCGCGGAAGAGAGGATGGCGAGCCAGGCGCTTCAACCCGGCATTTCCGGCGCCGGTTGGTGTCGCAGGCATAGGGTGGCTTCCTTGGTGATGACTTCTGCCCCGATTGTGGCCGCGTGCAGGCGGACGAGCAAGGTGCCGAGGATTGCCTTCGCCCAGCGACGCGTCGCGCTTGATGGCACCGGCGAGAGCCTCTAGAATGCTCAGGAGGGGCCAAGCGCGCTTCCGCAGTGAAGGGGTTGATCTCCCCCAGCGCGGCAGCGCCGGGCTCGCGTTGGATCAGACCGGACGATGGTGATATAATGGGTGGGTTAGTCACTTGTCGTTTGATGAATAGTCCCAGCTTCGGGGCCGGCTTGGTATGGCCTGGGGCTGGAGTAGCGCCAAGAGCGCGGAGGCACTGATTCGGATGGTAGCACAGGAAGACCAGGAGTTCGTGGCGACCCACGAACCACAGGAGACGGAGCAGGAGTTCGGTCTCGACGAACTCCTTGCCAAAGGACGGAGTCAGGGGTTTGTCAGCCAGGAGGACATCCTAGCCGTCATCCCTGACGCCGAGAACAACCTAGACGCCCTCGACGGCATTTACATCGCTCTTCTCAACGAGAGCATCGAGGTGGTGGAGGGCGAGGAAGAAGAGGAAAAAGAGGAAGAAACAGAGGCAGAAGAAGAGCCGGAGGCGACCGTGGTTGACCTGTCGCAGATCGGCGTTGATGACACGGTAAGTCTATACCTTAAGGAAATCAGCCGCGTTCCGCTGCTCACCGCCGAGCAGGAAGTGGATCTGGCACAGAAGATCGAGGCCGGCGTGGCCGCCCAAGAGCGCTTGGAGGTTCACAACCACGAGGCCGATGAGTTGTCCACCCTCGAAGCAGTGGTTCGTGAGGGGGAACGCGCGCGCCGGCATCTTATCGAGGCCAACTTCCGACTGGTGGTGAGCATCGCGAAGAAGTACGTCGGGCGAGGAGTGTCGTTCCTGGACCTCATCCAGGAGGGCAATATCGGCCTCATCCGCGCGGTGGAGAAGTTCGACTGGAGACGCGGCTTCAAGTTCAGCACCTACAGCACCTGGTGGATTCGGCAGGCCATCACGCGCGCCATTGCCGACCAGGGCCGCACCATTCGCGTTCCGGTCCACATGACTGAGCGAATCAACAAGGTCATGCGGACTCAGCGCAAACTGGTGCAGGAGCTGGGCCGCGAGCCGACGCCGGAGGAAATTGCCGCCGATCTGGACACTACGCCGGATCAGATCGAGCGGATCATGAAGATCAGCGAGCGACCTCTGTCCCTAGAGATGCCGGTGGGTGAGGAACAAGACAGCGCTCTAGGCGACTTCATCGAGGATGAGCTGAGCCTCATGCCCAACGAGGTGGCCTCCAACGAGCTGCTTCGTCGGCAGGTGGAAGAGGTCCTGTCTACCCTCAGCGCGCGCGAATCGCGCGTATTGCAGATGCGCTTTGGCCTGAAGGACGGACACTCACATACGCTGGAGGAGGTCGGCCGTCGCTTCGGCGTCACTCGGGAACGAGTGCGTCAGATCGAGGCTAAGGCACTGCGCAAGCTGAGGCATCCCAGCCGCTCGCGCCGACTGAGGGACTACCTGCAGCCGGAGTAGGAGCTGAGCCGGCACCATCCGGCGATTGGTGGAATCGCTACGCGATGGGCTCGCGCAAGGGCGCCCGACGCTCGGGCGCCCATGGTGCGCCTGGGCCCCATGTGAGGAGGATGACTGATGGCATCCGGCCTAATCGACACGCGCTTCATAGACGCACTGGCCACGTCCGAGCCGACGCCGGGCGGGGGCAGCGCTGCGGCTATGGCCGGGACCATAGCTGCCGGCCTGTTGAGCATGGTGTGCAACCTGACCGTCGGCCAGGAGAAGTTCGCCTCCGTCGAGGCCGATGTGACCGAGGTACTGCGTGAGACCGAGGCCATCCGCCACCATTTGGTGGACCTGGCCGAGCAGGACATGGCGGCCTACCGCTCATTTGTCGAGGCCCAGCGACTGCCGCGCACCAGTGCGGAGGAGCGCCGGGTGCGAACCGCATCCATGCAGGCGGCTCTGCGCGACTGCACCAGCGTGCCCCTGCGGATAGCACAGCGATGCCGCCGTCTGCTCGATCTCTCGCCCGCAGTGGCCGAGAAGGGCAACCCGAACGCGGTTACTGACGTGGGGGTGGGGGCTCTGCTGGCCGACGCCTCCATGCGCGGGGCCGGCCTGCAGGTCAGGGTCAACCTGGCCTGGCTCAAGGACGCCGAGTTCGCGGCCGCTCAGTCTGCGGAGCTGGATGAGACGCTGGCCGGCGGGGAGCAGGTCATGGCTCAGGCTCTGGCGATCGTTGACCGTGTTGTGACCGGATAGCGCGATGGGACCGGCTCTTGTGGTTCCGGGCGAACCAAGGAGGATAGGGTGAGGGCCCAGCTACTGGACGGAAAGGCGACGGCGGCGCAGATGCGCACGGAGACGGCTGAGCAGGTGGCCGCCCTGGCGAGCGCGTTGGGCAGGCCGCCCGCGCTGGCGGTCGTGCGCGTGGGCGACGACGCGGCCTCAGTGAGCTACGCTCGGATGATCGAGCGCACCTGTGGGCAGGTAGGGGTTACGTTCCTGCCCCACCTGCTCGCCACCGCGGAAGAGATGGGCGTACTCGACCTGGTGGGCTCGCTCTCGGCGTCGGATACCATCGACGGGATCATGGTGCAGGAGCCGCTGCCGGCGGGAATCAGCCGGGACAGAGTCATTGAGGTGCTCACGCCCGCCAAGGACGTCGACGGCGTTCATCCTCTGAACGCGGGCCTCCTTCTCCAGGACGCGGGCGGTCCTCTCGTTCCCGCCACCCCGGCTGGAGGGGTCGAACTCCTCGAGCGCTACGGAATTCCGATCCGCGGCAAGCACGCCGTGGTTGTCGGCCGCTCCAACGTTGTCGGCCGCCCCATGGCCCTGCTCTTGCTGCACCGCCACGCCACCGTCACTGTCTGTCACTCCCGCACCGTCGACCTGGCCGAGCATTGTCGTCGCGCCGACATCCTTGTCGCCGCCACCGGCAGGCCTGGGCTGATCAGGGGCGACATGGTGGCTGAGGGCGCGGCCGTGGTCGACTTCGGCGTCAACTTCGTGGAAGGCAAGATGGTCGGCGACGTCGACTTCGCGGGCGCCGCCGAGCGGGCGGGCTGGATAACGCCGGTGCCGGGCGGAACCGGGCCCATGACGAACCAGATGCTAATGCGCAACGTGCTCCAAGCGGCGCAGAAGCGCGCCGGATAGAAGCAAGGACCTAAGCCCACCGGGCTGGAACCGAAAGCAGGACAGCAGGGAGGAAGTCGATGGCCTCGAGCAAGATCGTACCCAGCGACCTGGCAATCGCCCAGGCGGCGGAGTTGCGGCCGATTAGCGAGATCGCCGCACAGGCTGGCCTACAAGAGACCGAACTGGAGATGTACGGCCGGTACAAGGCCAAGGTGCATCTTGATGTGAGGGACAGGCTCGCTGACCGCCCCAACGGTCGCTATATCGACGTGACCGCGATCACCCCGACTCCGTTGGGCGAAGGGAAGACGACTACTACGGTCGGTCTCACACAGGCGCTGGGGCGCATCGGCAAGAACCCGATCACCTGCATTCGCCAGCCGTCCATGGGGCCCACCTTCGGAATCAAGGGCGGGGCGGCTGGAGGTGGCTACTCCCAGATCGTGCCCATGGAGGACTTCAACCTTCACCTGACTGGCGACATCCATGCCGTCAGCGTGGCGCATAACCTGCTGGCTGCCGCCCTGGACGCGCGCATCTTCCATGAGGACACCATCTCCGACGAGGGCCTGGCCAAGATGGGCCTGTCTCGCCTGGATATCGACCCCTACTCCATCACCTGGAACCGGGTCGTGGATGTAAACGACCGCGCTCTGAGGAACATCATCGTGGGCCTGGGCCCGAAGCAGGACGGCAGGCCGCGGCAATCGGGCTTTGACATCGCTGTGGCCAGCGAAGTGATGGCCATCCTGGCGCTGGCTACGTCGGTCTCCGACTTGCGGGAGCGCCTGGGCCGCATCGTGGTGGGCACGAGCAAGTCGGGCAAGCCGGTGACGGCCGACGACCTGGGCGTGGCCGGGGCGATGACGGTGCTGATGAAGGACGCCCTCATGCCCAACCTGATGCAGACGCTGGAAGGGCAGGCCGCGTTCGTCCACGCCGGTCCTTTCGCCAACATCGCCCACGGCAATTCGTCCATCGTGGCCGACCAGATCGCCCTCAAGTTGGCCGATTACGTGGTGACGGAATCGGGCTTCGGGGCCGACATCGGCATGGAGAAGTTCTTCGACGTCAAGTGCCGTTACTCCGGTCTCATCCCCAATTGCGTGGTCCTGGTGGCCACGGTGCGCGCGCTGAAGATGCACGGCGGTGGCCCACGAGTCGTCTCGGGCAGGCCGCTGCACAAGGCTTACCGCGAGGAGAACCTTGACCTCCTGCGCAAGGGCCTCCCCAACCTGCAGGCCAACATCCGCATCGCTAAGGCGTTCGGCGTGCCGGTCGTGGTGGCTGTGAACGCGTTCTCGGATGACACTGCCGCTGAGTTGGAACTGGTGCGGGAGGCTTCCGTGGCGGCCGGTGCTGAGGACGCCGTCAAGACGACCCACTGGGCCGACGGTGGCGAGGGGGCCGTCGATCTGGCGCGCGCCGTCGTCGCTGCGGCGGAGAAGCCCAGCGAGTTCAGCTTCCTCTATCCGCTAGACCTCTCGATCAAGGACAAGATCGAGACCATTGCCACCAAGGTGTACGGTGCGGACGGAGTGGACTACTCGGCCGAGGCTGAGAAACGCGTTGCCACCTTCACCAAGCTGGGCTACGACAGCCTTCCCATCTGTATGGCCAAGACGCACCTCTCCCTTACCCATGACCCGTCGCTCAAGGGAGCTCCTAAGGGCTTCCGTCTGCCTATCCGCGATGTGCGCGCGTCGGTCGGGGCGGGCTTCCTCTACCCGCTTTGTGGGGAGATGCGCACGATGCCGGGCCTTCCCAGCCGCCCGGTGTTCATGGACGTTGATGTGGATGCCGAGGGCCGGATAATCGGCCTGATGTAGCGAGTGAGCCGGGGGCTCCCGCTGAGGCGCTCCCGGCGAAACTATCGCCTGCGTGCCGTCGAGATCGGCCGCAACCGGTGGGCGCCTACCAAGGGCTGCCCACCGACTTCCCTCCCGGCCAGTTGGACCCGCGTTCTCTGGCACCTATAATGCTAGTCTGTCTGGTTGGGGACGAGTTGGAGGAGCAGTATGGTGAGTGTCGACGATCTGCGAGCGCTGCTGGCCCGGGTATACGTCCATGATGACGACTACCTGAGCCGCCAGTGCGAGCGCTACGCAGAAGCGGCGCGGCACTTCGTGGGCCTCTATGGCGAAGAGCCCACTCACTTCTACCGGGCGCCCGGACGGGTGAACCTCATCGGAGAGCACACCGACTACAACCTCGGCTACGTGATGCCCACCGCCATCGACCGCGATGTGGTGATCGCGGCGCGGCCGCGCGAGGACGATCTGATCCGGGGCGCGAACGTGGAAGGTCGCCGGTTCGAGCCCTTTGAGTTTCGTATCAGCCAGTCGGTACCCAGCGGGCCGGTAGGGCACTGGGGCAACTACCCCCGCGGCGCGGCCCAGAGGCTGGCCCGGGCGGCGAAGCGTCCGCTCCTGGGGATGGACGCAGTGTTCACGGGTACACAGCCCTACGGCACACCGATGGGAGTGGGGCTGAGTTCTTCCACATCTCTCACGGTGGTCTCAACCCTCGCCATCGCCCACCTCAATGAAGTGGCGGCGGCGGACCAGCACCTGGCGGAACTGGCCAGCCAGGCGGAGTGGTATGTGGGCACGCGCGGCGGTGTGATGGACCACTTCGCGTCGGTTCTCGGTAGGGGCGGACACGCCCTCTTCTTGGACTGCCTGCCGGAAGGCCCGGGCCGCTACCGCATGGACCTGATACCGCTTCCCCCAGGGTACCGTCTGGTAGTATGCAGCACCAATGTGCGCCATGAGAACACTCGCTCCGAGTTCAACACCCGCGTGTTCGAGTGTCGAGTGGCCGCTTACATGATCCGGGAGCATCTCACCCAGGTGCGGCACTTGCGTGATGTCTCAGAGGAGCACCTCGGCCTCTCTCGTTCTGAAGTCGATGCCCTGATTGCGGAGCTACTTCCCGAGTCCATCCTGGGCGCTGATCTGATCGAGTCCGGCATTGCCGCCGAGGTAGCGGCCGATATGCCGGCGAGCTTCGAGGTCGACTCAGGGCGGCCATATCGCGTGCGTCAGCGCTGCCGGCACGTGGTCACCGAGAACCGCCGGGTGCGGGATAGCGCCGATGCCCTCCGCAAGGGGGACGTCGAGGCCTTCGGTCGCCTCATGGACGAGGCCCACTCCAGCGTACGGGATGACTACGAGGTGAGTATCCTGCCGGTGGAGGCGATGGTTGCGGCGGCGAGCGAGGCGCCCGGTAGTGTGGGAGCGCGCCTAACCGGAGCCGGCTGGGGAGGGTGTGTGGTGTCCATGGTGGCGGAGGCGAAGGTGGAGGAGTTCTCGCGCTCGGTCAGCGAGCGCTACTTGCGGGATACGGGCATCGAGAGCGAGATCATCGTCTGTAACTCGGCCACTGGCGCTCAGGCCATCGTGCCGGCATGACCTCCCGCCGACCGGTCCGCGCTCGGCGCGGGCTCCGGTCCTAGCCCAGAGCAACCATCCCGGCCGTGTTCTATCTCTACCCCGCTTACATTGCCTGGAACTACTACGGCTACATCGCCCTCATGGCGCTGGCGGTCATCCAGGCGGCTGCCTCGGTGTCGGGCCTGCGTGGCCTCCTGATCGGCGGTAGGGTTTGGCCGAGGCGGGTGGCGTTGCGGGGGCTGGCTGTGGTTGCCCTCCTTGCGACAGCCGGGTTCGTCCACTTCTCCCCGGATCTCCTAACTCCCGGACTGGCCGGCAGTGAGCTGATGCTCGTGTTTGGCGCCGGTGTCCTTACGGCGATGGTAGTGTCAATGTTGGCTGGCCTGGCTGGTCGCCGTCCTCCCTCCGGCGGGGCCATCCCCCGGGAGACACGTGAGTACGCTCTGCCAGCCGCCGGCTACACCTACCGGCTTTGGGACGGATCGCGACCTGACGGGCGGATGGTGATCGTCCTGACCGATCCCGATCTGCCGGAAGCGTCCATGCTGCCCCTCTGCAAAAAGGCCACGGCTTCTGGGTTCCCGTGCGTCCTCGTGCAGTGGGGCCCCGAGGGGGTCCCGAGCTATCCCGATGCTCTGGCCGTCGTACCCATGTGCATCTCCTCCCACGGCGGCGAGGAGGGGCGGGCGTTTGTCGTCGGCGCCGGGGCCGCGGCCGACCTGGCGTTGCGGTCGGCGGCCGACGACGAGCGCGTGGAAGGAGTTCTGGCGGTGGCGCCGGCCCTGACGACGGCGAACCTGGTCCAGGGCGTCCGGCTCCTGTCGAGCATGAACGTGGTTGATGCCTGGCGCCGGTATCACTCCTGGGACCGACGGGCGTTCGTGAAGGCGCTGCGCGGACACGAGGCGCTGGCGCGCGTCGGCAAGAGAGCGCGCGTGCTCAGCAGTCCCGATGATGGCTTGTTCCTCGTACCCGGGTTCGAGGAGCGGACTCACTACGCCGGGGTGCAGTGGCGCGTCATTCCGGGGCTCCCCCATTATGCGTTGGTGGAGGGAGAGGCGGAGCAGTGGCTCGAGGATCTGCTAACCGGCATGGAGGTTGAGGACTGTGACCGGCCTGGATGAAGCCCTGTTTCAGGCGCTCAACGGCCTGGCGGGACGGTGGCCGGTGCTGGACGGGCTGGCCCGCCTGGTAGTGAACGACTACCTGGCCCCCTCGACACTGGCCCTTATGCTGGTGTGGATGTGGGTGCGAGGAGCGACGCCGCCGCAGCGACAATCCGACACGGCCGCGGTGCTCAATGCCATCGTGGCTCAGTTCCTCGCCAACGTGATTCTGAAGGCCGTCAATCTGGTCTACTTTCGCCCTCGCCCATTTGATTCCGACCCCGGTGTTAGCCTCCTGTTCTACCGGCCTTGGGACTCGTCGTTTCCCAGCAACCCGGCGACCTTCGCCTTCGCCGTGGCCACGGCCATCTATCTGGGAGATCGCCGGCTGGGCCGCTGGGCACTTTGCGTCGCCGGGCTCTGGGCTCTGGCGCGGGTGTTCTGCGGCGTGCACTACCCGAGCGACGTGCTGGCGGGGGCGCTCTTGGGCTCCTCTATCGCCTTCGTCGTGAGCCGGGGGTTCTCGGCTTGGGCCCGACTGCGGGACCGGCTTGTCTCGTTGCTCCGCGAGCTCTTGGTGGCATAGGGCCTCCCATGAGACTGAGGCCCGGTCTGCGCCTTTCGGCTCTGGCGGCGGCGATCTACGGTCTCGGCGGCCTTCTGCTGGCCTGGCCGCTACCGCTGCACCTGGCGGACGCCATTCCGGGAGACGGCTTCGACGGCTGGCAGAACCTATGGAACCTTTGGTGGGTGCGGCGCGCGCTCCTGGAGCCGGGAGGGCAGCTCTGGCACACCGACATGCTGGACTACCCGCGAGGGGTGAGCCTGCTCTTCCATACGCTCAACCTGCCCAACGGCGTGCTGTCGCTGCCGGTGCAGGAGCTCGCGGGGGTGATTCCGGGCTACAATCTGGTGGTCCTTCTCAGCTTCGCTCTCGGTGGGCTCGGGGCGTATCTGCTGGCGCTGCGGGTCCTGGGGCAGCGCTCAGCGCCGGCGCGGGCGGCGGCCTTGGTGGCCGGGGCAGTCTACGCCTACAGCCCGTTCCACTTCGCCCACCTGCTCGGTCATATGCAGGTGTTCGCTCTCCAGTGGTTGCCGCTCTACGCCCTGGCCCTGCATCGTCTGCTCGAGGTGATCAGTGCTGGGCGCCGCATCCGGCGTGTCGCTGTTGTGGCTCTGCTGTTCCTGCTTCTGGCATCCCTCACCGACTGGTACAACCTGGTGTATTTGACCTTCCTGACGGCGGTGTGGGCGCTGTGGTTCGCTGGCTGTGCTTGCGGGGCGAGGCGAAGGCTCGCTCTGGTGGCGATCCCGGCGACCGTCCTGTTAGCGGCAGTGGCGCTGCTGAGCCCGCTTCTGCTGCCCATGGCGCTGCAGGCAAGCCGAGCCGACTTCATGCTCACAGGCGAGGCGCACATCGTGAGCCTCAGTGCCGACCTTCTCGGGCTGGTGCTGCCTCAGGAGATGCATCCGCTCTGGGGCGACGCAGTTGCTGTGGTGGCGGACGGCTTCACGAGCAGCACCTCGGAGAGGATGCTATCGCTCGGGATCGTGCCCTTGCTGTTGGCGGCTGCCGGCTGGTGGCGTGGTGGACCCCGTTCCCGCCCGTTCGTGTGGGCGGGCCTGGTCTTCGTGACGCTGTCCCTCGGCCCGGTTCTACACGTGGCCGGCGAGGTGGCTCACATCGGCGATCGTCCACTCGTGCTGCCCGTCCTGGCGCTGTACCGCTGGATCCCCTTCCTCGCCATCGCCCGTTCCGTTGGTCGCTACGCCGTGATGGCGAGTCTGTCTGTGGCGGTGCTGGCCGCCCTGGGGCTGAGAGCGCTGATCCCTATCCTGGGGCGTCGGTGGTGGCTGGCGCCGCTCATGGCCAGTGGCTTGGTCCTTCTGGAGTTCCTGCCCGCTCCCTATCCCATGAGCGCGCCGGACACGCCCGCCTGGTACTCCCGCCTGTCGGACAGAGGCTCTGGGGCCGTTCTCAACCTGCCCGTTAGCTGGGACCGACCCCAGTACCTGCTTCACCAGACTGCGCACGGGCGCCCGCTGGTCTCGGGCTACACGTCGCGCCGCAATCCCTGGTCCCCGGTTGAGAGCTACCCCGGTCTGCAGCAGCTGCGCCAGCTGGGGGATGATGTGTTGGCCTTCCCTGACCGTGACACCTTTGCTACCATTGCGGAGGATCTGGGCCTCCAATATGTGGTGCTGGATGCCTACCAGATGCCGGGCGCGGAGGAGCGCACCGCCACGGAGACCTTGGCCGACCGGTTGCTGGGCAGCCTGGAACCGGTACATTCCGACCAGCGGCTAACCGTCTATGAGGTCCAGCCGCCGTCCTCTGACCGTCCCTATGCCTGGCTCGAGGGGGCCTGGGGGCCTGCGGGCGAGGGGGCGCACGGACAGACGCGGCGCCAGCGCTGCTCCGACTGCGAGGTCTGGGGCCGGGCAGGCGCGTCGGCGGCAGACTTCACCCTCGCGTGCCAGGGTCTCTCGCCGTTTGTGGTCCGGGTCGTCCCCGGGGCGGTAGAACCACTTCTGACCGGCCACCCGGATTGCACTATCCTCACGTCGGTATCCTGGTCCGAGCCCTAGGGAAACGCGATTGCGTGTCGAGGGAGGATGTTCTGCCTAGAGTTGGCGCCTCGCAGCGGCCATTGCTGCTGGTGCTGGCGGCGGCGGTAGCTGCCTCCGGCGGCCTCCTGCGCGCCGGTCTGCCGGACACCCACGACGGCCTCTTCCACTTCTTCCGGATGATGGCTCTGGATGAGGCGGTAGGACAGGGGTGCTGCTTCCCCCGCTGGCTTCCCCAGTTCGCGTTTGGTTACGGGCAGCCCGTGTTCACCTTCTACGGGGCGGCTGCCTACTACCAAGCCTTGTCCGGCCACCTGGTCGGCCTGGGGGCAGAGGCGGCCCTGAAGCTGTCGTGGTTCATGGGCTTCGCAACGGCCGGGGCAGGCGCCTACGGCCTGGCGCGGCGATGGATGCACGGTTCGCCGGCCGCTCTCGTGGGGGCGGCCTACGTTCTCTTCCCCTACCGGCTGGCCAATGTCTACGTCCGGGGAGCGCTGGCCGAGCACTGGGGGCTGGCCCTGCTGCCGCTACTGCTCCTGGTGGGCGAGCGAGCGTTGGAGCGAGGCACGCGCGCCGACTGGACGAGGCTGGCTCTGGTATGGGCCGCGCTCGTTCTGACCCACCACCTGTCTGCCTTCCTCGCTGTGCCCCTGTTGGCCGCCTACCTGCTGGTCTGTGGCTGGAGACGCACTCGACGGCTGGCCATCACCCTGGCTGCTCCGGTCGCGGGCACGCTGCTGACCGCCTTCTACTGGCTGCCGGTTCTCACCGAGGTGCGTCTGGTCGGCCTGGGGCAGACTTTCTCCACCGATGCCTGGCAGCGCTTCCTGGTTCCCCTGTTGCAGATCGCATCACCAACCCTGCTCTACCGGTACTACCCTCAGCAAGGCGTGGCGCACGAGTATCCCCTTGGGCTTGTGACCATCGGTCTGGGCCTACTCGCCGCACTGGCACTAGTCGTGGCGCGGCCGCGAGGTGCCGGTGGCCGCGCGCGCTTGGTGCACTGGGGTGTGGTAGGGCTGATCTGCCTGGCGCTGCAGTGGACGGCAACGGCTTTGGTGTGGGAGGCCGTGCCGCTGCTGGGGTTCCTGCAGTTCCCCTGGCGATTGATGGGACCCTTCGCCCTGGCCTGGGCCGTCCTCTTGGGCGCCGGTGTGGACGGGCTGCTCCGGTGGCGGCCGGGCGTAGGTGGCCTGACGTGCGTCGCGCTCGCTGTCGTGTTGGCGGTCGCCTCTCTCTGGCATCTGCCCGGGTCGACGGTGGCAGCTTCGGAGCAGCACTGGGCGCAGCAGATGTGGGACCATGATGCCGCCATCGGCCAGGTAGGGGCCACCTGGACGGCCGAATACGTGCCCGTGTGGGTGACTGTGGACCGCTCGGCCATGCCCTGGGATCCGGTCGAGTCAGACCGGCCTCCTCTGGTGCGCCTGCCGGATGACGCGCGAGTGAGGGTCACCGGTGCCGGCCTCTACTCAGTCAGCCTCGACGTTTCCGTGCCTTCGCCCGTCCGGCTGTCGTGGCACTCATTTCACTACCCTGGCCAAAGTGTCACCGTCGATGGGGTCGCTGTCGGCAGCGAGCCCTACACCGATCTTGGTCTGGCGTCAGCCGCGGTGCCGGCGGGCAGCCACGCCGTCCGCTGGAGCGTCGGGGCCAGCGCGGCGGCGCGCGGGGGCGGTCTGCTCTCGGGCCTGGTGGCGGCAGGGCTTGTCCTCGTGGCGGCGCGAGGTCGCCGTCGCTGGGCACTGCCGTTGGCCTTGGCGGCCCTGGTGGCAACCTACTGGGCCACCGGCTGCGGCGCCCGGGAGTCCGCGGTACAGCCGGCCTGGGTGCCCTTTGAGCGCGACGTGGCACTGGTCGGGTGGCAGAGCGAGGCGACCCGGCGTGCGGGGGACGAGGTGACCCTGGATCTCTACTGGCTGGCGCGGGCGACCCCGCAGGAGAACTACAAGGTGTTCGCGCACCTGGAGTCGCCATTGGGTGAGGTACGTTCTCAGAGCGATGGCGACCTGGTGGGGGGCTACACGCGCACCACGCGCATGGTCGGGGGTGAGGTCGTACTTGATCGGCGACGGCTCGGCATCCCGGAGGGCAGCGAGCCCGGCCGCTACGCTGTCTATGTGGGCCTCTACCGCTGGCCCGAGGTGAGTAATCTTGCCGTGAGTGAGGGTGAGCAAGAGGGGAACCAGCGAGCCCTCCTCGGGTATGTCGAGGTGCTCCCGTGATCGGCTTCCAGGAGGTCTGGCTGCGAAAGGGGATGGTTGCCCTGACTCTCGCCTGCGCGCTGGTCTATGGGCTGGTGGTGCCGCTGGGCGAGGCTCCTGACGAACCGGGTCACTACAACTACGCCCGCATCCTGGCGGCGGAGCAGCGCCTGCCCCGCGCCGAGGAGGAGCATGAGGCCTTTCAGCCGCCGCTGCTCTATGCCTTGGCGGCCCCGCTGGTGGGCCTGGGTGATGTGGAGCAATTGCCGCTTCTGGCCAACGCCGACTTCACCCTGGAGCCAGGCGGCCCCTCATTCTTGCTCGTGCACACTGCCGCCGAGCGCTTTCCCTATGCGGGCTGGGCGGCCGGGTGGCACCTAATGCGCGCCCTCTCGGCCGTGCTGGCGGCGGTCACCGCCTTTGCCTGCTTCCAGACGGCCATGCTACTCAGTGGTGGCTTGCCGGCGGCGGGAGTCATCGCCGTTGCGGGACTGGCCCTGATGCCCCAGTTCTCCCTGGTGCATGGGGCCGCCACCAACGACAGCCTGGCAGTTGCCCTCGGCTCCCTGCTGGTCTACCGGAGCGTCGGCCTGGTGCGCCGGCCGGCCCGCCGCCGCCGGCTGCTGGCCATCGGCGTGATCTGGGGGCTGGCGATCCTGGCGAAGGTGAGCCTCCTGGCCGCCGGGCTTGGTCTGGCGGCCGCGATATGGGCCGGCCGGCGCGGAAGGCGGGCCTGGCCCCGGGTCCGAGAGTCGGTGAGGGACCTGATCGCCCTCGGAGCCGGTGCCGGCATCGTCAGCGGGCCCTGGTTCGCGCTGAACACCATCCGCTACGGGCACCCGCTGGCGTGGGAACTCGTGGAGGGCACGAACGCGGTGCGCGAGGGAGCGGTCGCCTGGCTGTCCGACCTAACCGGCTTGTATCGCTCCTACTGGCTCTCGTACGTCGGGATGGGACTGCCGTCGTGGTTCTACGTGGTGTCGCTGGCGGCCACTGTCCTGGTGCTGGCTCTCGCCCTGCGCGGGTGGGCGCGAGCAGGCAGCCCAGCGCTGCGCACCAGCACTCCGGTGCTGCTGCTATGGGCGCTCGGGTTCTTCGTCTCCTGGGTGCGCTGGGCGATGGCGGTGATGGGCACCGACCAGGCCCGTCTGCTCTACCCGGCGGCGGCGGCTCTCGTGCCGCTCATTGGCTCTGGGGCGGCCCTGGGGATGGGCCGTCGCTGGCGCGACGCGGCAACGCCGCTGCTGACAGCGACGATGCTTGTGGTGAACGTCTACGGTCTTGCCGAGGGCATAAACCCGGTGTTTCCCCTGACCAGGATGGGCGACGATCCTACCGCGAGGTCCTCGGCCACTGTGGTCTTCGATGAACGGCTCGAACTGGTGGGCTGGCGCATTGACGATGGTGGAGAGGCGGGGGATCCTCCGCGATTGTGGGCCTGGTGGCGGTCACTACGACCGCTGCCCGCCACCTCCTGGCTCACCGTGCGCGTGCTGGACGGACAGGGCAACTTAGTGTCATGGCGGCGCGGCGTGCCCGACGGCGGGGCCTACGCGCCGGACTGCTGGCCCGCCGGGGTTGTCGTCACGGGCGCGCGAGCCATCCCGCTACCGGACGAGGTCGCGCCGGGACGCTACCGCCTGGAGGCAGGGGTACAGACGTTGGGCGAGGACTCGTGGTGGCCCGTGACTGTGGACGGGACGCCGTCAGGCGAGTTCGTCGAGCTGGGAGAACTGCTTGTCACGGGATCACAATGAGGCCGCCCGGCTCGACCAGCAACTCGACGTGATCCACCGCCGTCCCCGGACCAGACGCGGCCAGACGCTCCATGGTCCGCTCGCTGTACAAGCCGACCCGTAGACGAAGGCTCTCTCCTTCCCCTGGCAGAGCGAGGACGTGCTCCGAGGTGAACGTCTCGCCCACGAGCCACTCGCCGGTGGGCACGTTGGCGGGTGGTCGGTCGTCCTGGGCCACCGGCTCGTCCTCGCCGGGGCGGGCCAGATGCACAAAGGCCTTGTAGGACTCGCCTACGGGAGCGAGCGCTTCCCAGTACAGGGTGAGGCGCAGATGCTCGCCGTCAAGCTGCTGGTTGAGCCCGTAGAGTCCTACGGAGCCACCGAAGGTCACACCTAAGTCCGAGCGCGGAGTCCCTCCTACGCGGTTGAGAGTACGAGCCGTGACGGAGAAGGTGTCCACCGTCGCCCAGCCGGCGCCGGAAATGCCCAGCCGGGCCGCCAGTGCTTGTAGCCCGCTCAGAACCCTGCCGCCCACCTCGAGCCGGTACTCGCCGGCAGGCAGATCGGCGGGCAGGCGGACGGTGAGGGGGCACCGGAGAACCTCGTCCCCGGTCGCCCCGCTGGCTGGCGACCAGGTGCCCAGCGCTGTCTCCCTGTCGGCGCCCACCAGGCGCACCGGCAGTGCGGCCGGCGCTCCAGCCGCCTCGGTGGTCACCTGGACGATTCCGTCCCAGTCTGAGCCGGCGCTCAGGCTCGACCTATCGGTCTCCGATCCCAGCAGCCGTAACCCCCCGGCCAACTCGCCGCCGGTACCGGCGATGATCGGGGGAGGAGGGTAGGGTGCCGCCGCGACGTCGAACTCGCCCAGCGACACCCAGGGCCCCAGCGCGGTGCCGTCGGCGGCGGTTGCGGCCACCTGGGCGCCTCCGGGCAGTTCCACCAGGCCCAGTTCGGCCCGGTATCCGCCGGGAGGAGTGCCGCCGGGAATGCTCAGGGCATGGTCGGTACAGCGAGCGTCCGCGGACCGACGGTTGGTCCCGGCCGGCTGGGTAGACTCCGCCCAGACGCGGCCGTCAGCGTCGCTGAGACGGAGCACCAACACCGCGGTGTCAGCAGCGGGCGGCTGGGCGTGCCAGCAGATGCGCGCCAGGACGGCGTCTCCTGGCACCAGTGACCGGGTCCAGGCCCAGGCTTCGCCGACGGCGTACCGTTCCGACCAGGACCACGGCGCGACGCGCTCGGCCCCCCCGGCAGGAAGACGGTAGAGCAGCGTGAGGCGCACATCCTGGGACAGCTCGAGCCGGTAGGCCTCGGCCGCGTGCTCACTCAGCCCCTGCCGGACCTGACCGATGTCAGGCACGGCCCATGTCTCCCACTCCAGTAGCCACACGCGCCCGGCGCCCTCCACCTCGGTGACCGGCAGGGGCCGGCCATCGCCCACGGAGAGGCTCTCCAGCCCAGATCGGTTGTAGTAGGTGAATGGCACCCACTGGTGGGGGTTGCCCAGCAGCAGGACGTCGTCGGGCCGGTGGCGCTGGCTCAGATGGGCCATGGCGTCGCGATAGTGTCCCTTCTCGCTCGCGCCGAGCCAGACCAGGCCGGGCAGGGCCGTGGCGGCGACTACGGCGATCCCCAACACCCCTAAGGCTCGGGATCGGCGCCCCAGCGCCAGCAGCCCCGCTCCGGCGAGCAGGCAGAGAGCAGGCGCAACGTAGGAGAAGTGCCGCAGGACCAGGCCTCCGTAGGGGATGGCGATGGCGATGGCGGTCGGCACAAGGATCCACAGGCCCATCCCCGCACGCGTGCGCCGGGTGAGAACGGCCGCTGCCAGGCCCACCAGGGGCAGGAGCAGCGCCAGGGCCGAGAGTGGCTGCGCCCAGGAGGGGCGATCAGTGATGATGGCGCCGCCGTAGGCCCAGTCGAGCAGTAGCCGGCCGACGGCTTCCGGCGACTTGCCCCAAAGGGACTCGCGGAGCATCTGCTCGGCGGCGGCGCGGGGACCGGGCAGGAGCACGATGGCCAGCGCTCCAGCGGCGACTAACGCGGCCCCGGCCAGGGCCACGCGCCGAAGGGCGCTACGGGCCGGCACAGGTTCCAGCACCACCGCCATGAGAGCGTGCGCCGGAAGCAGGAAGGCGAAGAAGTAGTGGGTGGCCAGGCCGAGGGCCATGGTGAGGCCGTATGGCAGCCAGCCCGTCCACCCCGGCCGCAGAAGCGCGCGATGCAGCAAGGCTGTGCTGAGGAGCCCCAGGCACTGGAGGAGGGCGTACATCCTCGCTTCCTGGGCGTAGGTGATGAGGAAAGGCGAGACGGCGGCAAAGGACACTACCGCGAGCCCGAGCGGCAGCCCCGCGAGCGAGGTCCCGGCGCGCCAGAGCCCAGTCAGCAGGACTACGCCCAGCAGGACGGAGGGGAATCGCAGGGCCCACTCGGTCTCTCCAAGGAAGCGCATGGCGACGTTTAGGAGCAGGTAGTAGAGCGGCGGATGCTCGAACGGAGCAGAGGCCACGTAGCTGAGGATGTCTGCCGGAGGGCGGGCGGCGATGAAGTGGGAGGCGGCCTCATCAAACCAGAGCTCCGGTCCCCCCAGATTCCGCAGCCGTAGTCCCCAGCCCAAGACGACGAACACGAGTGCCGCCAGGCGGTAGCGACGGCTCACGGCGCGCTCCAGCGACCCACAAGGACGCGCCCATCGGGCACCTCGTGGCCGTCCTGACGCACCGGCAGGTTTGTCACTTCGGGCAGGGTGTACATGCCGGCATAGAGCGTGACCGGACCGGGCGGGAGGGCCAGGTAGTGGCGATCAACCATCAACTCGCCCGCCACCCAGCGGGTGGTAGGGCTGAACTCGAGCCCGGGCTGGCCGTCGTGCTGCGCCAGCATCTCGCCGTCGTCTCCGACGGCGTGGACGAAGACGCGGTAGTCCTGGTCGGGACTCTGGAGGGCGAGCCAGTAGAGGGTCACCTCAAGCTGCGCGCCCTGCTGCTCGGCCTGGTAGGCGACGAGACGCAACGACTCGCCCAGCGTCGCGTCAATGGCAGACGGGTTCTGAGTGGTTGGGTAGGCGTGAGCCCGCCCGGCCACCAGAGCCAGGCCCAAGGCCGCCACCCCCAGCAGCGGCCATGGCAGCCGTGACCGGGCTACTGCCGCCAGTCCGACCGTGACTGCCAGCCCAAGCAGGCTGAGCAGTGCGCCCACGGTGGCCGCCGAGGTGAGGCCGTATCTGAGCTGCACGCGATGCTCGCCCGCCGGGAGGTCTACGGCCAGCAAACCGAGGGGGCCCTCCGGCCGCGCCTCTGCTGCCCGGCCATCCACCGTAACGCGCCAGCCGGGGAAGTAGAAGCGGTGCCACACCAGCGGCCCGGGCGAACCAAGTATGACTGTCAGGTCCTCGGCGAGGGGGCGGTGGGAGTGAACGGTGACTCGCTCCACGGCGAGTTGGGCCGGGGGCTGCTCGGCTGCCGGGGCGGGGAGGAAGAAGTCAGACCGGTGCGCCAGGGCCCAGCGCGGGAGGTACTCCAGCAGCCACTCACCGCCGTGCTCGCGCAGCCAGAGCGCCGTCTGGAAATCGTACTCGACCAGACCCTGCTGGGAGACATCAGCCTCCCGAAGGGGCTCCTCGTGCCCGGGCATTCGCGCCGGCTCCAGGGCCAGCCCGGCCAACCCTGCTACGACTACTGCGCTGCTCGCCAGGGCCACGAGAAGCTCCCGGGGACGCTCAGCGGTGAGCCAGAGAACGTTCGCCGCCGCCAGCACTGCCGTCGAGAGGGTGAGGACCGCCTGCAGCCGCCAGGGGAACTGCAGGTAGGGCAGCAGAGGCAGGCTCTCCCAGGCCGCCGACGAAAGCGGCAGCAGGAGGAGCGTGGTGGCTACTGTCACAGTGAAGGCGAACCATAGTAAACGCCGGGCATCGGCGGGCAGCGAGCGGCGCCTGAGCACAATGGCTGCCAACCCTGTGAGCGCCAGAGCCGCCTGCACCAGTCCGAACGGGTGCTGCGCGCCCACGCCCTGCTCTGGGAAGTAGCGGTGTAGAACAAAGGGCGAGAACCACTCGCGCAGGGGCTGGAGCTGGCTAGCCACATCCGCCTGCTCTCCGACTTTGCCGGCCAGGACGTACTGCGTCTCTCGCAGGGCGGGCAGCCAGAAGAAAGCCGACAGTGCCAAGCCGAGCAGAGCGGCGACCGTCAGACCAAGATAGGCCCTTCGCGCCGTGGCGGAGGGCCAGCCTGCCTCAAGCAGCAGGAAGCCGGCGATCACGGGGGCGAACATGAAGGCGGTGAGGTTGTGGGTCAGGATGAACCCGGCCGCCGTTAGGGCCAGCGCGGTCGCCCAGCGGGCCTGGCGCCGTCGCACGAGTAGAGTACCGAGCCACAGGATCAGCGGCGGGAAGACGAAGGCCAGTGACTCTGCCAAGGCCCCGCGAACGTAGACGTCGGCGACGCGGTAGGGGAAGGCGGAGTAGGCCACGGCAGCCAGGAGGGCGGCCGGGCGCGGTAGCGACTGGCGCACCCAGGCATACATGGTCAGGCCGCCGAGAAGCAGGCCGACCGTGTGCGCGACCCGGATCCCGCCGATGTAGCCGGAGCCGAACGCGGTGGCGACCCAGGCGACGTAGTAGGAGAGCGGCGAGTAGTAGTTGAGGACGGGGTAGCCATAGCCGAAGCCCATGTCGGGGAAAAGGCGGGGATAGAGGTGCCAGCCCCGCAGGGTTTCGTCGAGTTGGAAGAGTCGGAAGAGGTGGTGCAGGCCATCGTGCGTGGCCGGCAGCGGCAACGCCAGTAGGGGCAGAGCCACCGCCAGTCCGGCAAGCATTGCCGCGCCGGGCCAGAGGAGGCGCTCGCGCCGGCCTCTAGTCAGGATCACAGGTCTAGGGACGAGTGGGCGCGCCCTCGCGCCAGAGTCGCAGGCGGAAGCGAGCCAACTCACGGAAGGCGCGCCACACCACGTGCAGGCGTGCGCCGGTGGGGTTGCCGGCCTGCCGCGGCCGGTGCGTTACGGGCACCTCGACGATGCGATAGCCCAGGCGCCGGGCCCTGACCATCCACTCAGCGCTGAAGGTGGCGCCGCGGCTATGCACCAGCGGGGCCAGCCGCTGCACTACGTCGCGTCGCATGAGCTTGAAGGCGCAGTCAATGTCGCGCACCGTGTAGCCGAACAGAAGGGACACCACGAAGTTCCACCCCCAGCCGTACAGCAGGCGGAGAGGTGGGTCCTGGCGTGGAGCGCGATAGCCGACCACGAGGTCGGCGGCGCCGGTGTGCTCAAGGAGGTGTGCGATCTCCTCGAGGACGAACTGGCGGTCGGAGTCGGTGAAGAACACCCACTCCTTCGTCGCCGCCGTCAGGCCGCTGAACACGGCCGCCCCATAGCCCTGGTTGCGCTCATGCTCCACCAATCGAATGCGTGGATCGGAAGCGGCGGACCGGCGCACCGCGTCGGCGGTGCCGTCCTTGCTGCCGTCGTCTACCACCACGATCTCAAAGTCAGGGGCGAGAGACTCGGCGGCGCGCACTGCGTCTTCCAGCATGCTTTCGATGTTCTCGGCTTCGTTGTAGGCCGGCATGGCGATGGTAAGGCCCAGTCCGCTACCCAATGCTTCACCTCATCCCCAGAAGTCGGCGCCACGATGCCTGGCTGGTGGACGGTGTCTCCTTGCCCGCCGCGGTGCCCGTCTCGCGCCGGTCACGAAGCGACTGCGCCCGGCCTTCGCGGAGGCTATCGGCCACCTCCGCGGCCAGCGAGGGGTCGTCATCAAGCCGCCGCAGTAGGGCGTCCACTGCCCCTCGTAGCTGCACCAGGGCCGCGCGCGCAGTGTGCCAATCTGCCTCGGAGCCCACCCCGGCCAGGAGGTCCTCGCCGCGACTGGCCAGTGCCAAGGCATCCGCAGATGCTGCCTGCGCCAGCCAGCCGGCGTCAAGCCGGCCGGACGCCTCGGCCAACCCGGCTAGCGACAACGCCACGGCAAGGGCCCCCGCTCCCTCCAGTTCCCATATCAGCCCGTCGTGCTCTACCGGGTCGAGAAACGCCGGCTGCGCCCCTATCGCCTCGACGACACGAGATATGGACTCCACCGCTTCCGGTGCGGTGTCTGGATTGGGCGTGAGGCAGTAGGTCGAGCCGACGAAGGCTCGGGCATCGGGCTTTGTCACTGGGGCCAGCGGATGCCCGCCGACGAAGTGCACGTCACCGGAGAGGTGAGCAGCGGCCCAGCGGGCTAACGGGAGTTTCAGCGGTGCGGTATCGGTGACTATGGTGCCCGGCGGTAGCTCACTCTGCAGGGCTTCCAGGGTGGCGAGGCACTCACGCGTCGGCAGGGCCAGCAGTACCAGGGCCGAGTGCTCGCAGGCGCTGATGAGGTTCCAGTGCGCTCGGGAGACGGCGCCGGCCTTCGTGGCGGCGCGAGCGACGTCAGGGTCGCGGTCGTGCCCGACAATCTCCCCATCGGGCATCGCCTGACGGAGGGCTAGCCCGAGCGACTGCCCAGTGGCGCCGAGCCCTACGATGGTCACTCTGCGGCTGTGATCAGGCACGGTCATCGGCCCAGCGCAGCATCTGCAGTTCCTCATCCGGTTCGCCATCGGACTGGTGGTGCTCACGGATCAGGGCGGCGGTGCGCTCCGAGGATCCGGCGCGAAGGGCGAGCACGGCACCCTCGGCGGCGTGCTTGCGGTGCACCGCGAAGGGAGCCAGTAGGCGGTTCCGCTCCCAGCGAGCCAAACGGCGCAGTAGGGCGGGTGCGGCCGCCTCCAGCAGCACGATAGCCGTACGGTGCCAGGGCGTGAAGTTGGCGCCGCGCTTGCCCACGTCGTGCAGCAGCGCGGCGGCGACCAGGTCCCGACTGGCGTAGCCGGAGCGCAGCAGCAGCCTCGCCACCGAAACGGCGTGACGCTGGTCGGCCTCAGACTGGCTCATGAAGAGCACCAGCAACTCGTCGGGCAGCCACTCCTCCGCCAGCGCTCGATCCAGGTCGCTGAGGTCGGGGTGTGCCGAGCGAATGAAGCGCCCGACTCGTACCCCAACCTTCTCCGCCGCCGAATGATCGGTTGGCTTGCCCATGCCATCACCCGCTCAGCCGAGGAACAGCCGGAGAATGGCGTTCGCCGCCGGGAGAAGGGTGGCGCCGAGCAGATCGAAGCGGATGAACCGGCCCGATAGGATCAGGAAGAGCAGGATAATGGGCCCGTACCGCTGCGTGTTCCACAGCACTCGCGCCGCCGACTCGGGCAGGATACCCATCGCGACGTTGAACCCGTCCAGGGGAGCGATCGGAAGGAGGTTGAATAGGGCCAGGTAGACGTTCAGGGTGACGATGGTGAGCAGCACCTGCCCGACGCCCGGAATCACCGCCGAGTCACCCATCATGCCCCAGGTTATCATGCCGGCCCGGAAGGGGGCGGCGAAGACGAAGGCCATGATCAGGTTGGAGAGAGGCCCGGCCCCGGCCACCAGTCCCATGCCGGCCCGGCCGCCCGGGTGCAGATTGCGGGGATCAACCGGCACCGGCTTGCCCCAGCCGAACCCCGCCACGAGCACCATTAGGGTGCCCATCGGGTCCAGGTGCGCGGCCGGGTTCAGGCTCAGGCGGCCGGCCCGCTGAGCGGTGGCATCGCCGAGGCGATAGGCGACCAACGCGTGCGTCGCCTCGTGGATGGTGAAGGCCACCAGGAGGGCGATCCCGGTCGCGATTAGTTGAGCTAGGTTGAAGTTACCGAACAGCATTGATAGCGTCTCCGCGCCTGAGCGGCTGAGGCGGCCTCAGGCCGACTATCTCGATTATAGCACAGGCGGGCAGAAACCAGCCGCCCGGGTCCCAGGGCGGGTAACACAGAGGGACCTGCCCGTTGGGCAGGTCCCCTGGTGTCCTCTTGCAGAGAGGGCGGTCTAGTACTCGGGCATCGGCGGAGTGGCAGGAGCCGTCTCCGGCTCAGGGATGTCCGTGATGAGCGCCTCGGTGGTGAGGATCATGGCCGCGATAGAAGCGGCGTTCTCCACGGCGCTGCGGGTGACCTTGACCGGATCAAGGATCCCGGCTTCCAGCATGTCCAGGTAGCGCTCACTTACCACCTCGAAGCCTACGGTCTTGCTTCGGCGCGAGCGCTGCAGGCGACGCACATTGTCCAGAACCACGGCGCCATCCTGGCCGGCGTTTCGGGCCAGCTGACGTAGCGGCTCTTCCAGGGCACGGCGGACGATCTCAACGCCGGTGGCTACGTCGCCCTCTTCCTTCAGGGCGTCCAGAGAGCCGGCAGAGGTGATCAGGGCGATCTCGCCGCCCGGGACGATACCTTCCTCAACCGCGGCGCGGGTGGCAGAAAGCGCATCCTCTACGCGGTGCTTCTTTTCCTTGAGCTCCACCTCTGTGGCGGCGCCGACACGGATGATGGCTACACCGCCGGCCAGCTTCGCCAGGCGCTCCTGCAGCTTCTCCCGATCGTAGTCGCTCGTGGTGGTCTCGATCTCGCGGCGGATCTGCTCCATGCGACCGCGGATCTCCTTCTCGTCGCCACGGCCCTCGATGACAGTGGTGTCATCCTTGGTGGCAGAGACGCGCCGGGCGCGACCGAGATCGGCCAGAGCCACGTTCTCGAACTTGCGGCCGGTCTGCTCGGAGATGACGGTGGCGCCGGTGAGTACAGCGATGTCCTGCAGCATGGCCTTGCGGCGGTCGCCGAATCCAGGAGCCTTGACGGCGAGAGCGTTGAACATGCCGCGCAGCTTGTTGAGCACCAGGGTGGCCAGAGCCTCGCCCTCGATGTCGTCGGCGATGATGACGATATCGCGCTTGCCGGACTGCACGAGCTTCTCGAGCACGGGCACGATGTCGGCGGCGGCGGACAACTTCTTGTCGGTGACGAGGATGTAGGGTTCCTCGATTACGGCTTCCATCGTCTCGGCGCTGGTGACGAAGTAGGCCGAGACATAGCCGCGGTCGAACTGCATACCTTCGACGTACTCAGTCTCGAACTCAATACCGCGAGACTCTTCGACGGTGATGACGCCGTCCTTACCTACCTTGTCCATGACCTCGGCGATCAGATTGCCGATCTCCATGTCGCCGGCCGAAATGGCGGCCACGTTGGCGATTTCCTGGCGATCCTTGACCTCGACGGCCATGTCCTTCAGGGCCTGCACGACAGCGGTGGTGCCCTTCTCAATGCCACGCTTGAGCAGCATCGGGTTGGCGCCGGCGGCCACGTTCTTGAGGCCTTCGTCTACGATTGCCTGGGCCAGAACGATGGCGGTGGTGGTGCCGTCACCGGCTACATCGTTGGTCTTGGTGGCCGCTTCCTTCAGAAGCTGGGCGCCCATGTTCTCGTAGGGGTCGGAGAGTTCGATGTCCTTCGCTACCGTGACGCCGTCGTGGGTCACAGTGGGGGCGCCGTACTTCTTGTCCAGCGCTACGTTGCGGCCCTTGGGGCCGAGGGTGGTCTTCACGGCCTCGGCGAGCTTGTCGACGCCGCTCTTGAGGTTCCGGCGAGCTTCTTCGCGGAACACTAGCTGCTTAGCCATCTATCGTTCCTCCTCTCAATCCTGCAAGACTAACGGTCACTCAATGATGGCCAGGACGTCGGTCTCCTTGAGAACCAGGAGATCCTTGTCCCCGACCTTGACCTCGGTGCCGGCGTACTTGGCGTAGAGGACGGTATCGCCCACTTTGACCTCGAGCGCGACACGCTTGCCCTTTTCATCGAGACGACCGGGGCCTGCCGCGATGATCTTGCCCTTCATGGGACGTTCCTGCGCGGTGTCCGGAAGATAGACACCCGTCGCAGTCATCGTCTCCTCATCGAGGGGCTCGACCACTACGCGGTCGGCTAGAGGCTTGAGGTTAGCTGCCATCTGACGACCTCCTGCACTGCAATCCGAGTTGTAGTTGGCACTCGAGCGTTCGGAGTGCTAAACCGCCGGTAACTATACTCGAGGGGAGGTACGAGCGCAAATCGGCTGAGAGGGGTTGGGCCGAGCCTAGGGAGGCTAGCGCGGATCTAGAGATCAATATCGCCGCCGTTCGCTGATTCCGCCTATTCGCCACGAAATCCTGCATCAGCAGGGCACTCCGCTGGCGAACACACAACCGCGCCCGGCGAATCGGTGCTACGGGAACGCGCCACAACCTTGGTTGAGTGTAGACGACTGCCCTAGGGCGAGCAAACCTGTAGGGCGCGTTGAGCGGCGGCCGACTCCGGATCGCGCTCGAGGGCCGCCTGGAGGACAGGCACCGCCGCCTCGCACTGCTCGGTGTTGGCGAGGCTGAGGCCCAGTTGGATGTAGGTAAGGGCACCGGTGGCTCCCAGATCGATGGCGCGCTGGAGATAGGGGATGGCTTTCTCGTAGGCGAGGCGGGCATAGTGCGCCGCGCCCAGTTCTGCGTAGGCGCGCATATGCTCCGGGTCGGCCTCCACCGCCTGCTCAAGGGCCGTCACTGCCTCGCTACTACGGCCCGCCGCCAGCAGAGCGCGGCCAAGAGCATGCAGGGCCATCGCGCTGTTGGGGTCCTTGGCGATGGCGCGCTCGAATTCCTCGATCGCACTATCAAGGTCCTGCATGCCCAGGTACGTGTAGCCGAGATTGACATAATACAGGAAGAGCCCCGAATCGAGGCCGGCCGCCTTCTCATAGGCAGCGATGGCGTCATTGTATCGGCCCAGTCGCTGCAGCAGGTAGCCGCGGTTCCGCTGGGCCATGGGGTCGTTTTCGTCCAGGGCCAGTGCCTCTTCAGACGCCAGCCAGGCCTCGTTGAGGTCGCCGGAATCGGTGAGGACCTCGGTGAGCACGGCGTAGGCGTAAACGTCGGTGCCATCCTCGCCCACCGCCCGCCTGGCGTAACTGAGCGCTTCGTCAAGATCACCCTCCCAGTCCAGCGCCTGGGCGATGGCCGCCAGGGCGGTGCTACTGTTGGGCCGTAGGGCGAGCGCCTTCTGGGCCGCATCGATGGCCTGGGCGAACTTCTCCCGTAGAACCAGGATCTGCGCCTGGGCAACCAGGGAGTCCGGGTCGCTCGGGTGCAGGGTGAGAGCTTGGTCGTAGGCAGCCAGAGCGCTATCCAGATCACCCGCCCGCCGCGCCTGCTCCGCCACCCGCAGGTAGTAGTCGGCGGACGGGGTGGGCGTGGGCGTGGGGCTGCGGTCGGCGAACCAAGGCACCTGGCGGCTGGCGGCATAGAGCAGTGCCATGATGGCGACCACGTAGAGCAGGGCGGTGCGCCAGCGCTGCCTCTTGCGGACGGGAGGTGGCTTAGGCAGGTACATGGGCGGGCCGGCCTCAGCCGGACTGGGTAGGGGGCCGGAAGACGGGTGAGAAGGCGTGCGGAAGAAGATCCCCCAGCATCACGCGAGCGACCACTCGCGGTCCCTCGGCCACGATCACCAGGCAGTCCGGCCCGGCGAACTCGGCCAGTACCTGGCGGCAGGCGCCGCAGGGCCAGGCGGCGGGTTCGGCGCTGACGGCTAGGGCGCTCACTCGCTTGGCTCCAGCGGCCACGGCCGTGAAGATCGCTACCCTCTCGGCACACATGGTGAGGCCGTAAGAAGCGTTCTCGACGTTGCCGCCGGCAAAGGCTCTGCCGTCTGCCGTGAGGAGGGCTGCCCCCACCTGGAATGCCGAGTAGGGCGAGTAAGCGCGCTTACGCGCTTCAGCCGCCTGCGCCACCAAGGCGAGCAGACTCTGGTCTAGGGGTTGAGTGCTGTGCTCCTGGCCGCACACGGGCTCCTCCTCCGCTGCGGTCCGATTATAGCCAGAGGTGCGAAGGGACAACAAGAAAGCCCCCCGTGTGCCGGGGGGCGAGCTGGTGGCCCATAGGGGAATCGAACCCCTGTTTCCGCCTTGAGAGGGCGGCGTCCTGGGCCCCTAGACGAATGGGCCAGCTAGGCGAGGAATATAGCAGCGCAGCCCGATCGGCGCAAGATTGGACCGTGCTTGTGAGTGCCAGCGCCTACTGCAGGTAGGCCGCTTGCACGGTGGCGTAGACGTCCTTGAGAGGCACGCCGGCTCGCTCGCTCACCTGGCGACAGTCCTCGTACTCGGGGGCGGCGTTGACGCGTTCCTCGCCCAGGAACCCCAACTTCATACGCACCGGCCCCCAAAGGGTCTCGACAGTTACAGTCTCGCGCCGCAGCTTCAGGCGGTCCATGCTCCGGTAACGTACGCCCAGGCTGGTGGTCTGGCGGAGTACGCACTCGGCCACGGCCTGACGATCAGCGTCGCGGCACAGGGCCGTGAACACGAACCCGGGACGGCCCTTCTTCCCGACGACGGTGGTGAAGAAGGCGTCGAGAGCGCCGGCTTCCAGGGCTGCCTCGACGGCGCGCGGCATCCATTCGGGGTTCATGTCGTCCAGGTTGGCCTGCAACTCGGTGATCTGGTCGTGCTCTCCGGTGGCCGACGACTGACCGATGACGACCCGGAGCACGTTGGGGCGGCCTTCGGGGTCCCGGGTGCCGGCCCCATAGCCGGTTGACTCGACTGTCATGGAGGGCATGGCCGAGCCGGCGGCGAGACCGGTGAGCAGCGCTGCCCCCGTGGGGGTGACCCACTCGCCCTCGGCGTCAACGGCCTCGACCGGCCAGCCGCGCATCAGCTCGGCCGTGGCCGGGGCCGGGATGGGCAGTAGGCCGTGATCGGTATTGACGCGTCCGTGCGTCCAGGGCAGCGCGGACCCGTAGATCTCCTGGATGCCCAACAGGTCTAGCCCGATGCACGCGCCGACGATATCCACGATGCTGTCCACCGCGCCTACCTCGTGGAAGTGCACCTCTTCCAGGGACACGCCGTGGACGTGCGCCTCGGCTTCACCGAGACGCCGGAATACGGCGAGCGCCATCGTCTTGGCGTGCGAGCTGATTTCGCTCGCTTCGATCATGGCGGCGATGTCGCTGTAGTGGCGGTGATGGTGGTGCTCCTGAGCGGAGACCCCGGCATGAGTGGCGCGTAGGCCGGACCTTCGTACGGTAGCGGGCTCGATACTCCACCCGGGGAGACCGAGCTTGCCCAGTTCTCGCCGCAGTGCGGCGACGTCCAGCCCGGCGTCCAGCAGTGCTCCCAGTACCATGTCTCCGGAGATCCCGGCGGCGCAATCGAAGTAGCAGACTCTCAAACTTCCTCCTTCTTGGCAGTACGGTTGCAGATGGCACGCAGGATGGAACAGGCGAAGTAGGCAGCCCCGAAGCCGTTGTCGATGTTGACCACCGCCACGCCGGAAGCGCAGGAGTTGAGCATGGTGAAGAGGGGGGCCAGCCCGCCCAGGCTGGTACCATAGCCGACGCTGGTCGGTACGGCCACCACGGGGGTGCTTACTAGGCCACCGACGACGCTAGCCAGGGCCCCTTCCATGCCGGCGACGACGATCACGACCGCGGCGCCGGTGATGACGTCCAGATGCGCCAGCAGCCGGTGCAGCCCGGCCACTCCGACGTCGTAAACGTGCTGGACGCGGCAGCCAAAGTGACGGGCCACGACGACGGCCTCCTCGGCGACGGGAGCGTCCGACGTGCCGGCGCTGACGACCACGATGTAGTCGTCGCTGGTCGGCTCCGGTATCTCTCCGACGGCGATGACGCGGGCCATGGGGTAGTATTGCGCCTCCGGCACCTGGGCCTTAACCGCCTCGAAGTGAGCCGAGTCGGCGCGGGTCGCGAGTGCCTTGGAGCCGCCGGCGGTGAGCCGGGACATGATGGCCGCCGTTTGCTCCGGGGTCTTGCTCTCGGCGTACACCACCTCGGGGAAGCCGCGCCGCAGCTGGCGATGATGATCGATGTGGGCGAAGCCGATGTCTTCGAAGGGCAGGCCGCGCAGCTTCTGCTCGGCGGCGGCAAGGGAAAGGTCTCCCGAGCGCACTGCCTCCAGCAGTGCCCGTAGGGTAGGGTCGTTCATCTCAACACCTCATTGAGGCTGCCGGTACGGTAGCCCTGCAGATCCAGGGTTACGTAACGGTAGCCCAGTTCCCGTAGGGCACCTAGCACCGTTTCGCGCTCCGCTAACACCCGCGCCAGGTCCTCGGCGGGGACTTCGATGCGGGCAATGACACCATGGTGGCGCAGACGGTACTGCTTCAGGCCCAGGGCCGCCAGCGCTTCTTCGCCGGCCTCGATGCGCCGGAGAGATTCCTCCGTCAGGGAAGTTCCGTATGGGATGCGCGAGGCGAGGCAGGCGAAGCTGGGCAGATCGGCACTCGGCAGCGCGAGGCTGCGGGAGGCGGCACGTATGTCGCTCTTGGTGAACCCGGCGTCCCGCAGGGGGCTGATGACGCCCAGTTCGGCCGCCGCTCGCGTCCCCGGCCGGTAGTCTTCCGCATCGTCGGCGTTGGTGCCGTCGAGGAGGTGGTGGATGCCCCGAGCGCGCGCCAGGCCCAGCAGCTGGCTGAAACGGCCTTTCTTGCAGACGTAACACCGATCGGGCTGGTTGGCCACGAAGGCCGGATCCGAGAACTCGGACGACTCCACCACCAGGTGCAGCGCTCCGATCTCCGCTGCCCAACGCTTCGCTCGATCCAGTTCGGCCGCCGTCCCCACGGGTGAATGGGCCGTGAGGGCGAGGACGTTTTCTGGGCCGAGGGTGTCCGCCGCTACCCGCAACAGGAAAGTGCTGTCCACTCCGCCTGAGTAGGCGATTGCGACGCGGCCCAAGTCGCGCAGCTGGCTCCGAAGGCTATCCCACTTACGATCTAGCTCTGACAAACGGACCGACTCCTCAACGGGGCAGACTGCATGCCGGGATCATTGGAGGAGGATACCACAACCCGCCGTCCGCCGGTGAATAGCACCCGGGACAGGAGGGCGAGGGAGCGGGACATTGCGCCTCGCTCCCTCAATGGCAACGGCTAGAGAACCGCCACCGCCTCGATCTCGACCAGTGCGTCGAGGGGGATTCGGGCCACCTGCACCGTGGTGCGGGCGGGGGGGTTCTCGGGGAAGAACTCGGCGTAGACGGCGTTCATCGCCTTGAAGTCATTCATGTCGGCCAGGAAGACGGTGGTCTTCACAACCTTGGACAGCGACGAGCCGGCGGCCTCCAGGATGGCGGCGATGTTCTGGAGGGTCTGGCGCGTCTGCTCCTCGATGCCCTCCGCCATCTGACGGCTGCTCGGGTTCAGGCCGGCCTGCCCGGCCGTGTAGATAAGGTTTCCCGTCACGACGGCGTGAGAGTACGGACCGACGGCCGGCGGTGCGCCGGGGGCCATGAGCGTTCGTCTGTCGGACATTGCTTCCTCCTTAGGTCTACCTAACCACGATGTTCACGAGCCGGCCGGGGGCGTATATCACCTTCACTACCTGCTTGCCCTCGATGTGACGTTGCGCGCCGGGCGTAGCCAGTGCCAGCGCCTGCACCTCGTCCTCGCTTGATTCGGGATCGACGTCGATTCGATCGCGCACACGCCCATTCACCTGCACCGCCACGGTTACGACGTCGTCCTTGGCCAACTCCTCGTTCCAGACCGGCCACTCCTGCTGGTGGACGCTGTACGGCTTGCCCATTCGCTCCCAGAGCTCCTCGCCGATGTGTGGACAACTCGGCGCCAGCATCAGGACCAGTGCCTCTAGCGCTTCCTGCCAGACGGGGCTGCGAGTCAGAGCGGTCTGCTTCGCCTTGACCAGGTAGTTGTTGTACTCCATCAGGGCGGCAAGCATGGTATTGAAGCGGAAGGCCTCAAAGTCGTCGGTCACCTTGCGGATAGTCTTGTGCATCACCCGCTGCAGGTCGCGCTCGGCACGCGCCATGTCGGCCACCGGCTCGAGCGTCTCTGGGGTCGGATCAACCACGAGCGCCCAGACGCGGCTCAGGAAGCGGTAGATGCCCTCAATGCCACGGGTGTTCCAGGGCCCGCCTTCGTCCCAGGGGCCGATGAACATCAAGTAGGCGCGCATTGAGTCGGCGCCGGTGCTGCTCACGAAGTCGTCCGGGTTAACCACGTTCCCGCGCGACTTGCTCATCTTCTCGTTGTCTTCGCCCAGAATGATGCCCTGGTTGTAGAGGCGCAGCATGGGCTCATCGAAGTCGAGGATGCCCATGTCGCGGCAGGCCTTGGTGAAGAAGCGGGTGTAAAGCAGGTGCATGGTGGCATGCTCGATGCCGCCGGTGTAGAGATCGACGGGTAGCCAGTACTTGCCCTCCACCGGGTCGATGGGTCCCTGGTCGTACCCGGGGCTGGTGTAGCGCATGTGGTACCAGGACGAGCACATGAAGGTGTCCATGGTATCGGTCTCGCGCTCGGCGGGGCCGCCACAGGTGGGGCAGGTGGTGTAGCGGAAGCCCTCGTGGTAGCGCAGCGGCGACTCGCCGGTGGGCAGGAACTCGGCGTCCTCGGGCAGCAGCACCGGCAGCTGGTCTTCCGGCACGGGCACAGTCCCACACTTCTCGCAGTACACGATGGGGATTGGCGCGCCCCAGTAACGCTGCCGCGAGATCAGCCAGTCGTGCACGCGGTAGTTGATCGTCCGCTTGCCGATGCCGTGCCCTTCCATGTACTCGGCAATTCGGTCCCAGGCGTCAGTCGAGGAGAGCCCGTCGAACTGGCCGGAGTTGACCATGGTGCCGGGCTCCACGTACGCCTCGGTCAGGGGCTTACCGTCCCAGTCGGGCGGCGCGATCACCACCGGGATAGGCAGGCCATAGCGCTGGGCGAAGTCAAAGTCGCGTGTGTCGTGAGCGGGGACGCCCATGATGGCGCCGGTTCCATACCCGGTGAGGACGTAGTCGGCGACGAAGATGGGCACGCGCTCGCCGTTCATGGGGTTGACGGCGTAGGTGCCGATGAAGACGCCGTCTCGCTCACGTTCGGTGCTCAGGCGCTCCACTTCACTCTGGCGGGCAGCCTGCACCCGATACTGATCCACCTCAGCCGCCCGGTCGTTAGTGGTTAGCAGGTCCACCAGTTCGTGCTCCGGAGCCAGAACGGCGAAAGTCATGCCGAAGACGGTGTCGGGCCGGGTGGTGAACACCGGGATCTTGAGGTTGCTGTCCGGTATGACCAGGTCGAACTGGACGCCTTCGCTCCGCCCGATCCAGTTGGTCTGCATGGCCCGCACCCTTTCGGGCCACTCGATCTTGCTGAAGTCCAGCAGCTCTTCGGCGTAGTTGGTCATGCGGAACAGCCACTGCTCCAGGTCGCGCTTGACCACCGGAGTGCCGCAGCGTTCGCAGTGGCGGTCTTCGCCCCAGACCTGCTCGCGGGCTAGAGTGGTGTTGCACACCGGGCAGAAGTCCACCGGCGAACGGTCGCGGTATGCGAGGCCGTGCTTGTAGAACTGCAGGAAGAACCACTGCGTCCAGCGGTAGTAGTCCGGCAAACAGCTGACCATCTCGCGGTCCCAGTCGAACATGGCGCCCATGGTCTTGAGCTGTTCGCGCATGCGGGCCACGTTGTCCAGGGTCCATTTCATGGGGTGGATGCCGCGCTTGATGGCGGCATTCTCCGCCGGCAGTCCGAAGGCGTCGAAGCCCATGGGGAAGAGGACATTGTAGCCCTGCATGCGAAGGAAGCGGGCCTTGGCATCGGCGGGGGCCATGGCGTACCAGTGGCCGATGTGCAGGTCGCCACTGGTGTAGGGAAGCATGGTGAGGTAGTAGTATTTGGGCCGGTCGCTTGTGGGTGAGACGTTGTACAGGCGGTCTTCCGCCCAGCGGTCGCGCCACTTGCGCTCGATATCCTGCGGACTGTAGGCCTCGGCCATGTTCCCTCCCGGCGTAAACAGAAGAGCCCCCATCCCATCAGGGACGAGGGCTCTCTCGCGGTACCACCCTGCTTGACGGTGTACCGTGGCTTAGGTGGAGCTGAGGGGATTTGAACCCCTGACCCCTTGTCTGCCAGACAAGTGCTCTCCCACTGAGCTACAGCCCCGAGTTGGTAGTGTGGGCACACCGCCCACTTTAGGTGCGTAACGGGCACCGACCGGCGTCGCCTAGCCTATGCTTCAGCGGCGCGGCTCGGGGGCGAGTTCGACCTTGTGGATGGCCTCTGGCACCCTTGCCGGGGTCTCACCGTTCCACCCGACTCTCTGCGAGGCTGGCCTAGTACTCCCCTTCATCGCCTTTCCCTGTTCTGTTGATGGAGCTGAGGGGATTCGAACCCCTGACCTCCACAGTGCGATTGTGGCGCTCTCCCAGCTGAGCCACAGCCCCAGGGCGACGATAATGATAGCGCAGCCCCGACGGGCTGTCAAAAGCGCCGCGCCCAGGACCGCCTACTCACCGGCCGGCAGTGGACCCTCGGAGCGACTGGCCCGAAGCTTGGCCAGCAGGCTCACCGCGGCGAAGCCTCCGACGAGCATCAGCGTGAACGCTATCACCGCGATATCGAAGTATTTGTCCAGGTAGAACTTTACGGGCTCACCGAAGAAGTAGATCACCAAGCCGACGGCGAAGAAGCGCCCCGCCCGCCCAACGAGCGACGCCAGCATGAACCGCCTGAAGTCGAGGCCGAATACCCCGGCGGAAATGGAGAACAACTTGTATGGTACCGGTGTGAAGGCGCCGATGAACACCGCCCAAACGTCCCACTTGGCGTAGTAGCTCTGCGCCAGGGCGATCTTCTCCGCGGAGAAGAGGCGCTGCAACACCGGTCGCCCGCCCTTGAGGCCGAGGAAGTAGCCGAAAGCGCCTCCAGTGAGGGATCCGGCGGTGGCGATGGCGGAGAACAGCAGCGCCTTGGGCACCTGCATGAGGGCCAAGGGGATGAGCAGGGTATCCGGCGGGACGGGGAAGAACGATGACTCGGCGAAGGCGATCAGGAGCAGTGCCAGACCACCGTAGGGGGTGGCCGCCCACCCGGTGGTCCACTCAATCAGGTCTCGAATGATCTCCAATGTTCCTCCGGGAATCGGACTGCCCTCGGCTCACAGAGTCCGGGCTAGGGCGATGGCCGGGTATAGCACTGCCGAGCCGCAGGGCGGCCCGGCAGGACTACAGGCTGCCACAGAAGACGGGGTTGGGCAACCTGGACAGGCGAAGGTGCGCGTTACTCCATGGTCAGGGCCAGCGGCAGATAGGCCTTTTCCGGGCCCCCGGCCGAGCTCCCGAGGCTGATGTCGTCCACGTAGGCGCGCTCGGTGACGTCCGAGGTGGTGGGGCCCTCCGGGTCGCGGAGGCAGATCTCGATAGTGACGGAGCCCGTCCAGAGGGCATCTTGGTCGTTGGTGAAGAGGTGATCGGCAAGCCAATCCGTGGGCAGGTCGGAGCGCAGGACCCTCTCGGAGATCACGAACCCTTCCGCATTGAGGGCTCGCACACGGAGGACCTTGGTCATCCCACCTTGCGGCGGCTCCAGGCGGTACCAGAAGGCGAGCACGGGCCGATAGGCGTCGCTCAGCTCGAAGGTGCGCGCGAGACAGACGCCGGTGGTCTGCGCGTCCGTGGCTAACTCCACGCCCAGGCGCCCACCGTGGTAGCGGTAGTCGGTCACGCGTGCCAGATCGCTGGAGGCGGACCAACCGGCCGGCGACTGCCCGGGCATACCCGCCTCGAACGAGCCGTCGGCCACCACGTCATCGGGTGGCAGGAGCGTCACGCCGACGGGAGAGATCCCTGGGCCGATGACCACATTGTGAATGGGTGGTGGGGCGCCAAACAGGGTGTCGCGCGCAGCGACGGAGTACACCTCTCCTTCACCGTCGGCCAAGAAGGCGTCGCCGGCGCCGTCGGTAAGCATGGTGTTCACCACGGTTCCATCGCGAAGCAGGTCGAACGGAACCCGGTACACGGGGAAGCCGCGGTTATCGTGCGCGGTGGCCCGCACCACTCGGCCGAGACGCACCGGTGCCGATTCGGCCCAAGGTCCGAAGATCTGGGCGAAGCCGCTGATGGAGCCGCCAGTCGTGGAAGTAGCGCCGCTGTACTCGGCCCAGCCCCGCACCCGGAAGGTGTACTCATGTCCGGGAACGGAGTGCGGGAAGACAGCACTACCGACGGTAGTGTGCAACAACCAATCTTGCCAGGGTCCGAGCCCGTCCCGAAACTGGACATCGAACTCGACTACCTTAGCCTCTTGGGGCCAGGCGTTGGGTACCACGGACTTCCAGCTCACCTCGAAGGGACCGGGCGCGACTGTCTCCGGCACGATGGCTTGGCTCACGGGAGCGAGGCGTATCTGTGCCCCGTCAATGAAGGCGATGTTGTCGTAGGATTCGTGGGAGACACCCTGCAGGGCTTGGATGCGGATGTAGAACGTGGCCGAGGTTCCCACGGCCTCGAAGGTGAGTCGCTGCCCCCAGGTAGCGCGGTCCATGTTCTTGTCGACGGGGTCGCCCCAAATGACGTCCGGCGAGAGAGGGTTGCGTCCGGCGGTGGGGTCTATGCCGATCTGCTTGACGATGGTACCGTCGAATAGGGTAGGGTCCTCCACGGCAGAGGTCTGGAAAACCGAAAGGACGAACGCGATGGCACTGTACCACTGCCCGGCGCGGAGCCCGGACACGATCTGGTACACGCCGGCGTCGTAAGGGTCGTCGCCCTTGATGATCTGGCTGTCGCGGCCGTCGATGCGCTCCACGTTTGTCCCGGCGAACTGCGTCCCCTGCCAGAACTCCACCTTCGTGCCTGAGACCTGGAAGCCCACCCAGTACTGGCCCACCCGCTCTTCCCTGTAGGTTCCCTCGAACGTCTCGAAGGACCAGTTGCGGGTAAGGTTGGCGGCGACTCCGGTCTGCGCCGCCGCGGGACTAGGAGCCAACGAGGTCAGCACCACGGCCAGCAGGACGGCGAGGACTAGCGGAAGGGCACGCCGGGGCGGCCACCAACGGTGGCGTAGCGTCCGTCTATCTGTGTGACATCTCCATGCCGATAGTCTCATGGCCAGCCCTACCTTGACATATGTTGGATCGAATCTACCATGTCGGCGCGGCAACGCACCACGATGGGTGCCTGGTGAGTGTGCAGGCGTGTTCACCCTCGCGACCACGCGGCGATGGTGGCCATGGCCGGGCGCTGCTGCTTTCGTGCCAAGCGAGGCCGCTGGTCTGGCCCCGATCGGGCGCGGGACCGCATAGGTGCGGTTCTGCAGAGGTGCTATACTGGCCGGTGCGTCGTCGTCAAGAGGACGGTCGGAGGGATTCGAGCCGCATGGCGGGAAATGGACCCACGGTAGGTTTCATCGGTGCCGGCAGGGTGGGAACGACACTGGCGGTGACGCTGGCTGCATCCGGGTACGCGGTCACCGCGGTGGCGAGCCGCACCCTTGCGTCGGCCAGGCGTCTGGCAGCGGCCGTTGACGGGTGCACGGCGTACGCCGATAGCGATCGGGTGGCAGAGGTGTGCGACCTGGTGTTCGTGACGACGCCGGACGACGAGATCGCCCCGGTGGCAGCCGCGGTCGCCTGGCGTGCCGGGCAGATGGTGGTTCACTGCAGCGGATCACTGTCCGCGGCGGTGCTGGAGCCGGCCCGCGAGCGTGGAGCCCTGGTGGGAGGCCTGCATCCCTTGCAGACCTTCGCCGACGCCGAACAGGCGGTCCTGGCCCTACCGGGCTCGGCCTTCGGAGTCGAGGCCGAGGATCCACGACTGGCGGCGGTTCTGCACCAGATGGTGTCGGCCCTCCGGGGCACAGGCATCCCGTTGCGGGCAGAGGACAAGGCTCTCTACCATGCGTCGGCCGTCATCGCCTGCAATTACCTGGTCACGCTGTTCCATCTGGCCACCGGACTCTGGGCCGCCTTTGGCGTGGAGCGAGACGTGGCCGGCCGGGCACTTCTACCCCTGGTCAAGGGCACGATGAGCAACCTGGACAACCTGGGCCTGCCCGCCAGCCTGACCGGCCCCATCGCTCGCGGCGACGTGGGGACGGTGCAGAAGCACCTGGAGGCCTTAGCCGCGGCAGCGCCGCAGTTGCTGCCCACCTACAAGGAGCTGGGCCGACTAACCGTGCCCATCGGACTGGAGAAAGGAACGCTATCACCGCCCGCGGCCGAGCAGTTGCGACGACTGCTGGGCGACACAGAGGGGGAACCATGCGAGTAACCATTCAACAACTGGCGGACATGAAGGCCAAAGGCGAGCGCATCGCCATGCTCACGGCCTACGACTACTCCACGGCCAAGCAGATAGAGGAGGCGGGCGTGCCGCTCATCCTCGTCGGCGATAGCCTGGGGATGGTCATACTCGGCTACGACTCCGCCATACCGGTCACACTCGACGACATGATCCACCACACCAAGGCGGTTGTGCGCGGCACGCAGAAGGCCCTGGTGGTCGGGGACCTACCCTTCATGACCTACCACACCAGCACGGCCGACGCGCTTCGCTCGGCCGCCCGGATGATCCAGGAGGGCGGCGCCCAGGCAGTGAAGCTGGAGGGTGGCGTGTCGATGGCGCCAACGGTGAAGCGGGTGGTGGAGTGTGGCATTCCCGTCATGGGGCACATCGGCCTCACGCCCCAATCGGCCAACCAGTTGGGTGGCTTCAAGGTACAGGGACGATCGGTGGAGGCGGCGAAGCGCCTGCTTGCCGACGCCAAGGCGCTGGAGGAAGCGGGCGCATTCGCCATCGTGCTGGAGTGCATTCCGGCTCCGCTCGCTCGGCTGATCACGGAGCGCTCGGCGGTTCCCACCATCGGTATCGGCGCGGGGGTGCACTGCGACGGCCAGGTGCAGGTGATCTCGGATCTGCTGGGCATGTTCACCGACTTCGTACCCCGGCATGCCAAGCAATACGCGAAACTGGGCGACGAGACGCGGAGGGCAGTGAGCGAGTACATCGCCGAGGTGACACAGGGGCAGTTCCCCACCGCCAAGCAGAGCTTCTCCATGGACGCGGCGCTGGTCGAAGAGATCGAGCGCAGCTTGTGACGGGGGCGGCGAATGCGCCTGCTTAAGTCGATAGCGGAGTTGCGGGAAGCACGCGCGGCCGCCCCGGGCAGCGTCGGCTTGGTACCCACCATGGGCTGCCTCCACGAAGGGCACCTGTCGCTCGTGCGCCTGGCGCGCGCCAAGTCGGACACGGTGGTGGTGAGCATATTCGTCAACCCCACTCAGTTCGGCCCGGGAGAAGACTTCGAGCGCTACCCGCGCACGATGGAGGCTGATCTGGCGGCGCTCGAGCAGGAGGGCGTGGACCTTGTGTTTGCCCCGCCGGTGCACGAGATCTACCCGGACGATTTCGACTCAGTGGTGGAAGTGGGCTCGCTGACCAGACGGCTAGAGGGTGAGGCGCGGCCGGGGCACTTTCGTGGCGTAACTACGGTGGTGGCCAAGCTCATCAACTTGGTGCAGCCAGACCGGATGTACATGGGAGAGAAGGACGGCCAGCAGTTGCGCGTGCTCCGCAAGATGGTCAAGGATCTCAACTTCGCCGTGGAGGTTGTGGGAGCGCCGACGATTCGCGAGGCGGACGGCCTGGCTTTGAGCAGCCGCAACCGCTACCTAACGCCGGAAGAGCGCCGCGCCGCCACGGTGATCCCGCGAGCTCTAGCGGCGGCGCGAGAGCGGTTCGGCGCCGGTGAGAGGGATGCGCGCAGCCTGTGTGAGGTGGTGCGTGCCCAGCTGTCCGCCGAACCCCTAGCGCAGATTGGCTACATCTCCCTGGCCGACTCCGAGACCTTGGAGGACCTGGAGAGGGTGGATGGGAGGGCTATGCTTTCGGTCGCCGTGCGGATCGGGAGCACTCGCTTGATCGACAACATCGTCCTCGAGCCGGGTGCCTAGAGGTCGGGCGCGGCCGAGTTAACCGGGAGGGTGCGATTGGCTGGACAATCTGAGGTCGGGCAAGGTGCGAGCGGCGGGACCAGCGTCCTGGAGCGGATACGCGGCAACCATGCCTTGGAGCACGCCACGGTACACCTGATGGTTCGCCGACATCCCAACCTGAAGGTGGTGGGGCGGACCACGCCGGCAGGCTTCTATCTCCACGGTCCGGAGGATTCCGCCCTGGTGGAGGAGTCCGCTCGCGCCGCCCTGAACGCGTTGTTGGCCGAGCCAGACTTGGCCGTACATCAGCGCTGCGGCACCAACTTGGCCGTGACGGGAGTGCTGGCGGGGCTGGCGGCGTTCGCTGCGGGCGGTGGGCGAGCCCGCGGTCGCATGGCAGCGCTGCCGCAGGTCCTGCTCGCCTCGCTCTGGGCGGTGATGTTGGCCCAGCCGCTGGGCATGCTGGTGCAGAAGCACCTCACCACCAGCCCCCGCGTGGGTGCGGCGTCCATTGGCCCGATCGAGCGGCGGGGAGGCAAGCCGGCGACGCACTTCGTGCCCGTGAACTGGGTCTAGACGATGCTGCGCCTGCTTTACGGTGACGACCGGGTTTCCATGGACGCCGAGGTGTCCAAGCGGACCGCGGCGGCGGGTGACTCGTCCGCGGTGATGAACGTGCTGCGGCTCGATGGAGACACGGCTGATCTGTCCGAGTTGGCTGCTGCCGCGCGCAGTCTCCCCTTCTTTGGGGGAACACGCGTGATCGTGGTGCGGAACCTGGGGGCACGGCTGAAGGCGGCCGCGAAGGACGATCGAGCGGCGCTCCTGGCTTCGCTGCGGGAACTGCCGCCTTCCACGGAACTCCTCGTAGTGGAACCCGACCTGCACGACAAGCCGGAGTCACACCCACTGTATGAGCTGGCGGATACTTGGGGAGAGGTGCTGCCATTCCGGGTGGCCGCGGTGGGTAATGTGGAGGCATGGCTCGCCCAGCACGCAGTGGCCCTTGGCGCCACCATCGCGCCGGCAGCTGCCGCCGAGCTTCACCGGCGCGCGGGCGACAATGCCGTAACGCTCCAGACGGAGCTCGAGAAGCTGGCTGCCTACGCCCTCTCCAGCGGTACCATCCGGCCGCAGGACGTGCGGGAACTGGTTACGCCCAGCGCCGAGAGCAACGTGTTCGAGCTGGTGGAGGCGATGGGCAAGCGCGATCCCTCGGCGGCGGTCGGCAGACTCGAAGACCTGCTCTTGCGCCAATCCGAGTCGGCCCTCGGCCTACTGGCAATGATCGGCCGCCAGTTCCGCCAGCTCATCGTGGCCAAGGATGCCCTTGAGAGCGGCGCCGGATCGGGCGAGCTGGGGAGAGAGTTGGGCGCTCCGCAGTGGCTCGTCGGCCGGCTGGTGGGGCAAAGCCGCCTGTTCACCATGGCCGAACTGGAGCGAGCTCTCGAGGCGGTACTGGAGGCCGACTTCGCCCTTAAGGGAGGAGCGGATCTGCCCGAAGTGGTGGTGCTCACGGAGTTGGTCGTCAACCTGACGACGGGATGACGCCAAAGCCAAGCGCCCCCGGCTTGGCCGAGGGCGCGATTCGCCAGTGGGCTATAGACTTGGGGGCGGTTCTTACTCAGCCTGGCCCAGACGGTTCAGCTGCTGCATCAAGCGAGACTTGCTGCGGGCAGCCGCGTTTCGATGGATGATGCCCTTCTGGGCTGCCTTGTCGAGAGCCACCACCGCGTCCCGAATGGCGGTCTGGGCAGCCTGCGGATCGCTCTGGTCCAAGGCGACACGCGCCTTCCTGACCTGGGTGCGCGTAGCAGACCGCACCATGCGATTGCGGCGGCGCCTGCGCTCATTCTGCCTAATAGCCTTGATGGCCGAGATGGTGTTTGCCAATGAGTAAGCCCTCCTAGCTGTGCTGCTCGAACGAGCAGTATAGTATCGGACGACGATTTTGTCTAGTTCGGTTGCCGCGTCGCGGGCGCCTGTAGTATTCTGCCCCCATGCGGCTCACCGAAGGTCACACCGAACGTGTTTGCCGTCAGAGTATCGCCGCCGTCCGCGGGGCCCAGGCCTCAGGTGTGATCACGGATTGAGTCTGATCGAGGCGTGGCCGGGCCCACGCCTCTTGCTGTCTGAGGAGTGTTTGGCCATGACCATGATGGTGCGGGGAGTGCGAGGGGCGACGACGTGCGCCTCCAACGTCGGTGATGACATCCTGGCGGCTACGGCGGAGATGGTGGAGGCGGTGGTTGCCGCCAACGGCATCGACACTGACGACGTGGCCGCGGCGATTTTCAGTGTCACGCCTGACCTTGACGCCGTCTTTCCCGCTCGCGCCGCGCGAGATCTGGGCTGGAGCAGTGTGCCGCTGATGTGCACTCGCGAGATACCGGTGCCCGGAGCGCTTGGGCACTGCATCCGCGTGCTGGTGTTGTGGAATACCGACAAGAAGCAGGCGGATATCGTGCACGTCTACCTGCGCGAGGCGAAGTCACTGCGTCCGGACCTGTCCGGTGGCAAGCCCGAGGGGAGGTTCTGATGATAATCGTCATGCGCATGGGGGCGTCGGAGGCGGAGGTAGGCGCCGTTACTCGCCAGATCCAGGAACTTGGGTTCCGCGCCCACCTCTCGCGAGGCGAGGAGCGCACCATCATCGGGCTGATCGGCGATGAGCGAAACGTCAGCCAGCAGAGCCTGGAGCTGCTCAGCGGTGTGGAGCGGGTGATTCCCGTGCTGCACCCGTTCAAGCTGGCCAGCCGCGACTTCCGTCCCGAGGACTCGGTCGTGTCGGTGGGCAGCGTGAAGGTCGGCGGGCGGCGGGTGACGATTATGGCCGGCCCCTGTGCCGTCGAGAGCCGGCAGCAACTGCTGGAGACGGCTTGGGCGGTGAAGGAGGCGGGAGCGAGCGTGCTCCGTGGGGGTGCCTTTAAGCCGCGCACGTCGCCCTACGCCTTCCCCGGCTTGGGAGAGGCCGGCCTAGAGTTGCTCGCCGAGGCGCGCGAGGAGACCGGACTGCCCATCGTAAGCGAAGTGATGGCGCCGGAGACGGTGGGCCTGGTGAGCGGCTACGCCGACATGGTGCAGATCGGTACGCGCAACATGCAGAACTACGCTCTGCTCCACGCGGTGGGGGAGGCGGGGTGCCCGGTCCTGCTGAAGAGAGGGCTAATGTCGACCATGGAGGAGTTCCTCATGGCGGCGGAGTACGTGCTCTCGCACGGAAACTTCCACGTTATCCTCTGCGAGCGGGGGATCCGCACCTTCGAGACTTACACCCGGAACACGCTTGACATAAACGCTGTGCCTATGCTCAAGATGCTCACTCACTTGCCGGTCATGGTTGACCCCAGCCACGGAACCGGCCGCTGGGATCTGGTGGAACCGGTCTCGCGGGCGTCGGTGGCGGCTGGTGCCGACGGTCTGATGGTAGAGGTGCACCCCCATCCGGCACAGGCGCTCTCGGATGGGGCCCAAAGCTTGAAGCCCGAGAACTTCGCCGCCCTGGTTCGCTCCGTGAGCGCCATCGCCGCCGTCCTTGATAGGGAGGTATAGTGCACCCGGAAAGCGGATCGGTGCTGCCGGCAGGCTACTCCGTCGCCGTGGTGGGCCTGGGGCTTATGGGCGGTTCCCTGGCGGCGGCGCTCAGGCGCGACCAGCCGCAGGTGAGGGTCCTCGGGGTGGCCCGAAGAGAGGAGGCCGTGGCGGAGGCGCTGCGGTCAGATCTCATCCATGACGGCGGCTTGACGCTCTCGGCCATCCTGCCGGCGGCGGACCTGACCGTGTTGGCGACTCCGGTCCGCACAATCCTGGGTCAGTTGCCTGAGGCGGCGAGTCTGCTGCCGCCGCACGGAGTGCTCACCGATCTGGGAAGCACCAAGCAGGCAATCACGACGGCGATGGAGCGCGGCCCGCGCCCCGAGCGGTGCTTGGCCGGCCACCCGATGTGCGGCAAGGAGCGGCACGGTCTCTGCGCCGCCGACGCCGACCTGTTCCGCGGCGCATCGTGGATTCTCTGCCCGGGCCGGACAACGTCGCCCGAGGCAGTCAGGGCGGTAGGGAGCCTGGCGCGCTCGGTGGGCGCGCGCGCCCTGATCATGGACGCGGCCGAGCACGACGCCATCGTGGCCCGGACCAGTCATCTACCTTACCTGGTCTCGGCGGCGCTCTCTCGCGCCGTGGCCAAGGGCGTCGCCGACGGAGATCTGCCGGCCCTGAGCGCCGGTGGTTACCGCGACACCACCCGACTGGCGGCCGGAGACGTACCCATGATGCTGGATATCCTCATGACCAACCGTGAGCCCATTCTCGCCGCGATACGCGAAATGCAAGGCGAGTTCGGGCGCCTGGAGGCGGCCCTGGCGCAGTCCGACGAGCACGCCCTGGCGGCCTACCTGGAGACGGCGCGCCGATCCCGGAGGGTCGGATGAGTGTGGCAGTCGCGCCGGGCCGTCCTCTGCGTGGAGAGGCGCGCGTTCCCGGCGACAAGTCGATCACTCACCGCGCCCTGCTACTCGGGAGCATCGCCCAGGGCGACACCGTGGTACGGGGCTTCCTCGATAGTGGCGACTGCCGGGCATCGGTGGAGGTGGTGCAAGCCCTGGGAGCCCAGGTAGTCGACGAGGGCGAGAGCACCATCCGGGTGCGTGGCTCGGGGATGGATGGCCTCAGAGAGCCGGACAACGTCCTCGACTGCCGCGGCTCCGGCACCACCATGCGACTGCTGGCCGGTCTTCTAGCGGGCCAGCCCTTCACCAGCGTCCTGACCGGCAATCCGGCGCTGCGCTCCCGCCCCATGGGGCGAATCATCGAGCCCCTCCGGCGGATGGGCGCCACGGTCCTGGGCCGAGACGGAGACCGACTGCCGCCGCTCGCCATCCGAGGAGGCGGCCTGCGCGGCATCGACTATGACTTGCCGGTGGCCAGCGCCCAGGTGAAGTCCGGCATCTTGCTGGCGGGCCTGTTCGCGTCAGGAGAGACGACCGTGCGCGAGCCGCGTCCCACTCGAGATCACACGGAGCGCATGCTGGCGGCGATGGGTGCGCCCGTTAGGTCCATCCCAGGTGCCGTCACCGTTGCGCCGGCGCAAGGCTTGGACGCACTTGCGCTCACAGTGCCGGGGGATCTGTCCTCGGCGGCCTTTCTCCTCGCTGCCGCCACTGCTGTACCCGGGTCGGAGCTCCTGGTGCAGGGGGTGGGTGTCAACCTGACGCGTACTGGGTTCCTGGCGATCCTGTCGGCCATGGGAGGGCACTTCCGAGTGGAGAACAGCCGCGTCGAGGGGGGCGAACCGGTGGCCGACCTGTGGGTGGAGTCGGCGCCGCTGACCGCCACCGAGGTGAGCGGCGATCTGGTGCCGCTGGCCATCGACGAACTACCGCTGGTGGCGGTGTTGGCGACACAGGCCCGTGGCGTCACGGTGGTACGCGAAGCGAGCGAGTTGCGGCTGAAGGAGAGTGATCGCGTGGCCACCTTGGTGGCAGAGCTCGGAAAGCTGGGCGCCCAGATCGAGGCGCTTCCGGATGGATACCGGGTGGAGGGGCCGACGCCTCTCCGGGGCGGCACGGTGGAATGTCATGCTGATCACCGGCTCGCCATGTGCCTGGCAGTGGCAGCTCTCTGTGCCGTCGGGCCGGTGACGATCCTAGGTGCCGAGTGTGCCGCTGACAGCTTTCCCGGCTTCTTCGAGCTGCTGGAGCGTCTGCGCTCATGAGCGGGTTACGCTTCCTGACTGCCGGCGAGTCGCACGGCGAGGGGCTGGTGGCCATCGTCGAGGGAATGCCCAGCGGCGTGCCGCTACAGGAGGCTGACGTCGATCGCGACCTGAAGCGGCGCCAGGTGGGTTACGGCCGCGGGGGGCGTATGGCCATCGAGGCTGACCGGGGGCACCTGCTCTCCGGCGTCAGTCGCGGCCTCACCATCGGGTCGCCCATCGCCGTCCTGATCGCGAACCGAGACTGGGCCAACTGGCGCGATCGCCCCTGGCCGGCGCTATCGGTGCCCCGCCCGGGCCACGCCGATCTGGCCGGAACGCTCAAGTACGAGCTCGATGACTGCCGGCCTGTTCTGGAACGAGCCAGCGCGCGAGAGACGGCCGCTCGCGTCGCTGCCGGGGCGGTGGCGCGACGACTTCTGCGGGAGTGCGGCGTCGAGGTCGGCTGCTTCGTGGAGCGGATCGGTGAGGCCGCGATGCCGCCGGTGGACTCGCCCCCGTGGGAGTGGACCGAGCAAGCTGAAGTGAGCGATGTCCGCTGCCCGGACCGTGAGCTGGCGGAGGCAATGCGCCACGAGATCGATGCGGCCCGAGCCGCAGGCGACTCATTGGGCGGCGTCGTTGTGGTACTGGCGCGTGGCCTGCCGCCCGGTCTGGGATCGCACGTCCATTGGGACCGGCGTCTCGACGGCCGGCTGGCGCAAGCGCTCATGAGCGTTCCGGCGCTCAAGGGAGTGGAAGTGGGACCGGCCTTTGTCAACGCCGCCCGTAGTGGCACCACCGTGCACGATGCCTTCGCGGGCGAGAACGGCCGGAGGAGCATGAGGCTGAAGGATGCGGGACGAATCCGCCCGAGCGACCGGTCCGGCGGCTTGGAGGGCGGGATGACCACGGGGCAGTTATTGGTGCTGCGGGCGGCCATGAAGCCCATCCCCACGACCGTCGCTTCGCAGTCCTCGTTCGACCTGAAGACGGGTGCGGCGGCGGTGACGGAGTACCAGCGCTCGGACGTGTGTGCTGTTCCGGCAGCCGCCATCGTGGCTGAGTCCATGGCCTGTCTTGTTCTGGCTGATGCCCTGCTGGACAAGTTCGGCGGTGACGCCCTGCCCGCGCTACAGGAGGCCTTGCGGCGCTATGCGAACCTGCCTCTGCTTCGCGGAGCGGGGGGCCGTCCATGAGCGGGCGCCAACCACGCAACGTGGTGCTGACCGGTTTCATGGGATGCGGGAAGTCAAGCGTAGGCCGGCTCGTTGGCGACGCCCTCCAACGCCCGTTCGTCGACATGGACCTGGAGCTGGCCGAGCGCTTCGGCATGTCCATCCCCGAGGTGTTTTCGGTCCGGGGTGAGGCGGCCTTCCGGGAGGCAGAGAGTGACCTGGTGCGCGAGCTCTCGCAGCAGCGCGGACTGGTGGTCGCCACCGGCGGCGGCGCTCTGGTAGACGCCGATAATCGCCGGGTCTTGGAAGCCACCTCCCGCCTGATCCGCCTTGTGGCCGCGCCCGATACTCTCTGGCAGCGCGTATCCCGTGGTTCGGGTCGTCCCATGTTGGACTCGGAGGACCGTCGCGTCCGCTTCGATGCCCTGCTGGCGGAGCGCGAGCCCCATTACCGCCGCATACCACACCAGGTGGACAGCACCAATCTTTCGGTGTCCGAGTCAGCCGCAGCGGTTGTGCGCCTAGTGCGTGAGCTGGAAGCCGTGGATGAGCGCTGCCTGACGGTGGAGCATCCGAGCGGGCATTACCCGGTGTTCGTGACGAGAGGAGGCCTGCGGTCTCTGGCTGCCTATCTGCGTTCGCGATCGATCTCCGGCCCTGTGGCGGCTATCGGCGATAGCCATACCGGCCCCCTGCTGGGCGAGAGCGTAGTCTCGGGGCTGCGGGACGCTGGGCTTTCGGCCTCGCTCCTGGCCTTTCCGGCGGGGGAGGAGCACAAGACGCTCGCTTCCGTCGAGAGTCTGGTGACGGGCATGGTGCGGGCCGGGCTAGGGCGCGACTGCACCGTGGTGGCCCTCGGCGGCGGCGTAGTGGGAGACACTGCCGGGCTGGTGGCCTCCCTGTACATGCGCGGCGTTCCCTTGGTTCAGATCCCTACCACTCTCTTGGCGGCCTTCGACTCCAGCGTGGGCGCGAAGGTCGCCGTGGACCTCCCGGCGGGCAAGAACTTGGTGGGGGCTTTCAAGCAGCCCGAGTTGGTGCTGATCGACGCCGACGTCATGGACACACTGCCGGAAGAGGAGCGCCGCTCTGGTCTGGCGGAGGCGGTCAAGCACGGCGTGATTGCCGACCCCGTCCTGTTCGCCATGCTGGAACAGGGCACGTTCGACCTGGTGGAAGTCATCGAGCGCTCCGTTCGTGTCAAGGCGGCCGTCGTCGAGGAAGACCCGCACGAGCGCGGTCGGCGGGCTGTGCTCAATCTTGGTCACACGTTCGGCCACGCCTACGAGACTCTGAGCGGGTATGCCCTGCGTCACGGGGAGGGAGTCGCCATCGGCATGATGCTGTCCGCGCGGCTCGCCTGCCGTCGCGGGCTGTGCTCGGGAGCCCTGGTAACGCGTCTTCAGAGCTGTCTCAGCGCCATCGGTCTGCCCACGGTTCCGGCGCCGCATCCGGCCGAGGCTGTCGTTGCGGCCATGCGGGCCGACAAGAAGCGAATGGCCGGACGACTGAGGCTGGTGCTGCCCCTGGAGCTGGGTGACGTGCGCGTGTTCGATGACGTCGGCGAGGATGAGTTGGTCGCCCTCCTGGCGACTGCGCAGGGCTAGATGGCGGCGCCGGCCTCCGACAGCGCCCGCGAGCGGCAGTGGCGGGTCCACGCCGTCGTCCTCGGGAGCTACGCGCTCCTTTCGCTGCTGCTTACGGCGCCGCTGGTCTTCCACTTCGGGACCCACGTCCCCGGCGACGGCATCGATGACCCGGCCCTGACTTGGAACCTATGGTGGGTGTGGGACTCGCTCCGGCAGGGCCGCCACCTGTTCCAGTGTGATTTCATGTTCCATCCCATCGGCATCAACCTCGCCTTCTACACCCTCACGGTGCTCAACGGCGCCCTATCAGGACCATTGCAGGAAGTCGCCGGCCTGATCCCGGCCAGCAACACCATCCTGTTGTCGTCCTACATACTCAGCGGCTACGGCGCGTTCCTGCTCTGCTACCGTGTCCTCCCCCTAGGGGCGCGATCGACGCGTCTGTATGGGGCCTGGTTTGCCGGGCTCGTCTACGCTTTCGCGGCGCCCAAGCTGTTCTATGCGGCGCTGGGGCAGTTCAACGTCGCCTCCTCGCAGTGGATACCCTTTGCCGCCCTGGCGCTGGTGGAGGCCTCCAGAGGGCGCCGTCGGATGGCACTGATCGCCGCCCTCTTCCTGGCGCTGCAGGCATGGGCGGAGATGACCTACGCTTCCTTCTTGATCGTGTTCGCCTCCTTGCTCTTCGTGTGGCGACTGGCGGAGGCCCTCCACCAGCGCCGACAGTGGCGTAGCTTCGTCGACAGGACCGTGGTACCGCTAGCTCTGGCCGGAGTCGCCTTCGCCCTGCTTATCGCCCCTCTGTTGGCCGCCATGATCCCCGACATGCTGGCGGAAGGGGACTTCAGCGTTGTTGGTGGCGGCTTCGCCGACGTGTTCTCGGCGGATCTGGCCGGGCTACTAGCGCCGACCATGCTCCATCCGCTCCTTGGCAATCTGGTGGGTCGATGGACCTCCGTGCTGCACTTCGACAAGGGACAGCACCTCTACTTCGGCCTGATGGTCTGGCTTCTGGCAGCTCTGGGCTGGGCCCGGACGCGCCGGCCTCGCACCCTTCTCTGGGTCCTGAGTGGCGCCGCTTTTCTGGCCCTCTCGCTGGGACCGGTCTTGCAGGTGAACGGGAAGCAGATCGCCCTTCCTATGCCGTTCCAGGCCTTCCAGGAACTGCCCTTCTTCAAGGCCAACCGGTATCCGAGCCGCTACGGTGTCATGGCTGGGCTGTCGCTGGCGGTGCTGAGCGGCATGGGCGTGGCCCGGCTGGTACGTGGCCGGCACAGGACCGTCGCGCTGGCACTGGTCTCGGCGGTCTTCCTGCTGGAGAACCTATCGGTGCCTCTTCCGCTATCGGACATGCGCGTGCCGCCCTTGTACCGAGTCCTGGCGGACGACAAGCGCGACTCCGCGGTGCTGGACCTGCCCCTCGCCTGGCGCAATGGCTTTCGCGTAACCGGGGCCCAGGACGTGGCCATCATGTTCGGCCAGTTCTATCAGACCGTGCACGGCAAGCGGCTCCTGGGCGGCAACACCTCGCGCAACCCCGAGTTCAAGTTCCAGTACTTCTCCGAGATGCCCGTCCTGCAGTCCATCGTCGCTCTGGAAAGAGGGCACCCATTGACCGATGCTGTGAAGGCCGCTGATCGTCAGGTGGCGCCCGAGATCCTATCCTCCCTCGGGGTCACGCACGTGGTGGTCCGCGCACCTCCTGTGGACGAAGCGTTGCAGCGCTACGTCGAAGAGGTCCTGCCGACACGGTTGCTGGCAGAGGAGGGCGGCATGCGTCTGTACGCCGTGGAGACAGAGCAGACTCCCGGCAACGTGCCGCTCGCCGTGGCTTTGGCCGAGGGATGGGGAATGCGACGCTCGCCCGCCGTCGCCGTGCGCGAGACATCGCGGCTAGTGGTGCCGGGCGGGGACGCCGGTAGGTTGTCACTGGAGATGAGGGGCTTCGCCACGGACACGGTCGTCGCCGTCAGTTCTGCCGGCGCGAAGCTGGGGGAGTGTGGCCTCGCGACGGACTGGACCACCTGTGTGGTAGAGATTCCGGCTTCGACGGCGCCGGCGAACGTCCTGGAGCTGACCGCCGAGTATGGCCATGAGCCGACGGCCCTGGCGGCCATCCGGACCATCGGGACTACGGGGGTGACGGCGCCGCTCGACATCTACGTCCGCGCGGCGGGGGAGGAGTTCGGCGACTTCGGACACATCTACGTCGCCGGTGTAGACGCTGCCCCCAACGAGCGGGGCTACAACCTGGTGGTGATCGACCCGAGCGACGGCCGAGTGATAGCGGCGGCCAGCTTCGACACTCACGCCGACCCCGACGCTTCAGCGGCGATGGCGGCATTCGTCGGCAATCTGCCGCCGGGCGCCATCGTCGCTGGGGCGGCCGCGGACGAGGCGTCGCTAAGCCTCAGCGAGGGGGCGGTCAGCGCGCTGCGAGCGTTGGGCGTGGCGGGCGACCTGCGAGGATGCTTCCGCTGTGCGCACGCCTTTGTCGGGCTGGTGGGGGCACCGCCCGGGACCGCAGCCGAGGAACTGCGCCAGATCTCGGTCGCGGAAGCGCTGGTCGGTCGCGGCGTTACCGAGCCGCGGGCCTACTTCGAGCTCGCAGAGGTCGCGGTCGAGCGCTAGCCCGCCTCGTCGGGGCTGCGGAAGCGATAGCCGATGCCCCACTCAGTGGCGATGAGCTGCGGGTTGGTGGGATCGTCCTCCAGCTTCTCCCGCAGGTAGCGCACGTAGAGCCGCACGTACTGGAGTTGGTCGGAGTACTCCGCCCCCCAGATCTCCGTGAGCAGGTAACGGTGTGGCAGCACTCGGCCGGCGCCCCGCACGAGTGTGGACAAGAGACGGAACTCGGTCGGTGTCAGGGGCACGTCTTCGCCGTTCTTGGCAACCCGGCGGCGCTTCAGGTCGACGGTGACATTGCCGAAGGTGAGGGGTCGCGCTGAGCTAGCCTGGCGGAAGCCGGTGCGCCGGAGCAAGGCGTAGATGCGAGCGATGAGCTCGGTGGCGCCAAACGGCTTCACCAAGTAATCATCGGCGCCGAGCTCCAACGCCTTGACGATGTCGGACTCGCGTCCGCGGGCGCTTATCACGATCACCGGCACCTCAGTCACCTCGCGCAGGCGCCGACAGAGCTCCCAGCCGTCCATGCGGGGCATCATGATGTCGAGAAGTACGAGGTCCGGCTTGTCTTCGAAGGCGGTACGCAGGCCGGCAAGGCCATCATGCGCCAACAACGCCTCGAAGCCCTCCTGCCGCAACATCAGTTCCACCACGGCGGCGAACTGCGGTTCGTCGTCTACAATGAGAATCCGGCCTTTCCCGTCCATGGCAGCTACTCGCTCCCCAAAGTGGCGCATGGCAGTATAGCGCCTTTGGCCCTCGCGTCCAAGGCTGCTAGACTGCTGCCATGTCAGAGGAAGCGGATAGCCTGGTGGCAATCGTTGACGCCCACGTGCACATCTACCCCCCCGACTGGGTGGCGCACAAGCCGGCCCTTCTCGAACGCGACCGCTACTTCGGCTTACTCTTCCGTGGACCACGCGGTCACATGGCGACCGCCGAAGACCTGATCGCCTCGATGGATGCTGCCGGCATCTCGACGTCGGTGGCGGCGGGATTCGGTTGGGACGACCCAGGCCTGTGCCGGGAGCAGAACGACTACATGGTCGAGGCCTGCCGCCGCTACGGGGACCGCATCCTTGGGCTGGCGACACTCAACCCGTCCCGGCCTCGCGAAGCGGCCCGAGAGGCGGAGCGGGCCCTGGCGCTCGGCCTGGCGGGGATCGGCGAGCTAATGCCGGATGGCCCCGGTTACTCCCTCACTTCGCCGGACACGATGGATCCGGTCATCGGCGTGGCGGTGGAGGCGCGGTCGCCGGTGCTCCTGCACGTCTCCGAGCCGGTGGGGCACAGCTACCCGGGCAAGGGCACGGTCTCTCCGGCCCAGATCATCGCCCTGGCGGAGCGGCACCCCGGCCTGACACTGGTCTGCGCGCACTGGGGTGGCGGTCTGCCCTTCTACGAGCTGATGCCGGAGGTCAAGCGCGCCCTGAAGCGAGTCTACTACGATACCGCCGCCTGGCCGCTGCTGTACCGAGACGAGGTGTTCCGGGCGGTGCACGAGGCGGCCCCCGGCAAGACGCTCTTCGCCACCGACTATCCACTTATCGGGCAGGCAGGCCTTCCCGAGCGGATGATGGCCGCCGGTCTCCCGGAGGCGGCGCAGGCCCAAGCCCTGCGTGAGACCGCCATGTCGGTGTACTCCAGGGGCGTACGGCAATGATGCGGCTCTTCGTGTCTATTGATCTTCCCGCAGCGGCCCGCCTCGCACTGGACACGATGGTCCAGTCGCTGCGGCAACACCCGGGCGGCCGCCACGTGCGCTGGGCCAACTTGGAGCAGGCGCATCTCACGCTCAAGTTTCTGGGAGATACGCCCGAGAGCACCGTGCCGGCCCTGGAACGGGCTCTGGAGGCAGTCGGCGGGGGTGGCACGCTCCTCACCATGACCCTCACGGGAGTGGGAGCATTCCCGAATCGCCGGCGCCCAAGGGTGATCTGGGCGGGGCTGGATGCGGGCGGAACCGCGTCCGACCTGGCGCGGCTGCACGCTGCCCTGGAGCATGATCTCGTCCACCTTGGCTTCGAGGCCGATCAGCGGCCATTCTCTCCCCACATCACCCTGGGCCGCGTGCGGCAGGGCCTCCGCCCGGCCGAAGTGGCGCAGGTCGGTGGTATGCTCGCGAACCCACCTCCCGTGCCCTCGGTGGCCTTCGAGGCATCGTCCCTGCGGCTCATGGAGAGCGACCTCCGACCAGAAGGGCCGATCCATTGCGTCGTCTGCGAGGTGCCGCTCGGAGCGAGATGAGCGCGCGAGAGGTTGCCTTCATCGCCGATGTGATGCTCGGCCGGCTGGCGCGCTGGCTCCGGCTAGCCGGCCTCGACACGGTATACGAGAGAGATCTGGATGACCGGCAACTGGCAGACCTGGCCCGGCGGACCGGGCGGGTGTTGCTGACGCGCGACCACGAGCTGGCCCGCCGCCGGGGCGTACAGGCCATCCTCGTTAAGTCGGACTGGGTCTCCGAGCAACTGAAGCAGGTGCTGCCAGTGCTCCCGACTGGCGCGGCCCCCCGGTCACCCCGCTGCCCCCGCTGCAACGGCGGATTGGAGCCCCTCGGCTCGTCACAGGCACCGTCCACCGTGCCGGCGGCGGTGCGGGAGAGCGGTACGGCGCTGCGCCGGTGTGTGGTCTGCGGCCAGGTGTACTGGAAGGGCTCGCACTGGGCCGGCATCAGTCAGGTACTCGCCGAGGACGGCTCGCGGCCCGCCGAGCCGATTTCCTCGCCACCCGATCCGCTGCTATAGTGCGCGCTCGCTCCGTCCCAGTCGCCTCACGGTGGGCTCGCGGCGCTAACGCAGACGAGGGTTGCCATGCGCAGCATCTTGCGCCTCTATCTGAACCGATTCCTTGGCCTCTACGAGGTCGCTCGCGGCCGGGGCCAGTACGATAGCCAAGAGCGCAATATAGCGCTCTTGTACGTGGAGATAGCGGCCGCCTCGGTGATGACGGCGGCGGCCAACTTCAACAGCGCCTTCGCCCTGCGGCTCGGAGCCAGCAACGCACTCATCGGCCTGATGACTTCGTTGCCGGCGCTGATCACTATGCTGGGGATGATCCCCGCCTCGGCGATCGTAGAGCGGCAACAGAAACGCTGGCCCATGATGCTTCGCAGCCTGGAGATCACCCGGCTGCTGTGGTTCCCCCTGGTCCTGATCCCCTGGGTGGTTCCCCAGCCCTACCAGGCTCCTGCGTTTGTGGCCCTGCTCACCTTTCGGTTCCTGCCGATACTGGTCTTCTCGGCCGGGTTCGACTCCGCCCTGGCCGACATGGTCCCGCCACGACTCCGCGCCCAGGTCTTCTCTTGGCGCAACATCATCGCCACCGCCGCCGTCATCGTCTCACTGGCGCTCGTCCGGCCCTGGCTGGAGCTGGCCGTCTTCCCCCTCAACTACCAGGTTGTGTACCTAATCGGCGGCATTGCGGGGATGGTCAGCCAGGTGTTCCTGCGCCGCATCCAGGTGCCCGACTCCCTGCCGCGCGTACCGGCGGAGAGGAGGCGGGGGATGAGCCTACGTGCCATGCGGGACGCGGTGGCGGGCAACCGGCAGTACGTCCGGTTCCTCACCAACTCCCTGGTGGCCAACTCGGGCGCCTACCTGGCCAGTCCGCTCTACATCCTCTACTACGTGCGGACCTTGAACGCCTCGGACGGGTGGATTGCCACCGCCACGCTGGCGGCAAACATCGCCGCGATGGTGGGGTACGTGGTCTGGCGGCGTTTCTTGCCACGCCTGGGAGAGAGCAAGACTCTGCGGGGGACGTTCCCGCTGACCGGTCTCTACCCGCTGCTGATCGCCCTCTCGGGGTCGCTCAATGGCGTGATCCTGGTGATCCTCTGGTACGGAGTCATCTCGCCTGGGCTCAACCTCAGTCACTACAACACCCTGCTTGAGGTGTGTCCCCAAGCGAGGCGACCCACCTATATCTCCGTCTACAGCTCAGTCAACAACGCGTTCGCCTTCGTGCTGCCACTGCTGGCGGTAGCGCTAGCCAACCGGTTCGGCATTGTTCCTGTGATGGCTGCCGCCAGCGTCCTCTGGGTCGTAGGCGGGCTGATGTTCAGCCTGAACCGAGTGCAGGTGGATGACCCCAGCCGGCACCCTGCCTAAGCGAGCGTCTGCAGCGGCCGCCCCAGCCCCTCTCCAAGGGCCTTGAGTTCGTCCATCAGGCGGCCGAAGTCGCTGAAGGTGAGGCTCTGCAGGCCGTCGGACAGGGCCTCAACCGGGTTCGGGTGCACCTCGATGATCAGGCCGTCCGCCCCCGCGGCTAGGGCTGCCTTAGCCAGCGATGGCACCAGCTCGTAGTGGCCCGCCGCATGACTGGGGTCGACCACGACGGGGAGGTGGCTGTTCTTCTTCACCACGGGAACGGCGCTCACGTCCAGGGTGAACCGGGTGGCCGTTTCGAAGGTGCGGATGCCTCGTTCGCAGAGAATGACGTCGTCGTTGCCCTCGGCCAGCAAGTAGTCGGCCGTCTCGAGCCACTCCTCGATGGTGGCGGAGAGCCCCCGCTTGAGGATCACCGGCTGTCGCAGGCGACCGAGCTCCCGCAACAGGGCGAAGTTCTGCATGTTGCGGGCACCGACCTGGAGGATGTCGGCCACCTCGGCCACCTCCGCCACCTGACGGGGGTCCATCACCTCAGTCACCACCGGCAGGCCCGTCAGTGCCTTGACTTGGCGGAGTATATCGAGCCCCTGGTCACCTAAGCCCTGGAAGCTGAACGGCGAACTGCGGGGTTTGAAGGCGCCGCCTCGCAGGACAACCGCTCCGGACGCCTTGACCGATTGGGCGGTGGTGGCCATCTGCTCCTCGCTCTCCACCGAGCAGGGGCCGGCCATGATGACCGGATTGGGGCCCCCGATGGCAACGCCCCCGACGCGCACCACCGTGTTCCCTGGCCGGAACTCACGCGAGGCGAGCTTATAGGACCGCATGATGCGGGTGACGCTGGCCACTCCCGGTAGCACCGCGAAGGCGTCGGTGGCAACTTGTCCCGTGTTGCTACCGAGCACGGCTACCACGTACTTGTCCGTGCCGACGTTAAGCAGCACCTCGAAGCCGAGGGAGTGTACGCGACTGATGACGGCGTCCAACTGCTCCTGGGAAGCGCCCGCCCGCATCTCTACAATCATTTCCTGTCCTCACCTAACAGAATGGGGCCGCTCTGAGCGGCCCCGATGCACACGAGTTCAGTCTACTTATCGCCTAGGCGTAGGTCAACCTCGACCGGCGCTTCTTCACTAGCTCGGCGACTTTCGCAGCGCGACGCCAAGAGCGCGAAGCCGCGCCTCGGCGGCGGGCCAGAGGTCCGGCCGCACCAGCAGCCGTCTCCCCGGAAGCTCGGCGTCCACGCACAATCGAAACCCGGCGTCGCGCAGCAGCGAGCGGTAGGCATCCTCGTCTTCCGGCTCCAGCACCATCGCCTCCCGCGTCGTCACGGTCGGCGGGCCGGCCAGCGCCTGTAGATCTCGGTGCTGCCGGTCGCCGAAACCGACGGCCGTCTTGTCGAGAAAGCGGGCGATGCCGGCCGGATCCAGGCCCCGGCTCAGGGCGCGCCGCACTGAAGCACGGGTGATGCGATAGCGGTCGCCGGGAGCCGCCCGCTCAGCAATGGACTCCACCTGGTACCGAAGCATCCAGGGTGAACCGGCAGTCAGGTGCAAAGTGAGGTCGGGTGATACCGTGAGGGGACGGCGGCGCCGCGGGCCCGGCGGATGCTCGGCTGCTGCCCACCACGCCGTCGACTCAACTCTCAGACAGCGGGTGGCGCCGGCGGTGCCGAGGGAGACGGCGCCGAGGCCATTGAGAGCCACCAGTGCCTCCTCCACGAACCGGCCCTCAATCTGCATCCAGGCGCCGATACCGCCCAGCATTTCCCCACCCGACTCGCGCCGCATGTAGAGGGCGCTGAAGTCGCTGTCGCGGCGCAGGAAGTCGGGATGAGCACGCCGCATCCAGGTCTGCAGGTCGGCGACCGCATACCAGCGGCCGGGCTCCAGGGCGGCGAGTGACTCCAGTAGTGTCCTGCGGGCGGGCACGGCCGAGGGCAGTCTGCCACCGTCATAGATCAGGCCGGGGGCGTGCAGAAGCTCGTGCCAGTCCTCGCAACGAAGCCAGTGCCGTGCCACCTCGCGCAGAGAGCCGGCTGGCGGCGACTCGAGCCAGGCCACGATGTCTGTACGGGCGCGAGCGGGGATGCGGCCACTTAGCACAAACCCCATGGCGCCCGCCAGCGACAGCCCGAGCGCCACCGTATGCTCCAGCCGCTCCTCGTCGGTTGCGCCTGCCTCCGAAGCGAGGCGCCCCTTCACAGCTGCCGCGAGTGGGCCTTCGCCGAGGCGGGCGGCGGCGACCACGGAGTATACGGCGCGCACGACCAGATTGCCGGCGGGAAGGGTGGCCTGGACCTCGTCGGCCAAGGGAGACGGTGTCTCCCCCTGCTGCAACTCGGTCAGTTCTTCGGCGGGCAGTAGTGCCAGCAGCTCGGGCGGGATGTACCACGTGTCTGAGCTGCGGTCGGGGCTGAAGCCGCGGAAGATGAGACCGCGAAAGAGCAGGGCCTCGGTGACGGAGGCGGGAGCCTCCCAGAGGCGCTCGCGTAGGAGACGTGCCGGCCCGAACGGACGTACGGAGCCGTAGTCGCTCTCGAAGTAGACGGCCGGCAGCCAGCCTCCCTTGCCGGCGAGGAAGGCCATGGCCTTCCTCTGCTCGAGGGGCAACTCCTCCCAGAGGAGACGCGCCGTCAGCGGGCCGGCGTTGGCCTCGCTGATGGCCGCCACGAGTAAGTCGCGGCCGAGCGAGGCGTCGAGCCCACGGGTGTGAGCGACCGCCTCCAACATGGCGCTGTCGTAGTCCAGAAGACTCTGTCCGGTGCTGAGCACGTCCACCCCTCGAGAGGCTTTGCCGCCTTCTCTGGCCATCTCTATAATCGCCCCTGCCCGGGGAGGCAAGCAATGAGAGGCAGGGCCGGGATCTACCTGGCAGCATTGGGCGGTGGGTTCTGCAGCCTTGGGCTGGAGATGGCCACCTCCCGGCTGCTCAACAACTACTTCGGTTCCTCTCAGATCGTCTGGGCCGTGCTGATCGGACTCATCCTGGTCTACCTCACTGTTGGCAACTACCTGGGCGGCCGGCTCGCTGACCGCGCGCCTGGTGCCTCCCGGCTGTACGCCCTGCTCTTCTGGTCCGGCATGGGCGTCGGACTGGTTCCCTTTGCCTCGCGACCGCTGCTCAGTCTTGGGCAGGACGCCCTGGAGAGGTACTCTGCCGGGCTCTTGGCCGGCTCCGTGGTCGGAGTTATGGGCCTGGTCGCCGTCCCCATGGTGCTCCTGGGGACCATCTCGCCCTTCGCCACTCGCCTGGCGGTGCGCTCCTTGGGTTCATCAGGTCGAAGTGCCGGCGGCGTGTACGCCCTGTCCACCGTCGGTAGCCTGCTGGGCACCTGGATCACGTCGCTGGCCCTGGTCCCGCTCCTGGGTACGCGCGTTACCTTCCTCGTGCTCGCCCTGCCCCTGGTCGGCGGCGGCCTGGCGGGCATGCGTCGCGAGAGGAGCCTTCACTTCGGTCATTCGGTACTTGTCGTCGCGCTCCTGGCACTGGCGGTCCTTTGGCCCGGTGGCACGGTGAAGCCGGTGCCCGACATGATCCACGAGCGGGAGTCCCCCTACAACTACATCCAGGTGGTGGAGCGGGGACAGACCCGCACGCTCTACCTGAACGAGGGGCAGGGCGTCCATAGCGTCTACCACCCGAACATGGTTCTCACCGGCAGCGTCTGGGATCTGTTCCTGGTGGCGCCGCTCTTCGGGGCACCGAACTACTCGGCCGGCGACGTGGACAGCTTGTGCCTGATCGGACTGGCGGCGGGGACGATCGCGAAGCAGTACTCGCAGGTCTACGGGCCCATACCCATCGACGGCGTGGAGATAGACCCGGAGATCATCGCGGTGGGACGGCAGTACTTCGATATGAACGAGCCCAACCTCAACCCGGTGGCCATGGACGGGCGCTACTTCCTCGCCCACGCGCAGCGCGAGTACGATGTAATTGTGGTGGACGCATATCGGCCACCGTACATCCCGCCGCAGCTGACCACGGTGGAGTTCTTCCGCTTGGCGGAGGCGCGCCTGTCCGAGCGAGGAGTGGTGGCGATCAACGTGGGGCGGTCCTTGCGCGACGATGAGCTGGTGCGTGCCCTGGCCTCAACCATGGGTGAGGTGTTCCCCAGCGTGTACGTGGTCGACCTACCGGCGTCGTCGGCAGGGCTCAGCAACAGCATGGTGGTCGGCACGAGACAGGCCACCCGCTACGAGGACTTCGCGGCGAACGTGGCCGCCCTGAGCGACCCGCGGTTAGTCGAAGTGGGGCAGAGGGTGCTCTCGCACGTCCGGGCGCACGTGGAGGAGGGCCTGGTCCTCACCGACGATCGGGCTCCGGTGGAGGAGCTGATCCACCAGCTGATTCTCGACTACCTGCTCGCGCCCGAGGGTTGACCCTCACGCCAGGACCATCTCTCGCAGACGTTCGAGGCGGTCCAGGTCGTCGAGCGCGGCGGTAGGCGGCGGTCCGACCGGGTCGAGGCAGCGGTCCGGAGTGCCGAGAAGCACCTCGGCCAAGTTGGCCACGCCCACCGCCAGGGCTTCGTGATCGTAGCCGCCCTCGAGGGCAGCCAACAAGCGGCCACGGCAATGTCGCGTCGCGATGGCGACGGCGCTCTCGGCCAGCGCTGTGAAGCCTGACAGCGAGACGGAGAGACCAGTGAGAGGGTCGCGCCAGTGAGCGTCGTAACCGGCCGATAGCATCACTAGCTCGGGGCGGAAGGAGTCGGCAAGCGGGCAGACCACACTGGACACGAGATAGTCCAGCGAGGAGTCGCCGCTGCCGGGCGGAAGCGGCAGGTTGACCGTGTAGCCGGTGCCGGCCCCGGCTCCGCGCTCGGTAGCAGCGCCGCTGCCCGGGAAGAGGGGGCGCTGGTGGATGGACACGTACAGCACCCGCGGGTCCTCCCAGAAAGCCTCCTGCGTACCGTTGCCGTGGTGGGCATCGAAGTCGAAGATCAGCACTCGGCTTAGCCCGCCCTCTTCCAGGGCGTAGGCGGCGGCGCAGGCGACGTTGTTGAGCAGGCAGAAGCCCATGGGTTGGTCCCGCAAGGCGTGGTGGCCGGGAGGGCGCACGAGGGCGAGGCCCGATCGTGCCCTGCCGGAGAGGACCGCTTCCGTGGCGAGCACGGTGCCGCCCACGGCGAGCCGCGCCACTCGGTAGGAGGACGGACCCAGGTACGTGTCCCCCTCAACGTAGTGCGGGCGCTGGGGCCTCTGCTCCTCCAGCCAGTCCAGGTACGCCGGGTCATGCACGCGGGTAAGCCAGGCGCGAGGCGCCGGTGTAGGAGGTACAGACTGCATTCGCTGGAGAAGACCGCCGGCGGTGAGCCGAGCGTGGACGGCGCGGAGCCGATCGGCGCGCTCGGGGTGGGTAGGCATGTCGTGTTCCAGGAACACGTCATCAGTGGTGTAGCACACTACAGAATGCTGGGAGGGTGAAGGTGAGTTCATGTCGCGCTACGGATCGGTGCGGTGTGGGGCCGGAGCCACTCGTCGCCGTTGGGGCGCACCGGCTGGTATCCTCCTCGGGGGGAAACGCCATGGAGGGGGTACCGGCGCCCTACCTGCGCGCCCTTAGGGGGGCGGGGCTGCAGCCAGTTGTGCTGCCCACCGGTCTGGCTGCGGAGAGCGTGGGCCGTCTCCTGCAGCGGGTAGACGGAGTGCTTCTCATCGGCGGGCCGGACGTGGAGCCGCGCTTCTACGGCGAGGAGACCCGTCCCCAGTGCGGGCCCACCCATCCCGAACGTGATCAGAGCGAGCTTCTCCTGGTCGGTGAGGCCCTTGATCGAGGCCTGCCCTTGCTGGCCATCTGCCGCGGCATCCAGCTGCTGAACGTGGCGCTGGGCGGCACCCTCCACCAAGACATCGCCACGGACCGGCCCGACTCCGGCATCGGTCACCGTAGCCAGGAGAGACAGGCGCTGGCCCATACGGTGCGGCTCGAACCGGATAGCCTCGTCGCGAGGGCGGTGTGCATGGACCACGTAGCGGTCAACACCCTGCACCACCAGGCGGTCAAGAGCCCGGCCACGTCCTTGCGGCCGGTTGGCTGGGCGCCGGACGGCCTCGTCGAGGCGGTGGAAATGCCGGGTGCAGACTTCGTGGTCGGCGTGCAGTGGCACCCCGAGGAGCTCGTCAGCCTGGAGGAGCACGCCCGGCGGCTCTTTGCGGCGTTCGCTGTTGCCGCGGCGCGTCACCAGTCGGCTGCCTCTAGGAGTGGATCGTAGGCGTCCAGGCGCCGGTGTCGTAGCAGTGGGACGCGATCGCGGAACCCCGCCACCACCGCCTGGTCGTAGGGGGCGATGATCACGCCGGTTCTGCCTTCGGGCAGGCGGGCGAGCACGTTCCCGTGTGGGTCGGCGATCAGGCTGGGGCCAACGAACCGGTTGCCGGCATAGGTGCCTTGGAGGGCGCTGGCGGCCACGTACATGCCGTTGTCGAGGGCTCGCGCTCGCACCGCCAGTTCCCATTCCGCTGCCGGACCCAACCAGGCCGTCGCCACCAAAGCGAGCGTGCCCCCTCCGGCCGCGACCAGCCGTCCGGCCTCGGGGAAGCGCGTGTCGTAGCAGATCCACATGCCGGCGCGAACGCCCTCGGCAGAGAAGGTTCCGAGGCCATCACCGGGCGTCGCCCAGAGGCGCTCGGTGTCCCACAAGTGAAGCTTGCGGTAGACGTGCTCTACCTCGCCCTGCGCGTTGACATAAACCAGGCTGTTGTAGCGGGTATCTCCGTTGAGCTCGGCCATGCCGATGGCGACACCGAGCCCGAGGCGGGCAGCCGCTTGGCGCAGGGGGGCGAGCTCATCACCTTGGACGCGCACGGCCAGCGGAGCCACTTCGTTCGGGGGCAGGTAGCCGGTGAGTGCAAGCTCGGGGAAGACGATGAGGGCGGCGCCCTGCCGAGCTGCGTCTTTCATCTGGCCCAGCATTGTGGCGCGGTTGGCGGCGATGTTGCCCGGTTCGGGCACGAACTGACCACAGGCAAGCAGCATCGTCATGGGGCTACTCCTGGACAGCATACCGGTCATCCATCTCGGTGGCTGATTCTACGGCGTTGGGCCTGCGAGAGCCAGCCGACACCGGACGGCGGGTCCCCTCGCCCCCCTTCGAGTCTCATTTACGCCACCTGGGTGGCGATGCTATACTGCCCTTTGGTATCTGACCCCACTGGTGGAGGACTCCCTTTGTTACGCACGTTGGCGCAGAAGATCATCGCCGCCCACTTGGTTGAGGGTTCCATGCAGCCTGGGGAGGAGATCGCTCTCCGGGTCGATCAGACCCTGACGCAGGACGCAACCGGGACCATGGCATACCTCGAGCTCGAGGCCATGGGGCTGGATCGCGTCAAGACCGAGCTATCGGTGTCGTACGTTGACCACAACATGCTGCAGGGCGACTTCCGCAACGCCGATGACCACCGCTACCTGCAGAGCGTGGCGGCCCGTTACGGTATCTACTTCTCCCGGCCCGGCAACGGCATCTGTCACCAGGTGCATCTGGAGCGCTTCGCGCGACCCGGCCGCACCCTGCTGGGGTCGGACAGCCACACGCCCACGGCCGGTGGCATCGGAAGCCTGGCCATCGGTGCCGGAGGGCTGGATGTGGCCGCGGCCATGGCCGGCGAACCGGTCCGCATTCAGATGCCGCGGATCATAGGCGTGAGGCTGGTCGGTGAGCTTCCGGCCTGGGTGAGCGCCAAGGACATCGCCATCGAGCTGCAGCGGCGGCTCACGGTCAAAGGGGGAGTGGGCAAGGTCGTCGAGTACTACGGTCCGGGTGTGACCACCTTGTCGGTGCCTCAGCGCGCCACCATCACCAACATGGGCGCCGAGTTGGGCGCCACCAGCAGCATCTTCCCCAGCGACGAGCGCACCCGCGAGTTCCTGCGCGCCCAGGCGCGTGAGGACCAGTGGGAGCCGATGGGGGCGGACCCGGGCGCGGTGTACGACGAGAACGTCGAGATTGACCTGGCGCAGCTGGTGCCACAGGTCTCCTGCCCCTCCAGTCCCGACAACGTGCAGCCGGTCACCGAGCTGGCAGATGTGCAGTTGGCGCAGGTCTGCATCGGCAGTTGCACCAACAGCTCTCTGCGCGACCTGATGACGGTGGCGGCCATCCTGCGCGGCAGGACGGTCCACCCGGGTCTGAGCCTCACCATCAGCCCGGGGTCGCGGCAGGTGCTGGGCCTATTGGCGCAGAACGGCGCCCTGGCGGACCTGGTGCAGGCAGGTGCCCGCGTTCTGGAGTCGGGCTGCGGCCCCTGCATCGGCATGGGCCAAGCGCCGCCCACCGGCGGGGCCTCGTTGCGCAGCTTCAACCGTAACTTCCCCGGCCGCTCCGGTACCCCGGGCGACCAGGTGTATCTCGCGAGCCCAGAGGTGTGCGCCGCCTCGGCTCTGGCCGGCCACATCGCCGACCCGCGGGAGCTGGGGGCGCCTCCGGCCATCGCCGAACCGGACACCTACTTCACCGACGACGCCATGGTCATCGTACCGCCGGCGGACGGTAGCCGGGTGGAGATCGTGCGCGGCCCAAACATCGCGCCGCTGCCGGAGATGGAACCGCTGCCGGATGCACTCGAGGGGCCGGTGTTGCTCAAGGTGGGCGATAACATCACCACCGATCACATTATGCCCGGCGGTGCCCAGGTGCTGCCGCTCCGCTCCAACATCCCAGCGATCAGCGAGTTCACCTTCTCGCGGGTGGACCCGGAGTTCGCTGCTCGGGCACGCAAGGCCGACACAGGGTTCGTCGTCGGTGGCTCCAACTACGGCCAGGGCTCCAGCCGCGAGCACGCTGCCATAGCCCCGCGGTACCTTGGCGTGCGCGCGGTGCTGGTGGCCTCGTTCGCCCGCATCCACGCCGCCAATCTGGTGAACTTCGGCATCATCCCGCTGGAGTTCGCCAACGCCGAAGAGGCCGGGAAGGTGGAGCAGGGAGACGTACTGCGGCTGGAGGGTCTTCGGGAGGCGCTGCGGCAGCGGCGGCCGCTGTCGGTGCGGAACCTGACCAAGGACACAACGATCGCGGTGAAGCACAGCCTCACGGAGCGGCAGGTGGAAGTCATCCTCGCCGGCAGTCTTCTCAACTACTTCCGGGATCAGGCCAGCCAGTAGCCCGCCGGACGGCGCCGCGCCAAGACAGTCAGGCACAAGAGGCCCCCTGGTCGGGGGCCTCTTGCTTGGTCCCGGCGCCACCTACTGCTCCGAGTAGACCTCGGCGATGACCTTCTTGAGGAAGGTCAGGTCCTCTACCGTCTGTGCAACCAACTCCTCCAGGTTCAGATCGCGCCACGAGTGCGACCCCTGGTACTCGCTGTGGACCGACACGGTGCCGTCGAACCCGATCTCGCGGAGGTAGCCGAAGCACTCCTTCCAGGGAACCAGGCCCTGGGACAGGGGCACAAGCTTGGCGACCCACTTCTCCTGGCCCATCGTCTCGTCGTAGTGGTGGAACCAGCCCATGCTCTTGATGGCAACCAGGTTGATCCAGGGTGTGAGCAGGTCCATGCCCATCTTCCAGCCGCTGCCGCCGCCCTCTACCGTCATGTGTCCGGGGTCTATGTAGGCGCCGAGGACATCGGGGTCACGGCCGAGGAGCAGCTGCCACACCACTGGCGCCTCGGCCGTGACGAAGTCGTCGCTGTGGATGTGAAGGTTGGCGCGGACCTGGTACTTGCTCGCCAGTTCGGCGATGCCGTCGAGGAGGTCGCGTACCTCCTCGATCTGGCGGCGCATGCTCCCGAAGCCCTCATAGCGCCAGTATCCCAGCTTGAGGTCCCGTACCCCGGCAGCAGACGCAGCGCGAAACACATCCTCGGCATTAGGGTCTTCGGCGCTGGTGATGCCGGTGGTGATCATGGGGATGTCGTAACCCATCTGCCGCACCCGCTCCACCGCCGGCGGCAACGCGGCAACGGCGTCGGCAGGCTGGATGTGCCCACCTTCGCGGACGGTTAGGTCGAGCCCCTCGAAGCCGATCTCGCCCGCCCGGCGCGCCGCTTCCTCGATGGACAACTCGGCAAGATGCTTGGAGAACATCACCAGCTTCATGACTGATCCCCTCCCAGGGACGGTATTTGGTGGCGCTGTCGCCAGCCGGCGTGCAAGAGTTCGGCCACTTGACCCAAGTAGTCGCTATCTTCGATGCGCCGAATCCAGTCGGGCGGCAGCGATCGCTCGCCATTGTAGGCCCCGCTGATGGCGCCGGCGATGCAGGCTACACTGTCGCTATCGCCCTCGATGTTCGCCCCCGCAACGACCGTGGCCCGGTAATCCTCCGGAGTCCGCACGAAGCAGTAGAGGGCGAGAGCCACCGCCTCCTCCGCCACCCAGCCCTGCCCGAGCGTGCGGCAGTGTGGCAGTGGGTCTCCGGTCAGCGGTAGCGACTGCATTTGGCGGATGCGCTCGTCGAACTCAGTACAGAGCCCGCCGGCAAACTCGAGCAGTTGTGCCGGCATACGACTGGGGTCCTCCCGGTCTAGAGCGCGCGAGACCAGAAAGGCAGTGGCGATGCCGCCGGCCAGGGCACAGGTGTGGCCGTGCGTGATCCGGCTGCTGTCTCGCGCCACGTCGCGCAGCTGATCATCGTTGCCGTGGTAGTAGAGCCCCACGGGTGCGGTGCGCATCGCCGTGCCGCAGCCCTTGGACGAGGCGATGCCGGCCTCGGCCCAGGGGGCGCCCGCCCGCAGCCTGCCGATCGCCCGCATACAGGTGGCGCCCCGGGGCGCGGTTGTTATCGAGGCTCATCCCCCAGGCGACGAACTCCTCCGCGACGGCCTGCATCAGCGTTTCGTGGGAGTCATCGCCGGCTCGGAGGAGAGCCCGCGCCAACGCGAGCGACATCTGGGTGTCGTCCGTGTAGAGCGCCGGATCAGGAAGGTCCGACACCGGCCCGTCCACGTGGACGGGACCGGTGCCCTCCTTGGGCCAGCCGAGGGCGTCTCCGATGGCGAGGCCATAGATGGCGCCGCGGTATTGCTCCAGCGTCGGTGTGCTCACGATGGGTCGGCTCCTAAGGCGTCTCGTCGGCGGGGGCGCAATCGGACTCCTCCAGCAGGGACGCCAGAGCCGCAGCCGCCTCCCGGCCGATGACGGCGCAAGTGCCGGGCTGCCCCGGTTCGTGCACCAGGTCGTAGATGGGCCGGCACTGAAGGTGGCGGAAGCGCTCCAGGAACACCTCACGCCAGCGGCGCGTCAGTTCCACCGCCAGGCTCTTGTCGCCGCTGGAGTCGTCGCGCCCATAGCGGAGGCCGAGAGCCAACACTCCGCCGGTGAACGCGCCGCAGAGCTCCTCGTGCGTCGAACCCACGCCGCCTCCAAAGCCGGCTGCCGCGCGCATTGCCGCTCCCGGAACCTCGGTGCACAGATGCTCGCCGACCGCGAGCAGAACGGCTTCCGCTCAGGAGTAGCCGCTGCGCATCAGCCGGTAGGCGCGCTCGCCGACGTCCTCGGCAGCACCAACTGTGGGCTCCAGGTCAGTGCAGTCGGTCAACTGAGTCCCCTGGCGGCGCGCACCGCCGCCACCAGCTCCCGCGCGTTGGCAGTAAGCTGAGCGAAGTCGCCGGAGTCCACCAGCTTGTTGCTGACCAGATCGCCCCCGACGGCCAGCGCGGCAGCGCCCGCCTTGATGAAGTCGCCGGCGTTGACCTTGCCGACGCCACCGGTGGGGATGAGCTTCACCTGCGGCAGGGGGCCGCGGACGTCCTTCAGGTAGCCGGGCCCGACCACGCCGGCGGGGAAGACCTTGACGAAGTCGGCTCCCGCCTGCCAGGCGGCCAGGATCTCGGTAGGGGTGAAGGCTCCCGGTACCACAGCCTTGCCGTAGCGGTGACAGAGTTCAATGGTAGCGAAGTCGGTGGTGGGGGAGACAATGAACTGCGCGCCGGCCAGAATGGCGGCCCGGGCCGTCTCTGAGTCGAGAACCGTACCGGCGCCGAGGAGCACGTCGTCGCCGAAGCGAGCCGCCGAATCCTCGATGATCTTGAGCGCTCCGGGTGTAGTGAGGGTGAACTCGATGATGTCCACCCCGCCGGCGCGGATGGCGTCCGCCACGCGGGCGAGTTCGGAGGCCTGCGAAAGCCGAACCACCGCCACTACCCCGGCGGCCTCAATGCGCTCAGCGATGCTGCGTTTGTCCAATGGGCCCTCCTCAGCGGGCGATGCGAAGGCCGCCGCCGGACAGAAGCCTCTCGGCCTCCTCCGCCGTGGCCAAGTTGAAGTCACCGGGGATGGTGTGCTTGAGGGCGGAGTAGGCGACCCCGAAGTCAACGGACTCCTGGGGCCCGGCGCCCGACAGCACCTTGTGCATGTAACCGGCGCTACAGGAGTCGCCCGCGCCGACACGATCAACGATCTCAACCTCATAGGTGGGACCGGCATAGTGGCGGCCGCCAGTGTAAAGCAGCGCCGACCAGCGGTTCTTCCACACGGACAGGTCCTCGCGGAGGGTGATGATCACCGCCTCAAAGCCGAAGCGTTCCACCAGCTTCTCCGCCACCTGCTGGTAGCCGTCGCCGGTGATGCCGAGAACCCGCTTGGTGTCCTCCTCGGTGGTGAAGAGGACATTCACCTTCTCCAGCAGCGGTACCTGCACCTCGCGGGCGCGCTGCTCGGTCCACAGTCGAGCGCGGTAGTTGAGGTCGTAGGAGACGGTGCAGCCCGAGGCCGCAGCGGCGGAGACAGCCTCGGCGGTGACGGCGGATGCGCTACCGGACAGGGCGGGGGTGATGCCGCTGGTGTGGAACCAGCGCGCCCCGTCGAGGACGGCGGGCCAGTCCACTTCGCCGACGGAGATGCGGCTGATGGCGGACGCGGCCCGGTCGTACAGCACGGAGCTGGCCCGGGGAGCAGCCCCGAACTCGAGGAAATAGACGCCCATCCGATCGGAGGGTGACCAGACGACGTGGGAGGTGTTCACTCCCAACTCGCGGGCGCGGTTGCGGCAGAGGCGGCCGAGCGGGTTGTCGGGGAGGCGGCTCACCCAGGCGGCGTCATGCCCCAGACGCGCCAGGGCGACGGCCACGTTGAGCTCGGCGCCGCCGGCGGTCATGTCCAGGCTGGTGGCTTGCTCCAGGCGACGGAAGCCGGGCGGCGATAGTCGGATCATGGCCTCGCCGAAGGTGACAATAGTAGACATAAGGTCTCCTCAGACCACGCTTGGGGTGGAGGTCGGCACTGGCAGCAGGTTAACGCTGGCGGGAGAGCGAGTCAACCGGCGCGGAGGGTGGTGGAGAGGCTGACCTTGCCCAGACTGGAGGCCGCGTGCTATATTCACTCTTCGTGCGAGCAGTTACTAGGAGGGCTAGCGCCATGGCCGACTTGCTGTCGGTGGTATCGCCCGAAGTGGCGAATAAGGAAGTCCCCACTCTGCGGAGTGGTGATACGGTCCGTCTCGAGGTCCGCATCGTCGAGGGGCAGCGAGAGCGCCTGCAGCCGTTCCAGGGCACCGTGATCCGGATGCGCAAGACCGGCATGGGCCCGGTCGCCACCATCCGGCGCATCGCCAGCCACGGAGTGGGGGTTGAGCGCTCGTTCCCGCTGCTTTCGCCTCGCCTCGCTAAGATCGAGGTGATCCGCGGTGCCAGGACCCGCCGTAAGCAGCTGTATTTCCTCCGCGACCGCGTCGGCAAGAAGGCCCGGCTGCGCTAGTAGGCGGCCCTGAGGACGCGCCGCCCGTGGAAGTCCGGCTCTCTCTGGAGGCCACCTGGTGGCGAGAGGGTTACCGCTGGGTGGCGGGAGTGGACGAGGCCGGCCGGGGGGCGCTCTTTGGGCCGGTGGTAGCGGCGGCGGTGGTTCTGCCTCCCGACGTGGAGCTAGACCTGTTGCCGCGCCTGGCGGACTCCAAGCTGCTATCGCCCCGGGTCCGTGAGTCGCTGTTGAGCCAGATCGAGAAGGTGGCGCTGGCGGTAGGGGTGGCGGCTGTCAGTGCGGCCGCTGTGGATCACCTAGGCATACAGTGCGCCAACATACTGGCTATGCAGCGGGCGCTGGAGCGTCTCTCTCCGGCGCCCGATTTCGTGTTGGTGGACGGCATCGGGCCTTGTCCACGTGGGTACCGCGCCTGCGCGGTTGTGGACGGGGATCGGCTCTGCGCGAGCGTCAGCGCCGCCTCCATTGTCGCCAAGGTTACGCGGGACCGGCTCGTGACGGAACTAGCGGCGGTGTTCCCCGGCTACGGCCTCGAGCAGCACAAGGGTTACGGCACCGCCGGCCACCGGCGGGCGCTGGAGGCCCTTGGCCCGACACCCCTGCACCGCCGCAGCTTCGCGCCCGTCTCACTCCTCTGCGCCAGCGACGAGCGCAGCTAGCAGTACAGAGCTTGCTAGCCGATTCCCTCTTCCAGCGCGCGCTGACGGGAGTTCAGCAGCGTGTACAGCTCGTAGTAGCGACCCCGCTTCCCCAGCAGTTCCTGATGCTTGCCCATCTCCTGAACCTGCCCCTGCTCGATCACCACGATCACGTCCGACTGCACGATGGTAGAAAGGCGGTGAGCGATCACGAAAGAAGTCCGGCCCCGGAGCAGTCTCCTCAAGGCCTGCTGGATCAGCCGCTCCGTCTGGGTGTCGATGTTCGCCGTGGCTTCATCCAGAATCAGTATGCGCGGGTCTGCCAGCAGGGCGCGGGCGAAGGCGATGAGCTGACGCTGACCAGTGGAGAGAATGGCGCCGCCTTCCTGCACCTCGGTGTGGTAGCCATAGGGAAGCTCGCTGATGAACTCGTGAGCCCCGACCGCCGTGGCCGCCTCGATCGCTTCCTCCTCCGAGGCTTCGAGCCGCCCATAACGAATGTTGTCGAGCACGCTACCGGAGAAGAGGAAGTTCTCCTGCAGCACGATGGCGACCTGGCGGTGTAGCGACTCCTGGGTGACGTCACGCAGGTCTTGCCCGTCGATGCGAATGGCGCCGCCGGTGACGTCATAGAAGCGCGACAGGATCTTGATCAGCGAGGTCTTGCCGGCACCGGTTGAGCCTACGAAGGCAACTGTCTGCCCCGGTGCCACATCCAGGCTGACGTTCTGAATGACGGGCTTATCCGGGGTGTAGCTGAAGCTAACGTCGTCGAACTGGACTCTACCCTCGATTCTCTCCAAGGGCTGCGCGTTCGGCTTGTCGACTACGTCCGGCTTGGTATCCAGTAGCTGGAAGATGCGCTCCCCCGATGCCATTGTGGCCAAGAGAGAATTGTAACGCATGGCTAGGTCGCGGATAGGTTGGAAGAAGCGCCCCACGTAGAGCCAGAAGGCCACCAGCGCGCCTTCGGTGAGGTTCCCGGCCAGCACTTCCCGTCCGCCGAACCAGACCACCATGGCCACGGCAAGGGCGTTGGTGAACTCGACCGAGGGGAAGTAGATGGCCGAGAGCCGAGACGCATACAGGTTCATGTTGAGATTGTGCCGGTTGATGCCCCGGAAGATGCTGAAGTTGAGGGTCTCCCGGACCAGCGACTGCACGACCCGGACACCATTAATGTTCTCAGCCAAGCTCCCGTTGATGCGCGATATGGCCTGCCGCACCTCGCGGTAGCTGTCTCGGGCCTTGGCACGCCATATGAAGGTGCCCACGGCCATGAGCGGCAGTACGGTGAACGTTAGCAGGGACAGCTTGAGGTCCATGAACAGCATCACGCCCACGATACCGAAGAGCACGAAGGTGTCATTCACCACCTGCACGATGGCCCAGGTGGCGAAGTCCTCGAGCACATGCACGTCCGAGGTCATGCGGGAGATGATCCGCCCGACCTCATGGGTGTCGAAGTAGCTCATTGACAGCCGCTGCAGGTGGGCGAACATCTGCGTGCGGATGTCGTACATGATCCCCTGCCCGGTGCGCGACAGGATGTCAGCCTGCTTGACGCGGATCCGCCAGGCGGCCAGGTTCAGTGCGGTCAGTCCGGCCACGGCCAGCATCAGGGCGGACCAGTTCTCGGCGACGATGCCCTCGTCGATGGCTAGACTAACGACATAGGGCCCGGCGAGGCTCAGTGCCGACGCCGAGACCACAAGGACCATGGCGAAGGCCAGCCTTCTCCGGTAGGGGAATATGTAGCCTGCCAGGCGGCGGGCCACGTTGGGGTCGTACTCCGCGTAGCGGTCGTCCACTTGGTCCGGACGCTGGACGGCGGGCTTCTCCTCGGGAGCGGGCACGGCTTGCGTGGCCGGAACCTTGGCTGCGCGCCTACCGGCCATAGCCGTTCTCCTCTCCAAGGGCAGGCCGGGTGCGGGGAGCTTCCCCGTCGGCCACGGCCCCGAACCCATCGCGAGCCAGCTGCTCCTCCTGGTCGCGCAGCTGAAGGTCGTAGATGCGCCGGTAGAGACCACCTTGCTCCAGGAGCTCGGCGTGCGTGCCGCGCTCTGCCACCTTACCGTGATCCATGACCAGCACCAGGTCGGCCCCCTTGGCGGTGGTCAGGCGCTGGGCAATCACGAAGGTAGTCCGCCCAACCATGACCTCCGCCAGGGCTTGCTGAATCTGGTGCTCGGTCTCTGTGTCGACGGCCGCGGTAGCGTCATCGAGAACGAGGATGCGAGGGTCGAGCAGGATGGCCCGAGCTATGGAGACGCGCTGCCGTTGACCGCCGGAGAGGGTGTAGCCGCGCTCCCCCACGAAGGTGTCGTAGCCATCGGGGAAGGCCGTGATGAAGTCGTGTGCCTGGGCGACCTTGGCCGCGCGCGTGATCTCCTCGTCGGTGGCATCGGGGCGGCCGTAGGCGATGTTCTCGCGCACGGTGCCGGCAAAGAGCAGCGGTTCCTGCATCACGATGCCGACTTGTCGCCTCAGAGACTCGAGGGTGTAGCGGCGGATGTCCACCCCGTCGATCTTCACCGCGCCCTGAGTGACGTCGTAGAAGCGAGGAATCAAGCTGACCAGGGTGCTCTTGCCGGAGCCGGTCGAGCCGACGACGGCGATGGTCTGGTTGGGCGCCGCCTCGAAGGAGACATCGGTGATGGTTAGCGGGCCCACGCGCCCCGGCTCGCGCCCGGAGTAGCGGAAGCTAACGCCCTCGAATGCGACCGTGCCTTGGAACTGAGGCGCCTCCACCGCGTCCGGCGCGTCGGCGACTTCCGACTGAGTGTCGAGGATCTCGAAGATGCGCTCGCCGGCAGCCGTGGCCTCGGTGGCCGAGTTCACGATCTCGCCGATGCTCTGGATCGGCCCCGCCAGCAGGGCCAGGTAGCTGCTGAAGGCGACGAGCACGCCCACGGTGAGTTCGCCTCGAATGGCTCGGGGGCCGCCGTAGAGCAGGAGCAGGGTGGTACAGAGACTGAAGAGGAAGATATTGGTCTGGTTGTTGGTGACCCAGTAACGGATGGACTGCAGTCGCTGCCGCCGGACACGGTCCACTTCGACGTTGAACTTGCGCATCTCGTACTGCTCGCGGGCGAAGGCACGCACTACCTGCGCTCCGAGGAGGTTCTCCTGCAGCACTGTGGTCATCACGGCGAACTGCTGCTGGATGGCGCGGAAGATGGGCCGGATGCGCTGGCGGAAGACCACCGCCATCACGGCCACCACCGGAAGCGGCAGTATGGACACCGCTGCCAGTTTCCAGTCCGTGGTGAAGAGGACGGCAAGGGCAATGACGGTCATGAGCAGGATGTTGATGGCCTGCATGATTGCCCAGCCCGAGAACCGCAACACGGCGTTGACGTCGGACGTGCAGCGCGAGATCAGCTGTCCGGTCTCGGTGCGGTCGTGGAAGGCGAAGGAGAGGTGCTGCACGTGGTCGTAGAGGTCGTTGCGGATGTCGTACGCCATGTTCTCGGCCAGCCAGGCGTGCAGGTATCGCTGCCCGAACGAGAAGACAGCGGAGGCCGCGCTGATGCCGATGATGATGAGCGCTGCTCGGTCAATCAGCCCCGGGTTACGGCCCGCCAATCCGACATCGATCACATTCCGGATGACCATGGGAACGACCAGCCCGGTGACGGTGGTTACGGTCATGCAGAGGTAGGTGACCACCGCCTGCCGCCAGTAGCGCAGCAGATAGCGGCTGACCAGGCGTTTCAGCGTATCCATCTAGATTCCTGAATGTGGCGGAACTGCCGGGGTTCGGGCAGCCGGGGGGCGTTGGCGGAGTGCGGTTCGGCGCTTTCCATGGGCTCTTTCATCTCCTGGCGCGCGGACGCCAGGGAGCCTCCTGTGGCCATATTGCGGGCGCGACCGGGTCGATAGGGCCGGCCTGCCGTCCAGCGGGCATGCTAGCATAGGCGGCAAAGTGGGGGCAAGGCATCCGGCAGCGGCCTCCTCGAGTGGGCGCGTTGACCGGCGCGGCCGGGCTCTCTAGACTGAGCAGCTGGGGTGGCCGCTGGCAGGCCGGCCCCTGAAGATCAGCAAGAGCGGTACACTACGGAGGGATTCGGATGATACGTCTGGCAGGAATGACCAGCATCTTCCCCGACCTGACTCTTGAGGAGGGCCTGGCGGCATTGAGTCGCCATGGCTACCAGGGGCTGGAGGCGCGCGTCGAGTGGAAGCATCGCTCCGGGATTGAGGCGTCCCTGACGGCGGCGCAGCGGGCCGAAGTCCGCCGGAAGGTGGAAGACGCCGGCCTAACGGTTTGTGCCGTCGCTACCAGCGTTCGGGCCGCCGAGGGCGATCCCGAGGCGCGGGCCAAGCATATGCGAGACCTGGACGGCTACATTGACTTGGCCGCCGATCTGGGGGCGCAGTACGTCCGCACCTTTGGCGGCCCCCGGCCACGCGACCGAGAGCTCAAGTACGTGGTGGACTACGTGGTTGAGGCCTACTCGTCGGTACTGGACCATGCCGCCGATCGGAGCGTGGTGGTGCTGATGGAGACTCACGACGATTGGTCCCATTCCAGCGAAGTGGCGGCGGTGGTGGAGCGGGTCAACCACCCGAACCTGAAAGTGCTCTGGGACATCATGCACCCGCAGCGCATGATGGAGAAGCCAGCGGAGACTTTCGGTGTCATCGGTCACCTCACGCGCCATCTGCACGCCCACGACGGTGTCTACCCCGAAGGCGGCACCCGCATGGAAATGCGACCGCTCGGGGAAGGGGTGTTCGACCACGCAACGCCGCTGCGTCTGCTCGACGAGGCCGGCTTCGACGGCTTCTTCTCCGTGGAGGTGATCCACGCTCCCGGGAGCGATCACGACGCCGAGGGCGTGCTCCGCCAGTACTCGGAAGCGTTCCGCCGGATTATGGGCCCCTAGGCTCCCGTCGGCGGGCAGGTCGGCTCCGGCTCTAGGAGTCCGACCTGCCTACCGCACGGAGTCGGACGGCCACGTCCGGGGTGTTGGTGCACACGCCCCAGACGGGCAGGCGTAGCAGCGCAGCGAGCACTGCCGGCCGTTCTTCGTGCCACAGTACCACCCCCAGCCCGGCGCGAGGGTAATGCTCCAGCAGCTCCTTAGTTACCAGCCGGTCCGGTCGCGTCCCCTCAGACTGCCAGCAGAGGTGCACGAGGCTTGCTCCAGCCTGCAGCGCCTCCGGCGCCAGGTCGATCCCGGTGTGACCGCTCAGCCAAGCCGAAGGCACGCCTGGCAGTAGGGCCACGGCTTCCCGCACCAGGTCCGTGTCAAAGGAGCAGGTAACCAGAGCGGGAACGGATGAGTGGCGCCGCAGAGCCAGGGCCAGGGCGTAGGGAGCGCCGGGCGCCTTCAGTTCCACATAGAGACCGCAGCGCCGCGCGAAGTGCTCAAGCACTTCGTCGAGCGTGGGCACCCGTTCTCCCGCGCCCGCATCCAGAAGGCGCAAGGCTGCCAGCGACGTCTCCTCGACCAGACCGCGACCATCGGTGGTTGCGGCGAGGTCGGATGAGTGCAGCACCACCGGGTGACCGTCGGCTGTCAGCCGGACGTCGAGTTCGATCCAATCGGCTCCCTGGGCGACGGCGCGCTCGAAGGAGCGCAAGGTGTTCTCGGGCTCGTAGGCTGAGGCTCCTCGGTGTGCTATTATGCGCAAGTAACGACTCCCCTCGGGCGAGACTGACACGCCGCCGATGCTAGCAGGCCGCCGTCGGCTCAGCTAGCGTCAGAAGGTGGTTCGACCTCCCGGGTTCGCTTAAGGAGAAGAACGGTGGCTTCACGTCCCCTATTGGTGGTGGTAGATGGGCATTCGCTGCTCTATCGCGCCTATCACGGCGTGCCCGACACCCTGACCAGCCGCCACGGTGAGCCCACTAACGCTATCTTTGGCTTCACGAACATGCTTCTCAACGTTCTGCGCGAATGGAAGCCGGCCTACGCTTTGGTCGCGCTCGACGTCGGGCGCTCCTTCCGACACGAGAAGGCGCCGGAGTACAAGGCCAACCGAGAGGCTATGCCGGACAGCCTGAAGGAACAGGAGAAGCGGGTCTGGGAGCTGTTGGAGGGCTTGCGCATCCCGGCGGTGGGCCTGGAGGGGTGGGAAGCGGACGATATCATCGGCACCATCTCCAGGGCGGCCGACGAGAGCGGCCTGGACGTGCTGATCGTATCGGGCGACACCGACGCCTTCCAGCTAGTGGACGATCACGTTCGCGTGCTGACCTCGGGCCGGCGCTTCTCCGATCCGGTCATCTACGACCGCGAGAAGGTCAAGGAGCGGTACGGACTCGAGCCGCCGCAACTCATCGACTTCAAGGCGCTGGTGGGCGACAAGTCGGACAACGTGGCCGGGGTGAAGGGCATCGGCGAGAAGGGAGCTACCGCTCTGCTTCAGGAGTACGGCAGCTTGGAGGAGATCTACGAGCACCTTGATGAGGTGTCCAACGCGCGGGCGAAGAGGGCTCTCAGTGAGGGCCGCGAGGAAGCCTTCCGTAGCCAGGATCTGGTCACCATCCGCCGCGATGCACCCTTCGAGCTAGACCTGGACGAGTGTTGCCCGCGGCGAGGCGACCCAGAGGCGCTGGAGAAGCTCTTCCGCGAGCTCGACTTCCGTACCCTTCTCCCACGGATCTCCGAGTTGCACGACGAGCCGCCCCGGAGGGCCGAAGGCCAGTTGGCCATGTTTGCCGGGGAGGCGCCGGACGCGTCTGCCCCGGAGGCGAGCGGTCCGACAGAGGCGACCGTGGTAGACTCGCCGCCGGCGCTTCAGGACCTGGCGAGGCGGATAGAGGAGGCGGAGTGGGTCTCGGTCGACGTGGAGACAGACTCACTCGAGGCGGTGAGCGCGGGGCTAGTCGGCATCTCTCTGGCGCTGGACGAGGGCGAGGGGTTCTACATCCCGGTCGGGCATCGCGGTGCCGGAGAGCCCGGTATTGACCTGGAGGCCGTGCGCCAAGCGCTTCTGCCCGCGTTGAGCCTCAAGAGTCCCGAGAGAGCCGCCCACAACAGCAAGTTCGACTGGATGGTTCTCTCGCGCCACGGACTCGACCTGCCCGGTCCCGAGTTCGACACCATGATAGCGGAATGGCTACTGAATCCGGACTCGCGCAGCCTCAACCTGAAGTCCCTGGCCTGGGACCGGTTGGGCATGGAGATGACGCCCATCGTCGACCTCATCGGGAAGGGGAAGGCGCAGACCTCCATGGCCGACGTCGCCGTTGAGCTGGTGGCGCCGTACGCTGCCGCCGACGCCGATGCCACTCTCCGGCTACGACCGATTCTGGAGCAGGAACTGCGCGCCAAGGAACAGGAAGCCCTCTTCCGCGACGTCGAGATGCCCCTCGTTCCGGTGTTGGCGGCGATGGAGCTCATGGGCGTGCGCGTGGATGTCGGCTATCTGCGGGATTTCGCCGCCGAGCTGGAGACGCGGCTCCAGGAGATCGAGGATCAGGTCCGGATGGCGGCAGGATACTCGCTCAACCTGAACAGCACCCAGCAGCTTAGCGACCTGCTCTTCAACCAGCTCAAGCTACCCGCCGCTGGACTGCGGCGAACGGCCAGTGGCCACTACAGCACTGCCGCCGAGGTCCTGGAAGGCCTGCGCGGCGAGCACGAGATCGTGGATCTGGTGCTGGAGTACCGGCAGCTGGCCAAGCTGAAGTCCACCTACGCCGAGTCTCTGCCGGCGCTGGTCAACCCGGCGACCGGCCGGGTACACACCTCCTACAACCAGACGGCGACCAGCACGGGCCGGCTCTCCTCCAGCGACCCGAACCTGCAGAACATCCCCATCCGGACCGAACTGGGACGGCGAATACGGCGGGCATTCGTGGCCGAACCCGGCAGCGTCCTGGTAGCGGCGGACTACTCGCAAGTGGAGCTGCGCGTTCTTGCCCACGTTTCGCAGGACCCGATGCTCCTGAAAGCGTTTCAGGACGGCCTGGACGTCCACGCCAGCACCGCCTCTCTCACTTATGGCGTGCCAATCACGGAGGTGACGCCGGACATGCGCCGAGTGGCGAAGACGGTCAACTTCGCCGTGATCTACGGCGTGAGCGCCTTCGGGCTGGCGCGCCAATCCGCCCTGACGCAGGCGGAGTCACAGGTGTTCATCGACGCCTACTTCCGAACCTATCCTCGGGTGAAGGAGTACATAGAGGCGACGCGCGCATCGGTGGCGGAGAAGGGCTACGTGGAGACGCTCCTGGGTCGGCGACGCTACTTCCCGCAGCTCTCCGGAGGCGGGAGAGTCTCCCGGATGCAGCGCGGCGAGTTGGAGCGGGCGGCTATCAACATGCCCATTCAGGGGACGGCGGCCGACATCATCAAGATCGCCATGATCCGGCTCGATCGGGCCCTGAAGGAGAGCGGCCTTAAGAGCCGAATGATCCTCCAGGTGCACGACGAGTTGGTGCTGGAGGGGCCGGAGGCGGAAGCCGAGGCGGTCACGCAGTTGGTGCGAGAGGTGATGGAGGGGGCATTCGCTCTGGATGCTCCGTTGCGGGTGGAGGCGGCCGTCGGATCCAACTGGCTAGAGGCCAAGTGAGCCGCCGATGGCGCGCGGACGGGGCGGCTGTTGTAGAATGACCGGTCTGCCGCGGGCAAAGTAGTGAGCAGCAACGGGAGGATCGGTGCAGCCCATCAGGGATAGAGTGATCGACGTCATCCGGGCCGGGATCGAGCGGGCTCAGGCAGAGGGAGTGCTTCCCGGCTTCGAGGTGCCAGCCATCACGGTGGACAAGCCCAGGCAAGAGGGTCACGGCGACTATGCCACGCCGGTGGCCATGCAACTGGCGCGCGTAGCCCGAATGGCACCACTGCGAATCGCCTCCGCGATTCGCGATCACCTACCGGAGGATCCGAGCATCGGGTCGGTGGAGGTGGCTCCCCCCGGCTTCATCAACCTGACGCTGAGCGGGCCTTGGCTGGCGTCGCAGGTCGACACGGTTCTGGAAGAGGGAGAGCAGTTTGGCCGCCCGGCGTGTCCCAGGGGCGTGCGAGTGCAGGTGGAGTACGGTAGCGCCAACCCCACCGGTCCGCTGCACGTGGGCTTCGCCCGCAACGTGGTGCTCGGCGATGCGCTTGCCAACCTGTTGGCCGAGGCGGGCTACGACGTCCAGCGCGAGTACTACGTCAACGACGCCGGTACTCAGATGCGGCAGTTCCAGGAGAGCCTCTACGCCCGCTACGCCCAGGCTCTGGGCCAAGACGTGCCCATGCCCGAGAAGGGCTACCAGGGCTGGTACATCACCGAGTGGGGGAGGGACATCGCGGAGGCCGAAGGTCGCCGATTCCTCGACTTGCCTTACGAGGAGGCCGTGGCCGAGATCGGCGAGTACGGGTTGCAGCGTCGGGTTCTCCCCTCGGTCCGGCGGGACGTCGAGGATATGGGCATCCGGTACGACAACTGGTTTTCGGAGCGCACCCTCTACCAAGACGGCTCCTTCGAGCGGGCCATGGAGATCCTGCGCGAGGGCGGCTACGTGTCCGAGCGCGACGGCGCGGTGTGGTTCGAGGCCACTCGGCTGGGCGCCGACAAGGATGAGGTGCTCATCCGCTCCAACGGTCTCCCGGCGTACTTCGCCTCGGACGTGGCCTACCATTACGACAAGCTAGTGACCCGCGGCTTCGACCTCGTGATCGACGTGTGGGGGGCCGACCACCAGGGGCACGTGCCGCGCATGAAGGCGATGGTGGAGGCGCTGGGGCTGGATCGGGACCGTCTGCACCTGCTGCTCTACCAGTTGGTGACACTGAAGCGGGGCGGGGAGATCGTGCGCCTCTCCAAGCGGACGGGCGAGATGGTGACCCTGCGCGAGCTGATCGACGAGGTCAGCCCGGACGCGGTGCGCTACTTCCTCATCAGCCGCTCGCCCGACAGCCAGATGGATTTCGACCTGGAGCTGGCGGTGAAGCAGAGCGACGAGAACCCGGTCTTCTACGTCAAGTACGCCCACGCGCGCATAGCGAGCGTTTTGCGGCTGGCGGAGGCGTCGGGCTTGAGCTACGAACAGGCTGATCTGGGGCTTCTCGAGCACCCCAGTGAGATGGCGCTGCTCCGACACATGCTGCAACTGCCGGAGGTGGTGCTGGATGCGGCGGCCGACTTCGCCCCACATCGCGTGGCTTACTATGCCTACGACCTGGCCAAGGCCTTCCACGCTTTCTACCGTGACTGCCGCATCGTCAGCAGCCTGACGGAGGACACCGAGATGACCAAGGCGCGGCTGCGCCTGGCGGCGGCGGCCAAGGTGGCCCTGGCGCGGGCCCTGACAGTAATGGGAATGGAAGCTCCGGAGCGAATGTAGCCCGCCTGCAGTTGCTGTGAGAGGCGGCCCCGCGTATCATTGGAAGGAAATCAGGGCGAATAGCTCAGTTGGTTAGAGCGCTTCCCTTACAAGGAAGAGGTCACAGGTTCGAGTCCTGTCTCGCCCACTGTTGTACTCTGGGGCTCGCTCCAGCACCTCTGATTGGTGCGCGGCGAGCCTCTGTTGTTCGAGCCCGAATCGGCAACGCGCTCTGCTAAGGAGGGACTGAGTGAACTCGGCCGCTGGGGCGAATGGCCAAATCCCGCTCAGCAACCTCTACCTCGGCACCGCCGGCTGGTCCTACGCCGATTGGGTGGGCGCCTTCTACCCGCCGGGAACGCCCTCGTCCGCCTACCTCTCCGAGTACTCGCGCTCCTTCCGCGCTGTGGAGATTGACTCCACCTTCTACGGCATCCCACGGCCGGAGACCGTCGTCCGCTGGGCGGAGGCCACGCCCGCGGACTTCCTCTTCTGCCCCAAAATGGTCCGCACCGTCACTCACGACAAGCGGCTGATAGCGGCCGAGGCCGAGACGGAGGCGTTCCTTGGCACCTTGGGCCTACTCGGGCCAAAGCTCGGCCCGGTGGTACTCCAGTTCGACTACACCTTCGGGCCCGATCGGGCCGAGGACCTGCGCCATTACCTGGAGGGGCTCCCAGCCGGCGTGAGGGTCGCGGTGGAGTTGCGTCACCGCGGCTGGCTGCGCCAGGACACCTACAGCCTGCTCGCCGAGGTAGGGGTGGCGCTGGTCCTCCACGACCTGCATTACATGCCCCGCGTCAACGTCGTGACCACCGACTTCACCTACGTGCGCTGGCTGGGCCGCCGCGCCGACGTGGAGCGATTCGATCGCGTCGTGCGCGACCGCACGCGCGAGCTTTCGTGGTGGGCGGAGCAGGCGCGCGATTGGCTGACGCGCGGCATCCGGGTGTACGCCTTCGCCAACAACCGCTACCAGGGGCACGGGCCGGCCACCGTCGCCGCCTTTCAGGAGAGGCTGCAGGCCCTGGAGCAGGGCGTCTGAGAAGCAGTCACTCGGCGCCGCGGACCACCGCTGGCCCAGTTCGGGGCTGCCTGCTGTCCTCGAAGTGACGCAATGCTGGAATGAGCAGGGCGCCCAGCCCGGCGGCCAGGAAGACCACCGCGGCGATGGCGAAGAGCGGGCGCACGCCGAAGGCCTCGGCGAACGGACCCGATATCACCAGTCCGAGGGGCACTGCCGCCTGCGAGATGCTCAGTATGAGTGTCATCACGCGCCCCTGGATGGCCGGGTCCACGTGGGCCTGGATGATAGCCATCACCGGGCCGTTCACCAGGGGCAGCACGAATCCGAAGCCGGCCATCCCCGCCACCGCCAGCCAGAAGGAGCGTGACGGGGCGGCGGCGACAGCGGCCAAGCACACCGCTCCCCCGATGAGCGCCGCTATCACTGTCACCATGCGGCGCCGGAACCCTCCCCACGCCGCCAGCAGCGCCCCACCCACCACCAGCCCCACGCTGAGGAAGGACTCGATGGTGGCCAACTGAGTCGCTTGGCCCCCGAAGTGATCCGTCACGAGCAGAGGTAGCAGGTACATTGGAGGGTTGATGACCAGATCCAGCACGGCCGAAGCGCCGATGAGGAGGGCCAACGCCCGCCACGACCGGATGTAGCGGAGCCCGTCCATCATCTCGCTCCAGACCGAAGACCCTCCTTCAGCGCCGGCAGCGGCACGGCTGGGCTGCGGTATGGTCACCAGACCCAGAAGTAGGACGGCGGCCATGGCGGTACTCACATCCACCAGCATGATGGCACCCAGCGAAGTCACCGACATGAGCAGGGCGCCCAGGGGCGGGGAGAGGATGTTCATGGCGGCACGCAGGGCTTGGCTCAGGCCATTGACGCGGGTCAGTTGTTCCTCGGGCACCATCATGACGACCGACGACTGAAATGCGGCGTAGTGGAACGCCGATCCGAGACCGCGGGCGGCCATCAGGACGAAGACGTGCCAGGGCTGTGCTTGCCCCATCCAGAAGAGGTACGCCAGCCAGGCCGAGACCAGGGCGATGGATCCGTCGGCCGCCATCATGAGCCGGCGGCGGTTCCAGCGGTCGACCAGCGTGCCGGCTAACGGGCCGATCAGCACCAGGGGAAGGGTGTTGGCGAGAGCCGAGGCAACCAGCACGTTGGCCGAACCGGTGGTGGCGGTGAGCCACCACACCAACGCGAACCCGGCAATGGAACTACCCAGCAGCGACACGGCCTGGCTTGCCCAGACGGTGAAGAAGCGCGGTCTCCAGTCGTTCGATGACGCCGCAGTGGCCATGGCCGGACCCCTTCGGTAGGGATGTCGGGGCTGGTTGACGCCCCGGAGTGTGGGGAGAATCCGGGGTGAGTGCGCTAGAGCGCGAGCATGTACTCCACGCTGGGCAGAACCTGCCGGAAGCCGGCCTTCTCGTAGGCGCGCCTCGCCGCGGCATGAGCGTCGTCCAGCCCGGTGATCACGGTGGCGTACTTCATGCCCTCACGTCGGAACAGCTCGAGCACGTACGTGTACTGCGTGCTGCCCAGACCGCGCCCGGCGTAGTCGGGGTGAACGGCGTTGTTGCCGATGGTGCCAATGGCGCTCCCTTGGTCTAGCGTGAACGTGACGAAGGCCACCACGCGGCCATCGATCTCGGTCACTCTCACCCACTCCGGGTGCCTCTCCGCGAAGGAGATCACCTGCTCACGCTTGTTTTCCACCGAGGAGCGGCGCGCCACCGCTCCCAGGGCCTCTTCCTGAAGACGCGCGAAGTGCTCGTATATGGGGGCCCAGGCTAGGGCGGCGATGCCGGCTATGAGTTCAGACTCCTCGGGCCGCAGTTCGCGGATCCGAGGACCGGCAGTGGTCTCGTCAGTCATCGCCACCCTCCCTGGTCGAGGTTATTCGCCCGCTGCTAGACGGTCAGGGTTACCTTGTTCAGGGCCCGCGGCGCGTCGGGCTGGTACCCACGCGACAGGGCCAGGTAGAGCGCGAACCACTGACCGGGAATGATGCCCACGATGGGACTAAGCCACTCCGGAACCGGGGGCACGCGGATGCCGAGACGTCCGAGGGCCAAGGCCTCGTCGCCGTCGGAGATGACCAGGAGCTCTGCCATCCGCTCCTTCACCTTTGCCAGTGACTCAAGCAGGTTCTGGTAGAGCACGCCCCGGGGCGCCACCGCGATCACGGGGAAGCCCTCGTCGATGCTAGCCAGCGGCCCGTGCATGAAGTCGGCCGTGCTGTACGGCTGCATGTGGCTGTAGCTCATCTCCTTGATCTTGAGGGCAATCTCGGAAGCGGTCGCCAGGTTGAAGCCGCGGCTCAGGACGACGCCCGACTGCATGTAGCGATAGCGCTCGGCGCAGTCCTTCACCTTCTCTTCCAGCTTGAGGGCCTGCGAGACGGCGTCGGGGATGCGCTTCAGCTGCTCGAGGCGCTCGGTGTCGTTGGAGAGGATGGCCGACAGCAGCGCGACGCAGGCCAGCTGGGCGGTGTAGGTCTTGGTCGCCGCTACGGCCTTCTCCTCTCCGGCCAGCAGCGGCAGCACGAACTGCGCCGCGTGCGCCAGCGGCGACTCCTCCCGGTTGGTGAGGGCCAGCGTCTGGGCGCCTTGCTCGCGGGCCTGCTGAATGACTGTGACGATATCAGTGCTCGCGCCGGACTGGGAAATGCCCACCACCAGAGCGCCCTCGAGGTTGGGCGGCGTCTTGTACATGGTATGCAGCGCCGGCGCTGCCAAGGCCACCGGGAGCCGGTTGTGAGCCCCCCAGAGGTACTTGGCGTAGGTGGCGGCGTGGTCGGAAGTGCCGCGAGCGGCGATGAGAACGAACTTCACGTTGGACCAGCGGATGGAGGTGGCGCAGTCGCGCGCTACCTCTTCGTTGACACTGATTACCCGCGATAGTACCTCGGGCTGCTCCAGGATCTCGGTACGCGTTTGGGTCATCTCAATCCTCCGTTCTGCCATTACTCCGCGCCACCAGCTCTTGGTCGAGCTTCTGGGCCAGACCCTGGGCTAGCTGCGCGGCGACTTCCAATGTCATGGGCTCGATCGCGTCGATGGTATCGGTCGTCCACTGCCAGTTCGGCAGGGCGCCGCGACGGTCAAGCGCATGTACCGTGATAGCCGGAATACGCGCCCGCAGCGCGACATAGGCGCTGGAGTTGCTCTGCTGGAAGGGCCGCGCCTGAGCCGGCAGCTTGAGCCGGGCCACCACCTCGGCGGCGATGCCCAGGACGACGCGGGGTACGGCAACGGCACGCGCGAAGCCCTCCAGCAGGCTCAACGTGACCGCCCCCGAGCCGACGCCTTCCAGGTTCACGAGGAGGGTGGTCTGGGGCACGAGTCCCGCTCGCGCCAGGAAGGCGCGCAGACCGGCCATGCCGGTCACGTGGCCGGCGTCGGCCACGAACCAAGTGTCGACCTGCTCAAGGGCAGGCATCTGTTCGGCCAACTGAACCAGCACGGCGAGGCCGCTCCCGTTGTGGTTGGCGCCTGGCGAGGCCGGCAACTCCATGACCCCGTGCAGGGTGACGGCCAGGTGGACGATCAGGTAAAGCCCCGCTGCGAATCCGATCCACACCAAGCTCTCGAGCCGGGTGAAGGTCGCCACCGCGGCCAGCACTAGGATGATGAGGCCGGAGTTGAGCGCGAAAACGTACGCCTGTCTCTGCAGCAAGGAGGCGCGCGGCGCGGCGAACAGCGTCGGCTGGGCGGTGTCCAGGTGAGCGGTGAAGACAACCGCGCGCTGCGGCGTCCCCATGGCGGGCCGCCGCCCAACGACGTTATGCGAAGGCGACTGGGGCAACAGCCGCGAAAGCAGCGGCGTGGCCGTCGCTTCCGCGAGCAGCACCCCGATCCCGGCGAGGGCGCACGCCGCCGCAAGCGGGGGAATCGGGCTCAGCAAGATGGCGGCCGTCACCAGAAGGCTGAAGCCGATGATGCTGGGCAAGTGCTGGTGGGTCTGCACCCGGACCGGCTGAAGTTCTGCCGTCAGCCCCGCTTCAGTCATGCGCTGGTGCACATAGCGGGCGGCATCGTTCTCTGCTTGCGATCCGGCCCGGCGCGGTCCGATCTCGGCAGCCAGATGCTTCAGCGTCGACATCATGGCGGCCGCCTCTTGGTTGGGCCCAGACTGAGCCATCAGCAGGCTTCTCCTAACCAACGGCGCCGGATGGCCATCCACTCGTCGGATTCCAGCACCTCTGCAAGTGTTGACATAATCTCATCGGCGAGGCGCGAAGCACGGGCGTTCGCGGCCACCGCGTAGGGTGCCTCGGTAAGGTGCTGCCCTATCGCCAGCCCCTGGTCCGCTACCAGGGCGCAGGCGGATACGCGCGTGACGATGCCGTAGCCCCCCGTCTCAGCCAGGCGCGCCAGCACCTCCCCCTCGGACATGACTTCCACCGTCGTGACCTGCGGAAGTCGGTCCCGCGCCAGCATTGCCGCCTCGCTGCCGGCCTCCACCACCACCGGCCCTGAGTAGCCGGCGTCCGGCTCACCTGTTCCGGCGGCGTGCACCCAGACCAGCCCGTCCACAAAGTAGGGCGTGCTGTAGCGCACGTCCTGGGTACGTTGCGCCTCGTAGGGCAGGGCGGAGATGAGCACGTCCACCTCGCCACCGGCCAACGCGTCATGGAGGCCGTCGAAGGCGATGTTGGCGATCTCCAGCTGCAGGCCCAGGCGACGCGCTAAGGCGTCGGCCAGGTCCACGTCAAGCCCCTGTACCTGCCCCTCCGCGTCCACCACCTCGAAAGGCGGGAAGGACGCGTCCATGCCCACTCGCAGGCGGCCGCGCTCGCGCACCCTATCCCAGGAGTCGTCCTCTCCGCCGGCCACGAAGACGTAGTAGAGAAGCGAGGCCCCGAGCAGAGCAAGGGTAACGAACGCAACGCGACGCATGCCAGGATTATAGCCCCGGAGCGTTGCTTAGGCTACCGGCAGCGGAGGGCGTAGTCCTGTACGGCGTGGTAAATCGGACGGGCGAGGAAGTCGGGAGTGACGAAGGAGAAGTAGTCTTGATAGGAGTTCTGGGGCCAGGGGTAGCGGAAGGCCCACATGGCCACGAAAGGGCACCAGGGCCAGCGCTCAGCCGCCAGCGCGTAGGCGTCCCGAGTGTACTGGGTACGCTGGGCCGGCCGCACCGCTCGTGTCCAGCGCGGATGGTCGTTCCAGCCGGCCTCGGTGACCATTACTGGAAGGTGGGCGGCGCCGGAATCCACGAGGAAGGAGCGCAGCACTTCAGTTCGGCGGAAGTTGACGCGGTCGGGGCCGGGCTCGTCCGCGGGAGGAGCGCTCCAGCCGTAGGCGTGCACGGCCAGGGCGTCCATGCTTTCCAGGGCGCCCGCATCCCGGGCGCGCGCGAGAAAAGGCAGGTCACCCATGGCCAGGGGGCCGGCGTAGGCGGCCGCGACCGGCGCCAGGGCGCCGCCGAGAACCTGCGCCTGGGGGACCACTTCCTTGATGGCGCTGTAGCAGCGACGCAGGAGCAGGGCGTAACCCTCGGGATCCGGATCGCGAAAGCCCCACTCCAGGGCTAGGTTAGGCTCGTTCCAGACGATGTAGTGCCGCACCCGGTCGCCGTAACGCTGCGCGAAGCGGGTGCAGAAGGAGGCGAAGTGGGAGTACCGCTCCTGAGGCAAGAAGGAGGTAGCGGTGTCGGCCGGCCGGGCCCATTGGGGAACGAACCCCAACCGTGCCACTACCTGCAGACCCTGGCGCAAGGCGTGCGCGATGACAAGATCGGAGTGCGACCAGTCGAAGCGACCGGGAGCGCTCTCGATATAGGCCCAAGGGAAGTACTCCACCGCCCAGTGAGCTCCCATTTCGCGTACCATCTCCAGGGTGCGCTTGATCTTCCACTCCTCGACTTCATCGGTGAGTCGGGTGTGCACGCCGACGTGAGGGGCGCAGCCGAGCGGCTGCCGTTGGGGTCCGAGCGTGACCAGGGGCAGGGGGGTGCTGCCGGCGGCGAGTCCGAGGGCGCCCGCGGCCAATGCGCGCAGCAGCCAGCGGCGCTGGACCCGCGGGTCCCTCCTCAGGGAGAAAGGCGGCACTGCTCGAAGTAAGCCGCCACCTGAGCGAGGCGCTGCTCTCGCTGGTCGCCGGTGGGGAAGAAGGAGATGCCCTCGGGGGCGCCCTGCAGTGAGGCGGCCACGGCCGAGGCAACGCTGGGATCGTCGAGCCAGAGGACGGGCACCAGTTCGGCCCGGCACCGGAGACGCGCGCGGGCACGCCGCACCTCAATGGCCACCGCGTCCACCGCCAACTCCGGGCCCTCCTGGATACCGGGGCGGCCGCCCGCGGAAAGCCCCAGCAACCTCAGGGCCGTCGCCTCCCTCAACTCCGGCCCGATGGAGCGCGCTAGGCCAGCGAGGCCGCGGATCTCGGGCGCCAGGCAGGCCGGACCGTCACCGAGGCGGTAGACCATGGGGGCGACGACGTCCAGGTTCGCCTCGAGGAGGCGGTAGTCCTGCCCGACGAGCGGGGCCAAAGAGGGGGTGAAGACATAGGCCCCCAACGACGTTCCCGGGGCGGCGGCGTCGATGACGGCGCGCACTTCGGCGATTGCGTCGGCGATGATGGCGGATCGGAAGCGGAGCCACTGCAACAGCAGCTCGCTTCCCGAAAGGTAGGCAAGGGTGTCGAACGGCGCGGTGAGCCCGGCGGCCAGTACTCCCGCCTCTGCGTCCGTCGCACCGGCCAGGCGGTCACGCGCCTCGCGCAGGGCGGTTGCCACCCGGCCAAGAGAGATGCCGTGGTCGGCGGCTGCAGCGTGGCACCAGCGACAGGTGCAGGTGAGGAGTGTGTCCGGCCCCTCGTATGGAGAGGCGAAGCGGATGCCGTCGAGCAGGATGCCGGCGGCACCCCAGCCGGCGGCCTCGCGAACGCGCTCCAGCAGCAGCTTCCGCACTTCCGGGTTGCTGGGGCAGCCGGAGCCGAACCAGTAGCGAGGCTCTCCATCCAGCGACCGGCAGTGCAGATGGGTGTCCTCCCTCGGGACGGACAGCGCGCCGAGGCACACCCAGGGCTCCAGGCCGGCGGCGCGAGTGGCGAAGACGTCGGAGGCCGAGCGACCGTGCACGAGGCGCGACACCCCGAGGCGGGCCAGTGTGGCGGCGGACTGGGCTGGGTCTTCGCATACCAGCCCATGGAACCAGAGGCGGGGAAGCGTTCGGCCCGGTACAGAAGCGGTGCTGTTCACGGCTGACCTCCGATCGTGGTACGGGCGTCTGCTCGCTGGGCTAGCTGGCTGCGCTACAGCACCGGCTGAGGCTCTTCCCACACCGGGGCCTCGAGCCTGAAGTAGCCATCAATGTCGGCGGCGGCGCGCTTGCCTGCTCCCATGGCGGAGATGACGGTGGCGGCCCCGGTCGTGATGTCCCCGCCGGCCCAGACTCTCTCACGGCTCGTACGACCGGTAATGGGGTCAGCGACCACGGTCCCGAGCCGCGTTCTCTGCAGGCCGGAGGCATCGGTGAACGCCAGTGGGTTGGGCCGGGTGCCTATGGCCATTATCACCATGTCCACCTCCATGTCGAACTCAGACCCTTCCATGGGATAGCAGACCCTTCGCCCGTCCTCGCCTACGTGACCCAAGCGCATACGCACACAGCGCATACCGGTGACCCAGCCCTTCTCATCGCCCAGAATGGCAACCGGTGTGGCCAGGAAGTCGAACGATACGCCCTCTGCCCGGCCGTGGGTGACCTCCTCGGCGCGTGCGGGCATCTCGTCGGAGGAGCGGCGGTAGACGACGTGGACTTCGCGAGCGCCGAGGCGCAGAGCTGTCCGCGCCGAGTCGATGGCCACGTTCCCCGCTCCGATGACCGCCACGCGCTGACCGATGTGCACCGGCGTGTCGTACTCAGGGAAGCGGTAGGCCTTCATGAGGTTCACCCGGGTGAGGAACTCGTTGGCACTGAAGACCCCGTTCAGGTTCTCTCCCGGTATCCCCATCCAGGTCGATAGGCCGGCGCCGGTTCCCAGGTAGAGGCCATCGTAGGAGCGCAGGAGCTCGTCCACGGAGTAAAGCCGGCCCACTACCGAGTTGAGTTTGATCTCGACGCCGAGGCCTTCTACGTAGCGAACCTCGGCATCGACCACCGACTTCGGGAGGCGGAACTCGGGAATTCCGTACATGAGGACGCCACCGGGTCGATGCAGGCTTTCGTATATCACCACCGAGTGCCCGGCTCGGGCCAAGTCGGCAGCGACGGTAAGGCCCGATGGGCCGGCGCCGATCACGGCGACGCGGCGTCCGGTGGGCGGCTGCCTTTCGGCCTCCAGCGAGCCGTGGACACGCTCCCAATCGGCTACGAAGCGCTCCAGCCTGCCGATGGCAATAGGTTCTCCGCGGCGCCCCATGACGCAAGTGGCCTCGCACTGGGTCTCTTGGGGGCAAACGCGGCCACAGATGGCGGGCAGGTTGTTGCGGCTCTTGAGTATGCGGGCGGATTCGGCCAGGTCGCCGTCCTGCAGGGCCAGCAGGAACTGCGGGATCAGCACGCCGACCGGGCAGCCGTCGATGCAGGTAGGGCGGCGGCACTGCAGGCAGCGCCGCGCCTCGAGATCGGCCATCTCGGCTGTGTAGCCCAGCGCCACCTCGTCGAAGTTACGAAGCCGGAGGAGGGAGTCCTGCTCGGGCATGTCTTGCCGCGGAAGATCACGCCGACTCATGACCGTGCTCCTTCTTGGCGTGGCCGCACTGACACTGTTGCTCGCGGAAGCGCTCCAGGGCCTCCCGCTCCTTAGTCTGGTAGAGCCGCTGGCGGTCCAGGAGCAGGTCCCAGTTGACCAGGTGGCCGTCAAACTCGGGGCCGTCCACGCAGGAGAAGCGCGTCTCCCCGCCTACCTCCACGCGGCAAGCGCCGCACATGCCCGTCCCATCCACCATGACGGCATTCAGGCTGACCGTGACCGGGGTGTTGTAGCGCTTGCAGGTGAGTACGCTGAACTTCATCATGATCGCCGGCCCGATGGCCCAGACATGGCTGACGCCGCCTCGTTCCAGCACTTCGGCCAGCGGCTCCGTCACTAGGGCCTTGCGCTTGTAGGAGCCGTCGTCGGTGCACACGAGGGGTGATTCGCTGAGGGCGGCCATCTTGTCTTCCCAGAAGACAAGGTCGCGGCTGCGGCAGCCGATAATGGTGTGGACGGTGTTACCCGCCTCGCGCAAGGCGCGGGCGATGGGGTAGACGGCGGCCGTCCCGACGCCGCCACCGACGCAGGCCACCGTGCCGTAATCGTCGATCCGGCTCGGGCGCCCGAGCGGCCCGGTGAGGGCGTGGAGACGATCGCCCACCTCAAGGGTGCCGAGATGCACGGTCGTCTTGCCGACCTGCTGGAAGACGAGATCTACGGTGCCTTCGGACCTGTCCCAATCGCCCAGAGTCAGGGGCACCCGTTCGCCGTGGTCGTTAACCATGGTGATGACGAACTGCCCCGGCTGCACCTTACCGGCGATCTCAGGCGCGTATAAGCGCAACATGGTGGTGACGGGAGCGAGTTGCTCCTTCAGGACTACCTCGAACAACGTGAACCTCCCGCTGGCGAGTCTGATCTCGTGGGCGAATGCGCTGAAACCGGGTGCGGATGACGAGTGGTAACTCGAGACCACGGATCGGCACGGCCCGAGGCCCGCGGCGCGGACCGTCGCACGACCAGCTGAGCCGGGACCGCAGGATCGGGCGTGCCGGAGGGCGAAGTCGAACTAGGCCCGGGACCTGCGGCACTAGGGGCCGCACCCGGTTGTGGAAGGGCCATCAGGAATCGGCTCGGGGGTGCCATTGCGGCGTCACCTCAGTACCCAGGGTGTGCTTGGGCACCTCAGCGTGCCGGGCAAGAGCGAAGCTGCTCACGCCGAACGATTGGATTCGGGGGGTGGGGCAGCGCTGCCCCGCATCGGTCCTAGCTGAAAGCGTCGATCATCTGCTTGAGCAAGCCAAGGGTAGTCATGCCGATCGCCGTCGCCTCCGTCGCCGAGGGGCGCCGGCTACGGTGACCGCTGCTGCGCGCGGCCATGATGGCGCCGAGCGCTGCCCCGAGAACGCCGCCGACCAGGGCTCCATAGACTATGGTCTTGGTGCTGGGCCTATCCATAGCGCTGAGACCTCCAGTTCGGATTTTCGCGTGGCTGACCGAGCTTGGTGACCGAGCGCGCCGCCGCCGCTAGGGACGCCGCGCCGACCACGGGAACGGTGGCATAGCGTGCGTACTCGTCGACATAATCGCGGCCGCGCACGGCGGCTGCCTGCCACACCGGGAAGTGCTCGGCGAGCCAGTGACGGAACAGGCGCAGGTACTTCACAGCGAAGTAGCCCACCACGGCAAACGGAAGGCCGATGACGAAGGCTTCCAGAGTCAGCAGGATCACGGAAGCGTCTCTCCAGGCAGCCAAGTCGCTCACGTTTGGGACCTCCCCTCTCGGTGAACCTGCCAGCGGCCGTTGCCGAGGAGGCTCACTAGCTCATCCATGCGGTCGACCATGAAGTCGGGAACGGTGTCGAAGTCCTGGGCGGTGCGAGTGGTGGTGATGCCTACCGAGACCATCCCCGCGCCCTGGGCCGCCTGGATGTCGGTGGGGTGATCTCCCACCATTACGGACAGTGCCGGCCTCGCACCGAAGTGCCGGAGCCCCTGCAGGAGATGCTCCGGGTGGGGCTTCACGTGTCTGACGTCGTCGCGGCTGAGGAGCGTGTCGAACGGCATCTGGTGCCGCTCGGCCACGGAGAGCACGGCCGCGCGGCAGTTTCGCGTCACGATTCCGACCTTGACGCCACGGTCGCGCAGCCACCGGAGCGTCTCCATCACCCCGGGCAGGGGGGTCGCGTCCACCGCTGCCGCCAACTCCACATCGCGGATCCCTGCGAGCGCCTCTTCCTGGAAGCGGGCCGCTCGCTCGGGATCCCCGGCGGCCAGGCGGTCTCGGACGGACTCCACCAGCTCGAGGGTGAAGCGACTACCGCCGTCCGCGCCTTCGCCGTAGCGCGCGATCACGTCGACGGCGCTCTGGCGCATGGCCTGGAAGTCGATGGTAATGTGCACCAAGGTACCGTCGAAGTCGAATAGGGCTGCCTCGGGCAGGCTCATGGCGTGATCGACACCTCAACCGTTTCGGTAGTACCAGCCGAAGCCACCGTCACCAGAGCTGAGCCGTCCTCGCTCGAATCGGCTTTCTCCATCGCGGTGACCTCGAGGCGGGCTCGCCGGCCCGGCCTGACGGTGACCTGCCGCGGCCGCACCTGCAGCCAGTCGGCGGAGGTGGTCACCGCGCCTTCCAGCGTGCCTCGGCCCAGATTGCGCACGATAATAGCGCCTTCGCCGCCGAGACTCAAGACCAGCCGGTCGGGAGTGAGAGAGAACTCGGTTCTTACCGAGATAAGGAGCCGCAAGTCCACGTCGGCAGTCCCACCGTTGGAGTCTACCTGCAGGGCCCCGCCCAGGTCGCGCATGCCGGGCCCCCAGTCGTCCTCGGGCGTCACTATTACCTCGACCGCCGCCGAGCGGCCGCTGCCGATGAGCACGTCGGGTCGCGTCACGGTCACGCTGGGGTGTTTGGAGGTCACGGTGGCCTCCAGGTCGCCCGCTCCTCGGTTGAAGAGCATCACTTGGCCCTGGGTGGGGGCGAGGTCCACGCTCTCGGGAAGCTCAGCTACCGGCGCCACCATGAGGATCGGCTGAGACAGCGCCACGGTCGCTGGCACGGCCTGGCGGTTGTGCGGGCCCTCGAAGACGAGGGTTCCCTTGGCTTGGTCCGTGCCCGTAGGGATGGCCAGACCGTAGGCACGTACCACGATGGGCGAGGACGCACCCTCGGCGCACTCTCCGGCGGAGGGGGCGATCTCAAGCCAGGCAGCGTCCGTCCGAGCGGCCCAACGGAGGGGACCAGTGCCCCGGTTGGCGAGAACGAGGTGCCTCTCGCCCACTCCCTGAGCCGGGACGATGCCGAAGTCAATGGCAGCCGGCTCGACAGCCAGCACCGGCCGGATGAGGGCAAAGCGCAGGCTAAGGGGAATGACTCCGCCCTGGCTGCGGACGGTCGCGGTCGGCTGGCCCTCTTGGATACCGGGAGTCTGGGCGTCTGTCGCCGAAAGAGACAGCCTCACCACGGTGCTGGCGCCGCCCACGAGCCGTGCCGACGCGGGCTCAGCCTGCAGCCAGGGCACGTGCGGCTCGATCTCGAATTCCAGGTCGGCATTGCCCTGGTTGGAGACGACCAAGGATGCCTCGGCCGCGTCGACCTCGGCGGGCGTGAGGCGGCCAAGATCGAAGTCGCGCTCCGAGACTGCCAGCAGGGGCCGCACGACTTCAGCTTCCAGAGGCAGAGCATAGCTACCGGCGGCGCTGCTCACCCGCACGGCCGGACTGAGCGACAACTTGCCTGCGGGCAAGCCCTTCGTCTCCAGCTTCGCCGTGACTCGCACCCTGTGCTGCGCAGGTAGGGTCACATCGCCGTGGCTGAGCGTCAGGGCTTCATGGGTGGACGAGAACCGGACCTGGGCGGGAGCAGAGCCCCGGTTGGAGAGCACGATCTCGGTCTGGGCCTCGTCCGGGTGGCGAATGGTGCCCAAGGCTAGGGCCGTCTGATGCAGCCGTAGTTCTGGTCGACCCACGGCGAAGCTGACGTCCACGGGCACCTGGTCGAGGTCGGTGTCGACCACGACGGCGCCCTCGTAGCGACCCGGCTCCGGCGCTTCGTCACCGCGAAGCCTGACCTCGACCTCCGCTTCCTGGCCCGGCGCCAGGCTCAGCTCAGCCCGGGAGAGGGAGAGCCAAGGATGGCGAGCCGTCACGCGGACAGGGATGCTGCCGCCACCATCGTTGCGAACAGCCAGGCACGCGACGCCGCCCTGGGGCCCGACCGTGCCGAAGTCCAACGACTGCTTATCCACCACCAGGGCAGGCGGCGGCTCCACGACCTCTGCCGGCACCCAGCGCCGACCGCCATCTATCAGCAGCACAGCGCGTGACGCCCGGGTGCCCGGAGCGGGCGCCTGACGCAAGTCGGCAGCCACGGTGATGGCATGCTCGGAGGAGGGCGGAACGGTGATGGTGTCAGCAGGCACCGTCAGCCAGGGCACGCCGCTCCGCACCCGCACATCCACCGGTTCGGGGAGGTTGTTGCGTAGCCGCAGGCGATAGCCGGCCCGGGTGCGCCCCGGGCGGCGTACGACGCGCAGTCGCTTGGTTATGATGGTTACCTGTGGCAGCGCCGCCCGATCAGGCCGGGGACGGGGGGGCACGGGGGCGGGAGTGGGTGGGGCGACTTCCGTGTCGTCAGGGGCCGATTCCGGGGCCGCCTCCAGGACAAGCGCCGGAGTTGCCACCGCTTCACCACCGGTCGCCAGCGAGCGAGCAAAGCGCTCCATGGTTGGGGTGCGCCTGTCCGGGTCCTTGCGGCGGGCACGTGCAATCGCGCGGCGAAACGTCGGCGACAGCGCCTTACCGGTACCGGCTGGACCCCGGGCCAGAACGAGCAGCAGCGTGGACAGGGCATGGACGTCCGACTGCGGCCCGGCGTAGCCATCATCGGCCTGCTCGGGAGCCTCGTAGGGGGCCGTACCCCGATTGGCCGTTCCCCGGGATTGCCCGGCACGGAATAGGCGAGACAGCCCCAGGTCGAGGAGTATCGCCCGACCGGCGGTGTCGATCATCACGTGCGATGGCTTGAGGTCCCGAAGCAGAATGGGGTGCGACTGCAAGTGCAGGTGCCCGATGGCGGCGGCCAACTGGAGGCCAATCGCCCGCACCTGTGGCTCCGGCAGAGGACCCTCGAGGCGCACTTCAGCCAGGGTGGAGCCGGTGACCCAGGGCATCACCACGAAGACCGATTGCTTCTCGCGGAAGTGGTCCAGGACGGGCACGACACCGCGGTGCTTAAGGCCCTCGAGCAATGTCACCTCGCGCTCGAACTGAGCCAGCGCCGAGCGCTTCTCCTCTGGTGTGACCAAGGCAATCGTGTCCAGCCGCTTCACGGCTACCGTACGGCCAGTGGACCGGTCATGCGCCCGGTAGACGGCCGAGGTCCGGCCGCGTGAGACTTGCTGCAGCACCTGATAGCGCCCGCCTAGGATGAAGAGCTGCTTTTCAGCGGCGGACGGGGCAGCTTGGCCCCCGGCTATCGCTTGCCCACAACGGGGACAAGCAGAGACCCCCTCGTCGACACCAAACCCGCAGCGGGGGCAGGGCAGACTCAGGCGAGTGCGGCAGTGGTCACAGACCACCGCGCCCTCTCGGTTGGGATAGCCGCACTTGGGGCAACGCATAGGAGAACTCACTACCTTGTCAGCAGGACTCGGATCGCTCAGAAGAAGGGCCAACCGACATTATAGCCCGCGCCGGGAAGGCACGCGAACCCGCCGGCTCCTGCCCTGAACCTACGCCTGGGGCACGATACCGGCCCACCTTTTGCTCAGAATGCCCCTTGCGCCTATAATGGCGGTCAACCAAAGACAGCACACTTTGCAGACTGGATCGCCTTAAGGTAGTGAAAGGAGCTTCGCGTGGCGCTGACCAGGGATGAGAAGTCTGAGATCATACAGGTGTTCCATACTCACGAGTCCGACACCGGCTCGCCGGAAGTGCAGATCGCGCTGTTGACGACCCGTATCAACAGCCTCGCGTCGCACTTGCAGGACCACAAGCACGACCAGCATTCGAGACGAGGGCTCCTGAAACTCGTGGGTCAGCGCCGGCGCCACTTGGCCTACCTCAGGCGGACTGATCCGGCTCGGTACCGCACCATCACCGAGCGGCTGGGTCTCCGTCGCTAGGCGGATAGATTGCGTAGCCGACGAAGCGAGTAGACGGCTCCCAAGCACGGCTACTCGCTTCGTTTGTATACGGCCCGGCGGGTTGCGTCGGGCTCACCAAGCTGAAGGAATAGGGATTGGCGTCTGCAGCTGACTCCGGTCCGAGGCAGACGCCAGTGCCTATCCTTCGGTGTCACAGGTACGGAGGATAGAACATGAAAGCGCAGCACACCACTAAGGTCGGCGACCAGGTCGTCAGCCTCGAAACCGGGCGCCTGGCACAATTGGCCGGCGGTTCGGTAGTCCTGCACTGCGGCGACGCGGTGCTCCTCGCCGCGGTGACCGCTTCCGATAGGCCGAGAGAAGGGGTGGATTTCCTTCCCCTCACGGTGGACTTCGAGGAGCGTCTCTATGCCGCCGGTCGCATCCCGGGCGGCTTCATCAAGCGCGAAGGCCGACCGAGCGAAGAGGCGGTTCTCACCGCGCGCTTGGTTGACCGGCCGCTTCGTCCCCTGTTTGATACGAGCACCCGCAACGACATCCAGGTGATCATAACTACGCTCTCAGTGGACCCGGACGTCTACCTGGACGTCCTCGCGATCGTCGCCGCCTCCAGCGCCCTCATGGTCTCGGACATCCCGTTCGGTGGGCCAGTGGGAGCGGTGCGGGTGGGCTACGTGAACGGCGAGCTGGTGTTCAACCCCACCATCTCCATGATGGCGGACAGCAGCCTCGACCTGCGGATGGCCGGCACGGAAGACGCGATCCTTATGGTCGAAGCGGGCGCCCAAGAGGTGCCCGAGGACCTGCTGGTCCGCGCCCTGCGCGAGGGACACGCCGCCATCCAGGACACCATTCGTGTCCAGAAGCAGATGGCTGAGGAAGTCGGGAAGCCCAAGCGCGAGATGATTGTCAAGCCCGCCGACGAGGAACTCCTGCGCGAGGTCGAGACCGGCTTCGGCGACGACTTGCGAGCGGCCCTTCAGTCGGCCAGCAGCAAGGAAGAAGTCTCCCACGCCATCGACTCGGTGCGCGTCAAGGTCACCGATGGGATCGAGGACCCGGAGCGTGCCCGCGGTCTGTCCGTGGCGTTCGAGCAGTTGGTGCAGAGGGTGGTTCGGGCACGGATTCTGGACCACCAGCGGCCGGACGGGCGCGACTGGAAGCAGATTCGCCCGATCAGCGCTGACGTTGCCTTGCTGCCTCGAGTGCACGGATCCGGGCTGTTCACGCGTGGTGAAACCCAGGTTCTCAGCGTTGTGACGCTTGGTACCTCCAGCGACGAGCAGATGCTGGACACCATCAGCTCCACCGACAGCAAGCGCTACATGCACCACTACAACTTCCCTCCGTTCAGCGTCGGCGAAACGCGGCCCATGCGTGGCCCCGGTCGGCGTGAGATCGGCCATGGCGCGCTGGCAGAGCGGGCGCTGGTCCCCGTGCTTCCAGGCGAGGAGGACTTCCCTTACGCCCTGCGGGTGGTGAGCGAGGTCCTGTCCTCCAACGGATCCTCCTCAATGGCGAGTGTGTGCGGTAGCACCTTGGCTCTGATGGACGCGGGCGTACCGGTGAGCAAGCCGGTGGCGGGCATCGCCATGGGCCTGGTGATGGAAAACGATCAGTACGCCGTCCTCAGCGACATCCAGGGGATGGAAGATCACCTGGGCGACATGGACTTCAAGGTTGCCGGCACGCGCGAGGGTGTCACGGCCCTGCAGATGGACATCAAGGTGTCCGGTCTGTCGGACCAGGTCCTGAGCGAGGCGCTATCGCAGGCACGTGAGGGCCGGCTCTTCATCCTCGATCGCATGGCCGAGGCCATAGCGGAGCCCCGAGCGCAGCTTTCGCCGCATGCCCCGCGCATCACCATGCTGAAGATCGACGTCAGCAAGATCGGCGCGGTGATCGGACCGGGCGGCAAGACCGTCCGCGGGATCATCGAGGCCACCGGCGTGAAAATCGACATCGAGGACGACGGCACCGTGCTCATCGCTTCCGACGACGCGGCTGCGGCCGAAGAGGCCCGTGCCCGAGTCGAGGCTCTGGTCCAAGAGGCCGTTGTCGGCCAGATCTACACCGGCAAGGTGGTCCGTACCACCGACTTCGGTGCCTTCGTGGAGATCTTCCCCGGCACGGACGGCTTGGTGCACATCTCGCAGCTTGCCGACTACCGGGTGGAGAGCGTCGAGGACGCGGTTCACGTCGGTGACGAAGTGATGGTGATGGTCACGGATGTCGAGCCGGGCAGCGGTCGTATCCGGCTGTCGCGCCAGGCGGTTCTCGAAGGGTGGACCCCTGAGGAAGCGCGTGAGCGCGATCGCGCCATCTCTCGGCCGCAGCGCGGCGGCCGCAGCGGCGGTTCTCAGGGCCGCCGGGATCGGCGCTAAGTAATCGAACGGGGGCAGCCGCCTGGCTGCCCCCGACCTGCATTCGTCGCGCGCCCATCGCGAGGTAGTCGGTGTCCCAACCCTGGAGCGACACCACCAAGCGGTCGGTGGTAATAGCGCTGGCGCTGATCGGTGCCTTGGCGCTCCTCCAGCTGAGAGCGCTGATCCCACCGGTGGCCGTGGCCGGGATCATCTCCTACGCTCTCTTCCCCCTCGTTGATTCACTACAGGCGCGCACCCGTCTCCCGCGCAGCCTCGCCGTGCTCATGGTCGACCTGCTGGCGCTGGTAGTAGTGGCCATCATACCGGCGGTCGCCGCCCCTACGCTTATGGCCCAGATCCGCCAGATCGACGTCGACTTCGACGGCTTGGCCGACGAAGTGCTGATGCGCGTGACGCAGGTTCTAAGCGATGCATCCGGGGGATCCATCGACGCCACCGGCATGCTCGAGAGTGCCGGCACCTCCCTGACCGAACTCCTGTCGCCTCTCATCACCGGTAGCGTCTTCCTACTGCTGGACCTGGCGTCGATCCTGCTCTGGGTCGTCTTCGCGTTCGCGGTCTCCTTCTACCTGATGCGCGACTGGCACCGGATCACCGGATACCTCCACACGGTCGTCCCTCCCGGGTACCGAGAGGACTACGCTCAGATCACCGCTGAGATCGGCCGTATCTGGCAGGCGTTCTTCCGCGGTCAGGTACTCCTCAGCCTGGTGGTCGGCGTGGCGGTGGCGATTCTGATGCGCCTCGTGGGAGTCCGGAATGCCTTGGTGCTCGGGCTTCTGGCCGGCCTGCTGGAGGTGGTCCCCAATGTGGGCCCGGTGGTGGCGGCCATTCCGGCAGTGACGCTGGCTCTCTTCCAGGGCTCAACCTGGCTCCCCATACCTCCGTTCTGGTTCGCCGTGCTGGTGGCAGGCATCTACACGGCGGTGCAGCAGGTGGAGAACAACTACCTCGTCCCTCGGATCATCGGTGGTAGCGTGCGCCTCCATCCGCTGGTGGTCCTCGTCGGCGCGATCAGCGGCGCTCGGATGGCCGGTGTACTGGGAATCTTCATGGCCGCCCCCGTTCTAGCCTCCGCCCGGGTGCTGCTGTCGTTCATCTACGCCAAGTTGCTCGACGTGGAGCCGGCAGTGAAGCGGAGCGCCGGACTCACCGAGGGGCCTCAAGACGGCGCCTCTCCCCGAGCCTGGCGGAATACTCTCGTGGTGACCTGGCGCCGTGTGATCACGGTGACGCGGCGCCGGCCCGAGGGGTAGGCGGCTACCGGCGTTGATGCGGGGTCTGCACGTCACTATACTGGGATTGTCATTATCCTGCCCGGTGGTCGCCCGCGCCTAGGCGCGCCGATCGACCGGAGAGCGACTTGGGGAGTGGTAGCATGTTCGTTCGACATCGAATGAGCTCTCCCGCCGTCACTGTCGGACCGAATGTCCCGGTGATGGAAGCCCTACAGATCATGAAGGAGCAGAACGTCCGCCGGCTTGTGGTGGTAGACAACCGGGGAAGGCTGGCGGGCATCGTTTCGGAGAAGGATGTGCTTCGGGCCTCACCCTCGCAGGCCACCACCCTGAGCATTTACGAGGTCTCCTATCTTCTCCAGCGCCTCACGGTGAGTGAGATCATGGCCCGAGACGTGGTCACAGTCATCGAGGACACCCCGCTGGAAGAGGCAGCGCGCCTCATGGCAGAGCGGCATCTGGGCGGCCTTCCGGTGATGCGTGGGCAGCAGGTGGTGGGAATCATCACGGAGACCGACATCCTCATGGGTTTCAGCGAGGCGCTGGGCGCATTCGCTGCCGGCGTCCGGGTCATGGTGGACTTGCCTGACGAACCGGGCGCAGTGGCGTCAGTGGTGGACATAGTCAAGGACCTGGGGGGAAACATCGCTTCCCTGTCTCTACTGCGGCCACATGATCCCGGTCGGGGCTACCTTGTGGCACGCATTCAGGGGATCTCAGCGGAGGAACTAGAGGCGCATCTGCGTCAGGGGCCGGGGAAGGTCCTGGATGTGCGGGTGATGCCGGGCTAGGCCGAACGCGCCGGCCGCAGGGCCAGCCGCAGATCCGAAAGCCGGCGGCTGCCAGTGCAAGTGGCGGCCAGGCGCAGCTGTTGGGTGGTCTCGGCGAGGTACTCGATGACCGCCTCAGCCGAGCGCACAGCCGGCTCGAGGAGGGGCAGCGCGAACCCGACCGCGTCGGCTCCCAGGGCGATGGCCTTGGCCGCCTCCACTCCAGTACGGATTCCACCGGAAGCCACTACGAAGGCATCGGGGGCGCCGCGCCTGGTCTCGCGGATGGATTGAGCTGTGGGAATTCCCCAGTCGGCGAAGGCAGCGGCCGCGCGCTTGCCGGCCTCGTCCGCTGCGCGGAAGCCTTCCACCGTGCTCCAGGAAGTGCCCCCGGCTCCCGCAACGTCGAGCAACGTCACCCCGACGGTTCGCAAGCGGCGCGCGCTGCTTTCCGATAGACCCCAGCCGACCTCCTTGACGAGCACGGGGCAGCCGAGTCCCTCGACAACGGCGGCGATCTTGTCGACCAGGCCCCTAAAGTCGCGGTCGCCCTCGGGCTGAAGCAGTTCCTGCAGGGGGTTGAGGTGCAGGACGAGTCCGTCGGCTGAGACCATGTCGACCGCGCGGCGGCACTCGTCCAGCCCGTAACCGCGATTGAGCTGCACCGCGCCCAGGTTGGCAAACAGGAGAGCACTGGGTGCCCAGGGACGGACGCGGTACGTACTTGCCAGGGCAGGTTCGTCGATGGCGGGACGTTGAGAGCCCAACACCATGGCCAGGCCCAGTTCTTCGGCCGCGACGGCGAGGTTCCGATTGATGGCAGCGGCCTCTTCTGTCCCGCCCGTCATGGCGGAGATGAAGAAGGGCGATCGAAGCACGCGCCCCAAGAGAGGAACGGAGAGGTCTATCTGGCGCGGGTCGACCTCCGGCAGGGCCTCGTGGCTGAGGCGCCAGTCTTCCAGTCCGGTGGTGACTTGTCCCTGCACCGGTTCCTCGAGACATATGCGGATGTGGTCGGCCTTCCGCGTCGAAATCCCGTCCTTACGCAACCTTGGCCTCACCGTGGTGTTTCTCTGTCCGGTAGCGTGTGATGATAGGCTGCCCGTGGTACCATTGGCAAGCATTGACGGCAGCCTGCTGTGTCGCTACACTAGCGCATCGCGTCTCCATAGGGACCGAGTCACCGTAGGAGGGCTTCTTAATGGATGCATTCGAGAGGGTCCGCAAGATAATCGTGGATCAACTGGGCGTGGAGCCCGAGAGGGTCACCATGGAGGCCAACTTCCGCGATGACCTTGAGGCCGACTCCCTCGACCTGGTCGAGCTCATCATGGCCTTCGAGGAGGAGTTCGGCGGCGAGATATCTGACGAGGAGGCCGAGAAGATCCGCACCGTGGGCGAAGCCGTCTCGTACATGGAGAGCCACGCCCAGGAGTAGGGCGGGCTTCTCGGCGCACGTATGCCACGACAGAGGGTCGGCCGTTGCCGGCCCTCTTCTCATTTGTGCGCCCCGTCCGGCTCAGGCGAGGTCGCTTGTCGCAGGGGAAGTCTCCGGGTGCTGCTGCCGAGCCGCCAGAGGCCCAAGTAGCCTGACTGCGAGCACGACGGCTGCCAGGTTGGCGATGCCGACAGCCAAGAAGGGCAGGCCGGCGCTCGAATCCACGAGCCAGCCGGCCAGCAACGTGCCCAGCAGCATGCCGCCACTAGTGGCGATCTGCGTCAGCCCCATGGCGCGGCCGTGTTCGGCCCGTGGGGTGAGTTCACTGATCAGGCTGGGGGTGGAGGTGGCCAGGCCCCAGGCGATCCCCGCCCCCAGCACCCCGCAGAGGTACAGGCCGGCCAGGCTGTCGGTGAACAGTGACGTCGCCATAGCGATGGCGCCCAGCAGCACCGTGAGAACCACCGTGGGCCGGCCGCACCCGAGGCGGTCAAGGATCCAGCCGGCCGCCAACTGGCAGGCGGAGGCAAACAGCAGGCTGACGGTGCTGTAGTAGGCGGCGGCCGAGGCCACCCCGGCAACTCGGTAGATCAGCAGCGGAAAGAGGAAGGTAGCGACGGCCCAGTAGGCGGTGGCGAACAGTCGCATGAACGTGAGCAGCGCCATGCCCGGTCGCCGCAGGACCTCGGAGTAACCGGAGAAGGCTTGTCTCGAGCCCATCCGGGCCCGCGCAGTTCCCACCTCCGGGACGAAGGCGGCGGTGGCTACCAGGGCAACCAGGGCCACCGCCACCGCTCCCGTGCCCATAGCGCCAAACCCCGAACCATCCACAATCGTGCCCGCCACCAGGTTGCCGATGGCGCCACCCATGTTGAGCACGGTGAAGTTGATGGCCGTGGCGGTGGCAAGGAAGCGGGGCGGTACCGTGGCCATCACGTATGTCTGCCTGCCGACGCCACCCAGGTTGGTGGCGAAGCCGGCATACACCCAGAGGAGCACGACTGCCGCCGGGGAGTGGATCAGGAAGACCAGTCCGAGCAGGGGCAGGCCGGTGGAGCCGAGGAGAAGGACACGTTTGTTGCCCAGGGCATCCACGAGCGCGCCGCCGGTGAAGGCGGCGATGGCAGTGAAGACCAGCTGGGCCGATAGCATCATCGAGGTGAATCCGGGAGACCGCGCGAGCACCGCCTCGGCGTACACGGGTAGCAGAGCGCGCGTGGGGCCGACGGCCAGATCCCCCAGGAACGATGCTGCCAGCAGCGCCCCGAACGCCGCCAGCCATTTGCGTCCCCCAAGGCCCGGGTGAAGGCTGCCACCCTTCCCGCCCGGGTCTCTGACCGAGGTCGAGACTTCGCCGCCTTGTTCCCCCACTCAGACAGTCCCCCACTCAGAGTCGGCTGAGCAGAGGCTCGCCGTCACGATGGATCATAGCAGCACCGAGGTCGGCGAGCATGGCAGAGTAGGGCCGACGCGGGTGGGCTGCTAACGCCAGTATTCACGCTGCCTTTACGGCTGTCTCACGCCCGGTTTACTGACCGGGGCTACCGGTGCCTGTAGAGTGACTCTATCTCATGCACAAGCGAACAGCGAAGGGGTGGATGTTGGCGGAGGCAGTCGTGAATGCGCCGGTCTGCGAGGCTGAGGCAAGTTCAGCGCCGGACGCGTCGGCGCTTTGGGATGAGTACGGGCGCACGCAGGCACCGGCCACCAAGGACCAGCTCGTGATGCACTATTCCTGGCTTGTGCGCCACGTGCTGAGCCGGCTGGCAATCTCCCTGCCACCCAGCCTCGACTATGGCGACTTGGCCGGTTGTGGGTACATCGCCTTAGTGGAATCCATCGACCGGTTTGAGCCAGAGCGCGGGTTCAAATTCGAGACGTATGCCGCGGTGAGAGTTCGGGGGAGCATTCTCGATGCCATCCGCTCCATGGACCTGGTGTCGCGGCCGGTGCGCCGCCGGATGCGGCAAATCGCCGAGGCCACTAACGACCTCTCACGGGAATTGCAGCGTCTGCCGACCGACCAAGAAGTGGCCGACCGGATGGGGTTCACTGTCGCCGAGTTGCGTGAGGCCTATCGTCACGGGGCCATGGCCGTGATCTCTCTTGATTCTGTCGCCGGGCGTGACCGCGAGGACGACGGGCTGGCGCTACATGAGTCGCTGGAGGACAGCGAGACTGCTGATCCTCTGGAAGAAGCGCTGCGTGCCGAACGCATCGATGCGGTTGCCGGTGCCCTGGCCAAGTTGGGCGAACGCGACCAGATCCTGCTCTCGCTCTACTACTACGAGGGCCTGAACATGCGCGAGATCGGTGAGGTGCTGGGCATCTCCGAGTCGCGCGTGTGCCAGGTCCACACCAAGGCGATCATCTACCTCCGCGGGCTCTTATCAGGGAGCGATGACAACCTGGCCGAACGCCGCATGCTGGGCAGCCGCCTGGCAATCCCTGCCTGAGCAGACGCCATCCCTCCGTCCCGGCAGTACGAAGGTACCTCTCCCCTTAGCGCCCTATGCGTAAAGTCAGCGTAAAGTCGCGCCCATCTTCTGCCGATACTCCAACCAGCAAGTGACGGGTCTCTAGCGACAGCGAGCGGGAGGCGGCAGGTGACAGGCGGAGCGGGCGACAGCGACTGGAATGGCGACTCAGATGAGGGTGCCGGCCGGCGGTCCGTGTTGCGTTTCGGCAGTGGCTCCCAGCCGGCTGCTCCCCTGCGAGCGGAACTGGTGGGCGGCCTCCGAGATGCGGTCCGGAACGGCACCTACGTCGTGGACTACCGCGCCGTGGCCGTCAGAATGCTGCCGGTGCTCTTCTCCCGGGGCATTTCGGCCTAAGAGTCGCCCACCTCGCCCGGTGGGTCGAGGGGCAGGAAGACGGTGAAGGTCGCTCCGGCCCCAGGAGGAGACTCCACCTCAATGCGTCCGCCGTGGTCGCGCACCACCGAGTAGGCGCCGTAGAGGCCCAGACCCAGCGCTTCCCCCGCCGGCTTGGTGGTGTAGAAGGGCTGGAAGAGCCGGTTCCGCTCGGCCGGGTCGATCCCCATGCCGGTATCGCTGATCGAGACGTACACCTCAGAGCCGTCGTGGCCGACTCCGGCCCGGATCGTGACGCGGCTCAGGTTGCCTTGGCTCGCCCGAATGGCGTCCCTGGCATTGAGGATCAGGCTCATCCAAACTGTCTTAAGCCGGTTGGAGCTGCCGGGCACCGGTGGCATGTCCTCACTCAGGTCGATCACGACCTCGATCCCTGCCTTCTGCAGCGGGTGGGCGAGCAACTGCAGCGCGTCCTGGATCGTCTCACTAACGTCAACCTCGGCGAGTTCGTCATCAGCGGGGCCGGAGAGGTCGAGTAGGTTCCGCACCGTGCGAGCGGCGCGGTTGGCAGCCCGAAGGATCATCGCCAGCGTCTCCGCGTTCGGGTCATCCGGGGCCATATCGAGGAGCAGGATCTCTGTGTTGCCGATGATCACCGTGAGAGGGTTGTTGACCTCGTGAGCCACGCTGCTGGCCAGTTGCCCCACGGACGCCATTCGACCGGACTCGGCCAGGCTGGCCTCAAGGCGTCGCCGCTCGGTGACGTCGCGCGCAAACACCACAACACGTCGCGCCACACCCTCCTCGTCCCGAATCGGATAGGCATCCACCTCGCGCCAGGCCGGTCCCTGGCCGTGGTCGACGTAGCAGAGGATGGTGGAGACGTGCTCCCCCCGCTCGATCGCCGTCTGCACGACGCAATGCTCGCACTGGCCCTCGCTTGAGTGGTACCAGTCCGAATAGACGGCACCGATCAGGGCGTCGCGACGCGCCCGGAGGAAGCGCGCCTCCGGCTCGTTGATGGCCACGATGGTGTCATTCCGGTCGACGATGTACATGCCGTCGGTGATCCCGTCGAACACCGCCGTTAGCGTCTGCGTGCTCTGTCGCAGGTCCTGGTAGGCCTTTTCGAGGTCACGATACAGGATCGCACTCTCGACCGCCGTCGCCGCCTGGTCGGCCATGGTCCGGATTAGGCGGAGATCGCCAGCGGTGAATGCATTGGGGAGGATGCTATCGACCCCAATCACGCCGACGGTCTTGCCCGCCGCCACCATGGGCACCGCGACGACGGAGTGGGCGGTGCCGACACTGTGTGAAGGGAACCCCAGGCGGAGGGTGTCATCCACCACCACCGGCTCGCCCCGGACGAGGCAGCCGTCGGCACACCACTGCCAGATCCCGGCGTCGGGCTCGCCCAGTTCCTCCGCTTCCGGCGGGGCCAGCGCCGACAGAGACGGGGCGCCCGATTGTCCGACGAGGTAGGAGAAGGAGTACCGTGCCAGCGGCATAGAGTCCACCAGAGACGTGGTGACAGCCTGCAGGACCGTCCGCTGGTCGAGGCTCGCGGCGACGGACCGGCTGACGGCCGCCACCGCCTCGGCTTCGCGCAGGCTCCGGACGGTCTCTTGGTACAGCCGCGCGTTGCTGAGGGCGGTGGCCGCTTGCGAGGCCACGATCTCCAACAGCCGCAGGTCCTCGGCAGAGAAGGCGCCTGGCCGGTCGGAGCCGAGCGACAAGACGCCTATGACCCGTTCTCCAGTCACCAGCGGTACTCCGAGGTAGGAGCCCAGCCAGGAAGCGGGCTCGCGCTCGCTGAAGTCGTCCGTTGGCGAGGAGGTCCGCACGTCGGGGATGAGCAGGGGCCGGCGCGTGCCGAGGATCGTCTGGGGGAAGAGCACGCTCATCCGGTACCGGTCGCCCGGGCTCGAGTCCGGCGGATCTTCTAGACCGACAACGCCCTCGAGCGAGGCTCCGTCGTCAGTGGTGAGGCGAACCTCGGCCGAGGCGGCCGCCGTCAGGCTGCGGGCAGACTCGAGCGTCGTGCTCACCGTCTGGCGCAGGTCCAGGCTGGAGTTCAGTGCTCGACCGAGGCGATAGAGAACCGTGATCTCGTCCGCTCGCTGGGCCTGGCTCTGCAGGCGGGCATTCTCCACCGCAAGCGCGCCCTGATCGGTCACCGTGGCCAGAACACGCAGATCACGCTCAGAGAAGGAGGCCTGGGTAGCAGGGGTGAGAACGAGGGCGCCGATGGCGCGTGAGCCGGTCCGCAGGGGGGCTGCTGCCAGCGAGCCGACGCCCTTGACTGCGGCTGGGCCTGCCAGCAGCACGGGCGAGAGCGACGAGCCCACGACAGAGGTGAGCCTGTCGGACCAACCAGCGGTGATCGCGGCACAGAGAGCGGGGTCGCCACTCTGTGCCCGCGGTAGCCAGGGTTGCGACTGCTCCTCGGAGAGGAACAGCACCGCGGCCGCCGCGGCGGGCACGTGACGCGTTGCCGCTCTCAGCAGGCCGTGGATGACCTGCTCCAGCCCATGGCCGGCCACTACGCCCCGGGCCGAGTCGGCGACGGCACGCATATCCCGTAGGGCGAGAGCCTGCTCGCGCCTGGAGTGAGCCAGCTCCAGGCGCGCTGCTACGGCGCTCGCCAGCACGTGGAGGCTGAGGAGCACAGAGCGAGCACCCAGCAACTTCGCCGGTCCCACCACCGTGAGACAGCCGAAATCGCTATCGCCGGCGACCATGGGCACGCAAACCAGGCTGTTCACACCCATGGCGGGATGGGTGATGAGGGCGCGACTCTCTCTCGCTACTGCCTCTATCGCGGCCACCGGCTCCGGCAGCGGTGGCTTGCGGGGGTCGATGACGCGGGTCGAGGGCCCCGTCAGGAAGATACTGGCCGTCTCCGCTCCCAAGGCCGTGCGTAGTCGTCGCGCCACCGACTCCAGGTTGCGGGCCCTTCCCAGATCGGCGGGGAGGGAGATGTGCAGGCCTAACAGGCGTTCGAGCAACTGGACGGCGGCGCCGTCCGCCGCACCCTCACCGCTATCCGTCGGCACGCTTCTCAAGACCTGCTCTAGGTGGGAGACGAGTTGCCCCGGCGAAGCCAGCAAAACCCGCGGGTGCCCAGTCCACTCGGGAGGACCGTCACTTGGGGCGTCCCCAGGCGCCACCACGACCACGTCCGGGTGACTGAGCAGCGCGCCGGCTAGCCTTGACCAATCGTCGCCATCCTCTCCCACCGACCCGAGGACCGCGATCGAGGGCGGCGATGAGTCGACGAGGTCGAGCGCCCGGGCGGGCGAGTCAGTCCAGCCGATGTGAAGGAGGGTGACTCCGCGCGCCGCCTGCGAGAGAGCCACCAGCGTGTCGGGGGCTATATCGACGGCAAGTAGGTTAGTCGCTAGGCCGGGTTGGCCGACCACGAGCCGCCACCTCTATGCCTTGAGACTGTAGCCATGTCTTGACACGGTCACCAGGTAGGTGGGGTGGGATGGATCCGGCTCGATCTTCCCGCGGAGGTTACGCACGTGCATCCGAACGAGGTCGGGACTGCCGGTGTCGGTGGGGTAATCCCAGACCTCCTGCAGCAGGCGGTGCGTCGAGAACACCTCGCCGGGATGGGCCATGAAGTGGTAGAGCAACTCGAACTCTATGGGCGTCAGCAGGGCCGTGCGATCCCCGACCTGAACCTCATAGGTCTTGGTGTTGAGCCCTATGTCGCCCACCCGAATGAGCCCATCGGCAGCGGCCGGGGCTGCCGTGGCGCCGGCCCGCCTCATGATAGCTTGCATGCGGAGGTCCAACTCCTGGACGCTGAACGGCTTGGTCATGTAGTCGTCGGCGCCTAGCTGGAAGCCCTGGATGCGGTCTTCAGTCCGGCCGCGAGCGGTGAGAAACAGTATGGGGGTATCCGAGAGAACGGGATCATCCCGCAGACGCCGACACACCTCGAAGCCATCCATCCCAGGCATCACGATGTCCAGGATCACCACGTCGGGCCGGACCTGGCGGGCCTGCTGGATGCCCTGAACGCCGCTGAGGGCGAGGAAGACCGTGTGGCTGCGGCGGAGGGCGTTCTCTATTGTCTTGGCCACATCCGGATCATCGTCGACCACGAGCACGCGCAAAGTCAGCCTCCCATACTGGCCAGCTGCTGATAGACCGGGATCCTGGCCGCCAGTCTAGCACGCCCGCCATCGATGGCAAGCGACCCGGGAGGTGAGCGACGAGGGGGATCCCGCGTCGACATCACACGCGGGCCAGAGAGATTGTGACACGGTGAACGAATTCCGGTTCGGTTGTCGCGGAGGCGGTTCTGTGATATAGTCGCGGGCGCGGCGGGCGGACTTCGGCCGCGGTGGAGTGGGTGATGAAGATCGATCGGGGCACACTGCGTGCGCTGGCTGTGGCCGCGCAACTGGGGACCTCGATCGCTGCTTCGCTCGGGCTGGCCATGGGCGGAGGCTTCCTACTGGACCGCTGGCTAGGCACAGAACCTGTCTTCCTGCTCCTGGGCATTGTGGTAGGCCTGGGGGCAGTCTACTACACGCTACGAGACCTGAGCGTGCAGTTCGGCAAGAGCCAGGGCGGGGAGAGGTCATAGCCGTCCGGCACGGCCTGCATCGACGACGGAGGTCGGGACTTGCACATCACGCTTGCACCAGAGCCCATCTTCCAGGTGGGACCGCTGGTGGTCACGAATACCATGGTGACCAGCGCCCTGGTGGTGCTTATCCTGTCCGTCGTGGCCGTGATCTACCGCTCGGTGATAACCGCCGAGAAGCCGGGGCGGTTTCAGAGCGTGGTAGAGTGGGTGCTCGGCTACGTGCTGGGCCTGTGTGAGCAAACCGCGGGCAAGGCGCTGGGCCGTCGCATATTCCCGCTCGTGGCCACGTTTTTCATCTTCATTCTAAGTGCGAACTGGATTGGTCTCCTCCCCGGGTTCCACTTCATCACGGTCACCAACTCCGAGGGTTTCGCCGTGCCGCTGCTTCGCAGCGCCAACAGCGACTGGAACATGACGGCAGCGCTGGCACTGGTGGCGGTTGTGACGGTGCAGGTGATGGGAGTGCGGGAACATGGGGTCAAGGGCTACCTGAAGGAGTTGGCCACACCGCCGCTGCTGGCGCCCATTCACGTCGTCTCCGAGCTCTCGCACGTCATCTCGCTCTCCGGCCGACTCTTTGGCAACATCTTCGGGGGCGAGGTGCTGATGCTGGTGATGTACACACTGGTGCCGTACGTCGTTCCCGCAGTCTTCATCGGCCTGGAGATGTTCTTCGGCTTCATTCAGGCGCTTATCTTCACGGTGCTTACGATTGTCTACATCGCGTTGGCGGCGGCGCCGGCGCATGAGGAAGCAGCCTAGCCAGGGGGGCGGTGCCCGGCGAATCACCACATGGGGGTAGCGGTACTAATGGAGCAAGAGGGGTTGATCAAGCTGGCCGCCAGCCTGGCCATCGGTCTGGGCTCGCTGGGGCCGGCGGTAGGGATCGGCTATGCGGTGGGCAAGGCCATGGAGGCCATTGGGCGCAACCCAGAGGCTGAGAACGCGGTGCGCAGCACCATGATCATCGGCGCGGGTCTGGCCGAGGCGGTGGCCATCTACGCCTTCGTCATCGCTCTCATCCTCGCGCTCGTTGTCTGATCCCTCAGTGAAGCGGACGAGAGTCCGGAGACCGGGGAGCTAGTATGGGCGCACTTGGCTTCGATCTGGGAAGCATCCTCTGGCAGCTAGTAGCCTTTGGGATACTTCTCTTTGTGCTGTACAGGTTCATGTACCGGCCGACACTAGCCATGCTGGACGCCCGGGCCGAACGAGTCCGCCAGGGGTTGGAGCAGGCAGAAGACGCCCGACGCCAGTCTGACGCTGCCCGCCTTGAGTTCGAGCGGACGCTGGATGAGGCCAGGAAGCAAGGGCAGCAGGTCGTCGCGGAGGCGACGAAGTCGGCTGAGCGGGCGCGCCAGGACATCGAGGCGCAGGCGCGTCTCGAGGCAGAGAGGGTGCTGGAAGAGGCGCGGCAGCGGATTGAGAACGAGCGCCGGCAGGCTCTGGCCGCCGTCCATGACGAGATCGTGGACCTGTCCATCGAGGCTACCCGGAGGGTGTTGCGCCAGGGCATCGACGAGGACATGCAGCGGCGGCTAGTCGGCCGGTTCCTCCAGGAGGAGTCGGGAGACGGCGTCAATGCCGGATAGCAGTCTCGTCGATGCCTACGCTCGGGCGGTTCTGTCTTCGGCCTTGGATCGGTGGGTTGTCGGGCTCGAGACCCTTAGGGACGGTCTCCGCCACGATGACGCTGCCCGCGGCGCTCTGGCCGACACCAGCCTGCCCTTCGAGGCGCGGCACGAAGCCGCCGAGAAGCTCTGCGGCCCCGAGTCTCAGACGGAACTGATGAACTTGGCTCACACTCTTGCCGAACGAGGACATCTCGACCTCCTGGATGACCTCATTGCGCACCTCAGGCGTCTCTCACGCTACGGGCCTGAGGCGGTGGTGGCCTTGGTCACGAGTGCGGTCCCGCTGGACGAAGAAACCAAGGGCAGCATCACTCGGCGCCTGACCGACGAGTACGGGCCGAGGTTGGCGGTGGAATGGAAGGTTGACCCGGCCATACTTGGAGGGCTGGTGATCCAAGTGGGCGACCGCTTGATGGACGACAGCGTGGCCACGCGCCTGGAGCGGCTTCGCAGGACGCTTCGCGGGAGAGAGTAGGCTCCGGTTTGTGTTGCCGCAGCCCGGCCGGATGGCCACAGTTCGGCAACGTATGTGGGAGGGTCTCCTAAGTGCTGAGAACGGATGACATAGTCGCCTCAATCCGGCGCCAGATCGACGACTTCCAGCCGCCGCCGCTGCGAGCCGACCTGGGATCTGTGCGCCACGTGGGCGACGGCATCGCCTATGCCGACGGGCTCTCCGGAGCCATGGCGGGTGAGATGGTGCAGTTCAGCGACGGGACCTACGGCATGATCCTCAACCTGGAGACGCATCAGGTCGGGATCATCATTCTCGGCGATGGCGGCCACATCGAGGAGGGCGACTCGGTCCGCGGCACGGGCCGTGTCATCGACGTACCGGTGGGCGAGGCGCTCCTGGGTCGGGTAGTAAACGCCCTGGGACAGCCGGTGGACGGGAAGGGGCCGATCCGGGCGGACGAGCATTACCCGGTGGAGCGGACTGCCCCCGGCATCGTGCAGCGGACCAACGTAGATACACCCGTGCAGAGCGGCCTGAAAGTGGTTGATGCTGTCATCCCAATCGGCCGTGGCCAGCGCGAGCTCATCATTGGTGACCGGCAGACGGGCAAGACTACCATCGCGGTGGACACGATCCTCAACCAGAAGGGTAAGGACCTTGTCTGCATATATGTGGCGATCGGTCAGAAGCAGGCGAACATTGCCCATGTCGTAGCGACGCTCGAGGAGTATGGCGCCCTGGCCCACACCATCGTGGTGAAGGCTTCCGCGTCCGATCCGGCGGCGGTGCAGTACCTCGCGCCTTACGCCGGGTGCGCCATGGGCGAATACTTCATGGACCGCGGCATGGACGCGCTGGTGGTCTACGACGACCTCCTCAAGCACGCCTGGGCCTATCGCGAGCTCTCGCTGCTGCTGCGGCGCCCGCCGGGACGAGAAGCCTTCCCGGGAGACATCTTTTACCTGCACTCCCGGCTCCTGGAGCGGGCGGCGCGCCTCAACGAGGAGAACGGTGGCGGCAGCCTGACGGCGCTGCCGATCGTCGAGACGCAGGAAGGTGACATCTCCGCCTATATCCCAACCAACATCATCTCCATCACCGATGGGCAGCTGTATCTGGAGTCGGACCTCTTCTACTCCGGCATCCGGCCGGCAGTGAACCCGGGCCTGTCCGTGTCTCGAGTGGGAGGCGATGCGCAGACTCCGGCCATGCGACAGGTGGCGGGCCGCCTTCGCCTGGAGTTGGCGCAGTTCCGCGAGCTGTCAGCCTTCGCTCAGTTCGGCTCTGAGCTCGATGTGGCGACGAGGGCGCAGCTTGATCGCGGCCTACGCCTGACTGAGCTCCTCAAGCAGGGGCAGCACCAGACGATGGCGCTGGAGGACCAGATACTGGTGCTGTACGCCGGCATCCATGGGTACCTGGATGACGTGGCCGCGGAGAGGGTGCGTCGCTTCGAGTCCTCCCTGTTGGAGTTCGCCCGCAGTTCACACCCTGAGCTGATGGGGATTCTCTCCACGGGGGACAGGTTGACCGAAGAGGTGGAGAGCAAGATCCGCGCGGCGATAGACGACTTCAAAGCAATCGGGATCTACTAGACCCGGTGGCCAACGTCCGCGAGATCGCCCGCCGCATAACCACCGTCCGGAACCTGGCCCAGGTGACCCGGGCCATGCAGATGGTGTCGGCGTCACGCATGCGCAAGGCTCAAGAACGCGTCCTGGCGGCCCGGCCCTACGCCACGAAGACGACGGAGCTGCTGCGGCAGCTGGCCGCCGCGCAGGATCAGGAGGAAGTCGGCCATAGGCTGCTCCACTGCCGCCCGGTTGAGCGCGTGGCGATGGTGGTGGTCGCGTCCGACAGGGGGCTCTGCGGCAGCTACAACACCAACGTCATCCGCGCGGCGCTGCGCTACGCAAAAGGCCTGAAGGCAAGCGTGGGCTATGTCGCCGTTGGTGTCGAGGCGCGGCGCAGTATCCTAGCCGCCGGCGGCGACTTGCTGGCCGAGTTTGAGGGCATCCCGGCCGAGCTGACGGTGCAGTTCGCCGGGCCCATCGCCAGACTGCTTGAGACGGCGTTCCTCAGCGGCGAGATTGATGCCGGCCTAGTAGCCTATACCGAGTTCGGCGGTGCCTTGACGCAGGTGCCGACGGTGACCCAGGTCGCTCCCATCCTGCCGCCGGGAGGCGAAGCGGGGGCGCTCCCCACCCGGAGGCGCCAGGGCGGAGGCTCCCTTCAGTACACTTACGAGCCGAGCGCGGCGAGCATCCTGGAGCGGTTGCTCCCCCACGCGGTGGAGGTTCAGGTCTTCGGCTACCTGCTGGAGTCGGCGGCGAGCGAGCACTCGGCCCGCATGGTGGCGATGCGCAACGCGACGAAGTCAGCCCAGGACCATGCTGAGAGCCTCACGCGGGCTTTCAACCGGGCGCGGCAGACGGCGATCACGAGCGAGATACTTGACATTGCCAGCGCTACCGAAGCGCTGCACGCAGGATAGAGCGGGAGCGGTCCGGGAGGCGGCATGCCGAAGGGTATCGAGGGGAAGATCGCGCAGATCAATGGCCCGGTTGTGGACGTGGTGTACCCCACGGGTGGGTTGCCGGAGATCTACGATGCCCTGGAGGTTCAGGATGGCGATCGCCGGGTAGTGCTGGAGGTCCAGCAACACCTGGGGAGCGATGTCGTCCGCACCATCGCCATGGACACGACCGACGGGTTGTGCCGGGGCATGGCGGCGGTGCAGACCGGTGGTCCCATCACGGTGCCGGCGGGGCCGGAGATCCTAGGACGACTCTTCAACGTTCTGGGGGAACCGATCGACGAGCGTGGACCGGTGGAGACGGAAGAACGCTACCCCATACACCGGCAGCCGCCCACCTTCGAGGAGCAGTTGGCGAGGACCGAGTTCTTCGAGACCGGCCTCAAGGTCATCGACCTAATCGCGCCCCTAACCCGAGGCGGGAAGACGGGCATCTTTGGCGGTGCCGGCGCGGGCAAGACCATCATCATCACCGAACTCATCCGCTCCATTGCCATGGAGCACGGTGGTTATTCCGTCTTCGCTGGGGTGGGCGAGCGGAGCCGTGAGGGCACCGAGCTATGGCATGAGATGGAGGCCACCGGCGTACTGCCCCGGACGGTGATGGTGTTCGGTCAGATGAACGAGTCGCCGGGCGTCCGGCTGCGGGTGGCGCTATCCGGCGTCACAATGGCCGAGTACCTGCGCGATCAGGGGGCCGAGGTTCTGCTGTTCATCGACAACATCTTCCGCTTCGTCATGTCGGGGTCGGAAGTGTCGGCGCTCTTGGGCCGCATGCCCTCGGCCGTGGGATACCAGCCGACGCTCAGCAGCGAGATGGGGGAACTCCAGGAGCGGATCACTTCGACGCGCAAGGGCGCCATCACCTCAATGGAAGCGGTGTACGTTCCCGCCGACGACTACACCGACCCGGCCCCGGTGGCCACGTTCGCGCACCTGGACTCCACCATCTCGCTCGATCGCGCCATCGCGGCTCAGGGCCTGTACCCGGCTGTGGACCCCTTGTCGTCCAACTCCCGCATTCTGGACGCTACGGTGGTGGGACAGGAGCACTATGAAGTGGCGCGCGACGTGCAGCAGGTGCTGCAGCGCTACAAGGACCTGCAGGACATCATCGCGATCCTGGGAGTGGACGAGCTCTCGGACGAGGACAAGCTGGTGGTGGGCCGCGCCCGCCGGATCCAGCGCTTCCTGTCGCAGCCGATGTTTGTGGCGGAGAGGTACACTGGCAGGCCGGGGCGCTACGTGCCCGTGGGAGATACCGTGCGCGGCTTCAAGGAGATACTCGAAGGCCGGCACGACGACATCCCCGAGCAGGCCTTTTTCCTTCAGGGCGATATCGACGATGTCCTGCGAACCGCCGATGAGATGAGCTGAGCTTGCCAAGAGACCTATACCTGGAGATAGTGACCGCTGAAAGGTTGGTGTACTCTGGCCCGGTTCGGCTGGTGAGCGCCCCTGGTGCCGAAGGGCGGCTGGGGGTGTTGCGGGGCCACGCCCCCCTCCTGACGGCACTGGCGCCGGGGGAGCTCCGTCTGCAGCCGGTAGGCGAGGACGAGGAGATCAGCCTGGCTATTGGCGGCGGATTCCTGGAGGTCAGTGCGGACCGCGTTGTGGTGCTGGCGCACTCAGCGGAGAGGGCCGCAGAGATAGACCTGGAGCGGGCCCTGCAGGCTCGGGAGCGGGCCGAGGCCCGCATCCGCGACCGGGATGAGGCGGCGGCCGAGCGGGCACGGCAGGCGATGGCGCGGGCCGAGGCGCGCATCCGGGTAGCTGAGGGGTATCGGAAGACCCAAGGCAGATAGGGGAGGCGATTCCGCATTTGGCGAAGCGAATCGGGATAGATCTGGGTACAGTCAATGTCATTGTGCACGTGGCCGACAAGGGCGTGGTTCTCCACGAGCCTTCGGTTGTGGCGATCTCTGTCAAGGAGAACAAGATCGTCGCCATCGGCCAGGAGGCCAAAGAGATGCTTGGGCGCAACCCGGAGAGCATCGAGGTGGCCCGGCCTTTGCAGGACGGCGTGATCGCCGACTATGTCGTCACTGAGGCGATGTTGCGGTACTTCCTCAACCGCATTTGCGGTCGTGTTCGCTTCTCCCGTCCGGTGGTCATGCTCACCGTACCGGTGGGGGTCACCACGGTGGAGAGCCGGGCCGTGCGCGACGCCGCCCTGCAGGCGGGTGCGCGGGAGGCCCACCTCATCGCGGAACCGCTGGCCTCCGCGCTGGGTGCGGGAATGCCCATCGGTACGCCGAGCGGCAACATGGTGGTAGACCTTGGCGGCGGGACGTCCGAGGCGGCGGTCATCTCCCTTAACGACGTGGTGGTGTCGGGGTCGGTGCGAGTCGGCGGGAACCTGCTGGACCAGGCGATTCAGGCCTACATCCGCCGCAAGTACAACCTGCACGTCGGCGAACCCACGGCCGAGGAGATCAAGATCAACATCGGAAGCGCCCTCCTGCTGGATGAGATCCTCAGCATGGAGGTCAAGGGGCGCGACCAGATGACAGGCCTGCCCCGGACCATCACCGTCACCTCGTCGGAGGCTACGGAGGCCATGTCCGAGCCCCTAGCGGAGATCGTGAGCATGATCCGGGGAGTGCTCCAGAGGACACCGCCGGAGTTGGCTTCGGACATAGTGGACCGCGGCATGGTGATGACCGGAGGGGGTGCGCTGCTGCGGAACATGGATCGCATGCTCACCCAGGAGACAGGGGTGCCCTGCTTCGTGGCAGAGGATCCGATCGAGTGTGTCGCGGTGGGAGCGGGCCGAGCCCTGGAGAACTACGCGATCATGCGCCGGGCCAACGTCCTGCAGTAATAGCCGGCGGAAGCGCCGCAGCGCCCCGATCCCTCCGTCCATTCCGGTGGAGGGATCGCTGCTCTTGGCGGCTAAGCGGGGGGACTGCTACGGGTTGCGCCGGTCAGGTAGTACACCATGTGCTGCAGGTGCACCACGGGATCGATCTGCTGCACCTGGACTCGGCGGGGAACCGTCAGCGACATGGGCGCGTAGTTGAGGATGGCCTCGATCCCAGCGTCGACCAGCTCATCCGTCACGGCCTGGGCCGCCTCGGAGGGCACGGCCACGATGGCGATGCGGATGTCATTCTCCCGCACACAGGCCGGGATTTCCTCGGGAGGGCGGACGACGAACCCGGCCAGGTCGTGTCCGAGCTTAGCCAGGTCACTGTCGAAGACGTGGGCGATGTAGAAGCCGCGCTCGTAGAACCCGGCGTAGTGCATGACAGCCTGGCCCAGGGCGCCGGCTCCCACCAGGATCATGGGCCAGCGGCGGTCTAGCCCGAGGATCTTCTCGAGCTGCGAGCGCAGGTTCGCCGTTTCGTAGCCGGTTCCTTGCTTGCCGAAGCGCCCGAAGTAGGAGAGGTCCTTGCGTATCTGCGCCGAGCTGACACCCAGGCGGGCGGCCAAGTCCTGCGAGGACGTCACCTCGATACCGGCGGACTCCAAGTAGCGGAGGGTACGCAGGTAGAGTGGCAGCCGGGCCACCACCATGTCAGGGACTTGGGTGTCTGGCATGTCGCCGTATCTCCGACGGGGATTGGAGAACAAGCTTAGCATGTTTAGAGATTGGCGGCAAGCGTTATGCGGGCGTCCCCGCGGCGCTGCGGCCGTTCCGAGGAGGATCCGCTGGCGCTCCCCGAGGTGCTGAGTGGCGACACGATAGCCGCCATCGCCACTCCGGCGGGTGCGGGCGGGATCGGCATCGTGCGACTGAGCGGACCACAGGCGGGTCAGGTGCTGCGCACGCTGTTCCGCCACTCCAGCCGAGACCCACTGCAGTCGCCGCGCCGTCTGTGTCTAGGCCAGGTGGTGGACCCCGCCACGGGACACGCGGTGGACGAGGTGCTGGCGGTGTACATGCCGGGGCCCGGAACCTTCACCCGGGAGCCGGTGGTGGAGATCGACACGCACGGTGGCGGCTTGGTGCTCCGCGAGGTGCTGCGCCTGTGTCTCCGGGCCGGGGCCCGCGCGGCCCAGCCGGGTGAGTTCACTCTGCGGGCCTTCCTCAACGGGCGCATCGATCTGGCACAGGCTGAAGCGGTCCGCGATTTGGTATCGGCTCGCACTCATCTCGCCGGCCGGCAAGCCCTGGCCCAGCTGGAAGGGGCACTGAGCGACAGGGTGCGGCGGACGCGGGGATCGCTGCTCGATGCACTGGCCGGCGTCGAAGCGGCCATCGACTTCGATGAGACGGTGGATTACGATGCCGTCGCGGAGTTGCTCCACGGGGCCGAGGATGAGTTGCGTGCTCTGGTGAAGTCGGCGCGTGAGGGGATCAGGCGGCGCGAGGGGCTCCGGGTAACCATCGTCGGGCGGCCAAACGTGGGAAAGTCGTCCTTGCTCAATTCTCTGCTGCGCAACGACAGGGCTATCGTCACCGACATACCGGGCACCACCAGGGACACTCTGGAGGAGTCGGTGGACTTGGCTGGCCTGGCGATCACCTTCGTGGACACGGCCGGACTGGGCGCGGAAGCCGGCGACGATCCCGTGGAACGGCTGGGGCGAGAGCGTTCCTGGCGGGCCTTGAGGGGGGCGGACATGGCGCTCCTGGTCCTGGATGCCAGCCGGCCGCTTGACGATGGTGACCGGGCCGTGGCCGAGGGGGCGGCCTCGGCGCCGCTGATGCTCGCTGTGTGGAACAAGATTGATCTCGGACCGCCGCGGGAGCCGGGGCCGCTCGCGGGCTGCCCGGAGGTGCACGTCTCGGCCCTCACCGGCGCCGGAATGGAGCGGCTTGAGGCGAGCATAGTATCGTTAGCCCTGCAGGGCGATCGGGGCGAAGACGAGGCCCCCTTGACCAGTGAGCGCCACCTGGACGCCGCCCGGCGGGCCCTCGAGGCGGCGTCCGCGGCCCGGGAGGGGCTCGCGGACGGCTACCGGCTCGACATGGCGGCCGAGGACCTGCGAGGGGCCTGCCGGGCGCTCGGCGAGATCACGGGAGAGTCGGTGGATGCCGACCTCCTGACGCGGCTGTTCGCCACCTTCTGTGTTGGCAAATGACGCCAGCTAGAAGACGTCGAACCAGATCAGAACGCCCATCAGGACGAAGAACACGGCGGAGATTCGCTTCAGGACGTTGGTGGGCACTAGGCGGGTGAGCGCTTCGCCGAAGGCGACCCCGATGAAGGTGACGAGACCGAGAGCCAGGAGCGCACCCAGGAACACGGGGATCGGGCTCTTGTGCTTGGCGGTCATGTTGATCACGGCCAGCTGAGTCTTGTCGCCCAACTCGGCCACGAAGAGAAGGGCGAACGTGCTCAGCATCACTTTCCAGTCCATAGCTAGCTCCGCATCGACACTTTGAGACCGCCGATTGGGCACACCAGCTGGCGGCACCGGATCGGGGCGGGACACTGATTGTAGTGCGGAGAGGCAGCGGTGGCAACGCCGGACTGCCGGACTCTCGAGAAGGATGGCGCCCGATGCGCGGCCCCAGCGGCACCCCAGCTCATCCCGTCCAACCGACCGTCAGTGCAGCCACCGGCGAGGCCACTCACCGTGACCTCTCCTGGGTTCCGGTCATCGGCTTCATGCTGCTGCACTTCTTCGGCACGGGCGCCTTCACGCCCTACCTGCAGCTCTACTTCCAGGAGAAGGGGCTCTCGCCGGTAGAGATCGGCACCCTAACTGGGATCGGCCCGGCGCTCGCCGTGGTGGTCCCGCTCTTCTGGGGCGTGATAGGCGACCGCTCGCGCCGGGTACGCCTGCTCCTGGCCTGCACATCGACACTGGCCGCGGCCTCGTTCCTGGGCGTCTCGCTGGGCGAAAGCCTGGCTGTCTTGGTGATTCTGATCGGCCTCTTCAATGCCTTCTCGCTCGCCAGCGGCCCGCTGAGCACTGCCATCATCCTCGAGGAGGCCGACCGCCTGGGGACTGGGTACGGGCCGCTGCGGATGTGGGGCTCGGTCGGCTTCGCCATCGGCATCCTCAGTGCCGGGCGGCTGGTATCCGCCTTCGGGACTCCGGCGATATTCGCCGCCTATGCCGTACCGACGCTGCTGGCTCTCATACCCCTCGTCTGGCTCCGCGAGGGAGCGGTCCGGGCGGGCGGCTTCTCGAGTCGCGACGTCCTGCGGGTGCTCTCCAACCGGGCGCTGCTGGTCCTACTGCTGGTCACCTTTGCCTGGCGCGTGACGTCGGCCGGGTACTACACTTTCTACACCATCTACATAACTGACATGGGCGCCAGCGCCTCGCTGGTCAGCATTGCCTGGGCCCTGGGCTTGGTGGGCGAGGTCACCGTGTTGCGGCTGTCCAACCGGATCGCCGGCCGGGTCGGCATCATCGGCCTGCTGGCCATGGGCCTGCTCGGGTCGGCGCTGCGCTGGCTGGCCTATGCGCTGGCCCCAGGCGCGCTATGGACCCTTCCCTTCCAGTTGCTGCACGGGATGACGTTCGGAGCGACGACTACCGCCGCCGTGCTGGCGGTGGACCGGATCTTCCCGAACGAGCTTCGATCGACCGGACAGGGCGTGCTCAACATGGTGATGTGGGGATTGGGCGGACTGCTTGGGTCGGTGGTGGTGGGGGTGCTCTTCCAGGGAATCGGTCCGCGCTGGATGTTCGGCCTGAGTGCCATTGGGGCAGGCCTGACCGGGGCGGCTATCCTCGCCGCCCTCCGCAGCGGTCGCTGGCACCTCCCCAACGCCTGAGCGCCCGCTTCTGTCAGACGCGGATGCTGCGCCAGCGTCCGGTGCGGTAGCGTAGCGTCGTGGCGATGGCGCGGGCCGCGCCGTCCAGCGAGTTGGCGATGTAGATGCCCGAGAGCCCCCAACCGAGCACCGGTCCGAACAGGTAGGAGAAGGGCAGGCGGAACAGCCAAACGCCGAGGAAACTGGAAAGCATGGGGAAGCGCGTGTCGCCCGCGCCTCGCAGGCTGCCCGCCGTGACCTGGGCTATCGCCTGGAACGGCTGCGAGACCGCCAGTACGAACAGCGCCTGGCTGCCCAAGGCGATCATCTCCGGCTCATTGGTGAAGAGGCCCATCACCTGACGCCCGAAGAGGGCCATGGTCGCCCCTGCCCCAGTCATCCAGAGGACGGCCATGAGGGTGGCGTGGTGAGCTGCGCGGTCGGCCAGATCGGCGCGGCGCGCTCCCAGGCACTGGCTGACCATTGCCGTGGCCCCCAGAGCGAACCCCATGCCGGGCTGGAAGGCGATGGAGATGGCCTGGAAGGTGATGCGCTGAGTGGCGTAGACTACCGTGCCTAGGCTGATTGCCACCACTCCGTAGAGGAGGTTGCCGCCGCTGACGAAGAGCTGCTCGCCCATGGAAGGTAGCCCGAGGCGAAGCAAGCGTGAGATCATGTTTGGGTTGATGCCCCACCCCGCCCAGCCCCGGATGGTGAGTCCGTGCCGGCCAGTGAAGAGCACGTAGAGAAGCACTACCGACCCGACGGCGCGAGCGATGGTCGATCCCCAGGCGGCACCGGCCACGCCCATGGCCGGGAAGCCGAAGCGCCCGAAGATAAGCACGTATGATACGGCGATGTTGATGAGGTTGATAGTGCCGGTAACCTTCATCGGCGTTCGCGTATCGCCGCGTCCGCGCAGAGCAGCGCTGCAGACCAGCATGGTCACCAGGAAGATGCTGGCCCCGGTCACGATACCCAGGTAGCTGGCACCCTGGACCACGACGTCATCTTCCGCGCCTAGCGCCCGCACGATCGGGGCTGAGAAGAGAAGCCCGATGGCGCCGAAGATGATCGAGGCTACCACTCCGAGCGAGAGGGACTGCTTCGCCACGCTGCCGGCCTCCTCGGGCCGACCGGCGCCGGTCACGCGAGCGACGAGGACGGTGGTTCCGGTGGTGAGGGCGGCGATGCTGGCCTGAAGGACCATCATCAACTGAGTGGAGGTCCCGATTCCGGCGACGGCCGCAGCGCCGAGACGGCCGACCATGGCCATGTTGGCGGTACCCAAGGCGGTCTGGAACAGGTTCTCTATGATGATCGGCCAGGCCAGGCTGTTGACGGCGCGCCCGACATCAGCCGCGGACTCGGGGATGACAGCGCTCCGAGCGGGTTGCGCGGCCACGGCAGGGGGCGCCGCAGGGGGTTTGCTATGATGCGACAAAAGGAGAGCCTCCGGCGCGCACGGATGCCGTCGCCGGAGTACGCCTGGCGGCGGGTGGGTGCGTCTGCTTACTAGACTAGACCTCTATCTCACGCCACCGCCCGGAGCGGTAACGCAGCAGCTGCGCCACACTTCGAGCGACAGCGTCCAGGACATTGGACATGTAGATGCCCGACAGGCCCCAGCCCAGCACGGGGCCGAACAGGTAACCCAACGGCAGGCGGATGATCCAGACTCCGAGCGCAGTGCTGTACATGGGGAACTGGGTGTCGCCCGCTCCCCGCAGGCTGCCGGCCAACACCTGGGCAATGCCCATGAACGGCTGAGAGAAGGCGATGACCTTCAGAGCGTCCACTCCCAGCGCTATCATCTCCGGGTCATCGGTGAAGATTCGCATGATAGGCCCGCCGAGGACGGCCATGATCACGCCCATAACCGTCATCCAGGCGACCGCCATCCTGACCGCGTACCAGGTTGAGATCTCGCTGAGGTCCGCGCGGCGGGCGCCGAGGCACTGGCCCACCATGGCCGTGGCGGCCATGGCGAACCCCATACCCGGCATGAAGGAGATGGACAGCGCCTGGAAGGTGATCCGCTGCACCGCGTAGACGGTGGTGCCCAGCGAGATGGCTATAATGCCGTAGACCAGCATCCCGCCGCTCATAGCCAACTGCTCGAGCATGGATGGTGTGCCCAGCCGCGTGATGCGGGCGTAGATCCGGGTGTTCGGGAGCCAGCCGTCGCGTCCGCGTATGTCCAGAGCCCCTCTGCCACGCAGCAGCAGCCCGAGGAGGATGGCCACCCCGATGGCGCGTGAGATGGCCGCCGCCCAGGCCGCACCTTCCACTCCGAGCGCGGGGAATCCCATCTGGCCGAAGATGAGCAGGTAGGCGATGCCGATGTTGATGAGGTTGATCAGCCCGGTGACCATCATGGGAGTCCGGGTGTCTCCCGCGCCGCGCAAGGCGCCGCTGATCACGAACATCCCCAGGAGCACCAAGCCCGACACCATCGTCACCCGCAGATAGCCGCCGCCCAGTGCCACTACGTCCGGATCGGCACCTAGCAGCCGGATAAGAGCATCGGAGTACTGGTAGCCGATGACGCCCAGGACCACGGCGAGGAAGGCGCCGAGGACGAGCGACTGCTTGGTGATGAGATTGGCTTCATCGTCCTGACCTGCCCCGATGGCGCGGGCGATCAGTACGGTGGTGCCGGTGGTGACGGCGCCAAAGGCGGCCTGCAGGACGAACAGTATCTGCGTGGCCGTTCCCACGCCCGCCACCGCGGCCGCTCCCAGGTCCGCCACCATGATCATGCTGGCAGTCCCGAGCGCCGTCTGGAAGAGGTTCTCGAGGATAACCGGCCAGGCCATGGTGTTCACGGCGCGGCCGACGTCCGCCGGGCAGCTAGGGATGGTGACGCGGCGCTGGCGCGGCGGTGCCTTGATCGGCGCGGCCGAAGCCTGGCCTTGGGCTCTTGCTTCTGCAGGCATCAGCTCTCTCGGCCCCGGCGTGGGTAGCGGCGGGACGCTCCTCCTCGTTCTGGTGGTGGGCCGCTCCGAGCGCCGCGGAGCTGGCCACAACCGGCCCCGATGTCCACCCCGCGGCTGAAACGAATGGTCACCGGTATTCTAGCCTTGGTCAGCGGTTCACGGAAGCGCTCCATGACCGCCAGGGATGACGAGGAGAGGTCGCATCCGGTCACCGGGTTGAGAGGTATCAGGTTCACGTGTGACGGGATGCCTCCAATGAGCGATACCAGCCGGCGGGCGTGATCGGGGGAGTCGTTCACTCCCGCGGCCATGACGTACTCAAAGGTGATGCGGGTGCCTCGCACCCGGGCATAGGTGCGACAGGCTGCCAGAAGGCGCTCCAGGGACACCTGCCGCGCGTAGGGCACCAGCACCGCGCGAGTCTCATCATCGGCACCGTGGAGGGACACAGCCAGTCGTACGGCGTAGGGCTCGCCCGCGAGAGCGACGATGCGCTCGGGCAGACCGATCGTAGACACAGTGATGTGCTGTGGGTTGATGGCAAGGCCGGCCGGCTCGGTGAGATTGGCGATCGCCTGGAGGACCGCCTCATAGTTGAGTAGTGGCTCGCCCATCCCCATGAAGACGACGTTGGTGACACGCCGGCCCCGCGGGGCCAGCGTTCGGGCCGCGTCCACTACCTGATGGACGATCTCGCCGGTAGTGAGGTCACGCACGAAGCCGGCGCGACCGGTGGCGCACATGGCGCACCCCAACGCGCAACCCACCTGACTCGAGACGCAGACGGTGGAACCGTAAGGCTCCTCCATCACCACCGCCTCAACGGTCTCGCCGTCGCTGAGGCGGAGCACCTGCTTGCGGTTCCCGTCAGTGTCGGTGCTGGTTGCCTCCACCTGGGTAGACCCCAGTGTGAACTCCGAAACCAGGGCCTGCCGCACGCCAGCAGGCAAGTTCGTCATGGAGGCGAAGTCCGACACCAGGTGGTGGTAGGCCCAGGACCAGATCTGACGCGCCCGGAACGGTCGCTCCCCCTGCGCCTCTACCCAGGCGTCAAGATCGGTTCGACTGAGGTCAAGGAGATCCCTCCGGCCTTCGCTGTCCGGGGCTCCCTCGCCCGCTGAGGTCTCGGCTATACCCGTCTCTGCCTCCACGCTTCCAGTAGTTCCCGCGGCCCCCGGAAAGATACGCTGGGCCGGGGCTCGTACTCTTCCCACTGCTCGGCGGTGCTGACTCCGGAGAGCACGAAGACGGTGATCATGCCGGCGCGGTGGCCGCCGAGGATGTCGGTCTCGAGCCGGTCTCCCAGGCAAGCAACGCTGTCGGGCGGCAGTCCGAGTTGCCGGCACGCCCAGTGGAAGATGCCCGGCTCCGGCTTGCCGATCATCAGCGGGCGACGGCCGGTGGCCGCCTCAATGGCCGCAACGATGGCGCCGTTGCCCGGGATCTGCCCCAGCGGCGTCGGCAGGGTAAGGTCCGGATTGGTGGCGATGAACTCCGCCCCGGCGCCGATGGCAAGGACGGCATCCTGGAGATGCTGGAAGGTAAGCTGCCTGTTGAGGCCCACAACGACGTGACGCGCTTCCCGGTAGTCGGCGGTCACGCGCACCTGGGTATCGCCGAGGGCCCTCATGAGACCGTCGCCGCCGATGGCGTAGACCGGCGACCCGGGCGACGCAGTGCGCTCCAGGTACTCAGCCGTGGCCAGAGCCGAGGTCAGGATCCGCTCTTCTGGAACGACGATACCCATTCCGGCCAGCTTCTGCGAGTACTGATCCGGAGCCAGGCTGGAGTTGTTGGTGAGAAGGGTGAAGGGGATCCCGTCGTCGGTGAAGGCGGCAAGCAGCTCGGCCGCCCCGGGGACGGGCTCGGTGTCGTGATAGAGGACACCATCCATGTCGATGACCCAGCCCTGTACCGGAGCGAGGCTGGCGGGTGGCGACGGACGAAACACAGTCATCTCCTTCGGAGGCTATAGAGGTAGGGGCGTTGCCCAAGCAGGTCGATCACGAAGCAGCGCTCGATCCGGAAGCCGCCCACGTCGCGCAGGATCCGATCAGTCATCTCGCGGAGCGGTGTCAGGAAGGTCATCCGCCCACCCGCGCGAAGGATGCGCGCCGCCTCGCCGATAATCCCACGGTACAGCGGCTCCAGGCCTGCTTCCGGCTGCATCTGGATCCCGTGCGGTGGGTTGCAGGCCAGGGCATCGACGCTGTCCGGCCCCAGCGGCAGGTGTGCGGCATCCCACCACAAGACGGACCTCGGCTTATGCCGCGGTCCGAAATTGGCCGCCGCCGCCTCGACTGCCTGGTGGCTGCGGTCTCCCAGCAGCAACTGACGATGGCGCCAATTCTCCCCTCTCTCCAACGCGATGCTTCCCGAGCCACACGTGGGATCCACGAACACGTCATCCGCCCGCGGCTCAGTAAGGTGGGCCATGGCATAGGCGACCGGCCCGCTCAGCGACGTGGGCAGGCTCACTGACCGGTCGCGCAGGTGGAGGGGCTTGGGCGTGAGGGCGACGCACAGACGGGCGCGATCCTCCTCCAGGTGGAGCCACAGGCGTAGCGCCGCCCCGGTGGCGGCGGGCCGGAAGCGCCCTCCACTCTGTGCCGCCAGACCCTCTTCGCATGCCTTGAGGGCGTCCAGACGCCGGTAGGCCCTCTCGCCCCGCATGGAGCAAGTGAGCGCGAAGTCGGTGGTCCGCCGGCGACCCCCGTCCACCTGGGAGAGCGCCAGAGCCCGATCCAGCGAGGTGCGTGATACCAGGTTCTTCAGGGCGTGGAGGTCCCGGTACCGCGGCCCGATGCCCCTGTAGTCGCGCACGACCACCCAGGCGTCGTTGACGGAGCGCAACGCGGCCAGTGAGCCCACCTCGGCTCCGCGAAGGCGCAACTCGGTGCTCGTCCGCGAGAGCAACGAGGCCCCCGGTGCTCGCTGGGCCACCTCGGAAGCGGCTACGCCGTCGAGTCCCATCGGCATGGTGACCACGAACTCCGGCTCAGCGTTTCTTGTCGGCTTCTTCATGTCGGTATTCGATGCGAATAGGGGTTCCGGTGAAGGGGTAGCGCTCACGGATACGGTTCTCGATGAACCGGGTATAGCCGAAGTGCACCAGGCGCCGGTCGTTGACGAAGAACACGAAGGTGGGCGGATCCACACCGGGCTGAGTGGAGTAGTAGACGCGGAGTCGCCTTCCTCCCTTGGAGGGGGGATTGATGCGCGTGCTCACTTCGCGCACTAGTCGGTTAAGCTCGCCGGTGGGCACCCGAACGTGGCGCTGCTCGTTCACCTCGACGGCAGTGGGGAGGAGCTTCTGGAGGCCCTGGCCGGTTAGGGCGGAGACGAACAGCACCGGCACGTAGTCCAGAAAGCGGAGTTCCTGCCGGACCACTTTCATTGCCTGGTCGCGTGTCTCTTGCCCGGGTGGCATCAGATCCCACTTGTTGACGACCACAACCACGCTCTTGTTCGCTTCGAGGATGTAGCCGGCGACATGGGCATCCTGAGCCGTCACCATCTGGGTGGCGTCGAGGACCAGGAGCGCGACATCGGCTCGCTCCACCGACTTCAGCGCTCGCAGAACACTGTAGCGTTCCACTCCTCGGTCGATGCGTCCTCGTCGGCGGATGCCGGCGGTATCGATGAGGGTCAGGGTCTGGCCCTCATACTCGATCTCCGTGTCAATGGAGTCGCGAGTGGTCCCGGCTACGTCGCTGACGATGACGCGCTCCTCGCCGATGATTCGGTTAAGGAGAGCTGACTTACCGACGTTGGGCCGGCCAACGATGGCGATCTGAGCGCCACTTGCCGGTGGCTCCGGCGGTGTCTCGACCTCCTGGACCTGCTGGACGATGGCGTCGAGAAGGTCTCCGGTGCCGACGCCGTGATAGGCACTGATGGCGTAGGGCTCACCTATGCCCAGGGCGTAGAACTCGGCAGCGGCCTGGCGCAACGCGGTGTTGTCTGCCTTATTGGCGGCCAGGACCACCGGTTTGTTGGTGCGACGGAGAATGTCGGTCACGGCCTCGTCGGCGGCGCTGAGCCCTGAGGCGGCGTCCACCACGAACACGATGACGTCCGCTTCGTCGATGGCTATTTCCGCCTGCGCCTTCATGGCCCTCACGAAGGGTACGGAGTCCACCGCCAGGGGCGTCCATTGGCCTTCGGCACCCGCGGCCGGGATGACCTCAAGCCCGCCGGTGTCCACAAGGAGGAACTCGATGCCGGACCACTCGGCCTCGGCATAGAGCCGGTCCCGCGTGGTCCCGGGCAGGTCCTCAACGATGGCCTGACGTCGGCCGACGATGCGGTTGAATAGGGTGGACTTGCCGACGTTAGGCCGTCCCACCAGCGCCACAATAGGTAGTGCCATATGTCTCTCCAGAAGTGAGAGTATAGCACGGGATCGGGACTGGAGCAGGTTGGGCCGCCGGTGCTTCTCGCGGGTGCAGCGCACCGGGCCGGAGCGAGTCCTTGTGACTGGCTCCGGCCCGGCATCGGGCTTGTGGGAGGGCCGAAGGATCAGGCGATGGCGGTCACCAGGGTGCCGATTCCCGCGATGGTGGCGCGGATCTCATCGCCGCTTTTCAGGTAGACGTCGCGCGCGGCTCCCACGCCCGAGGGGGTCCCCGTCATGATGAGGTCGCCGGGTTCTAGGGTCATGATCCGGGAGGCGTAGGAGACGATCTCGTAGACGTCAAAGACCATGTTGCCCGTGTTGCTGGACTGCATAGTCTCGCCATTGACGGTGAGGCTGATGTCGGCTTTGGTGGGATCGAAGTCGCCGTCGTTCACCACTATGCAGGGCCCGACCGGGGCGAAGCCGTCGTGCCACTTGCCGCACAGCCATTCGTGGAAGGCGGTTCGCTCTAGCTGATCGCGCTCCGGGTTTAGCTTAAGGCGACGGTTACTCATATCCAGGCCCACGGTGTATCCGGCAATGACGTCGTTGGCCTCGCCAGGTTCGATGTCCTTCACATGAGCGCCGATGATGATCGTTAGCTCCGCTTCCCAGTCGATGTGTTCTGGCGAGAAGGCAGGGAGGGCGACGGGAGCATGCGGCCCGCGAACGGTCGTTGTCGGCGGCTTCATGAAGAAGAAGGGGAAGGTCTTCTCCTTGTCCGCCGGCTTGCCGCCCCCCTCACGGACGTGTTCGGCGTAGTTGCCGGCTAGGCACAGCACCTTGTTGGGCATGGCGAAGGGCAGATCGAACCAGACCTCGTCCGCTTCCAGCGCCATTTCTCCGCCCTCGGAGATGACCTCCGCGATGTCCTCCAGGTCCTGGAGCATCCCATACTTGGCCCAGTTGGGCGGGAGGTAGTCGATGATGTTTCCGTCGAGCTTGGGCAGCAGTGGCATGCGAGCATACATGGCGTAGTGGTTCATCTGCCAGGCGCTGTCCACCGGCACCACATGGTCATCATAGTAGAACGCCAGTCCCGAACCGCTAGTGGCGTTTCCGATGCGGCACAGCCTCATGAAATCCTCCCGTCCTTTGTGGGCGTGATGAACGACTAGGGGTTGTACACCCAGTCAACGATGGCGACCTGCCGGCCCCCCTCGCCTGGCTGGCAACGGTCCGGCGTGAAGTCCACTGTCAGCTGGGGCGAGATGATGGCGCCGGTCGACTGGTCGACCACTGCCAACAGGAATCGCTCTTCCTTCTCATAAGGACCAGGGTAGAGGTAGAACTCATAGTAGCCTTCTCCCTGGCCCTGACCGGCTGCCTCAGAGGCGGTGACCGACTCGTAACCGAAGTCGTTCCACAGCTTCACCGTCTGCCCGGCAACCAGGTTGCCGTAGGCGTCGTACACCACTCCTTGCACAGCGGTACGCTCGCAGTTGGGCTCGTATCGCACCGGACTGCGGGGCACATAGAGCGGCTTGGGTGTAGCCGTTGGTGGCGGAACGGGTGTGTTGGTCGGCGTGGCCGTTCCGGTGGGTATCTCCGTGGGCGTGGGCGTGACGGTCGAGGTCGGCGTGACGGTCGCCGTCTCGGTGGCCGTTGGTTCCGGGCTGGGCGTCGGCGTCCAGGTGGAGAAGGGGGTGGGAGTGGGTGTCCCGGGGCCCACGACGGGCGCCCCGCCGGGAATGGTGGCCGACAGGGTGGGCTGTCCCTCCGGCGGCTGCCAGCCAGCCTGCAGAGCTCGCCGGATCCGGGCCTGGTTGGAGAGGACGAGTGCAACCGCGGCCAGGAGCGTCACCGCGGCCAGGGCTATGGCAACGTACCGAGCTGCCTTGGGCCGGTGACCGTCCTCCTGCCCGAGGGTGGACTCCCAGCCGTAGCGGGCGTAGGCCTCGTCGGTCCGGCCAGTTGTCGGCGGGGCCAGCTTGGCCTCCGGGTTGATGAACCGGGGGCAGTTCACATGGTTGGGGGACAGGCAGAAGGCTTCCTGATCATCAGGATGGATGGCAATCGGATCCGGCGCCCGGTGGCAACGATGAATAGGCGTTGCGTAGACGAAGAATGAGTTCTGATCTTGCGGCAGGCCCAGGAACGGGCAGTAGCGCGCTTCCCGCTGAGCCATGGACTACTTCACCTTCTGGAAGTTGACTTCCAGGATGATCTGGCCCACGAAGTTGAGCTCGTCCAGATCGATCCAAACCTGCTGGGAGGTTGTCTTGGGTGCCACCACCGACAGGTTGAACTGGCCGCGAGTGAGGCAAAACTCGTAGGTGCCGTCGGCGTTGATGGGAGGCCAGCCCTCCTCGCCCACAACCAGGCGGTTGTCGGGCCACCAGTCGACGGCCACGGCCAGCTGGGGTGTGATGTTGATTCCTTGCTCGTTGTAAACGCGCCCGAACACCTTGGCGCACACATCCACACCGCCCGGCACCAGCTGCTTGACCGGTTCACCCTTAAGGACGAAGTTGACCGAACCGGGGTACGCGGTCGGGTAAGGCGTGAAGGTTGGCAGCGGCGTGACGGTGGGAGTGGGCGTCTCGGCGCTGGCCGCCGACGTTCCCGGTAAGGTCGCCGCCAGGGTGGCCGTCGGAGGCGGGGGCGTCCACACCGGAGATGCAGTGAGCGGCGAACTGAACGTCGTCGTTGCCGCCGGGAGCGTCGGGAACAGCATGGTCGGTGTGGCTGTAACAGGGGGCGCCGGACTAGGTGGGGCCACGGCTGGATGGGGCGTGTCAGATGGCAGGGCGACCGGGAGCGACTGGGTGGGTGCGGCCGGTTGCCCCGCGGCACCGGAGACAGTGGTGGGCGTCCAGGTGGGGAACGGTGTTGTGGTAGGCGTGGCGGAAGCCAGCCCTTCGCCGGTGCGGCTCTCGGCAAGCGCCGTTGGTAGCGGTGGAGCCGACATCTCCTGGAGGAGGAGCGCTGCAGCCGTCACCGCCGCCGCGAAGAGAAGCACCATCGGCAGAGTGTAGGCGACGAAGCGCCGCACGGGCAGTCCCAGGATGCGTACCGAGTGGCGGCGGCGCCGCCGAGACTTCTCCTCGGGTACGGGTAGGGCATTGGGGTCGGTGAGACGGGGGCAGGAGATGTGCAACGAGGCGAGGCAATACTGCTCCTGGTCCTGGCGCCTGACCATGAGCGGCTGCTCCCAGCGGTAGCAGCGGTGCCGGCGCGTCGCCTGATGGTAGAACGAGGCGCGGTCATCCGCCTTACCCAGGTAAGGACAGCGGGTGTAGTCCATCGGCTGTCGCTCGCTCATGGCCTCTCCGTGGACCCGGCGCCGGGTTCCTGCATCCTGCCCACTACGGGTATCTCCTCCGGCACCTCACCAGGTGTCCCGTAGTAGTAGCCGTAATAGTAATGGGAGTAATAGTACCCTAGCTCGGACTGCCGCACCTTGTTCAGGACGGTCCCGATGATATCGATGTTGCTGCGCTTGAGCGTCTCGAACGCCTTGAGCACCAAGTCGCGCCGGGTACTACGCGCGGCGGTGACCAACAGCGCAGCGTCGGCATGGGAGGCCAGCAGCATCGCGTCCGTCACCGACAGCACCGGTGGGCTGTCCAGGAGCAGCATGTCGCAGCGATCGCGCAAGATAGCCAGCAGGTCTTGGGCCCGCTGCGAGGCTAGCATGTCCAGCGGGTTCGGTGGCAGCGGTCCACTGGTGATGACCTGCAGGCCGGGCACGTCGGTATCGTGCAGGGCGTCGTCGACGGTGAGCGTCTCGTCCATGACGAGGCTGGTGAAGCCCAGACGGTTGGGGAGACCGAAGAAGCGATGCAGAGTGGGCCGGCGCAGGTCAGCATCGATGATGATGGCCGTGCGGCCCTCTTGGGCAATTGCCACTGCCAAGTTGGATGATACCAAGCTCTTGCCCTCACCCGGCTGAGCGCTGGTGACGAGGAGGCACCCCCGCCGCATATCGGGTCGAGCGAAGCGGATGTTAGTCCGCAGCGTGCGGAAGGCCTCAGCGATGGGCGAGCGGGGGTAGTTGCGCGCCACCAGTTGTTCGATGGGGTCATCCTGCGTGTCCCGTCCCCCGATGCGAGCGACCGCGCCCAGCACGGTGACGCCGAGCACATCCTCCAGTTCCTCGGGCGTGGCCACAGTGTAGTCGAGAGACTCGGGGATGAGCGCCAGGGCCAGCCCCACCAGCAGTGATGCTGCCAGGCCTATGGCCAGGTTCTTGCCGAACGGTCGCGGCAGTGGCGCCACCGGGACTACCGCTGGGTCCAGCAGGGCGATGGCGTAGGGAGCGATGATCCCGGGAGCCGCGCCCGATTGTAGGAGCACCCCACGGAGATCGCCGACGGTGTCCTGCACGTCCAGAAGTTGGGCCGAGAGGCGGGCGATACCCTCATCACGGTCGCTGGAAGGTGGCTGGGAGCGGTACTCCGCTAGCCGCACCCGCAGTTCCTCGGCCAGGTCCAGGTAGTAGTTGAGTTCGTCTTGCGCCCGAGCTGTCAGCGAAGCCAGCTCAGGCGAGGTGGCCTGGACGCCGATGGTCTCCTGAAGCTGGTCAGCAGTGAGGTCGATGACTGTCTGCGCGACGCCGTTGGCCACTCTCTCCGCCTGTTGCGGGTAGTTGGATGTGGCCTGAACGCGAAGGAGGTGTGTGCCCGGGACGTGCCATACGGTGACGCTCCGGAGGAGATCAGTCGGCGACATGCTCAGTTCTGACCGGACGATCACCTCGGCGGCGAACGTCTGCGTCTCCATGTAGGCAACCAGCGTGGGCGCCAGGGCGTCGGCGAGTCCGACCGCCACCTGCGGATCTGCGGTTGGGTTGCCACTAATGATGGAAAGCGTGGCTTCGGCTCGGTAGCGGGGCAACTGAGCCAGCGTGAACCAGAGCGCGATCGCGGCGCCAACCAGCAGGGTGAGTACCAGCAACCAGGCTCTTCTCTTCAGTGCCATCCAGAAGTACGAGACAGTCATATAACAGCGTCCCCGGCGGGAGTGAATATGTCGCCCGCCACGTACATTCTAGGGCGGACACCCTGTGGGAGCAACCGTCTAGGCGGTGGCAGGGCGCCGGAGCCTATGCTATTCTGGCCGCGCGGTGGATCTGGAAGGGGAGGTTGTCCGTGAGAGCGCTTGTCGTCGATGCGGTGGGAGCAATCGGTGTTCGCGAAGTACCGTATCCGAAGCCCGGTCACGGTCAGGTGACGGTTCGGGTGGAGTCCTCGGGGCTGTGTGGCACCGACAGCCACATCTACCACGGCGACTTCCTCTCCACCTACCCAGTCATACCGGGGCACGAGTTTGCCGGCACCGTGGCTGAGATCGGCGACGGTGTGTCGGGCTGGGAAGTGGGGGAGCGCGTTGCCGTCGACCCCAGCGTCTTCTGTCACGAGTGCTTCTTCTGCAAGACCGATCGCGGGAACCATTGCCTGAACTGGAACGGCATCGGCGTTACCATGCCGGGTGGGCTGGCCGAGTACACGTCCGTGCCGGCGGCCAATCTCTACCGCCTTGCCGATCACCTCAGCTTCGACGAAGGCGCTTTCATCGAACCGGTCTCTTGTGTGGTGTTTGGTCATCGGCGGCTCAAGCCGCAGTCCGGGGACAAGGCCCTGGTGTTCGGTGCCGGTCCAATCGGCCTTCTGCATACGCAGCTCCTGGCCCGCGGCGGTGCTAGCTCGGTGACAGTCGTGGATCTGGAAGAGCGGCGCCTGAACCTAGCGCGCGAGCTCGGCGCCCGCTACACGGTGGCGGCGGGTCCCGATCAGGACGAGCAACTGTCTGACCTGGCGCCCCACGGGTTCGACCTGGTGATCGATGCAACCGGTGTGCCAAAGGTGGTCGAGAACGCGTTCAGGTACGTGATGCCCACCGGGAAGATCATGTTCTTCGGCGTGTGCCCGAAGGACGAGACGATTCAGGTGTCGCCATTCGATGTCTACCAGCAGGACCTAGAGATCTACGGCAGCTTCGCCCTGCGCTACACCTTCTACTACGCCCGCGACCTCATGACCGAGGGAGTGGTGCGGGTGGAACCGTTGATCTCGCACCACATCGGGCTCGAGGAGGCCGCCGAGGCGATCGCCGACCCCGGTCGCTACCCGGACCGTATGAAGATCATGGTGCATCCGTCGCGGTCGAGGTGAGGTGATGGTGGACCTTCTGCAACCGGTGGAGATGGCGCGTCTCTCGCTTCGCAATCACCTGCTGCGTTCGGCGACGGCCGAGCGACTCTCAGAGCCGGATGGTACACCCATGCCGGAACTGGCAGACTCCATGGGGGCGCTGGCCCGGGGAGGTGTCGGCCTGATCGTGCTCGGCCACACCTTCGTCCGCCCGGACGGCAAGGCAAGCCGGGGAATGGCAGGCTTGTGGCGCGACGATCAGATCCCGGCCTTCTCGCGCATCGCCCGAGCGGTCCACGAGGCTGGCGGAGCGATTGCCGTGCAGATCAACCACGCCGGGCGGCAGGCTAACCCGGAGTACTGCGGCGGCCAGCCCATCGCGCCCAGCGGGCTCGACGCGACCGAGTGGACGCCGGTGGCGCGCGAGATCCGAGTGCAAGAGATCCCGGGCCTCATCTGCTCCTACGCCCAGGCGGCGCGCAGAGTGAAGGAGGCCGGCTTCGATGCAGTGCAGATCCACGCTGCGCACGGTTACCTCATCGGGCAGTTCCTGTCTCCCCATGCCAACCGGCGCCAGGACGCCTGGGGCGGTCCGCTGGAGGCTCGCGCCGAGTTCCTCCGGCAAGTCGCCGGCGCTGTCCGCGCCCAGGTGGGGGCAGACTACCCGGTGCTGATCAAGCTGGGCCTGGCGGACTTCATCGAGGGCGGCCTCAGCCTGGAGGATGGCCTGCAGGTGGCGGGCATGCTGGAGAGCATCGGAATCGACCTGGTGGAGATCAGCGGCGGGGCGGGCGCAGGCAACTCCCGCGAACGAGTGCGGGACATTGAGGATGAGGGCTATTTCCTACCATGGGCGCGAGAGGTCCGGCGAGTAACGAGCCTGCCGCTCGCCGTCGTGGGCGGGATGCGCTCTCGGTCCCTGATGCAGAGGGCCTTGGACGAGGGCGTTTCCGACCTCATCAGCCTCTCGCGGCCGCTCATCCGTGAACCCGACCTCCCGCGCAAGTTCGCCGAGGGCAGATCCGAGCGCGCTACCTGCATCTCCTGCAATCTCTGCAGCAAGAACAGCCATGAGCCTACCCGCTGCTGGGTGGCCTAGACGATAGCCGACATTCGGACCGGGTTCGGCCATCGCTGAAAAGGCGTGTGGGACCCTGGTCCGTTCACCAGAGGAGGAACGAGATGTGTGAGCCGGTACATGACGTGGTGGAGTCGGTCCTGCTGGAACGACGCAGCATCCGCACTTACGCGCCCGAGCCTATAGCTGACGACGTCCTGCTCCGCATACTGGAGGCCGGACGTCAGGCGCCCTCGGCGGCCAATCGCCAGCCGTGGAGCTTCGTCGTCGTGCGTGATCCCGAGCGCCGGCGTGCCCTGGCGGAAGCCTGCAACGGACAGATGTGGTTAGCCGACGCGGCCGTGCTGTTGGTCGGGGTAGGGTTGCCCACGGTCAGCCCGCGCTGGTACCTAGTGGACATGGGCATCGCCATGCAGAACATGGTCGTGACGGCCACCGCGTTCGGGTACGGCACCTGCTGGATCGGCGCCTTCAACGAGGACAAGGTCAAGGGGCTACTGAACATTCCCGCGGACCTCAAGGTGGTGGCAGTGACACCCATCGGCGTGCCCGGCGGGCCGCAGCCGGCAACAAGAGGTCGCCGCGATTTCCCGGACATCTTCCGCTCGGAGTCGTACGAGACAGAGATGAAGCTGGGCTAGGCCCAACCGCACTCTACATAACAACTTGCGGAGCCGTTGGGGGATGCCCTCAGCGGCTCTGCTGCGCCTCCAGCCGTAGCGTGCCTGCCTCAGCCTGTGCGGACGCGGGGTCGAGCCGCACCTCGGTGACCGAGTCGTACATGCCAACCCGGAGCTCGAAGCCAGTGGGGCAGGAGTCGATGCCGGTGAGCGAAAGGCGGTGCCGGTCATCGAGGTACTGCTCCGGCAGCCAGGCAGTGCTACGGGCGCCGGCGGGGTCCTGGTCCGACTGGGCCACGATGCGACCGTCACAGGTGAGGTGCACGAAGGAGCGGTACCGGATGGCCGTCGTCGAGCGGGCCTGCCAGAGCAGTCGCACCTGGAGATCGCCGGCGTCGCGGAGGCAGGTGAGGCCGAGGTCGGGGCACGGTTTCACTTCGTAGCCGTCGAGGGCCGCCACGCCGGCGAAGTCGATGGCCGCTATCGCCGGCACGGCGGGGCGGTCCCACGTGCGCGGCGCCGGCTGTACCGAAAGCTTGCCCAGTTCCACGTGGCTTCCCTCTTGTGGCGGGATGCCTGCCCGGGTGGCGGGATCCAAGAGGCCGGCGATGACCGTCAGGCGGCCGGCAGGGGCATCGGCCGGCAGCAGGAGAGCGTGCTGGTCGCGCACCGGGTAGCCGGTCGGCCACAGAGTGGGCGACCAGGTGCCGCCGGTGATCCGAGCCTCCGTGGCGGCGACGACGCCGCCGCTCTCATCCAGCGCTTGTACGAACACGACCGGCTCGGTAGCGATCGCGAGCTCGCTCTGCCACCACAGGCTCAGAGGCACGGGGTCTCCCTGTACGTAGGACCCGCCGGCCGTCGACGAGCCGATCAGTCGCAGGCCATTGGCGAAGCGGGCGTCCAGCCTGCGATCGACCAGTGACTCTGGACGGGCCGGCAGGCTAACAGGTGGCGCGATGCTCACCCGGCCCACCTCCAGCGCATGGACGCCGGGCGCGTCGAGCAGAGACACAGGGCTGCCGCCGCGCGAGACCTGCACGGTCAGCCGCAGCGGCACCAGGGGCGTTCCCCAAGGGACCAGGAGGGCCCGGCGCTGGTCCCCGTCCGCCAACGGGAAGTCGGAGGCGGCCCACACCTGCTCGATGTCGTCCACCAGGCGCAAGCTCACGTCGGCATCGCCGGAGGCGTCCTCCTGCCAATGGAGCAGCACGGAGACGACGCCGGTGCCGGCCGCCGCCGCCTCCGAGTAGGCCGAGGCAGCGAGGGCGGTACCATCGGCGAACCGGCCTTGCCCTCCCTCGGTCAGGTCCGTTTCGCCCCGCGCATAGGCGAGCAGCAGGGTGTCCTCATCGAACCAGCCGGCGTAGGCCGTCGCTGCCTGACTCTCGAGATCGGCGGCAATATCGGACTCCAGAATGCGTCCGAGGGACTCGTGGCTGGGGAACCACAGCACCCGGGTCAGGCTCAGGTGTGAGGCGAGATCGTCGAAACGGTCGCCGCTATTGGACCACCTCTCCGTCGGCACCAGCACCGGCTTGGCGGAGCCGGAAGGAAGGTAGGCGGACACGTATCCGTACTGCCAGGGATGGACGCAGAGGACGGCGTCGGACGCGTCTCCCGAGCGGTGGATGACCTCGAAGATCGGCCGGTAGTCGGTGGCGGCGTAACGGATCTCGGTGAGCGTCGGGGCCAGGTTGAGAGCCGGGATCAGCACGGCTGCCGTACCCAACGCGAGCCGCACCCAGCCGGGGCCAAGCCCGCGAACCACCCCGTGTGCCGCGGCCAGGTAGAGCGGAGCGGAGAACGGAAGCAGGATGCGCTCATAGAAGGCGGGAGTGAAGGGGAAGGCCAGGTGCACGAGGTAGGCGAGAGTCAACGGCAGTAGGCCCAGGCAGGCCACCACCCAGCGGCGGCGCGGGTCGGCGCCCATCGCCCGCCAGCCCAGCCCGGCTAGGGCAACCAGCAGTACGGTTGCCAGGCTGGCGACGAGGCCTGACTGGCCGGGAAGCGTGTGCCCGCCCGCGAAGGCCGACAGGTGCTGCCAGGCGAAGGTCAAGGGATCGAAGGCGCGGTAGCCCTCGATTGTCTGCTTCTGGGCGACGTAGGCAACCAGCCTCGGCCCCCCCCAGCCTACCCAAGGTAGGTAGAGGAAGACCGGCACCAGCAGCCAGGAATGCCTTCGCAACCGCTCCCAGACACTGCCATTCCGGTCACGACCGAGCAGATAGGCAGCCTGCCCGAGCCAGAGCAGAGCAGCGTAGTACTCAGTGTAGAGGGCAGCCGCCGTGACGAGGCCGTAGATGAGGGAGTGCACTAGCTGTCGGCGGCCGGCACCCTCACGCCGGAGAAGCGTCAGCCAGGAAGCGAGCGCGAGAGCCGTTGCCAGAGCATACATGCGGGCTTCCTGGGAGTGGAAGACGTGTGCCGGGGCCAACGCCAGCAGCAGGGCGGCCAGGACCGCCGTCCGACCGCCCAGGAGCCGCCGGGCGAGTGCCCAGCCTAGTGCCACCACGCCGAGCCCCGCTAGAACCGACAGGGCGCGCGCGGCCGCGGCCGAATAGCCCAGGACCTCCGCCCACCAGCGCAGCAGGAGGTAGTACAGCGGCGGATGGATGTCGAGGCTGGTGGCCTCGAACATCTCGGCCACGGGAAGGCCGGCGAAGTAGATGCTCCAGCCTTCGTCCCACCAAAGGGCGAGCCGGTCAATGCCGGCGACGCGAAGCGCGGCAGCGATGACTATCACCGCTGCCGCAGCTATCAAGACCTCTACGGTTGTGGGTACACGGGCCGTGCGATGCACGTCGCCGGCTCCCTAGCTATCCTGCTACCAGTGCTTGGTCCAGTTGACGATGGCGGCTTGGTGGCCACCCTGGCCCGGGCCGCAGTTCTGGCTGTTGAAGTCAACCGTGACGACCTGGCTGTTGGCGTTCTGCTGACCGGTGGCGCAGTCGCAGATGTAGACCTGAACCTGCACGTCCTCGGGCTGCGGACGCACCGGGTAGATGTCGTAGTGACCGGGGTCATAGACACCGGGGACACCGCTGGGTACCGAAGGAGCTGAGCGGAAGTCCCACACCTGATAGCAGACGCAAACGCCGTCGATGGGGCTGCCGGCCGTGTCCCGGATGGTGCTCTCTTTGCGGATGCTGGCGGCGGCGCAGTTAGCGCTGCCTTCGTCCCAGATCAGCTGGCCGGTGTACTGGAAGGGCATCGGCGTAGGAGTGGGCGGCGGCGCCGGCGTGTTGGTGGGAGGAGGCGGCCCGGGCGTGTTGGTCGGCGTCGGAGGAACGGACGGTGTATTGGTCGCTTCCGGCGTGGGTGTGTTGGTCTCGGTGGGCGGCACTTCCGGTGTCGGTGACGGCGTGTCCGTCGGCGGCACCTCCGGCGTCATGGTAGCCGTCGGCAACGGCGTGGCCGTGAACGTCGCCGTGGCGGCCGCGGTGGCCGTGTAGGTGGGCTTAGGAGTCTTGGTGGGAGTGGCAGTGGGCGCGGATGCTCCACCGCCGAAGCCACAGCCCGCTAGTATGGCCGCACCGCCCAGCAGAAGGGCGACTCGGATTCGGGCAGAACCTAGGTTCATGGCAAAGTGCCTCCGTGCGCGGTCTCTGACGAAGGCCGAGTATAGCACACCCGATCCGGCCGCGAAACCGGATCGCGACCGCTCGAGTTTCAGTCGCCTTGACAGGGGGCGTCCGTCTGCCTATACTGGGGGCATAACCTTCGGGGCAGGGTAAGGTGGATCAGCCACCGAATCCCGACCGGCGGTAGGGCGCGCAAGCGCCGAGCCCGCGAGCACATGCTGATCTGGTGCGGTTCCGGCAGGGGCCAATTCCAGAGCCGACGGTACAGTCCGGATGAAAGAAGGTTGGGTTCGGCGCTGTTGGAGTGGCGCTCGGCCCATGCGGCCCCGCTGGTTGGCGGGGCCTTATCTGTTAAGGGGAGTTGAGCAGCTTGGGCTGGAGTCGTAACGCCAAGACAGCCTCACAGGTCTCGGCGTCGGTGGTGGTCGCCGTGGGTCTCGTTGCCGCCTGGGAGGCGGTGGTAAGGCTCGGTGGTTACCCCACCTACATCATCCCGCGCCCGACTGAGGTGGCCGCCAAGGCCTTGCAGGTGGTGCGGAACGGCACCCTCTGGCAGCACACTCTGGTGACGGCCCAGGAGGTACTCCTGGGGCTGGCCATCGGGGTGTCCCTCGCCTTGGTGGTGGGATATCTGTTGAGCACGTCGCAGTGGTTCGAGCGGGTGCTCAGCCCCTACATCGTGGCGGCGCAGTCGGTCCCTACGGTGGCGCTGGCGCCGTTGCTGGTGATCTGGTTCGGCTTCGGCATGTCAAGCAAGGTGGCCGTCTGCGCTATGGTCGTGTTCTTCCCCATGATGGTCTCCACCCTGGTGGGGTTCAGTTCCGTGCCGGAGGACCTTCGCGATCTGATGGTGGTGATGCGCGCCAACCGCTGGCAGGTACTGACGAAGCTGCAGGTGCCGGCGGCTCTGCCGGTGCTTCTGGGTGGACTTCGGCTGGCGGTGACCTTGGCGGTGGTGGGCGCGGTTGTAGGCGAGTTCGTGGGCGCCGATCGCGGACTCGGCTTTCTGGTGAACATGGGTAAGGGCATCTTCGACACGCCGCTCATGTTCGTGGCTCTCTTGGCCCTGATGCTCATGGCCATGGCGCTGTACGTCGGCGTGCTGTGGCTGGAGCACAAGCTACTCAAGTGGAGGTACTGACGTCATGCGAGCACTCAAGAGGCTGATCATCCTGCTAGCCATCGCCACGGTAGTGGTGGGCTGTACCGGGGCCACCGCGGCTCCACCAGCCGCCACCGAACGCGTGAAGATCGCGATGGGGTTCATCCCCAACGTCCAGTTCACGCCCATGTATGTGGCGCTGGAGCAGGGCTTCTTCGCTGAGGAAGGACTGGAACTGGAGCTTGACTACGGCATGGAGGCCGACATTCTGGGCCTTCTGGGCGCCGGCCAGCTGCAGTTCGCCATTGGCAGCGGTGACCAGGTCGTGCTGGCGCGGGCCGCCGGCCTGCCGGTGGTGTATGTGTATGACTGGTACAATCGCTTCCCCGTCTCTGTGGTCTCGCTGGCTGCTTCCGGGATAGAGTCCGTGGAGGACCTCAAGGGCAAGACGGTGGGGGTCTCGCATCTCGCGGGTGCATCGTACATCGGTTGGCGGGCGCTGGCCGAGGCCGGTGGGCTCCAGGACGGCGACGTGACTTTGCAGGCCATAGGCTACACCCAGGTGGCGGCACTTACCTCGGGACAGGTGGACGCGGCCGTGTGCTATTACATGAACGAGCCAGTTCAGCTGCAGACGGCGGGCGAGGCGGTCAGCCAGATCCTCGTGAACGACATCACTCCGCTCCCGTCCAACGGCATCATCACCAATGAGGCCACCATTTCCGGCAAGCCGGATCTCATTCGCAGACTGCTGCGCGCCTTTGATCGCGGTCTGCGCTACACGCTGGACAACCCCGACGAGGCCTTCGCCATCGCCGAGAAGGCTGTTCCCGAGATCGAAGGAGCGCGCGAGGTGCAGCGAGCGGTGTTTGAGGCGTGCCTGGAGCTGTGGGACACGGACGAGCTCGGTGTGTCCTCGGATGAGGCGTGGTCATCGGCAGCCGAGTTCATGCTGCGCGATGGACTGGTGGATGTTGCCGTGGACCCCGCTAGCGCCTTCACCAACGAGTTCCTGTCGGAGGACTAGCGCTTGCGATCGCCCGCTCTGCGGCTATCTGAAGTTACCTATACGTACAGCCCGGGACTGCGGCCCCTTGAGGCGTTGTCCCGGGTTGACCTAGAGGTCTACCGGGGCGAGTTCGTCACGCTCGTAGGACCGTCGGGGTGCGGCAAGACCACTCTGCTGCGACTGGTGGCCGGCTTGGCGCACCCGACTGCCGGCGAGATAGAGATCCTCGCGGGCGACGGTGGCGGGGTGGGTTTCGTCTTCCAAGGCGGCGCGCTGATGCCCTGGCGCACGGTGTGTGCGAACATCGAGCTTCCTCTCGAACTGGCGGGAGTGGCGAGCCAGCGGCGCCGCGCGCGGGCCCGAGAGATGATGGAGTTGGTAGGGCTGGCCGGGTTCGAGGACTCCTATCCGCGCCAGCTCTCGGGCGGTATGAGACAGAGGGTGGCGCTGGCACGAGCCCTGGCGGATGACCCGGCCCTACTGCTCCTGGACGAGCCGTTCGCATCGCTGGATGCGTTCTCTCGCGAGCGCATGAACGAGGAACTGCAGCGCATCTGGCTGGCCAACTCCAAGACGGTGGTGATGGTCACTCACGACATCCAGGAAGCGGTGTACCTATCGGACCGCGTGGTGGTGATGTCTCAGCGGCCGGGCCGCGTCAAGGGTGTCTTCACGGTGCCCTTCGAGCATCCGCGGCCCGCCGACATTCGCTACGATCGGGAGTTCGCTGCCCTGGCCCAGCACATCCGGCAGGCAGCCGACAGCCACTCCTCCGAGGAAGAGCAGGAGAGCATCTCGGTAGTGGCCGAGTTCTTCTAGGGCCCGGCTCGCCCGCCTAGACGAAGCGGCCCACGCCGCTGCGCACCGCCATGGCCGCCACGCCGACCACCGCCCCCGCCAGCCCGGCGGCATAACCGGCGGCCACGCCGACAGTCCTCAGTTCTCTCTGTCGGAAGAGGCTCAGGTACTGCCGAGTGGTCCAGTACTTCCCCGACGGCGCCGTCTGCCGAGAGTGCAAGGCGGCGCGCAACTCCTCAGCGGTGGTGCCCGGAAACTCGGTGACTCCCAGCCCCACGGTGTCGGCGCTGTGGGCGTCGCTCCCGGCGACACGACCGGTACCCGCCCGAGCCGCCAGCCTGACCGCTTGCCGGTTGGGCAAGGACACCGGCAGACAAGCGTTGAAGACCTCCATGGCGTCGTAGGGCAGTTCTAGGACCTGCTCCTCGGTAAGGATGTGGCGCCAGGGGTTGAGTACCCCGAAACAGATCGGGTCATAGGGGTGGGCGGCGACGGCGACGCCGCCCTGCTCGTGGACTGCGGCGATGGACTCAGCCAGCGTCAGTCCTGCCGGGACCAGCCGCTTCAGGAAGAGCCCCAACAGGTGTCCCTCGCGGGTGGTGATCTCCGCTCCCACAATTGTCTCGATTCTGTAGGCGGACCCGAGAACGGTGGCCTCTAGTGCTCCCTCGATCGTGTCATGGTCGGTAATGGCGATCGCGTCCAGTCCGGCATCAACAGCGGCTTCCAGCACTTCGGGAACGCTCGATACGCCGTCACTGTACGTAGTGTGTACGTGCAAGTCGGCTCTGCCCGTCATTGTTCTCCTGTGTCGGTCGGATGGCAACAAGGAAGGGCCCCGGCGCGAGGCCCTTTCCTCAAACAATCCTATGATAACCGTTCTCACTCACCCGAACAAGAACGGTGATCGGTGCGGCCCGGATGTGCCTACCCTTTGATCCCCGTCAGCGTGATGCCCTGAATGAAGGTGCGCTGAGTGAAGAAGAACAGGATGACGATGGGTACCACGGTGATGGTGGTGCCCGCCATCAGTAGCTCCCAGTTGGCGCCGAACCGGTTGAGGAAGCCCCGGAGCCCGAGAGAGATGGTGTACTGATCCTCGCGGCTGAGGTAGATCAGCGGCCCGAGGAAGTCCTGCCAGTTGGCCAGGAACGTGAAGAGCGCCACGGTGGCCATCGCCGGGCGTGTAAGGGGTAGCATCACCCGGACAAAGACGCGCAACTCGCTCGCCCCATCCATCTTCGCGGCTTCCGACAGCTCCAACGGGATGGTCATGTAGAACTGCCGCAGAAGGAAGATGTAGAAGGCCGCACCGGTGAACGCCGGCCACGTCAGTGGGCGGAACGTACCCAACCACCCCAGCCACTTGAAGATGAGGAAGGTCGGGATCAGCGTCACCTGGGAGGGAATCATGATGGTGGCGATGAGTACCATGAAGAGGAACTCCCGCCCTGGCCAGCGAATGCGGCTGAAGCCGTAGGCGGTCAGCGTGCAGGAGACTATCGTCGCGACCACGTTAAAGAAGCAGATGTAAAGAGTGTTCTTGAAGTAGGTCGCAAACGGCAAGTACTCCCATGCTCGCGGGTAGTTCTCCCACACGAAGCGGCTCGGTATCCACTTGGGGGGAAGCAGGAAGAGCTCCTCGTTCGGCTTCACCGAGGTGCTTACCAGCCAGTAGAAGGGCAGGAAGAAGGCCATTCCGAGCCCGATGAGAACCAGGTGCGTGACGACGGTGCCCACGCGCGACTGGGCCCTCTTGCCGGAGAAGACCTCGCGAAGAGAGCGACGACCGGTGGTCCCGCCGGTCCGGTCCCGGCTAATTGGAGGAGCCGCCATAGTACACCCACCTTCCCGAGGATCTGAACACAACTAGCGTGAGGCTGACTACGATGACGAAGAGGATCCAGGCCATCGCGGAGGCGTAACCCATCTTGAAGTAGATGAAGGCATTGCGGTACAGGTACAGCATGTAGAACAGCGTCGAGTCGAGCGGGCCACCGTTGGTCATGATGAAGGCCTGGGTGAAGTAGCTGAAGACGCCGATAAGTGACATCACCAGGTTGAAGAAGATGGTGGGAGTCAGCATGGGGAGTGTCACGTTAAGGGTCTTCCGCCAGGCGCTGGCCCCGTCGAGATCTGCCGCCTCATAGAGGTGTTCGGGAATATCCTGCAGGCCGGCCAGGTAGATCACCATCGAGCCACCGATGCCCCAGAGGCTCATGAGGATCAGCGATGGCTTGGACCAATCCGGGCTGGTAAGCCAAGGTACCCCCGGAAGTCCGATGCCCTTCAGGATGCTGTTGAAGAGGCCGTAGTTGGGGTTCAGGAGCCAGATCCACAGCACCGACATGGCCACTGTAGGCACCACGTTGGGAAGGTAGAAGACGGTGCGGTAGAACGACATGCCGCCGACCTTGCGGTTGAGAAGCAACGCCAAGAGAACGCTGCCGATAATGCCCAGCGGCAGAGCGATGGCAGCGTAGTAGAGCGTGTTGTAGAGGGCCGTCGGGAAGAGTGTGTCGGTGGTGAACAGGGTGATGTAGTTCTCCAGGCCCACCCACCGGGGCGGCCGCAGCACGCTGTACTCGGTGAAGCTGAAGTAGACCGAGGCGATGATGGGGTAGATGGTGAAAATGAGCAGGCCGACCAGCCAGGGCGAGATGAAGAGCAGCCCATTGCGAAGGTCCCGCCTGACGCTCGGGCGCATCCGAACCATGAAGGGTAGCCTCCTAGGGGAGGGTCAGGTTAGTAGAGCGTTGGGGGCTGCCGAGTAGGCAGCCCCCCAGTAGTCCCGAACGGGAGTGCTAGCTCTTCAGGGCCGAGTCCAGCTCCTCCTGGGTCACGCGGGCCGCCTCGTCGAGGGCCTCCTGAGCAGTCATCTCGCCACGAGTGGCGAAGTCCTGCGCCCGGTTCACCTCGTCGTAGTAGCGGGAAGCAACGGGCATCACCGGCCAGAACTTCTCGCCGGCCGCGCCCGTGTCGGTGAAGACGCTGAACTGCGGGGTCATACGGTTCTCGGGGCCGAGCCACTCTTGGACGCCCTTGACGTACTCGTCCATCTGGTCGAGCACGCAGTTGCCGTTGATGGTCTTGACGCCGAGGTCGGCCGCATTGTCATAGAAACCGTACTTGAGGAAGTCCCAGCCGGCGTCGGGGCTCTTGGCGCCCGCGGGGATGCTGTAGTCCCAGCCCTGGATGACGTAGTTCTTGCGTTCCTCAGGTGTGCCATTAAGGGTGGGGAGGAAGGCCAGACCGTAGTTCAGGTCCGGAGCGTACTTGTCCAGAGCCTCGGCCGACCAGTAGCCGTTGTACATGTAAGTGACCTTGCCGGTGGCGAAGCCGCTGTTTGGCTGGCTGTAGCCCGGCATGCCGGCGGTGAAGGCGGCCACCTTCTCGACGGGCCAGCGCTGCGAGTTCTCGATCATCCACTCGAGCGCTTCCACGGTGCCACCCTCGTTACAGGTGATCCGCTTCTCTTCGGTGTTGTAGAACTCTCCGCCGAAGAGGAAAGCAGCATAGATGAGTCCCGGATCCGTGGGGCCCATGCCCATGCGCTCGATGTTGCCGGCGCTGTCGAACTTGTAGATAGCCTCGGAGTGGGCGACCCAGTCGGCCAACGTCACCGGCGGCTGCTCCGGGTCGAGCCCGACGGCCTCGTACACGTCCTTGCTATAGTGGAGTACGAGGAAGTCGGCGCCGCCGGGGATGCCGTAGGTCTTCCCCTCCCACACGCAGGCGTCAATCATGGCCTTGATGAAGTCGGAGGACTGGATGCCGCTGGCGGCGAAGTAGTCGTCGAGCGGCAGCATGGTGCCCTGGTGGGCGAGGGTGGGCAGTCCGACCCAGTTGGTATAGCAGGCGTCAGGGGGAATGTCACCGGCGATGGCGGTGAGAAGTTTCTCTTGCCACTGGTCGTTGAAGGCCCAGTTGACCTTCACCCCGGTCTCGGCCGTGTAGGCCTCTCCGATGGCCTTCATAGGCTCATTGTAGACTTCGCCCCAGTTGTTGTTCCAAACCTCGAGCACCGTCTCCGAGGTGGCAGCGGCCGGCGCCGAAGTGGCGGCCGCCTCACCGCCTCCGCTCGCCGGCGCCGGGGTGCCACCACAGGCGGCGAGCGCTGCGCTCGCCCCGGTAAGGGCCGCGGCACCGATGAACGAACGTCTGCTGATCCTGCTGGTCATCGTCTCTTCTCCTTGCCCGTCTATGGTCGTCGCCTGGCTGGCAGGCCTGGAACTCGCGGGGAGCAGGGGCGGCCGCACGCTGTGCAGTCCGTTCGGCCGAACCGAGATCGGCAGTTCATCGGAGGTCTCACTGGGTGAATGGGGCCAATGGTAGTACCATGATATGGGCGTGTCAAGCGCCTCCAGAGGGATTTTTACGCTGGTTCTGCTCCGGAGATCGCAGAACTAGGAGGAGACGGATTGAGGGTAATCGCCGGGAGCGCCAAGGGCCGCCCACTGAAATCGGTCCCAGGGGACACCACCAGGCCGATCACCGACCGGGTCAAGGAAGCCGTGTTCAACATCCTGCAGCCCGAGTTGGACGGCTGCGAGATGCTCGACCTTTTCGCCGGGACCGGATCGGTGGGGATAGAGGCTCTCAGCCGCGGTGCGGCTCGGGTGGCGTTTGTGGACAAGAGTCCTCGCGCAGTGAAGACCGTGCGCGAGAACCTGGCCACGACTCGCCTGGCCGATCGGGCCACGGTGGTTCGTGATGACTCTTTCCGGTACCTGCAGCGGGCCAGCGACAAGTTCGACATCGTCTATGTGGCTCCCCCGCAGTACGCGGGCCTGTGGGAGCAGGCGCTGCGCGCTCTCGACCGGGAGGAGTCACCGGCAGCCGACCTCGTAGTGGTGCAGATACACCCCAAGGAGTACTCGCCGCAGTCATTGCAGTACCTTGAGCTTATTGATGAGCGCCGCTATGGCAGCACAGTGGTGCTAATGTATGCACGCACTGGCGGCGCCGTCGGCCAGGATGAGACTCGCGAGTCTGATGAGGCTGAAGGGCAGGACCGCGACCCCCAGTCCGCTCCCGACAGCTGATCGGCGCCACTCCGGCGTCACCGAGGCATGCGAGTTCGTGCGCTACGCGAAGCTGCCTGTCTCGTCCGCAACCGCTGCGCGAGGGAGCGCTGTGTCGCGCGCCGCTAGTTACCCACAGTGTATGCTTCCGCGAGCAGCTCCTCCAGCCGGTCGGCCAAGCTGCCGAGTCGTTTCTCTTGCCGCTCGCTGTCCTCGGCGGGAACGAGAAGGCGGGCCTTCTCGAGGCGAGCCTGCAGACTGCCGACGTCCTCCGTCAGCGAGGTGGGATCGGTGCGTCGGGCGGCCGGGTCGACGAACTCGGTGAAGAGTGCGTGCAGCGCTTCGGCCACCGGGGGAGATAGAACGAGGCCGACTATGCCAAAGGCATCGGTCATCAGAAGGACGGTCATCAGGGTCAAGACGTTGGCCCCGCGCTCGCGCTTCTGCATCACTCCGGCCAGGAATCCCTCAAGGAGGAGCATGATGATCAAGACAGCGGCGACGGCGATGGCGGCGCGGGTGGGCCCCGACTGGACATAGACAATCAAGGCCATGGGGCCGATAACTAGCAGCCCACCGACCATGGGAACCAGCCAGGCAACCGCGACCGCCAAGGACCAGAAGATAGCCCACTGGACGCCGAGGGCCAGCAGGACCGCCGCCATCAGGGTGCCGGCCAGCAGACTCCGCAGCAGCTCACCCCGAAGGTAACGTCCCAGCCGCTGCTCGATTTTGCGCCAGATCCGCCGCGCCGAGGCGCGCCGGTCCGGCGATAGGAACGATAGCACCAGACGCTCGAAGCGCAGGCGGTCGGCCGTCCAGTAGATACTGAGGATGAGTACTAGGGCGGCATCGCCCACTAGCCGGACGAAGTTCTGTCCCGCCGCCATGACCGTCTGTTCGAGCGCCCCGACCTCGCTGTCCGTCAGCCATTGGGTCAGTTGCTCCGGGGTGGGGAACCGGGCAGAAACGCTGGGGCTGATCGGTTCCAGGAAGCGGAACTCGGCTCTCAGACGGGCGTAGACGTAGCCGAGGTCCTCCGCTACAGACCCGAGCTCTTGACCGAGCCGGTCGTAGAGGACGAGCAGAATGGCGGCCGCGCCCAAGCCCGCCGCCAGGTACACCGCCAGGACGGCCAAGCCTGTCGGCACCCGGCGAGACTCCAGCCACTGGATGAGGGGGCGGGCAGTGGCGGCCGCCGCCAGTGAAGCCAACAGCACCAGGACGATGTCCTGCAGGCGCCAGACTACCACCAGACCAAGCAGCACGGCGTAGACCGCCACCGCAAACAGCGCTAGCCGCCTCACGACTCCACCTCCAGTTGCGCCAACACTCGGTCGAGTTCGGTGGCTATTGACTCCAGCTCGTCTTCGGCGGCTTCCATCTCCGCCGTCACTGTGCTGACCGCGCCACTCGACACACCCCGACGCACATCGGCCGCGACCTCGCGCGCGGCGAGCCGCAAAAGGCTGACGCGACTGCGGCCGGTAGCCTGCCCCCGGTCCCGGAGCGACATCAGCCGCTGCACAATTATCTGCATCATGGCCGCCAGCGGTATCGAGAGCACCGCTCCAATGACGCCGAACAAGGCACCGAATGCCGAGATAGCGACGATAGTGATGATGGGGTTCACCCCCACGGACTTGTCCATCACTCGGGGAACCAGAAGGTTGTTCTCTAGGAATTGGGCCACCAGCCCGACCAGGAGCGCCGGAATCAGCTTCTCCGGCGCCATTGAGATCGCGACCACTCCCGCCGCCACCATGGCGATGGTGGGGCCGATCATGGGGATCACCTCGCAGACGCCCGCGATCAGCGCCAGGCCGAGGGCATACGGCAGTCCAACCAGGAAGTACCCGACGCCCGACAGGACGGCGATGATGGACATCAGGATCAGCTGACCGCGGAAGAACCCGGCGATGGTGCCTTCGAGCTCGGCCCAGAGCTCCCTTGCCTGGTCGCGGCGTTCCGGTCGCACCAGAAGGAGCGCTCGACGCGTGATGAAGTCGCCCTCCACAACGAGGTAGAAGGCGAGGACCAGAATGGCCCCGGCCACGAACAGCCCGTTGGCAGTGGACTGCAGCGTCCCCCATGCGCCGCCCAGGGAGGGGAGTCCGTCGCTTGCTGGGGCAGCCGCGGTCGCGGCACCGAAGGCAGATAGGTCGGCAGGAAGCCCGCGTGACAGCCGGGCGACGACCCGGTTGTCGGCGCTGATGAGCGCGGCACGCAGGTCGGCGTAGATCAGGGGAAGGCGTTCAGAAACGGCGTCGATCTGGCCGGCTAGGAGCGGGACGATCAAGGCGGCGAACAGGCCGACCAAGACCAGGAGAAGCAGGTACATGAGTACCACGCCGATCTGAGGACGGAGGCCGCGAACCGCGAGCCAGCGAACGGCCGGGCGGGTCACGGTCGCCACGATCAGGGCCACGAGAAGCAGGAACAGGATGAGATGGAAGCGGACTAGCAGCAGGAAGCCCAGGCCGATGGCAACCACGACCAGAGCACCGGTAGCGACGTTCCTCGGCGTGAGGGCCGCTGCCCCCGGTATGGGCCGGTCGGAGTCGTGGGTGTCGACAGTCAGCGGAGAGCTTTCCATTCGGAGGACCTCCCAAAGGCACAGCTGGTTGGCCTTCAGCACCCTGCAAGGATCGTGGACGATCCCCGGGGTGCTCAGGGCCAGCGCGTGACAGCGGCGATGGGTGCCGTATGGCGACGTGTGCATGCTCGCCGGAGTTCAGCGAGCGCGCCCTTCTGAGGCCCGGAGCGAGCTCGGCCCCGAGGCCCGTACCCCGAGCCCGAGTTGCGAGGCGGCAGGCGGATGACTATACTGATTGCTGCCATTAGGACTGACGGGCGAGTAGCTCAGCTGGTTAGAGCGCACGGTTCACATCCGTGAGGTCGTAGGTTCGAATCCTATCTCGCCCACACAACGCTTGCTCGCTCGCGCCCCTGCGCGGGCGTTTCGTTTCTCGGCTTCGCATACCGGCTCGCGCATCGGGGGTCGGCAGAACTGACCGACGCCCTGTGCGCGTATGACTAGAGCCCACCATCGCCGATGGTGGGCTCAGTCGGTATCTTGTGCCTGTCCCCGACGCTAGGCCTTCCGGCTGCCCCTGAGGCCGGACAGCTTCTTCTTCGCCTCTTTGGCAACGTCTGCCGCGCCCTTCTTCAGGTCGTCAACGGCTTTGTCGGCTGCCGAATTGGCCTCGTCGAGGGTCTCCGACGCTTTCTCTCGCGTCTCGTCCACGGTCTCGCGCAGTTCCTTCTTGGCCGAACCTACCAAGGCGTCGGCCTTCTTCTTAGCTCGCTCGGCACTCTTCTTGGCGTCCTTTCGAAGAGTCTTGGCGGCATCGGAAGCGTCATCGACGACTTCCTCCACGGCACCGGCGGCTACCGCCTTAGCCTCTTCCGCCTCACCGCGCGCCTTGTCAGCCGCAGCCGCCAGGTCTTTCTTGGCGTCTTTCATGGCTTTGTCGATCTTCCCGCTCTTCTTAGGCATCGTAGATACCTCCGGTACCGCTGCTTGCCTGCCGGCTCACCGAGGAACTGCGGCGCGGATCGCTACCTTCTGATGGCCCTCAGAATGGCAATCAGGATCACCGATCCGATGAAGGCCACGATGATGCTTGTCAAGTTGAAACCGCTGACGGCGTTCTCTATCCCCAGCAGCTGACCGGCGAGGAACCCGCCGATGATCGCTCCCAGGACGCCTACGATGAGGTCGCCAAGCAGACCAGATCCACTGCCTCGCATAACCTGTCCGGCGAGCCAGCCCGCAATCAGTCCGACGACAATCCACGACAGAATGCCCATTGCCTCGACCTCCTTGGAACGCTGTACTCCAAACCAAGCGAACGGATCAGCAGCAGCGGTCACTCCTGTAGAATAGCAGAAAAGCGCTAGCTGTAAACCTCGATATGGGGGTAATAGAGCACTACTTGTGACCTCCACTGTCGATTCGGATCCGTTGAAGACGAAGAGGGTGCGGCGACGACCTTTGTGAGCGCCGGCCGGTCACGTATAATCGGCGCTAGCCGGCGCTGGGCGCGGCAACGTCGCAGCCGCTGGACGAGGAGGCGAAGCCGATGGGAACTAGACTACGGGTGGGATTGTTGCTGGCAGCCGTCTGCATGGCGCTGGCTTCATGCTCCCCCGCCAACCACGAGGGAACGGGGTCCAAACTAGTCTACGGCCTCACCCTCGCTCCCTCCGGTCTAGACCCTCACATCGACGTCTCCTCTGAACTGGGGATTCCGCTGAACAGCGTGTACGACACGCTTGTGTTCCGCTCCCACTCCGGTGAGTACGTACCTATGCTGGCGGAGACGTGGAGCATCTCGGATGATGGGCTCCGGTACGAGTTCCGCCTCCGCCAAGGCATCCGCTTCCACGACGGCACTCCGTTCGACGCCACGGCAGTCAAGCGCACTTTGGACCGCATCGCCGATCCCGAGAGCGGTTCGCGGCGCGCCGTGACCTTGCTGGGCCCCTACGTGAGCAGCAGCGTGCGCGACGAGCACACTCTAGTGGTGGAGTTGTCGCAGCCGTTCGCACCTCTGCTGGACTCTTTCAGCCAAGTGTACCTGGCGCCCGCCTCCCCGGCGGCGCTGGACAAGTGGGGCGCGGAGTACCAGTTCCACCAAGTGGGGACCGGTCCGTTCAAGTTGAGCGAGTATCTTCCCAAAGATCACGTCACCCTGGTTCGGTACGACGAGTACGTCCGGATCCCGGGCACCTACGAGCGAGACGTGTTGCCCGAGGTAACGGAGGTCGAGTTTCGCTTCCTGGTGGAGCCGGCCGTCCGCCTGCCTGCGCTGGAGTCCGGTGATGCCGATGTAGTGGGCGAGATACCGCCTCAGGATGCTTCGCGCATTGAGCAGGATGACGAGATCGAGCTGGTTCCGGTGGCGATTCCCGGTCTGCCCCTGGTGGGATTCCTCAACACCCAGGCGGCCCCGACTGACGACATTCGGGTGCGGCAGGCGCTTCTGTTGGCCACCGACCGAGCGCAGATCGTGCAGACGGTGTTCGGCGGCTACTCTCCCGTCGCCACGGGGGCGCTATCGCGCAATCACGCTGACTACGCCCCGACCGCCGGACATAGCGCCCCCAGCGCTGACATCGCCGGCGCCGCCGCCCTCCTGGATGAGGCGGGGTGGAGGCTGGGAAACAACGGCATGAGAAGCCGGGAAGGGACGCCCCTGCGCCTGCGAGCCTATGTGATGGGATGGGGGATGGTTCCGGAGGTGGGTCAGCTCCTTCAGGCGCAGTGGAAGGGACTCGGTGTGGAGCTGCAGATGGAGGAGGTGACCTTCGCGGCGGCCCTGGCGGCAGTGGCGGCCAACGAGCACAACCTCATCTTCTGGTCCGAACCGGGCACTGACGCGGACCTGCTCACGTCCTTCTTCCACTCTGGCCGGCTGGGACAGCGCAACTGGAGCCGGGCCGCGTCCCCCGATCTGGACGCGGCCCTCAATGCCGCTCGCGAGGCCAGCGATCGAGGTGCGCGGCGCGAGCTCTACGCCCGAGCGCAGCACCTCATCATGGATCAGGCGCTGATCATCCCCATCCGGGACTACGTGAACCTGAATGGCGTACGCGCCTGCGTTGGCGAGCTCGCCTTTGATAGCCGGGGGTGGTTCCCCAATCTGAATGACCTTGACCTCACTTCTTCCTGCCGCTAGCGACCCATACGGCGACCGCGCTTGACTGCGCTGATCTTGGGGCGCCGTGCGGCGACGACTCTACTGACCGTACTGGCGGTAGTGACTCTGGTGTTCTTCATGATGCGTCTGCTCCCCGGCGATCCGGTGGAGGCGATGCTGGTGGAGGCGGGTGCCCCGCCCGGCATGGTGGAGAGGTGGCGCGAGCGCTACGGCCTGGACCAGCCGCTGCCCGTTCAGTACGCCATCTACCTGGGGTCCCTGGCGCAGGGCGACCTGGGTGAGTCAATCCTCTACCGTCGGGCCGTAACGTCGCTTGTTGCGGAGCAGTTCCCGAGCACCATCGCCCTCTCGGTCACGGCCTTCCTGGTAGCTCTGCTGCTGGGAGGGGCCGGCGGTCTGGCGGCGGCCATGCGGCCGGGCAGCCCGGCTGACAATGCCGTGCGCCTCCTATCGACCGCCGGCGTGTCCTTACCCACCTACTGGACCGGCATCCTGGCCATACTGCTCTTCGGTGCTACTCTCCGGTGGCTGCCTTCCGGGGGAAGCGGTACCTGGCGTCACTTGGTGCTTCCCGCCCTGACCCTGGGCCTGGCTTCCGCCGGGGTGATCGCCCGCCTGACCCGCGCGTCGGTGCTGGAGGCGGCGGCTCAGCCTCATGTGCAGGTTGCCCTCTCGCGGGGACTGCCGCGCGGGCTCCTGATCACCCGGCACGTACTCCGTAACGCGGCTCCGGCGGTGGTGGCGATGCTGGGACTGCAGGCGGGCTTCCTGCTGGCGGGTACCGCCATCACCGAGACGGTCTTCTCACGACCGGGGCTGGGCCGTCTGCTGGTGGAGGCGGTGGTGGCGAAGGACTACCCGCTGGCCCAGGGCTGCATCGTCGTAGCAGCCCTTACCTACACCATCGCCAACGCCGTGAGCGACACCGTGGCCGACTTTCTCGACCCGCGGGTCCGCGAGCCATGACCGCATCGCGTCGCTTTCCCATACCCACCCGGTACTACCCGCGCCGCCGCATTCCGCGCCCGCGGCCGTCGCTGCTCTCTCGGCCATCGGCACGTGCGGCGCTGGCCGTCCTGATCGTGATCCTGCCCGCTCTCGGGCTGGGTCCCTTGTTATTGGAGTGGGAGCCCAACGTCATGCAGGTGGACGACGCTCTCCGCCCGCCCGGGAGTCAACACTGGCTCGGCACCGACAGGTTCGGGCGCGATGTGCTCAGCCGGCTCCTACACGGAGGTCGGGTGTCGGTTGTGGCGGGGCTGGCATCAGTGGCGGCGGCACTGGTGGTGGGATCGGCGCTGGGGATAGCGGCTGGCTACTGGGGCGGAGTCGTAGATGAAGTGCTGAGCGGCGTGGCCAACGTCCTGCTCGCTTTCCCGGGGCTTCTGCTGGCCCTGGTCTTCTCCTGGCTTCTGGGCCGGGGGGTGGAGCAGGCCGCCATCGGCGTGGCGATCGCCGGCGTGCCCACTTACGTTCGAGTCGCCCGCGCGCAGGTGCGGCAGGTTAGCCGGACCGCCTACATCCGCGCTGCCCACGCGGTAGGGGTGCCACCATTTCGCATACTGCTGCGTCATGTGCTGCCGAACGCGGTGGTGCCCTTGCTCACGGTTGCGGCTCTGAACCTGGGCTGGGCGATCGTACAGGTGTCGGCGCTCTCGTTCCTCGGAGTGGGGGCCAGGCCACCCCAGGCGGAATGGGGCCTGATGCTGTCGGAGGCGCGGGCTTACGTCCGCCAGGCGCCGTGGCTGGGGCTGGCCCCCGGCGCGGCCATAGCCCTCACGGTGATGTCTTCGAACCTGCTGGCGGATGCCGTGGAGGAGTCGCTGAGCCCTAGCCGGCACTCATACTTGCGGCTGGCCCGAGGCTAGAAACGCACGTGGGGGAGAGCCGCCTCTCCCCCACGGTTCTGAGCGCATGGCGAGTACTACAGCTTGTCGGCGACCCAATCCAGACCCAACTCGACTAGCTTGCCCACCGTGCTGCGACCCTGATCGTCCAGGCCGGCCATCTGGTAGTACCAGTCCAGTGACTGGTTCAGCTCGTCCACACCGATGGCGTAGCCATCGGAGGCGCCGCCTTGCTTGGGCTCAAAGCAGCGCGCGGGCAGCCAATCGTCCTTTCGCGTCAATCCCTCGCGCGTGTTGAAGGCGCGCAGCATATGAAGGCGACGCTCGCCCACCTTCATGATCTCGAAGAGAGAGACGTCCCACCCGGTGACGGCGCGCATGCAGTCCACCAACTGATTCATTCCGTAGAGCTGCCACGCGGGACCCCAGACGAACTGGCAGGTGCCGACGGTGTCCAGAGCGCTGTAGACGCACTGGGTGTAGTAGCCGAACCGCACCTTGTTTCGGTCCAGGGTCAGCACGTCCACGGGATCGACGAGATCGAGGGCTGCCAGGCGTTCCAGCCCCTGCGGCGAGGCCGTGGGTGAGTAGGCAGGATCATGCTCGAACGACATGTGATCGGCGCCGAAGGGGTTGACGGCATACATGGTGGCGAGCGAGCGCTTCACCTCGGGCATGTGTGCGGGCAGTTCCTGCTTCTTGACCGCTACCACCAACTTGTCCGCACCTCTGCCCAGCTTCTCCGCCACACGGGCGCTGCCTTCAGCGAGGAGGTCGCCCAGGCCCTCGCGCTTGCCGATCATCTCCATGAGCTTGACCATCGCCTCGGCGTTGCCGAAGCGAAGCTCCAGGCCGTCGGTGTCGGCGTCGGTGAGAATGCCATGCTCATAGCAGTCCATCGCGAAGGCGACCGTGGCGCCGGCCGAGATAGTGTCGATGCCGTACATATTGCAGAGCTCATTGCCCTTGCAGACCGCCGATAGGTCACCGATCCCGCAGTAGCTGCCCAAAGTGGCGACCGTCTCGTATTCGGGGCCGCCGTAGAGCGGGTCGACCTTCCAGCGCGCTTCGTCGATCTCCACTACACGCTTGCAGCGGACGGCACAGGCGTAACAGGTGTCCCGTTCCTTGAGCACCGTCGCGGACATGGTTTCACCGCTGAGATTCTCGAAATCCTCGAACACGCCGCTCGTCCAGTTGCGCGTCGGCAGACCGCCGGACGACTGCTGCCCGGGGACGCCGAAGGCGGTGCCGTGGACGGCCGTGCCGTGGATGTCGTCAACGTGCTCGACGCCCCAACGGGCCAGCTTGGAGAGGGCCTCGCGATCGTGGATCTCGGGCCGGCCCGACCCGCGGACGACTATCGCCTTGAGCCGCTTCGAGCCCATGACGGCGCCCATGCCGGTACGCCCAGCCGCGCGGTTGCTCATGTTCATGACCGCGGCGTAGCGCACCAGTTTCTCGCCGCCGGGGCCGATCTGCAGCACTTCGACCTTGGCGTCGCCCAGTTCCTCGCGGATGGCCCTCTCGGCGTCACCGGTGATCAGGCCCCAGAGGTGAGCAGCGTCCCGAAGCTCGGCCTTCCCGTCATTGAGCCAGAGATAGACCGGCTTGGGAGACTGGCCGCGGATCACTATGGCGTCGAACCCGGCCCGCTTCAGCTCCGCCGGCCAGAACCCGCCGCCTTGGGAGTCGCCTATGCCCCCGGTAAGGGGGGACTTGGCGTTGATCATGACGCGGCTCTGGCCACTGATCGGGGCACCGGTCAGGACTCCGACCGAGACGACTAGCAGGTTCTCGGGCCCGAGCGGATCGGCGCCGGCAGGCACTTCCTGGAGGATGTAGTGCATCGCAAGGGCGCTGCCGCCCATGTACTTCCGGTAGAAGCGCTCGTCCGGCTCTTCGATCGACAAGCTGCCTTCAGTGAGGTTGACGTGCAAGATCCTGCCGGCATAGCCATATGGCACGGGTGCTTCTCCTGTCATCCAGTGTGCGGACCCACCCGCGCCAACCCATGCCAGGCGACGCTGGCGGGCCCATATGAACGGCTGTGCTGCGCCCAGTTGTTGTCCGAGTCGGCTGCCGAATCCTAGCCCTCGGCCGCCTTCTTGAGTCCGTCAAGGCAGGTCTCGACGATGCCTGCCGCTTCCTGCTCGCTCCTAGACTTCCGCAGGTTCGCCATGAAGCCGCTTACCTCGGCCGAGGCCGAGGCTCGAGTGGACTCGCCGTCCGCCTGCAGCCTGACGGCCGAGCTCACGTTGCCAAATCGCCAGGAAAGCGCCTTCAGCCGCTCCACCAGGGTGATCGTGCCGACTTCAGGCTTGCCGTCGTATAGGAACTGGAACGTGGCTCCCGGGAAGAACTCCTCGCCGTCCAGCATCCTACCGTTCTTGACTCTGGGGTTCCATCTCTCCCAGGTAGTGACGTCTCCGAGCAGGGACCACACTTTGCTCGGCGGCGCCGCGATTGTTACCTCTCGTTGGGCAGTGGCCATTGAGTATCCTCCTGCTCCAGCCTTGCCGAGACATATGGGACAGTCGGGGCAGCGCTTCTACTATAGCATATCGTCGGCTCGCATCAAGTCGCCCAGAGCATGTTCCGGCAATAACCGGCCCACGGATCGGTAGGCGCGGCGCTCCAGGTCGCTTGCCCCGACACTCGGGCAGGCTTATATTGGTAACTTCGCGGCTGTCAACTGCGATTCCATGTCGGGAGCGATGGTTGTTGGTGTCCTTGTTGCTGCTGGCCCTCGCCGGCCTCATTACGGGCGCGCTGGGCGCGATGTTGGGCGTAGGCGGAGGCTTCATCCTGGTACCGATGCTCACCGTGCTGTACGGCGTACCCATTCACAGCGCTGTGGCCGCCGGGCAGATCGGTGTGATCGCCACTTCGACGGTTGCGACTGTCCACTACCTCAAACAGGACCTGGTTCACCTTCATCTCGCCTACGGACTGCTCTTTGCCGCTACCGTGGGGGCCGCCATCGGAGCGCTGGTGGGCAGCCGTCTCGATGAGCGAATTCTGGCGGGCATATTCGGGATGGTGCTGGCCTGGGTGGCCCTAAGGATGATCCGCGGTCAGAACATCCCCGACGACCCCGACGCGACCGTGGCCACCTGTCGACCGGTGCACTGGTGGGTGGGTCAGGCCGGCGCGCTGTTCGGCGGCACGCTGGGCGGCCTACTCGGGATCGGTGGGGGAGTGGTGAACGTCCCTCTCCTCTGCATGGGGATGCGTGTGCCTCTTCGGCTAGCAGGCGCCACGAGCATCTTCCTGGTCGGCATCACCGGGGCGTCAGCGGCAGCAGTCTACTACTCGCGCGGGTACACCGACCTGATCGTCTGTGGGGCGACCGTGCTGGGGGCGTTCGCCGGCTCCTGGATCGGTGCCCGACTGGCTAGCCGTATTCAGTCGAGCTACTTGAGGATCGCGTTCGGGGTGGTGGCAGCCTATACCGGAATCACCATGATCGTCCGCGCCGTGGGTCCGTCTCTATGAGCGAGGGGCGGTTACCTCAGGCGAGTCCCACGAACGCGCTGTCGCGGAGCGTCGCGTGGGTGCTGCAGGTTGGGACCGGCGTCGCCATCACTCTGATCACGGCCGGCCTCGCCTGGTTGGCAGCAACGGGCGAACAGGGCGACCCGGACCACTTCGCGGTTCCGCCCGCCGCCCTTACCCGCCTCGAAGGACTAGTCACGGCCGACGGCTTGCTGAACCTGGGGTTGCTGGTTCTGATGGCGGTTCCGGTGATCTGCGTCGCCATCGGCGCGGTCTGGTATGCTCGGAAGCGCGCCTGGCTGTATTCCCTTATGATCATCGGGGCCCTGCTCATTTTGGCGCTGGCGGTGCTTGGCTCTCGCTAGCTTTCGGGAGTGCTCTCGAGGGAGGGGACTATGGGAGTAGGCGCCGGCCGGCGTCCTTCCACGGCGATCTCGTACCGCTCCACCGGCCAGCGGATGGGCACCATGCTGATCTCGAACACCGCTCGGTTGCCGGACGGAATGGGCGAGTCCAGCGCCTGGCGGGCCGCCCCGATGACGGTGCCGTCCTCGGCGTAGAGCGTGACCACCACGAACGCATCAAGGGCTTCATCCTGGCCCATGTTGCGGACCTTACCCATGACCACGAAGGTTCGGTCGTACACAGCTCGGCCTGAGGCCTCGGCCAGGTACAGCCCATGGTGAGTCAGCCTTGCCGGTACCTCCGGAAGGGCGCGTATGACCCGCGCCGACACCTGGCTGTAGGTGGGCGCCTGCGCCACCACCACTGCGAAGGGCACGCTGCCCCCGGCCGGCACCACGTCCGCCATGGCCATCGTCACTGTGGTGGTCAGTGGCCGGCCCTCTGCATCCAGGAGCTCCACCTGTACGGTGACCTCTTCGACCCCCTGCGGGCTGTCGTTAACCACTTCGCCGAGCACCACCGCATCGCCCGCGGTCGTACGCACGTTGGCTTGAGAGGCGACATGAACGGGCATGGGGGTGGGAGTGGGCGTGCCGGGAGCCTCCTCCCCGGGGCTGGCCGGGATGATCAACTCCTGGCCGATCTGCAGGGTGCGGGGATCGGTGATGCCGTTCACCTCTTGGATGTCCGAAGCCGAGACTCCGAAGCGGTTCGCCACGTCGAGCAGGGTATCGCCCTGCTGGATGGCGTAGACGATCGGAGTAGGCGTCGAAGTAGGAGTGGCGGTCGCGGTGGGCGTAACCGGTTCCGCCGTCCAGGTTGGGAAAGCAGTTGCCGTTCCCCGGGGGGCGGAAGTTCCGGCCGGCGTCCTGGTGGACAGCTCGGCATCCGGCTCGGGGGAGCCGCAGGCCGCCAGCGCCAGCGCGAGGGCTAGGGCTAGCAAAGCGACGGCTCGGGTCACAGTCCGGTGGCCGCGTCGATCCATATCGTGTCGAGCCCGAACCGCCCCTCAATCCAGCGCCCGAGCGCCTTCACGCCGACGGTCTCAGTCTGGTAGTGACCACCAAGGACGACAGCCAGCCCAGCCTCACGGGCCGTGTGATAGACCATATGCTCCATCTCCCCGCAGATGAGCGCGTCCAGCCCGAGCGCAACCGCTTGCGGAAGCAGGCTGGTGGCTTTCCCCGTCACCAGCCCGACGCGCGCCGCCCTTTCGCGGAAGGGCCAGGCTAAGACCGGCGCCGCCAGGGCCGCGCTCAGCCTCTGCCGCAACTGCTCGACAGTGGCGCCACCGGGCACGGCGGCGACCAGACCGATCGGGCGCTCGCGCGAGTAGCCGAAGCCTCCCTGCACTTCGAGGTCCAGCATACGGGCCATGACGGCGTTGTTCCCCACGTCCGGATGGCCGTCCAGGGGCAGGTGCGCGGCGTACAGGGACACGTCGTTGCTCAGGAACGTGGCCAGGCGACGGCGATGGGAGCCGGTGACCATGAGCGGCTCGCCCCAGAAGAGGCCGTGGTGCACGAGTAGCAGGTCCACGCCCGCTTCCACTGCCTTGTCGAATGTCTCCTGGGCAGCATCTACGGCTAGGCCGATGCGCCGGACATCCGCGCGGCCCTCGACCTGCAGACCGTTGTTGGAGCGGTCGTCGTAGTCCCCGATTGCCAGGTACCCGTCCAGTTCGGCGACCAGTTCCGCGAGCGTCACGAGAGCGCGACTCCTTCAAGCAGGCTCCGGCAATTCTAGACGGACGCTGTGACCCGGGCAAGGGATCGCGGCCGGCCCCGCCGATTGGCCCGGCTAGAGGAGGGGATCCAGTCGGCGGAGGAGGCTCGCGGGGCCGGTTCGGGTCAGCAGGGAGACCATCGTTACGGCTCCAGCCGTGTCCGCGGCAACGTCGGCCCAGTCGGCGACGCGACCGGGCACGAACAACTGGTGGTACTCGTCGGAGAGGGCGAACAGCAGGCACAGTGCCGTTACTAAGGAGGCGCTGCGGACGGTCAGACGCGGTTGCGTGGCCAGGGGATGCCGAGCCAGCAGCAGTGCCAGGATGCCGTACTCGGCGAAATGCGATGCCGACTTGGTGGCCCTGTCCAGCCAGCCCACCGCCAGGGAGGGGAGGCTGGACTGGTCTGACACGACATAAATGACGACCATCCAGACTAGCGCCGGGCCGAGCAGGCCCAGCCGGCGCCAAACGCTCACTGTCGCTTCCTCCGGCGGTAGTGCTCGGCGGCAAGGGCGTAGGCATCAAGGGCCCCGCCCGCCAGGTGCTTCCAGAGGTAGCAGTTGCGCACGCGAGCGGCGGCTGCATCGCTGAGGGCCGACCGGGCCTGCCGGTCGTCGAGGAGACGGTTCACCTCCGCTGCCCAGAGATCGGCGTCGAGTGGCGCGGGCATCAGCACTCCTGCGCGGCCGTAATCCAGGTAGGGGACGTTTTCACCCACGGCGGACGCGACCACAGGCAGCCCGAGCGACATCAGCTCCAGCAGTTTCACCGAGCTCTTAGTACGGGCAATCAGGGTGTCGGCGAAGGGCACTATAGCGACCTGAGCGGCCGACAGGTGGGCGGCCAGCCGGTCCTCCTCCAGCCAGCCGACGTAGCGGACGGCGTCGCTCACCCCCAGGGCGATGGCCTCCCGCAGGAAGCTATCCTCCTCGCCGTGAAGGCCGCGGCCCACCACCAGGAGCAACGCGTCGGGCCGGCGGCGACGCAACGCTACTAACATCCGGGCCGGCCAGGATGGCGGGAACTCGGCGAAGCGGGTGTAGAGCAACACCGTCGCATCGCCGAGAGCGTGCTGCGCCGCGACGGTCGCGACGTCCTCCGGCCGCGGCCGATCTAGCGGTACCGAGAGCCCGTTGGGCAGAAGAACAGAGCGGGCTGGAGCTGCCCCGACGCTCCAGGCGAGGGCACGTAGGCTGTCCGAAGCCGCGGTCACGGCGTCGGCGTGGCGGTAGCACCAGCGTTCCTGCCGGGAGATGAGGGCGCGGGTGAGTGTGCCCCAGCGGTCGGTGTCCGCCCAACCCCCGTGGCCCTCCCAGTCGTCGCCGTCAACCACCCAGGGGACGCCGCCTCCAATGGGGCGCGCAAGACGAGAAGCCCAGCCCACGACGGCGCTGTAGCCGATGGGCTTGAAGGCGTGCACTACCTCCGGGCGGAACGCCGTCACCTCGCGTTGCAGGCGGTAGGCGAGGACGGGCGCACCAGCTCCCAGCCGCGAGTGGACGACGGGGACGCCGCTGGCCTCGATTGAGGCGCCGGACCGCTCGGGATCGTCCCATGGGGGCACGAAGACCCGGGCGTCGATGCCCAGGGCGCGTAGCTCGCGCGCCAGTGGCAGCACGCGCGCCGTCACCGTTGCCTTGGGCCGCAGCCCGAAGGGGGCCACCAGGGCCAGCCGGGTTAGGTTCCAGTCTCCCATTGTAGCCGCGAGTATAGGTCGGGGCGCAGCGACGGACAACGACGGCGCCTGCACGCCCGGGGCAACTGGCGAGGGCAGGCTCCGAGGCTATAATGTACGCGTCCAAGTCGTCAACATCGTAAGAGGAGCGAAATGAGCTCTAGCGCCCTCCGCCTCCTGGTAGTAGCCCTGCTTCTGTGTCTTGTTGCCGCATGCTCATCTTCTCCGGAGCCGGCCCCAACGCCAACCTCGACGGCGACGGCCCCGGCAGCGACGGCCACGGCGACGCCCACTATCGCCCCCACCGCCACAGCCACCGCTACCGCGACCCCGGCGCCGATCGCGCTCTGGGTCGATTCGGCGGCTCCTGACCTGGTATCGGAACCGGTTCTCAGCCGAGGCGGCCTAGTCCGCGCGACCGAAGCGGACGGAGCTGATGCAGTCCTGGCTCTCTCCGCTGAGGCGACCTCACTTGAGGTGGTGCTGGTGCCGGTGGTGCCGTTCCCGACCATACCCGATGAGGTGGCCTGGGAAGAGGTGTTGCGCTTCTGGGGCGGCGACGAGACGGCTCTCAGCTACCTCGGCGATGGCGCGGCTGCTCCCACTCTCATGCTGTCTGAGGCAGTGAAGGCGCTCCTGGTGGCCGCCTTGGGCGAGCCCGCGCAGTCGGCTCCGATAGCCTTGGTGGAGCAGGACGAACTCGTGGACCTGGCCTGGGATTCGCGGCCCGGGGCCTGGTCGATCGTGCCCTTCGACCAGTTGGAGCCCCGCTGGAAGGCCCTCCGTATTGACGGCGTCAACGCGCTGCTCAAGGGCCTGGCCGAACAGGAGTGGCCCCTGCGTTTCTACTTCGGCGTGACCGGCGAGCGTGCGGCAGATGTCGTCGTGCCGTCCGTGAGCAACCGGGACGAGGTGCGGTTGTCTGTCCTGGTGATGACGGGCGTGACGGCGATGGTACGAGGGACGGCCGCCCGCATGGAGCAGAACGGACTTCTGTACCCGGTGGAGTACGTGGCCGAGGTGCTGCAGTCGGCCGACATTGCGCACGTGTCCAACGAGATCCCCTTTGCCGAGTCCTGTCCGCCGCCGGACATGAACCAGGAGAGCCTGGTGTTCTGCAGTGATCCCCGCTACATCGAGACCCTCCGCCACTTGGGCACGGACGTGGTGGAGCTGACCGGCAACCACTTCCAGGACTGGGGGTCGGAGGCCACCGAGTTCACGGTGCGGATGTACAACCAGGAGGGCTGGGTCCACTACGGCGGCGGGATAGATCTGGAGGACGCTCGCAGCACCAAATTCCACGCCCGCAATGGGAACAGCTTCTCCTTCATCGGCTGCAACCCGGTGGGGCCGGAGTATGCCTGGGCCGCGGAGGGCTATCCGGGAGCGGCGCCGTGTGACTTCGACTACATGCACGCTGAGCTGGAGCGGGTGAGTGCGGTAGTGGACGTGCCCATCGCTACCTGGCAGTACTGGGAGTTCTACCACTACGAGCCCACGCCCCAGCAACAGGAGGAGTTCCGGGGGATGGTCGATGCCGGAGCCAGGATCGTCAGTGGCAGCCAGGCGCACCACCCCCAGGCCATCGAGTTCTACAATGGAGGCTTCATCCACTACGGCCTGGGCAACTTCCTCTTCGATCAGATGTGGAGCCTGGGCACGCGACAGGAGTGCATCGACCGTCACATCGTGTATGACGGGCGGCACGTGTCCACCGAGGTGCTCACCTACATGCTGGAGGACTACGCCCAGCCGCGGCCGATGACCGCCGAGGAGCGCACCGAACTGCTGACATCACTGTTCGCTGCGTCGGGCTGGTAGGGGAGCAAGCACATCGGCCGCCTCCGTGCCCATGAGCACCGGGGCGCCGATCCGGCAGCTGAGTTCCTCGACGGTGAGCCCGTCCAAGGTGACCTTGCCGGCGGCGTCGAACATGGAGCGGGGCAGACAGACAACCCCGTCCGCGCGCGACTCGAGCGCTTGCACGACGTCCGCGCCGCACAAGAGCCCAGACACGGTGACGCTGGGCCCGAGGACGTAGTTGGTCACCGGCTGGACGACCACGCCGGCGCCTAGGGCCCTCATCTCGGCTGCTACCTGCTCCCATGTTGCCGCTATCAGAGTGCCGCAGACCACCGTCCGCCGATCGTGCGGCACCGGACCCGCCGCCAGGCGGTCCCGGTCGGCCTCCCAAGCGTCCAGGAACAGGCGGACCAGACCGACACCATTCTCCACCTGGGAGAAGTCCTCGTAGTAGCGGGCCAGAGGCAGGTCGGTGCCCCGCAGCAGGAACCATTCGTCCGAGGCGTACACGGTTCGGCGGCCGATCGCGGCGTGATACCGCCGGCGCCACTGCGTGACCTGGGCGATCACTTCGCCTGCCTCTGCAGCATTGAAGCGTCGTCTACCCGCCGGAGCACAGCGCGTAAGCCCGACGGGCACCACCGACACGCTCAGACACGACTCCCCCAGCTCCAGCAGGTCGCCCAGGGACCGGTCGAGGTGCTCGCCATCGTTCACGCCGGGCACTAGGACCAACTGGGCGTGGAAGGCGATCCGGTGGTCGCGCAGCCAGCGGAGCCTCTCGAGTATGGGAGGGTGCTCGCGGGAACCGAGTAGCCGCCGGCGCACTTCGGGCTCGGTGGCGTGGACCGAGACGTACAGCGGGCTCAGGCGCTGTTCGGCTAGGCGATACCAGTCGGAGGGCTCGAGGTTGGTGAGGGTGATGAAGCTGCCATGGAGGAAGCTTAGGCGGTAGTCGTCGTCGCGGACGTAGAGGGTGGGGCGGAACCCGGGAGGCATCTGGCGCACGAAGCAGAAGGAGCAGTGGTTGGCGCACAAGCGCAATCCATCGAAGAGCGGGTCCTCGAACTCCACCCCGAAGAAGCTCTCGTCGCGTCGCTCGACAAGCAGGGAGCGAGTGGAGCCTTCGGAGCTGTGTACGGTGAGTTCGAAGGTGTCCCCCGAGGTGTAGAAGAGGAAGTCAAGTTCATCCCGCAGGGGACGCCCATCCACTGCCTGCAGCACATCGCCCGGCTTGATCCCCAGGTTAGCAGCGGGGGAGCCGGGCGTCACTTGGGCTACTCTGCCTCCCGAGATGACCCGGGAGACAGAGTCTTGTTTACTACTGTCGGCGCGACTTGGCTTTCTGCAGGTCACGATAGATGTACATGAGCTCCTTGTCGAAGAGAGCTCGCTTCAAGTCCACGGCCATCTCGCGCGCCAGTGCTAGGATCTCGGCCGACTCCTCCGGGCTAAGCTCGATGCCGAACTCCTTGAACTTGTAGTAGATGGTGTGGGAGCCGGAGTGCTTGCCCACGACCAACTGGCGCTCCAGGCCAACCTCCTCCGGGCTGAAGACTTCGTAGTTGGCCGGGTTCTTCAGCACGCCATCCACGTGGATTCCGGACTCGTGGGCGAACACGTTAGTGCCTACGATCGTCTTCCACACCGGGATGGCGCGCGAGCTGGAGTCCGCCACGTACTCGGCCGCCTCGCGGAAGCGGGTGGTGTCCATACCCAGGTCGCGCCCGTAGAGGTACTTGAGCGCCATAGCCACTTCCTCGAGGGAAGCGTTCCCAGTGCGCTCGCCCAGGCCGCCAATGGACACCGCGACCCCGTCGGCACCGGCACGCAAGCCGGACATCACATTAGCGGTGGCCATGCCGAAGTCGTCGTGCATGTGGAGCTCGAGAGGCACAGAGATTGCCTTCTTTAGGTCCCTGACTCGCTGGAAGATGCCGAAGGCGTGGTCGACGCCGAGAGTGTCGCAGTACCGAACTCGCTCGGCACCCTCGCTGACACCGAGGTTATAGTACTCGCTGAGGAAGCCTAGGTCGGTGCGGGAGGCGTCTTCGGCGCTAACCGTGAACTGCAGGCCCAGCTCACGTGCCCGCCGGCAGGCGGCTCCGGCCTGATCGAGCACCCAGGCCCGGCTCTCGCCGAAGCGGCGCTCGATGTGAACATCCGAGGTCGAAATGGAGACGACCACGGAGGGCACGCCGCAGGCGGCGGCAGCCTCAATCTCCGAGACCTGGGCCCGGCAGAACGCGGTCGGCGTCAGTCTGAGGTCCAGGCCCACTACCGCCCGAATGGTTTCCTGCTCATGCTCGCCCAGCGCGGGAGAGCCGATCTCGGCGGCCGGAACGCCAATCTCGTCCAGCAGTGACGCGATGCGCATCTTCTCCTGCCGGGCGAACACCACTCCGGCAGTCTGCTCGCCATCGCGAAGCGTTGTATCGATGAGACGGAGTTCTTGCTCCAGAGGCGTCAGGATCGCCATATGTTCACCCCCAGTCGGCGTAGGTCCTCATACTCCTGTAAGACCTCTTCGTCGAACAGGGCACGTTTGAGTGCGATGCTCTTGTCCCGCAGAGTGTCGACGAGTTGCGGGATCTGCTCCTCTTCCATCTCCCGGCCGTACTGGCGCAGCTTCTGGCGCAAGACACTCGGCCCGGAGTACTTTCCGAACACGAAGCGACGCTGCAGTCCGACATCGCCGGGAGCAAAGATCTCATAGGTCGAGGGATCGCGCAGCACGCCGCTGGCGCGGCCCTCGGACTCGTAGACAAACAGGTTACCGCCGGTGATGGGCTTCCAGGTCGGTATGGGGCGGTTGGAGGCGTTGGCGACGTACTCGCAAAGCTCGCGGAAGCGGGCCGAGCGCAGGCCAAGATCCATCCCGAAGACGTACTTCAGGGCCATGACGAACTCTTCCAGCACGGCGTTGCCGGCACGCTCGCCCAGGCCGTTCACGGTGGTGTTGACATAAGTGGCCCCGGCCATGACACCGGCGATGGAGTTGGCGGTGGACATGCCGAAGTCGTTGTGGGTGTGCATCTCCAGGTCGATGCCCACCTCGTCGCTGATCAGCTTGACCCGCTCATAGGTGGAGAAGGGGTCCAGCACCCCGACGGTGTCGCAGAAGCGCATCCGGTCGGCGCCGGACTGCTTGGCGTTCTCGGCGAACTGGAGCAGGTACTCGAGGTCGGCTCGCGACGCATCCTCGGCGTTCACCGAGACGTACAGCCCGGCATTCTTGGCGAACACGCAGGACTTCCGTACGGACTCCAGCACCCACTCGCGGCTCTTGCGTAGCTTGTTCTGGATGTGGATGTCGGACGCCGAGATGGAAATCGCCACCGCATCGACGCCGCAGTCTATGGAGTCCTGGATGTCGCTGACGACGGCCCGGTTCCAGGCCAACACGCTAATGGGGAGGCCCAGGTCGACGATCGCCTTGATGGCGTCCTTCTCGTCGCCGCCCATGGTAGGGATGCCCGCCTCGATCTGGTCGACGCCCACTTCGGCAAGCAGCCGCGCGATGTGTAGCTTCTCGTCGTTGGCGAAGACCACGCCCGCCGTCTGCTCACCATCGCGGAGGGTCGTGTCATCGATGTAGATTCGTTGGGTTATGCCGCCTTCGGGCAAACGGAATCCCTCTGTTTCCACTATTCTTGCCTCCAAACTGGTATCTGCGCTTCTCACGCCGGTCGCGCGGTGTGCCGCTAAGCGGGAGCCTTAGCGCCCTGCGTCACCGTAGACGCCTCGCAGTTCTGGGGGCATCAGTGCCGCCAGCCTGACCATCGCGTCATCGACAAGAGCCTGCCCGTCATCGCGAGAAGGCCTCGACGAAGAGCGACCGATATGGTAGGGAGCACCAAAAGTAACCTGAACGGGTGTCTTTCGGAACCGCTTCAAGTTCTCGGTGTAGCCCACTACACCCACGATTGCCACCGGCTGCAGATGGGCGCCGGTGCGTGCCGCCATGTGAACGATCCCCGGTTTGCCTCGCTGCAGCACGCCGTCGCTGCTTCGCGTGCCTTCGGGCGCCGCGACCAGTACCGAGCCCCGGTTCAGGACGCTGAGCGCCGTCTTCATCGCCCGCAGGTCTCCCTCTTCTCGCCTAATCGGGAACACTCCGTAGGCCCGCAGCAGCTGGCCCACAAGGGGAACCCGGAACAACTCCGCCTTGGCCAAAACGGTGACCTCTCTGTCGACCACGGCGGCCGCAACCAGCGGATCGATCCAGTTGGAGTGGTTGAAGTACACCACCAGCGGTCCAACGGCTGGCACAAGAGACCGGCCCTCAACCTCTATCCGCAGGAAGCAGCCGAGAAGAAACCGGAGCAGGCGCTTCAGCGGACTGTGCCACCGGTTGATGACGGCGTTAGCAGTGGCAACCACGGACCAGGTCCTCAATATGCTGCAGAACTGAATCCACACTCAGGCTTGTGCTGTCCACGTAGTGGGCATCGGGCGCTTGCGCCAGCGGGGCGACCGAACGCCCCGAGTCCATGGCGTCGCGCTGACGGAGATTGTCGAGCACCTCGTCGTAGTTGCTCGCCACCCCTCTCGCTTGCAGCTCCGCCTGCCGCCGGCGAGCCCGCTCCTCGACGCTGGCGTCCAGGTATACCTTCAGATCGGCCCCGGGCAGGATGACGGTCCCGATGTCTCGGCCCACCATCACCACCGGCCCCTGACTGGCGACCGATCGCTGCACGCCAAGCAGACGGTCGCGCACCAAGGGATGGGCGGACACCGGCGACACGTTGTCGTCGACCACCCTCTCCCGCAGGGCCCAGGTCACGTCCTCTCCATCAAGTGTGATCGTTGTCACCCGCCCGTCGTCGACCGCGGGCGGAGATACGGCGATCTGCACACGACCGATCAGAGCTACCAGCGCCGCTTCATCATGCACCGACACTCCGCACCGCACGGCCGCCAGCGTCGTCGCCCGGTAGACCATCCCCGTGTCGAGGAACGCGTACCCGAGCCGGCGGGCTAGCTCGGCGCCGATGGTCGTCTTGCCGGAGCCAGCCGGCCCGTCTATGGCGATGGATCTCGGCCTAGCGCGCATCGAGTCCCGCTCTCCGACGCAGAACCTTGACCTCACTCTCGGACAGACGGCGCCAACGCGATGGGGCCAAGTCACCGAGACGTAGCGGGCCAATGGCGACCCGCCGCAGTCTCTGGACGGGGTGTCCGACGGCCTCACACATGCGGCGGATCTCGCGTTTGCGCCCTTGCGTGAGGGAGAGCCGCAGTACACTCGCCTGTGGCGCCGATCGGAGCATCTCCGCTTGCGCGGCCTGCGCCAGCCCGTCGTCCAGGTCTACTCCGCGTATAAGCTGCGCGACCGTGTCCTGGCTGACCTCGCCCTGGACAATGACTTCGTAGACCTTCGGTATGGAGTAGCGCGGGTGGGTGATGCGATGGGCCAGGTCTCCATCGTTGGTGAGGAGAACGAGCCCCTCGCTGTCCACGTCCAGCCTACCTACCGGGTACACTCTCTCTGGGACTCCGACGAGGTCGACCACGGTTGTGCGGCCTTCGTCGTCTTTGGCGCTGGTGACAACACCGTAAGGCTTGTTGAGGGCATAGTAGACCAGCTGTTCCGGGCGCGTCCTGACCGGACGACCATCTACTCGGACCTCGTCCGTGGGGCCCACTTTCTGGCCCAGTGAGGCCGGGGTGCCGTTGACCTGCACCCGTCCTTCGCGAACCAGGGCTTCGGCGGCGCGTCTGGATCCAAGCCCGGCATGCGCCAGCACCTTCTGCAATCGCTCTTGGGGTTGATCGGTACGCTGATTGACCATTATCCGCCCATTATACCATGCTCAGTCGCGCAATGCGCACCTTGTCCCGAGGCCCCGAGATCCACAAACGCAAGCGAGGCCCCGGGTACTAACCGAGGCCTCGCCGGAGGACCGCTATAGAAGAAGCGGGCGGGCTAGGCCTTGCCGGCCAGCCTGCGGGCGACGTCCACGGCGGAGGCGGCGTCGGGCGCATAGCCGTCGGCGCCGATCTCGTCG